>JAALOO010000301.1_pt1 | contig 45617 bp, 24 predicted proteins | sample 7257641 | NCBI WGS metagenome assembly JAALOO01 (sample SAMN14085613, study PRJNA598686) | mite metagenome | biome: ENVO:01001000; feature: ENVO:01001002; material: ENVO:01001226; isolation source: single female mite from University of Michigan culture on fish food culture... ...
TAGAAAAATCGCTTTTGGAAAAAGTAGTGACAGCACTTAAAACTCACCCTGTATTTAAAGTTGTACACTCTGTTTTAAAGGTGTGACAAAAATCACTTAGTTGCTTTGGGTTACTCACTTTTCATCTTCCTCTTCAACTGTTAGTGGCTCATCATCGAAAGGCAACTCCAGCGATTACACCTTGTTTTTGCGTGACAACATCGTGGATGGTCGATCTGTTTTTAGCATGGTTCCTGCTCCTGTGAACAACACTGGTCTTGTCCATAGTCAAACTCAATTTTTGCAAAATAATAAAGAATCTCTGGGCACATTCTCTTACCAGCGTGGCGGCAACGACAGTCCAACTGCATTCTGGAATCGATTTTCTTTTCAATCATTCAACTTTTCTAGCTTTTTTCAGTTTTTTATCAATTTATTAGACACCAACTTTAGTGAACTGATGGGATGGCAGTCGGGAACTGAGTCTGAGCTTCTAGTTGATTTGGCCAGTTATTTTAAACAAGTCTAAGTTTATTTTCAAATGCTTGAAAATAATTAAAAAGTAGAAGTTAAGCGCACCAGAATTAACATTAATGATCAACACTTTTTTTGTTTTATATTCCATCACATTCAAATTGATTCCATCAATAATAAAAAAAACTTTGCAATTTTTTTAAAACATTTAATTCTGTAATTCAGTTGTTGAAAAATAAATTAAAACAAAATTTTATTATTTTATTATTGATAGTTAGTGCAAGCATTGTAATAAATGTGCAGTTCATGATACAATTGGTTTTATAAATGTTTTGTTTGTGTAATCAAAAATGCTAAAAAACAAATACTTAATTTTGCCATTTTTAATATTTTTATGTGGTTTTGCCAAAAAAATTGCGTAAATTAAAATAAACGATTGTTTTTACAATCATCAAAAGTAAAATAAAAAAAATATTATAAAGATATAATTTTAAAACATTGAGTAGTTTATGAGGTTATCATGGTTGCATTTGTTTCCAGAAGATTACTGGATGTAAAATATTAGCGGTTAGGCAATATTAAAAACATTATTTACAATTTTAACTGTTTACATAAAAATTAAAACTAATTGTAAAATTATGGTTACTAGCAAGCATTTTTTTATATTTTCAAAAACTAACTTTACTAGTTTTAATTTTTAAATGGATTACATAAAAATTTGAAAAATATTACAAACATAAAAGTTATTGGTAAAAAACTAAAAATCAAAACAACAATATTTTGTGCTTTCAGTTAATCAACTTTTAACTTTAATTTTTTATTTTTAAAAACAACTAAATTTTTAATTTTTTGAAAAAAAATACTTTATACATTGGTGAACATTTTAATGTTAAGTAATATTATAATTCAATTAATGTACAAAACAAAAAATAAGTTAAAAAATGGCACACATAAAATAATCATAAATAAAAATTGGCAAAATTAAATACATGTTTGAACATACTGAATTTAACAAAATGTATAGTGTTGGCTTTTATATGCATGTTTTAAACTTTTTTTTATAAAACGGTTTTTTGCATCAATTTGTTTAGTTTTAGAACTTGTGCAAATGTTTTAATAATGTGTTATAAAATTTTTGTTGATTTAAAACTTTGTGAGCGTTTTTGTTTATAAGACATTAGCAGCAGCAACTTTTGCATACGCAAACTAATCCAACAATAATTCCAAGACCAACCAATGCAAGAACAAGTACTATAACAAAAAGGTTAAGTGTTAGTAAATCAAAAAATTGTTTGTTTAAAAAGCCGTTTAAATTTGCATCTAACATCAATAAAACTGATTAATATTAGTTTTATTAACTAATCTTTTATAATTTTCAATTACAAAATAAATTTAAAAAATCTTTGAAAAACTAATTTTTTCAATCTAGCAATTGTAAAAACATTAAAACAGAAATACTTACCAATTGCCACAAGGACAACTTGGTCCATGCATTGAAGGATGCTGCTGTATTCGTTGCAATCATTGCTGATAATTTTCGCTTTTACTTCGTTCATGACATCTTCAATCGTCTGCTGAGTTTGATCGCCACAGTACGTTTTAGACACGCTTTCAATGCATTCGCGATAGGCAACATAAGTGCAGCACAATTCCTTGTTATAAAATGAAAAAATTATTCAAAGTTAGTTTTCTAATTTTACAAAAAAGTTTTTTTGGGAATCCAAACTAAAACAGATATTTGTATTTGTTTTGGTTAAAATTAACTAAAAACTTACTTTAACTTCCAGAGTTTCTTTCCTTTTTCCGGAAAGCTTATCCATTCGTTCGTTGCACTTCTTAAACTCTTCTTCATGTTGAGAAACACAAGCAACGTTTTTGCCAATTTCAATTGCCGAATTTACACCTTTGAGCATAGTGTTAGCAACGTTGCTGAAAGTGTTACCATATGTTGGTTGATTGTTGTACTGGCCATTGACTTGAAGAAAAGCAACTAGGGCATTAATCATAAAACAAGTCGTAAAGGAGAAAAAAGCCATTGCTGGTAGTCAAGTGTTTGACCTTTGTGTTAAGGTCAGGCCAAACAGTTAAAAAACTTTTAAAAAAGTAGTTCTAGTTTAAAAATAGGCTAAACGTTTGCTTTGGTTGCAGTATCTTTAATGCGAATTTCTTTTGTGCACTTTATTCAGCTCTAGATAGTTTCACTTGTGATGCGGACAGAAACTAGTGGCGAGAATAAGGGTCTAGATAGCAATGAAAGTTGAAATTGGGCATGAACGAGGGCTCTAATAGTAGTAGGGCAGTGCAGCAGAAGGCAGTGCAACCATCGAAAGTGGCACACTTTGAGCGAAAAGGAGAGAGAGCAGTGCGCATCACAATTGGAAAAGGAGAGTCGAATTGGCGAATGAAGAGTCAAAGGCAGTATTCGTAGGGTGCAAGCAAACAAGGCAACCAAATTCAGAAAAAGAGAAAAAGAGAGAGAGAGAAAGATTCAGCGGAAGAGTCTAGTTTTGGGTAGTACAGTACAGCTCTCTCATGTTCTCCTTCCTCTTCCCTTTTCCTTCTCTCTCTTTCTCTCTCTACTCTTTTCTCGTTCTCACTCTCATTATAGCAACTTTTGTGGGGGCGAACGGGCAATTGAGAAGCTCAGTTGAGCTGAATGGATTGGCAAGTGGATTGGCGCCCCAGTAGTTGGATGCAGCCAAGCTTGCAGGTAGAATGGTACTAGCGGACAGGGGTGGCAGGCAGTAGCAGCACGCATTGACTCATCTCTCCCCTTCTCTCTTAATTGTGCACTTTGTGCTGGGTCTGCTTAAAACAGGGGATCACTGAGAAGGCTCACTCTACTGCATGATAAAGTGCGCTGAAGAGCGCAAACATGAACTCTATTTACAATTGCTTCTATCCATTTGAGACGTTCACATAACTGGCCAAGTCAATATAATATATTTTAGAAACTGCTGTGTACTGAAGAGGAAAATCAATTACCAAATTAGACTATTTAAAAAATTTAATTTTTAAAATGGGTATTATGAAACGTTAGAAACATACAGAAAATTCTAAAAACTAGTTTTAATTTTCAATATAAAACAGCTAAATGTACATTTTTAAATTTTGTTATAAAAAATAAATTATTTTAAATAACAAAATAAAAATTTTTAAAACTGTGAATGTTTTAAACTTTATATTAAAATTAAAAAAATTTTTATTTTATATTTTTTATGCGTTTTGTAAAAATAAAAATACATTCTATATCATTAATCGGCGCTTATAATTTAAATTGTTTTTTTAATAAAAAAACTAATAGATGTTGTAGGTTGAAACTAAAAATCAAAAATTAAAAAATAAAATGGAGAAACTGATGAATTTTAGGGGTTGTAGGGATTTTAATTGCAAAGTTAACAAATAAATTTTTCAATTAGTTAAATAAAAAAAAATTTATTTTTTGTGCAAAAATACAAAATGTTTTTGGTTTGTTTTTAACTTGACATTTTTACTTTATACCTCTCACTTAGTCATATATCATTTTTATTATTAAAAAATTAAAAATTAACATGTCGCTATTTAAATGTTTTTAGATTTTTACATTTTAATAGTTGTTAATCCAAAATTACACCCAAAAGAATAGGAAAACATAGAAAGAAGAAAATGTATGTCCTTGTATTTGATCTCACTTAGAATAAGTCAAGTTAACATCGACCATAAACTTTTATTGCGTTACTGTGGTTAACAAAACCGACTTTAAGCAAAACTCTGCATTGACAAGTGATGTCGGTTTATCTCACTGTTTTTCACTGACACATGTGTTTTTTATTAAAAAATGAAAACATATAACTTGACTGTAATTATTATTTGCAACAAGAAAGATCTATTGGCTTTTGTTTCAATAATAAACATGCTTGATTCACTTGGCACCAACTGGTTGCTCGGTTTAGCAGTAAGCACTGGCAGTTTAAGTTGAAAATGTCCTGTTCACCTTGTGCTCAGGCATCACAGTTGTCTCATCATAAAACAATCATCCACATTTGCAGCAACACCTAATGACGAGCAGCACTCTTTCAACATTATCAGGCAGTTTAGGGCAGTCAAACTGAATGGCATCCCCTAGATACATGGCGCTGTCATTTAGGCCTGTTTAATGTAGGTTAGCATCATCACCAATGACGACATCACCTTCCCATTTGCCTACCATCATCAATTGCAGCAGAAAAGTTATTACCAGTTTGAACTTGATGACCGTAGTCAGCAGCGTTGGAATTCACCTAAACTGTTGATAGTATCAGTTTGCAGTACAGTGCATTTTTGCAGTTGTTGTTATTGTTGTTACATTTTGTCTGTTTGTTTGACCATATTTTTATTATCAAATTGCTAGCAGCAATGTTTTTCTCAACTAAATATTGCCAATTAAACTGTTCTTATTCTTACAGCTAGTGTAAACAATAACAAGCATCAATACCCAGAAAAACGTTTTTATTAATATTAATGTTACAATTTAGCTAACATGGAAGCGCTTTGCAGTTCGGATTTGCCATATTGGGTAAGTTTAATAAATATAATTTTTGTTGAAAATGTATACTAAAGGACAGAAAGCTTAGTTCAGTGTGTGTTTTTTCAAAAACTACATTTATAAATGCTTAAACATAATAAGTTTAGTGCTTAACATACGCATTAATAATTACATATTTTACTTTGTTAAAGAACATTACCCAGATATGGTATTCAGATCAGCCTGATCTACCCCTGTGTTTCCAAGAAACGTCTCTGGTTTGGACGCCATGTCTTTTTTTGTTGTTGGTACTGCCATATCATGTGATAAGAGCATTACAAAGAAAACGTAATTTAATTTCAAGAAAGTTAGCTGAAAAACTGCAAAATGGTTCAATTGATGATCCGGATGTGCTGCATCTGTCCCGACAAAACAGTACCAACCCAACACCTCGAAATTCCATCAGTTCAACTATTTCAAATAATTCAACTAAAATTCTTAAATCAATAGCTGAGAAAGCAATAGAAAATAATTCAAAGAAAAACAAATATTGCATTAACGCATTTCCATTTCGTCAATTTCAATCGTCTCTGCTTACTGGAATAAAACAAACAGTCACATTGTGTTTAATTGTTCTCAGTTTTGTAGAGCTCTTTTATGGTTTATTCACTGATTTTTCAACTCAAAATTTAATTGAAAAAAATAACAATGGCACCAATTTTAAAAATACTCTTCCGGAAAAACCTCCAATTTTTGAAAGCGTAACACCTGCAATCAAAATTGCAATTTTTGTAAGTACAACGGTAAATTAAAATAAAATAAACAACCAAAAATTTTTTGCGCAGTTAATTGCCTTGTCAATTCAGTATATTCATTGGCGACATCGTATTATTTCGTCAATTTCTTTATTTATTTTTTGGGCAATATTCACTGTTCAAGCAGCTTTAAGTACGCGGTCTTTGCTATGGAACTATTTTGAATGGTTTGATGTAAGTTTGCAATGGCTATTTTTTAACTTTCTACATGTCAATGTTTTTTTATCAGAACATTCCAGAGAGCAAGTACTCTCATTATCAAGACAGTGTTTATGTTGGCTGTAAACTTGCTGGAAATGCGTTGATTTTTATAGAACTTATTCTATCACTGATGCCTGAGCCTAAATTGAAAACAGAAAATGATGATGAAGAAGATGACTCTGATACGTTTGTGCTAGAAGAGATCGACGAGGCAAACTCCGTCTTTCGAAAGTTCCCTGATTTGCGCAGTCTTCCCAAGTGCCCCCTTAATCACGCCTCCGTTCTCTCCCGCCTCACCTTCTGGTGGGTGTCGCCCATCATCTGGAACACCTTCTGTCGGCCTCCGCTGACCTTCTCGCAGATTTGGGCACTTCAACCCATCAACTGGTCCATCGTCAACTCCTCCAAGTTCAGTCGATTTTTCGTGGTGAAGCGCCGTGAAACGAAGTCCCGCCACAATGCAAAGAAGCGCGTCTACTTCACCACCACCGGGCTGATGTGGTCGCTGGTGTGCACCTTCTGGCCGCAGATCGCCTTCAACGCCTTCCTCAAGCTGTGCACCACCTTCCTGCCCTACCTCAGCGCCCTCTTCCTCTCCTGGCTGATCAACTTCATGGAGGCAAAGGAGGAGACGGGCGCCATTCAGGAGCCAGTCTGGCATGGCGCCGTCTACGTGGCGCTGATGCTCATCACGCCGCTGCTGGACACGCTGCTCCACGTCCAGTACAACTTTGGCGTCAACATCGTCCTGCTGCGCATCAAGGCCAGCCTCTGTAATGCCATCTACAGAAAGGTTCGCTTTTTAGATTTGTCTCTTTTTTTACACTTTTAATTTATTTGTACTTCCACGATGTTTCCCCCTCCCAGGGCCTTCGCCTCTCCTCTGCCGGTCGCGAGCAGTTCACCACCGGCGAGGTGATCAACCTGATGGCCATTGACACGCAGCGAGTGGGCGACTTCTTCCTCTTCCTCAACGACACCTGGTCGGTGCCGCTGCAGATTCTCTTCGCGGTGTACCTCCTTTGGGACCAGCTGGGCGTCGCCTCGCTGGCCGGCCTGGTGCTGATGGTGCTCATCATGCCGCTGAACGCCTACCTGGTGTCGCACCTGCGTGGCCTCAGCCAGTACGTCATGGAGTACAAGGACAAGCGGCTGAAACTGATGCACGACATTTTGTCTGGAATTAAGGTATGTGGGACGTGTTGACGTCGGGAACACTGGGAAAGCAATGTATGTTTATTATTTTGGCGGAATCCTCTACACAACAAATCTGCCGGCGGCTGCGCCCGTTCGTAAATGACATGCCTTAAATGACATGCCGTTCGTAAATCACAGGTACTTAAACTATATGCCTGGGAGAACTCCTTCTTTGAGCAAGTGCAACAGCGGCGTGAGCACGAGCTGGCCAAGCTGAGAAGCCGCCTCTACTACCAGGCGGCCGTTGTCTTCATCTTCAACTCTGCGCCCTTCTTTGTGACCGTCTCCAGCTTTGCGACGTACATCTTCCTCGACCGAGGTCACCGTTTGGACCCGGAGAAAGCCTTCGTCTCGCTGGCGCTCTTTAATCAGCTGCGCAATCCCTTTGCCATGCTGCCTCGTGTGATCGCTTTCTACGCTATGGTTTGTTGTTTTTTATAGCGTACAGAACAATAACCGATAAACGTTCACATTTATTTTCCAGTTCATTGTGTCGTTGCGCCGACTGAATCGGTACTTCCGAGGAGAGGAGCTTTACCAGCCTAATGACGGCTCTCTGGTGAAGCTTCGCCGTGACTCAACGGCAATCTACGACGTCAAGGTAGAGAATGGCGCCTTCACCTGGAGCAGCACCACACTGAACGGCCCGCTCAAGTCGATTCTCAAGAAGAAGTTCAGCTACTATCATCCACAGTATCAGCAGCAGCAACAGCAGCAGCAGTCACCGGCTGCCGTTCAGCAGCAGCTTTCGGTGGAGTCAAGAGACACTGAAAACGGCGGTGAGGCGGTGAACTCATCATCAACAAAGGGAGGCAGCAAGTCAAAGTCAAAGCCCATTCTGGAGGAGATCAACATGCAGGCGCGGAAGGGTCAACTGGTAGCCATTGTCGGGCAGGTGGGCAGCGGCAAGTCCTCGCTCATCAGCGCCCTCCTTGGCGACATGCACAAGCTGGGCGGGGTGGTAAGTGAAACCAAACAGCTGAGAAGCTTTAAACTGCAAAACCAAACAACATCTAACACCCTTTCTCATCAGGTAAAGATCAACCGCTCCATCGCCTACGTCGCCCAGCAGGCGTGGATTCAGAACGCCACCGTGCGCGAGAACATTCTCTTTCTGAACCGGTACGACGAGGAGAAGTACCGCGCCGTGGTGGACGCCTGCGCCCTCGCGCCCGACCTGGCCATCCTCCCGGCGGGCGACCAGACGGAGATCGGCGAGAAGGGCATCACCCTGTCGGGCGGGCAGAAGCAGCGCATTGCCATCGCCCGAGCGGCTTACACTGCAGCGTCACTTTATCTGCTGGATGACCCACTGTCGGCGCTGGACGCCCACGTCAGTCGGCACATCTTCGACCGGGTGATCGGGCCGAAGGGCATGCTGCGCACGGCGACGCGCATCCTGGTGACGCACCGCATGGCAGTGCTCAGCCAGTGCGACTACATCTACGTCATGAAGAAGGGACGGGTAGTGGAGTCGGGCACCTTTGCGCAGCTTCTCGCCGCCAGGGGGCGCGAGGGCGGCGGCGGCGGCGGCAGCTTCTCCGAGCTGCTCACCAACTACCTGGTCGCCCATGAGGAGCACACCGGTGCCTCCTCCTCTTCAGAGGAAGAAGAAGGAGGAGTTTTTGGTGAGGCAAATCCAAGACACAGCTTTACCGGCAGCTTTGAGGGTGATGAGAGCGACCAAGAAGACCTGGAGACGGTGCGGCGGAAAGTGCTGGCCGAGGATGACATCGACGAGACGGAGCTTTTTATCAACTCCGTCTTCAAGGAGATCGACGAGCTGTCGGTGGGCGGCGGCGAAGAGGGGGAGATCTATTTGTCTCATCACCAGCTAAAGCCGAAGGCCAATCGCGTGGTGTCCTTTCTGGAGCTGTCTCAGCCGCCCAGCGGCCAGAGCTCTCTGGCCAGCTCCGTTCCGTCGTCGGTGTCGAGCCGAGCCTCTGCGCGCAGCACCTCCTCCACGAAGGCCATCTATCCGAAGGAGCTGGCCAACACGACTCAGATCCAGCCCGAGGGCCGGGTGACGTTGCACCAGAACACCACGGTGGAGCAGTCCACGGGCAGCTCCTCAGTGACCATGTCCGCCTACGGCAAGTACTTCAAGCGGCTGGGACTGCTCGCCTGCGCCTTCATACTGCTCTCACAGTGCGCCCAGCTACTGTGCAACATCGCCGCCGCCCAGTGGCTGTCCCGGTGGTCGGAGGAGCAGCTGGTTAACAGCGGTCATAAGCCGGAGGTGCCTGCGGACGACAACTACTCGACCAACCTGCGCAACCTCGCCGTGTACACTGTCCTCGGCCTGGGGGAGTGCTTTTTCACGCTCTTCACGACGCTGGTGATCAGCTTTTCAACGCTGAAGGCTGCCAAGCTGCTTCACGCCGACATGCTGTCAAGGTATAATTTGAAAGCTTACATTTATTTTAACAGTTTTGTATACTTTACCCGTGTATTTGTTTTCCTTGGCTTTAGAATACTTCGCGCCCCGATGTCCTTCTTCGACACGAATCCCATCGGTCGCATTCTGAACCGCTTCTCGCGTGACATCGACATCTGCGACACCATTCTCAATATGAACCTGCGCATTGCCCTCTTCACCGCCTTCCGCACCGTCGCCGCCATCCTCATCATCGCCATCGACACGCCCCCAGTCCTGGGGGCGGTCCTCCCCCTGGCCATCTTCTACTTCGTCATCCAGCGGATGTTTCTGCCCACCTCGCGGCAGCTGCGTCGCATTGAGTCCACCACGCGGTCGCCCATCTACTCGCACTTTGACGAATCGCTCTCCGGCTCGTCGACCATCCGCGCCTTTGGCAAGCAGTCCGCCTTCATCATCGAGTCCAACCGGCGCATCGACCAGAACCACGTGGCCAGCTGGGCCATCAACGGCTGCACGCAGTGGATCATCACCCGCCTCGAATTTCTCGGCTACATGGTCGTCTTCGCCAACGCCCTCTACTGTCTAATTAACCGGGAGAACATCCAGGCGAGCATCACCGGCCTGACGCTCACCTACTCGATGACCATCACGCGTAATCTGAATCACTTCATCATGGTCACCTCGGAGCTGGAGAACAGCGTCGTCTCCTTTGAGCGCTGTTTGGAGTACTGCAAGATGACCACGGAGGTATTTGCTAGAATGCAAAAAAGTGTTCAAATTTTAAAATGTTTGAAATTTTGCTTTTTTTGCCAGGCTGACTACTACAAGGATGAACAGGATCCACCTGAAGCCCAACCCAAATCAACTGATCAAACGTCCACCTCACTAGCTGAAGTGTGGCCATCTCAAGGGGCAATTGAGTTTCGAGATTTCAGCACTCGCTACCGACCTAATCTTAATCTGGTTCTCAAGTCAATTAACTTTATCGTCCTGCCTGGAGAGCGAGTGGGCGTAGTTGGTCGCACTGGTGCCGGAAAGTCCTCCCTTACACTTGCTTTATTTAGAATTCTTGAGCGGGCTAGTGGCAAAATTATCGTCGACGGCCGAGATATAGCCGACTTGGGTCTGCACAGCATACGCTCCCGCATGACCATCATTCCGCAGGACCCAGTCCTGTTCACGGGAACACTTCGACTTAATATTGATCCGTTCGGCAAGCACTCCGATGAGGAGCTGTGGTCTGCCCTGGAGCTAGTTAATTTGCGTCCATTTGTGCAATCATTTGAAGCGGGGCTGAATCATACCATCACCGAAGGGGGCGACAATCTGTCTGTTGGGCAACGTCAACTGTTATCCTTAGCACGGGCTTTGTTGCGAAAATCACGCATTTTAGTGCTGGACGAAGCCACTGCAGCGGTAGACATGGAAACGGATGCAATCATTCAGCAGACCATTCGGCAGCACTTCTTTGGCAGCACTATTCTAACAATTGCTCACCGAATTGAAACGATTTTTGATTATGATCGAATTTTGCTGATGCACAACGGAGAAGTGCTTGAGTATGACTCTCCGGAAAGGCTTATTGCAACACCTCATTCACTCTTTCGCTCGCTGGCAAGAGAAGCGGGTTTAGTGTAATTTATTTTTAATCAAGTTATTTATTTTTTGTTTGTGTAGTTTTTAAAAAATTTAAATTTACTTTGTTTAAAAACAACACAAAAATGTAAATCACCAATTTTATTTTGTTTTCATTTTTACAATAAAATCTATTTATTTATTTCACATTTATTTTTCTATTAAAAACAAATTTTGTAAAACAAGTTTGTTTACAAAAAAATAAAAACATTAAAATTTAGGTAACTAATCTAACAGTTTAAAAAACTTGTTTTTGAATACCAAATTAAAATTCTTTGTTTAATAATTGTATATTGCAGTTTAACAATTGTGTGCATTTTTTAAAATATTTGTTGTTTTAAAAAAATAAAACAAATTTTTAATTTTTAATTTAATAGTAAAACGTTATTTTACAATAGTGTTAATTTGTCTGAATTATTTGCCAATTTTGTTTTAAAAATTTTATTTTTGGTCAATTAAAATAATTCCAAGTAAACATTAACACGTTAAGTGGCACAATGCACTGACAGAGTGAGACGAATGGGACAGTCATTTGCAGTTGACTCTTGCATTATTGATGCACTAAACGAGGGTACTTGGGTGATAAGTGTAATTATAGCAGAACAAATCCGCAAAACTCACAGAACATTAGCAGTGATTGCAAAATTTCAATTATTATAATTAAGTGGATAAACAGACAAAAGTTAAACAAGTTTTATCAAAGGGTAAACTAGCCAAAACAATTTACATGATTGCATTTGCAAATAAATTTTTTTTTGTACAACAAAAATAACATTTTAATATATTGAGTCAATTATTAGAATTAAAACACGCAAAACAATTATTTTTAAAAAATGTTTGTAAAAAGTCAAAAATGAAAAACTAGTACTAAACTCATTTGTAAGATGTGTACAAAAACCTCTGTTCTGGTAGAAATTATCAAATGTGGCAGACGGGTTTGCTTCCACAATTGCAATCAAATGTCATTCATTTTTAATGAACAGAAAAGTGGAGCAACATGAGCGTCAAAAATTCAGATTGGCGGTGCATATGAATAAGCCTAACCCGGGCGTCTGCTGTTGCACTGCATGTTTGTTTGTTTGCTTAGTGTGTCGTTAGGTCATACGCTGGTCAGTCACCACCAGTTAGTCGCAGTTTACTTCCTGCCGGCAGATTAAAATGAACTTTTATACTTTACAATGCTCTAAACTGTATTTCTTTGCCCAATATTTGTAAATAAAACCAGACAAACTGTATCAATGGGTTGCATATCCTCGTACCTAGCAGTTGCAGCCACCACGCCCACCATGATCACCTCTCATAGCAGCTATGGGTATCGCACTAATTTGCGACGCCAGCAAGCGGAAAGAACCTCAACGGCAAACACTGCAACCACCGCTTCTTCACAGTCGTCGTCCACCACCTCTAAGCCGTACACTGCTAGTGCTAGCAATCCCCCTCACTCGGCTCGACAGAAATCATCACAAATTTTCACCATTTCCAACAACAATAATGACCACTTCGCAAACGCGAATGCCACCCCAAACACAGTACCTAAAGGTGTAGCCAGTGCATCAGCAACGCCCACCACCACCCCCGGTCGGCGGTTATCCTCCGTTCACAATCCGACGGCCTCTTCCACGGCTCGCCAATCAACAGTGCTCAACTCTCAGTTTAGTGCCAGTTCATCACTCCGATCGACTGTGCGCTCTGCGAAGAGCAGCAATGCAAGTGGCACTAAGCACTTTAAATCATCAGTGCTGAGTAAGTCATTCGCCAAGATAAACAACAAAGTAGGCTCCTGTCAACGGCAAAAGCCGTCTGCTGGTTGGAAATCGGCTCAACATGCAACGCATGCATTAGCATCGCCAGCAGCATCTACATCAACTAAGTCGCCCCCTTCTACAACATCCTCATCTTCTGAAGGGCCGCCAAAAGTAATCTCTAAAGAGCCAGCTTCAACCGAGCAAGATGTTATTTCAATTGATCAGCTACTTGGAATGCGAATCGATTCGGCTAAACTTAAAAAAATTTTAAATCGAAAAAAGTCATTAACAGAAAGCTCAATTGCAAGTGAAAAGTCTAATGTTTTTGTTAAAAACTTACTGAATGATCACTTAAATATTGCAAATTTACAAAATGGAAAAGTACTTTCTTCAAACGCCTCAACTGATGCTTCTTGGGAGTACGCCGTCGACGCTAACCACCGACTTTATAGAGTCAATCCTGAATCTATTTCCAAAGATGAGAAGCTGCCAGTTTTATCTCAACAAAGTGAAGAAATGAAAAAATACCCAGTTACAAAGAAAAATACTTTTGACAAAAAATCAAGTGTATCAAAAAACCTATCTCAAGATCAGCGATCACTATTTAAATCACAGCAGTCTATTTTTAGCCACGAATCAGCCACCTCCTATCCAGTTAGTCAGTTTTCTCGTTCAACAATGTCGTCAATGAACTCGCAGTACAACCGAATGACATCACTAACTCAGGAACAGGAAAACTTAGAGACACATAAAGAGTTGGCAAAAAGCCGTTTTTTAGAGCTGATCAAGCCTTCAAACCTGCGCCAATACCAAAGTGGGTCAATGAACAATCAGTTCATCCCCTCGACTGCTACAAGCGCCGATTCCAGTGTTAAAGCTCGCCGACAGCACTACTTGAACGGTGAACAGCAGCCAATTTACACTGATCACAGTGCTCTCCAATTGGAGCTGATCAGCCAGGCGCCCTCTTTTGACTCGGAATTGCAGCAAAAGTATTCGGAAGTGTCGCAGAACTTTCATACAAAGAAAACCACTGCTGAAAGGGTTCACCTGCCGCCGCTGACCACTGGACGTCGTCAGAGTGACTTCTCTAATGTCCGTAACCACCGACCATCACTGGCGGACAGACAGCGAAGGCTGCGCAAAACGCAAACACTGCCCAACTTAGTGTTTGAGGAAGAGGAAGAGGAGAAAGCATTTTTAAATGAAACAGGTGTGCTCTACTCATCAGTTAGGCGAGGTAGTCAGTCAGGACTGAGCACGCCCAAAGAGGACATCTCCTTCTCTCGGCCGGTGACCAGCTCAAACAACATGTTCTCTGTTGTCTCTTCTACTTCTTCTCAAGTTGACTCCGTCTCACAGACTGGCCACCACTGTACTTCAGACAACCTAAACAACAGCAACATTAAAATGCACCAGCGAGCTAGTGTGGGCTCCTCCAAGCTGTCGAACCGCTTCGAGTCACTGCTGCGCCACAAAAGCTTCCTCCGGACGGCGGCCAGCACCGTCTCCTCGCAGCTGCTTGGCTCCTCTCGACGAGGCTCCGAGTTTTCCTCCAGCTTTGCCGGAACTACCCACAAGGCAATGCAGGCCATGTCGGAGCACTTCAGCGGCGTCAACTGCCTGGAGCTGAGCGAGGACCGGTCGTTGTTGGTGTCCGGCGGCGAGGACGGCATTCTCCGCCTGTGGAGCACCATGTCCAGCCCCTGCGAGTGCATCGGCGTTCTAGTGGGCCACAGCGGGTACATCACCTGCTGCGCCGTGTACCGGCTGATGGTCATCTCCGGCTCGGCCGACCGCACCATCCGCCTGTGGTCCATCGAGGAGGGCAACTGCCTGATGACATTGACTGGCCACGGCGCCTTCATCAACCGAATCGCCTGCTATGGGCCACTGCTGCTGAGCACCTCATTCGACGGGACGGCGCGGATCTGGACGCTCGCTGACCGACTGACGGTGATCAACAATTTGAAACAGGGGGAAAATGGCGGCGGTTCCGTTGATGAACCGGAAGAGGAAGAACTGGAGGGAGTGGAGCAAACGCAGGAGGAGTTTAATCAGATAAAACTGAAAGGTGGCAGATCAAACAACGTCACCCTGGTTCATCGGCAGACGATCAAAACGGCTTTTGGGAGCTGTCTGCACATTCTCAAGGTAGGTTGTGGGCGGAAGTTTCAGGAACATTTTAGTCTAAAGTAAAGCAAACAATGGCGGAACAGGGTCACGAGCGGAGCGTCACCCAGGTGGGCGTGGTGGTGACGGACGCCAGCCTCCTGGAAAGTGGCATCATCCAGGAGCTGGACATCGTGGTGACGACCTCTGCGGACGGCACCGCTCGCACGTGGAGTCTGGCCAGTGGTGAGCAGCGGCACGTGCTGGCCGGGCACAGCGGCCCGGTCAACTGCATGGCCGTCGACCCGAAGGAGACGCAGTACGTGTACACGGCCGGCGCCGACTGGGTCATCAAGTGCTGGGACGTGGTCACCGGGGAGCACCTGCGCGACCTGAAGGGCCACCAGCAGGCGGTGCTCTGTCTGCTGTCGCACAATCGCATCCTCTACTCCGGCTCCGCTGACAACACCGTCCGCGCCTGGGCCATGGAGTTCGGGCAGTGCACGCGCATCTACTACCGCAACACCAGCGCCATCACCTGCATTCAGTACTTCAATGGCATTGGTAAGTTAATCTTAACACCCTTAAGGCCTTAAGGCCACACTCCAAAAAGAAATGAGGGCTTCCCTGCGCCTTTCTACAAGGCATGTGTTTTAATGGGGTTTGTAATCATTCTCTTGGTAAATTTATCTCAAAAACTACATATCAGATTAAGGCGATGTAAAAAACAAAAATGAAGTTAAAGACTTAATCTAACTTTCTGTTTTAAAACACTTTGATAAAATGTGATAAAAATATACAAAACAATTGTTAAAATATTTATTTTGTCATTTTAATAATTTCAACTAATTTTAACTCAAATGTTTAATTACGGAAAGTTAGATTAAGTCTTTAACTTTATTTTGGTTTTTCACATTACCTTATTCTGATATGTAGTTTTTGAGATAAACGTATCAAGAGAATGATAACAAACCCCATTGAAACACATGCTTTGTAGAAAAGCGCAGGAAAGCCCTCATTTCTTTCTGGAGTGTAGCCTTATGGCCTTAAACTGTTTCAGATTAAGTAGAATTTATTTTTGTTTTTCCGCTCTTTTTTACTCCGTTTGCAGTGTACACTGGCAGCAATGACCACTCGGCTCGACTTTACGATTCAAATTCAGGGGTGCTGAAGCAGACCTTTACCGGACATCATAATGCAATTTCGGCCATAAAGGTGACTAGACTTTTTCTTATCATCAATGAGTAAATAGTATAACTTTTTTTTGGCTAATAAAACAAACTTGCAGGTTGTTTCAGGCAAACTGTTCACTGCGTCATTCGATGGTAAAATTTTAGTTTGGAACTGTGAAGAAGTGCAAAGGGAGATCGAGGCGGCGGGCAGTAGTTTGAATGCTCCGAACGCCGCCAACAATCAAAACACTGCTGCTGGTGGTGGTGGTCGCAGTTCTCGTTCTAACTCAACCTCGCTGCCGCGGGGCCACTCCAAAGCTGGCAACTCTAAAAGCGGCTCCAAAAGCAAACAGTCAATGATTGGCGCCAGTATTCTCAATCACACCTTGGAGCTGTTTCCCCTACATGGCATCACCAACAAGGAGCAGCACTCTCGTGAGGTGCTCTACCCACAGCTGAGAAAGGAGAGCAGCTCTAATAACCTGGCTGTAAACGGCAAAATTGAACGGGTGCTAGTGGGAAAGAGGAAACGGCAGTTCAGGCAGGCAGTGAACAACAACAACAACAACAACAACACTAACCGACGCAAATCATCCACCTGGTCTTCTTCCTCATCGTTCTCCTCCTCCTCTAAATCAAAAGGCTGCTTTGCAAGTCGCATTTGGCCATCGCGAATACGTCGCTCTCTGTCGTCTTCACTGCGTTCACTAGTCGAATCATCCAACATTTGCTGCTGCTGCTCGCCGTCATCTTCGTCGTGCTGTCCTCGTCCTACAAGGCGCCACTTTATCGGCAACTCAAAGACAAAAGTGCGCCGCATGAGACCACACGACACGACACGCGATCAGATGTCGGCAACTGCCGTTAACGTCAACGGACGACGCCGACAGCAGCAACAGCAACAGCAGCAATTAAGTGACACTGTTAGAGGGCTGGTTGAGTCTGCTGGTGGTGACAGTGCTCGTTACCACCACTACTACCACGGAACGGTAAATCGAAACCACCAGAGCACTAAAGCGGATGGCACGCCGCCAGATGATAGCGCCAATGTGCAACGCGCCATTGACGCCCTAGAGCCCTATCTTCGATCATTCAAGTGATTTTCTCTTCAATGCATTCAAAGTTTTGCAATTTAAAATTTAAACGTGCTTAAGCGTGTTTCAGTTTACACCTAGTTATTACAATGAAGTGTTTAGTAGCACTTAATATCTAGTTGATTTGCATTTTGATATTGTTTTAGCTAAAAAACTGTTTTGTAACTGTTTTTTTAATCTGAACTTCACAATAAATAAAAACACTTTTTGGCTATTTAGATTTTATGTTTGTTAGCAAAAAAAGATTTTGGTTTTTGTTCAAAAATAAAAAGAAGTAAAATGGTCTTACAAGCAAAGTAAACAGCTGAAGAATGTGTAAATGCTGTTATCATTGTGCCGATTTGGCTGCCCCCTCTTTCTGTATGGGCATATAGCAAACACGACACCTGATATGACGTCTCACTCTCTCTCTCTCTCTCTCTCTCTTCACAACATCTGTCTGTTTCTACTCTGTCATTTAGCTCAGCATCATTTGTCCTCATCATTCACCACTACCACTTATCAGTTTTGGGCTTGTTCAATTAACTTCACTTTGTATAAGTAACCTTATCAGTTTTTCACTTGCCCAGTCTACTCATCATCGTTTTGTCCTCTACAGCCAACATTGATTTTGGCATTTCTTCTATTGCCTCATACTGATACTGCTTTAGTAGTTTCCTTTTTTCAGCCACCAGTATATATCTCGCCACTGCAAAAAAAAGTTGATAAAAAGCAAACACACAGGCCTACATTTCCTCTTTTATCGGGACAAGAAAGACAAGTGCCAGTGCTTGTTTTTATTGCGTGTTTCAGCTCTAATACGTTCAAGATAGTCAAGTAATTAGTAACATTTAAAAATTTCTGAATTTTGAAAATCAACAAATTTTTTTTATTAGCACAAGAATGTCTCGCCGCTCAAATTCGCTAGTGGACGCTTCAGTGCCCTACATTGCACCGGACAAGCCGTCCGAGTGCACCTGGGCAAAGTTTTATCGTGATTCACCCTCGGGAAAGTGCCCGGCCGATCCTCACAAACACCAAACGCGTGGCCCTCGGCCGAAGATATACAACTCCATTCTGGAACAGATCGGCGACACGCCGCTCGTTCGCCTGAACAACATCGCCAAACACTACGGTCTGGAGTGTGAACTGCTGGCCAAGTGTGAGTACTTCAACGCCGGCGGCAGCGTCAAGGACCGGATTGGCCTGCGCATGGTCGAGGACGCAGAGCGAGATGGCCTCATCGAGCCGGGCTGGACGATCATCGAGCCCACCAGTGGTAAGCACCAAAGAAATATATTTTTTTGCTACACACAAACTAAATTGTGTTCAAATTTTTTTATCATCATTTGTGGATCATCAGGCAACACTGGCATCGGCCTGGCGCTGGCGGCCGCCGTCAAGGGCTACAAGTGCATCATCGTCATGCCGGAGAAGATGAGCAACGAGAAGGTGAACGTGCTGCGGGCGCTGGGCGCGGAGATCATCCGCACGCCCACCTCGGCCCGCTTCGACGCCGCCAACTCGCACATCAGAGTGGCGCAGAAGCTGCAGACGCAAATTCCGCGGAGCATCATCCTCGACCAGTACCGCAATCCGGCCAATCCACTGGCCCACTTCGACACCACCGGCGCGGAAATTCTCGAGCAGACGGGCGGTAAGCTGGACTACGTGGTGCTCGGGGCGGGCACCGGCGGCACCGTCACCGGCATCGGCAGGCGCATCAAGGAGGGCGCCCCCGACTGCGTGGTGGTCGGCGTCGACCCAAAAGGCTCCATCCTCGCCGAGCCAGAGGAGCTGAACGCCTCCGATACGACCTTCTACGAGGTGGAGGGCATCGGCTACGACTTCATTCCCACGGTGCTGGACCGCTCCGTGGTGGACCGGTGGATCAAGACGGACGACAAGGAGAGCCTGGAGATGGCGCGCAACCTGATCCGCCTGGAGGGCATCCTCTGCGGCGGGTCGTCGGGCACGGCGGTGACGGCGGCGGTGCAGGTGGCCAGGGAGCTGCCCAAGGGGAAGCGGGTGGTGGTGCTGCTGCCTGATGGCGTCCGCAACTACATGACCAAGTTCCTCGATGACGACTGGATGGAGAACCGGGACTTTAACTATCCCTCGCGAAAGGAAACCACTGACCAGCCGTGGTACTACGGACAGCAGGTGGCGCAGATCATTAAAGGTACTAAAGGGTTTCATTTTCTCTTTTAGTCAATCAAACGAACACTTTTAGTAATTTCCAATTTAATTGTTTACCAGGTTTCAACAACGTCATCATGATCGACAGTTCAGATAAGTGCAACTACGCAATCCGCCTGATGAGAGTCAATGGTTTTGATCAGCTGCCGGTGGTGCAGGGGGACAACAAGAATCTGCTAGGAATGGTCACCGTCGACCAAATTATGGCCAAGGTGTCGGCTGGTGTGGCCACGCTGGATGATCCTGTTGAGATGGTTTTGCTGAAGACGTATCCTAGCGTTAAGGTGAATGATCCACTGGGAGCGCTGATCAAGGTTTTGCGCCAGAGCCCGTACGTTGCCATCAAGGAGCAGCTGTCAGATGATGTGGCAACGATTGCCGGAATTGTTACTCACATTGACATTCTCGATTACATTGCCAATGTGGGCAACAAGAAGTAATCAATTGGTGCATTTTAATTGTAAAACATTTAACACAATGCATTACAATAAAATTTTACTAATTTAAAGTTGCACTTTAAAAACTTTCTTAAATCTATCATGTGGTAGGATGATCTGGTTACAATCAAAAACTTATCAAAATGTCAATAATATGCACTTGTGAGAGCAAACACCTCATCAAACTCGTGCTGCTTATCAATCTTTAATTAGTGCGTAAAAAATCGTTTTAAAACTTGCGTCAATGATTGTTTACAATTGCTATTTGTTTGATAAGTTTGCAAAGTTGCAAAAGTATAAACTTATTACATTTCTAAAAAACAGCTCATTTAGGTTTTAAAATAGTTATAAAAGCTAACTTGAAAGCATTTGATGACTTTTTGCAAATCAATATTAATTTTGTATATTGCTGAAATTTACTGTGAATGCTCTGAATAAAAAAACAGCCAGAGTTTGTAAATGTGCATGAGTACAATGGCGGTATCAGCCGTCATCGTTGTTTGCCCTCTTAGACTGCTAATCACAGTCATCACCGGCACCGGCACCAGCTTTGCTCTGTGCTCTGCTCTGCACACGTTTGCCAGCATTGCCACCGTCGAATAATCAGCTTTAAAGATGGCCAAGTACGACATTGATGAGTGCGCACACGGTCTGCCTCATAGCACAGCTCATGCACTGGTAGCCTCGGGAAAAGTGATGCTGCTAATGTTGCGGCTGCTGTTTTTGCCGCTGCACCGATGTCAAATGAGAAGGTGCTCAGCAAAATCATCAACACAACTCCACACTACGAATTACAGTGCCAAACAGTAGTCAACTCATAACAAACGACATTTGCATTGTGACCTAAACTTAATTTAAAACAATTAACACATTTTTTATTTTATGTTGTGATTTTTTCATTTGTTGGTTTTTCTTGATTCTAATGCTCATTTTTATGTGATTCTATTAAACACAAGCATAATTTATTGAAATTAATGTTTAAAAAGCTTTATTCTATAACTCCTTTTGGTAAGACAATAAGAAATTTTTTAAATTGATACTGCATTTGAAATTGTGATTTTATTTACAAGTTTTTTTAATTTTATGCAATTCAAATACGTTTTTAGTTATATTTAAAATTTAAAACAATTTTTTTATTGAATTGAAATTTTATCAGTTTGATGTCATTAGCTGAAGTTTTCCCTTAAACATTTACACTAGCTACTAATCTAGTTTTTTTAGTTTCTGATAACTGAAACACATTTTGAGTTTTGCTGATAAGTCTTTGAAGTTGTATATATGATAGTCGTTTTTGCTAAAATTACCAAATCAGTCACAACTGTTGCCAAACAATTTAAACACTATACAGTTTCAAATTATATTAAAAATGTTAAAAACATTAAATTTTAGTTTTTGCAAATTTACTAATTTAGAAAAAATTCACAATTGGTTAATTTTGTTTCAAAAGTTTTTCAAAACATTTAAAAAATATATTTAAAAAATTATATACAAATGATTTTTAGTTTTGTGGTTTAGTATTCAAACAAAAATTAATTTAAACTTTAAGTGCAAAAATTAGATAATTTAGTTTTAGTTTGTATTTATAATACGCACTCAAATTTTTTATATTTAATTTGATAAAAACTAGATAAACAAATTTAGTTAATTTAGTTATAAGTGTCTAAACAAAATTTAGGTTTTTTAGAATGAGGTTTTGTGGGAAATTTTACATTGTCAATGATATTTATGAACACTAGAAAGCAGCACAAATGATTTTTCATTTTTATTTTTTTCAGTATGTTTTATATATATAAACTCAAAAAATTTTTTACATTTGAATTACAAATATTCAAAACTGTTTTTGTTTAAAAACAATGCTTTTTGTTATTTTTTGTTTTAAATATTTAAATTTTTTTTATTTAAAAAAGTTGTTTATTGATAGAAGGCAGAGAGAGAGCGTGAACTGATAGAGAACTTTAATCAAGTTACGCAAAAAAATCTACACTACAGTGAGATGTGCCACTCTAAATAAAATGGGAAAACAATGTTTAACAGTTCTAAAATCATAAAGGTTCTAAAACCTACCTCTTATAAATAGTATTTTTTATATACAAATGCAAATGTATTTTAACAATAACATATTTACAAAAACATATATAATCAGTACAGATTAGTTGGTCTATTTGCTAAAAAATGCATAAATGTTAAATAACTTTAAACATAATACTAAATAAATTTTTTTGAAATACTAAATTTGATCTTAATCAAATGTTTAAAGTTTTTAAATTATGTTTAAAACTGAACAAAATGTATTAAAATTGATTAATGTCGGTTTAGCAAAAACGCTAGAACATTATCTGTTTGCCTATTTTTGTTGTTAGTTTGTTACTGCTTTTTTGAAACTTCACTGCCGACCATTGTTTTAACATCAAGATAATAAAAAAATTAAAAAAATTTTTTAATAAATAAACAATATTTTTTAATGAACTTAACTTAACTAAATTGTGTTACAATTTTTAAATATAATGCGGAAGTTCTTTTAAACATAAGTTTTTGTTTATTTTAAACAAACAAACATTTGATTTATGTAATACATTTACAATCACACTTCTACTTAAATTTTTATCACCACGTGATGTTTTTAGAGAAGCATTACGTCAAACTTGTTAAAGTTGTGTTCAGTTTTGTCAAGTATTATATGTAAGCTACTGATAAACTTAATAGTTAGTGAACAGCTAAAATTTCTTTATTGACGTCATCTAGAGACAACAGTCAAAGTTCAAAAGTGTTGCAAGTGTATGCGACATCCTAAACATGCAAAACAATTCAATATTAACGTTTCAAATGAACTGAAACTAAAAATTAATTCTAGATAATTCTTTGATTTGGTTAATCTATAAAACTAATTTGATTTTTTATTTTAAAAAAATCGTTGTTTTGCGTTTAAAAATAGTTTTTTTGTAATTAAATGTTTCAAATTTAGTAAATTAAAATTTTAAAAGTGTAAAACTTAAACAAAACAATATTTAATTTGTGACAGCTATCTGACAAGTAATTAATTTTATTATTTCAGAAATTGAATTCTTCATAAATCCTCTGGTCTAATTGTCGTTCAATAAAGGTTTGCGTGTGTTCAGTGTCATGGTTGCTATTGAAAATTTCCGCAGTGTCAGCTAACGGCTGCTGCTGTAGCGCTTCTGGTATAGAAACTTTCGCCATTTTTCTGCCTTCTTGCCTTGATCTAAATTGTTTACACAATAATCGATAATTTCAAGGAAGAGCAATCAACACCACCGAGCAAAAAAGGAACGATGGAAGACCACACGATTGACGTAGAAAGCGATAGTGAAGAGCATGTCAAAAAAATTGGCACTGGCAGCCCGGTCGACACTGGTCTCACTGCCCACCAGCTGAGTAGTTTGTGCCCAAGCAGCACCAGCACCAGCACCAGCAGCAGTGAGCTGCTTAGGCAAACAGATGATAAGCAGGCAAAACATCAACAGTGTTCAGCAACAGCAGACACGGTTGAAGATGTTCCTGAAGAAGCACTGAATGCAAACGTACTGTTGGATTGTCAGCAAGCGGACCCGATAAGGCAGGATAAGCCTGTTGCCGAGACGCAGAAAGTGACTGAGGCAGCAAACGACAGCAATAAGAGTAAACAAATGCTGGAGCCTTCCAGTCAAGGCGGAAAGACTACAATTACTACTGCTGACCAGGGAGCGCAGTCTTATCACACTGTTGACCAACTGTTGACCATCAGCAGTGCAGCAGCAAACATTGAGCAGCAGCACTGGCCAGCAGAGCCACCGCCCAAAAGCAGTGATCAGCTGCAATCAGTTGCAGCTGAGGCGGCTGATAATCAATTTGCAGTTGGGCACAGTCAAGAGCCACTGACTAACTGGCCAACTTCGACAACTGCAGACAATTCGATTAGTGCGCCTTTAGAGTCGGAGTTAGCTGCAGACAACAACGACGACGACGACAACGACAGTAAAGACGACAAGAAGAGCAACGTTCATGAGCAGTTCGATTGCAGTCCACCACTACCACCACCAGTGGAGCATCCAATCGAACATCAATTGCTGCAGCAATCAGCCGGCAGCAGCAGCAACAGCAGCAACAGCCACAGCAGTGCTCAATCGATTCTCAGAAAAAGTGACCAGATTTTGCACTACCAGCAACATCCACTCGAGCCACAGAAAGAAAAAGAAGAGGAGCAGCAATCAGGCGACAGTGAAGACGCCACCACCGCCACCACCACCAGTTTGCTTCGTGTCACGTCAACATCAGCAGCAGCAGCACCCTCAGACACTGGCTCCTCATCATCTTCACCCTCAGCCTCACCCTCAGCTGAGCCTGTCACAAGAGCGGCTACTGCCGCCGAAAAAGAAGAAGAAGAAGTGGTGGTCGCCAGCAACAGCCTAGCATCAGCAGCAGCAGCAGCAGCTGTACCACCTTGTGATTATCAGCTGAGAGAGGACTGTACAAGTGAACAAAGTGCACTATCTACGCTCTCACCGCCACCCATCGCTTCCTTGACATCGTCGACATCGCTTCCGATCACCACGATCACCACCAGCACTATCACCACTGACAGCAGCAACAGCAACAGCATCGGCAGTGAAAAGTGTCCATCCTCACTGTCACTGGCAGGGACCAGTGCACATCAACGAAGGGCAGACATCACTGCGACATCAATTGACAATCAGCATCAACAGCATCAACAGCATCAGCAGCACGACACCAACAGTTGCCAAAAAGCGCCCAGTCGACCAGTGAGAACGACGGCTGACAGAAAGCTTATTATTGCCAGCGATAGAGTGGCTGCCAATAGTAGTAGTAATAGTAAGTCATCAAAACGGCGTTTGGAAAAGCAGTATCCTCTGACGACGTTCAGCAGCGGCCGGGGTAAGTGCTACTTTGGTGCATTTTTATTTATTTATTTTTGTATCTTTTTCTTGCAATATGTGTGCTTTTAAGTTAAAAAATAGAGCAGTTTAATAGGAAAATTAATTAACAACAGTATTATTAGATTATGATGATTTTAAGAATAATGTGTGTCGATCATTCTAAAAATAGCAGGCGCTATTAATTATGCAGTGTATTTAGTTACATGTACAAGTATTGGTTTTGTTGTAGGGGGATTATATAATATTCATTTTGACACTTTTATTTGCTTCAACTGACAACTAGCAATACATTTTACTAAGATAATAAAGCAATCGTGTCAGTTTCAAGCTTATCAATGCCTTTCAGTCATTCAGGTTTTCCACTGTATTTAGGTATTTGCGAGTTTAGTTAAAGATAATGTAAAATAATACTAGACCTAGACTTCACTACAAAAGTGCAAATTTTGCGCTTTTTGTAATTAATATTTTTTGTACAAATCCGTATTTCTACTTAAACGATATATTCAAATGAATGAAAAACAATATAAACGGCACAGTAGTAAACAAAAACCGAAATACAGTTGAAACAGCTCCAGATGATGATGATGATTTCCCTATCAGTAGTGTGTACAGTTGATAAGTAAACCAAACTAGTTAGTTTGAATGCGCAACAGCACGTCTACAGATTTGCAGATTAAGTGGTAATGTTATTATTGCCTCCCTCCTTCCTACTTTCCTTTAACTAGAGCCCTCAATCAGCTTTCTTGCCAGTTACCCACCACAAACTCAGCAGACAGAATCGAGCGCCTCAGCAAGGCAGTTGGCATCGCCTCATCATCACTTGGGCGCCACCTCCTTCTCAAGTATCGACTCCTTCAGTGAGCACACCCCACTGCTCGGTGCCAGTCACAGTCACAGTCGCAAAGACAAGACACAGCAAGGCAACAACAGCAGCTCCACAACTTCGCTCTCCTCCTCCACTTTGTCGCTGTTCCTCGAATCACTCAAAGTAAACACTGGTTTAACGAAGAAGACGACAAAGAAAAACAACGCTGAAAAAAAGTCGTCCAAACTGGTTGACACCACTGTTCAGTTTGATAGTAAGCATCTGCATATCAACAACACTTTGTTTTTTCTGTTCCCATATTTAAATATATATCCTTTTTCACCAAACCCAAACCCAAACCCAAATCATCAGACCCACTAGCTTATCAGCAGCATCCACTGGCTCAGTCAGACAGTCAGCCGATAGAGCACCACCATTTATCATCCTCCTCTTCTCCGACCATGTCCAACCAACTGGGTGGCAACTCTTCTCCAGTGGCATTTAATGCTCCGATTCCACTGCGAGCTGTTGCTGTTGCGCCGCCGGTCGCTGAAAAGATGTCACTGAATCAGCGAGCCGCTGCAGCAGCCGAAAGTGGAGCCACTGCCTCGCCGACTAGCAAAGCAAACGGACACAGCGGCCACTACTCAAACGGTGCCGGCAACAGCAGCACCTCCCAGCAGATATCCACTCCGCAGCAGCGATACCTGGCATCGCTGCTCGACGCCGGCGGCGACAGCATCAGTGTCTCTCCGAACCAGACAGCACCCACAACGGGCAACATTTCCTCCTCCTCCTCCTCCTCCTTTCGAGACACTGCCAGCTCCAGCAAAGCTTACCAGCCCCAACAGCAGCACCAGCTGTCCTTTCAGGCGTACCCCAACCCCAAGTCGAGCACTGCTCCGGCAACAGCTGCGGCAGCTGCATCAGCCATGGCCGTGGTCAGCACCTCACAGGGTCGACAGGGAGCACCGCAGTTTGGCAGCTCGAGTGGAGCTGGCCACTACGGCAGCGGCAGCAACAATCACCACCACCGAGGGCACCACCACAACCACCACCGATGCTACGTCTCCAGTGGCTCGTACGAGGGCGGAAATACGGGCATGACCACCACCGACGATGACACCTGCTCGCTGAGCAGCAGCAGCTCCACTAGCAAGCACGACGAGGCCTTCTCGCTGAAGTTTCCCAAGCTGCGCTACGTCAAGGTGGCCCTACTCGCCGGAGTGATCATCTACACGCTGGTAACTGAGCAACTTTCTCAACTTTCATCTCTTGTAGTACCATTTGACTAATGCTTTGGTTGTTGCTTGTCTTTTTGCAGATTAGCTTCATCGCCATCCAGGAGAAGGAGGACAAGTGGACCAATGTGGCCGCCCAGGAGGGCATTCCCGCCTATGTGGACCTCTCCCACTCGCTGGACCTGATGTTCCCCGTGTGGAAGCTCCGTGCCAAGGGCTCCTTTCTGCCGGCCGAGTACAGAGAGCTGACCAACTACTCTATCGTCTTTACCGTCGTTCAGCTGCTCAATGACTCACAGGGTAAGGGGGGTTTGGGGTCTCAACTTTCAAATTAAACTTTTTTTCTTCACCTTTTTCTCCTAAACACAGGCGCAGATCGGAATGGCGCCTACCGCCTGGTGAAGGGCCCCTGGGCGGCGCCGATCACGCCGCCGAAGCTGGCGCAGTACATGAACACCGAGGTGGAGCATGTCTTCAAGCTGACGCGGGGCGACGCCTACGACCACATTCACCGGTACCAGCTGCGCATTGACACCAACTCCGAGGAGTCGGTGGGCATCACCGTAAACATGGCCGGCTTCAGCGAGCTCTCCGCCGACGGCATCATCCTCGCCACCACCGTCCTCGTCTTCCTCTACACCTTGATCATCTTTGAGATCGTCAACCGAACGCTGGCCGCCATGCTCGGCGCCACCGCCGCCATCACCTGTCTCACGCTCATTAGAGACGTAAGTTTTTAAATAGATGAACAGATCAGTAGAATTCTTTTTGATGTTAATAGTAACATCTCTTTTTTGCCCCTGTTTAGCGTCCGTCTCTTGAGAAGGTAGTCTCCTGGCTGGACGTCGAGACGCTGTGTCTGCTCTTCGGCATGATGGTCCTTGTGGCGATTCTCTGCGAAACAGGTTTCTTTGACTACATTGCCGTTGTGGCCTTCCGCCTGGCCAAGGGGCGCACCTGGCCGCTCATCTTTACCCTCTGCTTCTTCACGGGCATTCTCTCCGCCTTTCTCGACAATGTGACCACCATTCTGCTGATGACGCCGGTCACCATTCGCCTTTGTGAGATCAAGAACATCGACCCGAAGTTTGTGCTCATCGCCCAGGTGATGTTCTCCAACATTGGAGGCGCGGCTACGCCGGTCGGCGATCCGCCGAATGTGATCATCATCTCGTCACTGAAGATTCAAAAACAGGTAAACTGAAATGGGGAAAGCAGTTTAGTTATCACACACACTGACACTCAATTTGCACTCACTTCTGCAGGGCGTCGACTTTGGCCGCTTCACGCTGCACATGATGCCCGGCATTCTGCTGTCCTTTGCGGCGACACTGCTCTACATTCGCATCGCCTACCGCTCGCTCTCCTCCAACGACACCCTCTCAGAGGGCAACTCATCAGACATAGGTTGGTACTATCTATCTATCATAATACATTCAAAAACATCTATTTATTTTCAAATAACTTACACAGAGAGCCCTCCGACTACGAAAACAAACTCCGCCGCCGTGTCCTACCAGTACCCGTTGCCGCTCTCCCCATTGGCCGCCTCCTTTCAGGCGCCTCTCTCTGCTGAAACATCCTCATCGGGGGCCAATCACCCTCGCTCCCAGTCGGAGCCACAGTTTGGCCGACAGCCTGGCGCCGGGCGGCCATCTTCATCCACTGCTGCCGCTGCTGCTCAAGGAAACTCCCGTCGAAACGGGGCCCCCTCCCGCGTCTCCACTTCTCCGACGAACCAACTGGAATCTAGCTCCGAGTTTGACAGCTACAGCTACGGAGCTAACTCTCACGCCCCTCGAGGACTCAACAGTCGGCTGCTGCGCTCCAGCTCCGGACATCAGGGCATCAAAGACGCCGCCCTGGAGCAGTGCCTCAGCTGCAACAGCATGGACGACTTCTGCGCGGGCACTTCAGTTCGGGACTCAATTCTCGACGAACGACGAGTTTTTCGTTCTTCAGACGGTAAACTACTGCTTGTTTGATTTGAAAAGACGTTGTTTCCTAAATTAGAAAATGTTTACTTTTTCCACAGAACTGAAACGGGAGATTGAAGTCTGGAAACGCGCCACCAACTCCATTTCTGGCTACTCGCGTGATGAAAACTCAGTGCGAAATGTGCTCAATCGAAAAGTGGAAATACTGGAGACGGTCCTGCAGGAGCACTGCTATGAGACGGTCCCGCCGGAGGATAACTACCACTCAGTTCTGGCAGAGCTGGAGGAAAAGGTACCTCATTTAAAACTGTTTTACAACAACCTTTTACTAGTCAGTGAAATCTCAAATTTTTGTTTTCTTGTTTCTGCAGTACAAGATTCGCGACTACCCGCTGCTCTACAAGTCGGGCATCGTCATGTCGCTGGTGATCAGTCTCTTCTTCATGCAATCGATTCCCAACTTGGACCTGTCTCTCGGCTGGATCGCCATTCTGGGCGCCATTCTCCTGCTGGTGCTCGCCGACCGCCACGAGCTAGAGTCGATCATCTCTCGCGTCGAGTGGTCGACGCTGATCTTCTTCGCCGCCCTCTTCGTCGTCATGGAGGCGCTGGCCGAGCTGAAGTTTCTCTGGTGGATCGGCCGCCTGACGCAGGACTTCATCAACTCAGTGCCCGAGGCGCAGCGCCTGGTGGTGGCCATTCTGCTGTTCACCTGGATTTCCGCCTTTGCCTCCTCCTTCATCGACAACATTCCCCTGACAACGGTGATGGTGAAGATTCTGGAGGACCTCTCGGAGAACAATGAGTTCAACATTCCCCTGGTGCCGCTCATCTACGCGCTTGCCTTCGGTGCCTGTCTGGGCGGTAAGTGCAATGCCAAGTCAGAAATCAATGTGTCTTTTACTAACTATCTTTTGATGTTTTTCCTTTTGTTGTGGTTACACACACACATTCACTTACAGGCAATGGTACACTAATTGGTGCCTCTTCTAATGTGGTCTGCGCCGGTGTGGCCGAACAGCACGGCTATCGATTCACCTTTATGGACTTTTTCAAGTAAGATTAGTGCAGAGTTGTAGTTGTTGCTGGTGACTATCGATTTAACATTTACGCTTGTTTTTTCTTCTCTTTAAACTTGTGTGCGCGTTTGCAGAGTTGGCTTTCCCATTATGCTGCTCACCGTGGGCATCTCCTCAGTCTACCTGGTCGTCTGTCATGTCATCTTCGATTGGAATTACTAAAAGAGTGATTTATGTACATTTCTCATTTTATAACCAGCAATCTCATTTGTATCACTTTAAACTTGCTCCATTATGTTATTTTAAATTTATTTTCACATTACTTATCTTTTGAAAATCTGCAAAACGTTAATATTTTTTGCATAATTTGTTTACTTTAAAAATGGTTTTAAAAATGTACTAAAACAACAATCAAAAAAATTTTGACTCAACTTTAAAACTAAACATTATTATATAAAATAAAACTTTTTACATAATTAAACTGATCAACTAAATAAAATTTGTGATTGTGCTTGATAAACACTAAAAATGTTAAAAATTGTTTTATTTTACAAAAAACAAAAGTTTAAATGAATTAAATTTTTTAATCAGTTTATTAAAAAAAGTTTTTTTGTTTATGTACGCAAGTATAAAAGTTTTAAATATAAAAACTTTAATTAAAAAGTACATTTATCAAGCACTGGCACATCGGAATTTGTTTAGATACAAACTGAAACGGTAATGAAAACAAAACAAGTTAGGCAAAAGCATTAGGCATTCATTGCTGCCTGCCACCTAAAAAGTGATCTCACACACACCACTTGCAACAAAGTTGCCGGTCCACCACCAGGTAGCAGTACTTTTGTTGTTTTTCTTTTTCTTTTGGCTCCTCGGTCGTGTGCAGTCAGTGTGCTTTGTGAGAGCAATCACTCTCTCTCCCACACTTTCTCTCTCTCTCTCTCTCTCTCTCTCTCTCTCTCTTTCTTTCTAAGATGAGCTTCAAAACAGAATTTGTGCATCCTCGTTTACAGCATCTTTCATTAGGCAATGATCTCACGTGTGCAGGCTTCACCACATTTCCACCACAAAGCGCACCGCCAGCAAGAGCAACCGAAACATTAGCAGCAGCATCATCATCATCACCAACAGCAACAGCATCAACCGCAGCCGAAGCAGCCGATGCAGCAGCAACAGCAACAGCAACAGCAACACCTATGTCTATGATTACATTTCTTCACTGGCAGCAGCATGTAGCACATTGCGATACAGCAGCGGCATCAGCAGCTCCCAAGTTGGTTGATTTACGACTGCTCCGTCGGCTCTTCTTCTGACGCGCAAAGGAGCAGCAGCAGCCGCAGCAGCAGCAGCTAGTAGTCGGATCATTACTACGGCAACTCTTTCTCAATCAGAGCGTCACATTCCCCGTAATTGATTTTTGCTTCGTTTGAGCTCATTTACATGCTGCCCACTACCTTCTTTTTCTGCCACACAGTAGAAGTATCACCAACGCTTGATGATGCTCAATTTCACTATTTATACGACTGTAAGTTGGCTTAGAAAAATTTTTAATTACTTTTTCAAAAGTGCTTACAAAACAATTGTGTTTTAATAAAACTTGAAATACTTTTTCCTTTTCAAACAGAACCAAACTTAGCCTATCTACCAGCGTCTAACAGCAGAAATGTCCTCAAACTCGTCCTACGAGTACCACCACCTGAATGAGGGCAACCTTATAGACATTGACTACGAGGCGGTGGGTGGTGGTGGAGGGGGAGGTGGTGGTGGTTCCCATCCACCGAACATATCATCAGCTTCTCGACGGAACAGTCAGCAGAGCAGCGCCGGCAGCAGCAGCAGCAGCAGTGCCGCCGCCCTTCACTCCAATGCAGCAATTGCCGGCGCTCACTTTGGTGAGGGGGCGTACCATGGTCGCCTGGAATCTTTCCAGCAGTTTGAGCAACAACCGAGGAGCAGAGACAGTCCTCCGCATGAACATCACTGCCTGTCCTCCAGTTTTGATCAGATGGGCGGCCACCACTCCTGCTCCTGCAGCAGTCAGCCCTCATCGACCAGCAGTCCGACGACAACAACTAGTGAACATTGCCACCACCCCCACCACCATCATCCCCACCATCAACATCCTCATCACTCCCACCACTACCACCAGCAGGAGCAGCTGTACAACTTTCCACCGTCGAGCAGTTTTGAGCAAGGGCATCATCAGCACAGCGCCGAGTGCCCTGAGTGCGTCAACAATGGCGACCTGCGCGGCTACTCGGTGGCGCTCATCTCGCCCAGCGGAACCATCATTCCCACCGCCAACGTCTGTCCGGGGGCGCTGATGACCGCCGCCGCAGCCGCCGGAAATTTGTGTTCGACCTCGGCGGAGGCGGAAGGCGTCGCTGCCGTTTCTCCGCCCTCCTCCTCGAGCACCACCGGTCTGCAGTACTCCCAGGAGCAACTTCACCACCACCACCACCACGACATGGGCGGAGGCGGAGGCCACTCCGTGTCCAGCCAGTACCTCTTCCAGCACTCCAGCAACTCCAGCGTCAGTGACATCTACGTGAGGAGTCCGCTCAAGGGCGCCACGACCTCTGCCGCAGCACCGCCCTCCTCCTCCTATTCCTCCTCCTCCCGGCACCGTCCGCCTAGCACCACGCCGCCAGATAACCTCTACTTTCCCACACTTCCCTGTCAAATTGTTCCGTAAGAAGAAGCTATTTTAGTGTGTTTCATTTTCTAATTAACTTACACCTGCGCACATACTTTCCTTTCCTTTCCTTTTCTCTCAGATCTCCGCCAGACATTAGCCCTGAGAAGCTGTTCGACATGGCCGGCGCACTGCCTACCGGCTTTCCACCGTATCTACTTCCGCTAAGAGAGGCAGTGCGAATGGAGGACGCATTTCCGAAGATCGCCGCCACGAAGGCCATTCTGAAGCCAGTGGCCGGCCATGAGAGTGTCGATCTGGACGTACTGCTGCCTAATGGGTGCTTTCTCACCGTGCCCGTATTTGACAATGACAACTTGGCGGAGATCAAGCGAAAGCTGTGGATCAAGTACAAGGAAATGCTGGAAGAAGTAGAAATTGATTCACCACAAGGCAACAACAGTACAGCAGAACAAAACATGCCTTCTGCCACTTCTGACACTGCTGATCCAACTACTGCTGCTGATAGGCAAAAAGAAAATGCCTATGTAAACAAAGAGTCAACTTCTGACGCTAAAAAACTAACCAAAAAACCCTCATTCTACGTACGATCACCTTCTTTAAACTTTAACATGCTCAATCCGTTTGTGGAGAAACGTGGTGAAACTAAAATTACCGCAAAAGAAGCCGAAGTTAATAAGGAAGAAGCAAACAGCTACGTCAACGAAGAAGCTATTTCTAACGATGAAACTTTCATGCACACCTACTCAATGCGACAAAAAGTCGAAAACTTTATGAAATTTAAATTTAGCAAAGGCGGCTCAATGCGCGTCTCTTCCAATGACGGCTACACTAAAAATGCCTTTCTTTCTTCAGCTTTCAAAAGCAAAGACACTGCTTCCAAACCTTCCTCTACCTCGCTCTTTACGCCGGTTTTGCCCGTAGAACCCGTGCAGCCTTCCACTTCAACATTACCAATTAATTGTTCATCAACACCTGACAGCACACCTAAAGCATCCACATCCGAGAATGGCGATAAAAAGGAGGCGGGAAATGATGAGATGGGCAAGCAAAACAGCAATCCACTGCCTTCGTCGGTGGAAAACAAAACAAAAGGCAGTAATGCAGTGCCACCGCCGCCCTTCGAGACGACGGCCTCGCTGGTGCTGGCCGACTTTGAGAGTGACCTCATTGCCAAGACGGAGAAGCTGACACTGCCCTCGCTGACCGGCGGCGGCAGCAGCAGACTGCGGGCGCTGGCGAATGAGGACGTCGCCGACTACGCCTTCACCGGCATCACCACGGACGCGAAGAACGGCGAGTTCTACGATGACAACCTCCGACTGATCGACCTGAACCTCTTCATTCCCATGCTGAAGCTGATCGAGGTGGTGGGCAACAAGGAGGAGAAGCTGGTCAACTGCGCCATCAGTCAGATTGTGGGCAAGCCGCTGGGCGAGCTGGAGCGCAATAAGACGACGGAGTTCTCGCAGTTTCGCAGCAGCATGCACTCCACCATGCTGGCGGCCATCAAGGAGCGGGAGCTGCTCTCCGTCGATGAGCGCATCTTCTACGAGTACCCCCCGGAGATGGACGACTTTGAGACGCTGCAGCTGAGCACAAGGAAGATTCGCAAGGACATTGAAACATATCGAAGCAATGTGAAGACTTGCTCAACGGAAGCTTTGCTAACCTCCTCCTCCTGTGATTCACTGGTGGAGGAGGTAGTGTACTGCAACATTGGCCAGCTGGACCAGCCATCAAACACACACACTGAAAACTTTCCGAACATTGCCACTAAATCTGATTCAACAAGTGAAAGGAAAGCTACCAATCCTCCACTTAAAAAAAGCCAACTCGCCGAAACTGATTCTAACGCTGAGTACACCGAAGTTATTGCTTTAACCAATGCAAACAGAGTTATACCAAAACACGTTGAAACTGAATATCCACTTGTACTGCTAGGCAAGCAAATATGCACCAAAGAGGATACCAAGTCAAAGAAGAAAAAAAAGAAAAAAAGTGATAAAAAAGATAAAAACATTTCATTAGGCGAAAACTTTAATAAATCTTCACTCATCACAAACCCTTTCAGTAAGATTTAAAAAACAAAAGCATACCATTTTTTAATTACGTTTTATTTATTTTGTAGGTGTGAATACTTCATTAAAGGATAAAATCCCTTCATCTAGTGCTACTAAAACATCAAAAAATTATGAAGATCATTACGAAATTTGCTTTGATCGTTCATCAAAGTCTTCTTCTGTTTCTAGTTTTGGCGCATCTAAACATCAGAAAAATAGTTTTAACGTTTGGTCATCTTTAGTAACACTGCTTCATGGCGGTTGTCATGGTCGCATTAAAGAATGTGGCTACGGAAATTTAGTTTTTCTCTTTGATCAAATTTGCAATGCTGACAACAATATAGATGGAAAAAATTTATCAGATAGTGATTTTGGCAAAAATCACAAGTTTTCAAAAAACTTTAAAAAGCTGTTTCGAAAACCGCGTCATTTGAATATAATTGAAGAAAAGGCACCAAACAGCTCTAAACACGATTCCACAGCAAAGCAGAGTACAAAAGAGCAACCAATTCTTTCCACCTCACTGTCCTTATCTAGCAATATTTCGTCATACGTAAACCTGTCATCAACTAGTCAAGCCCTTTCAAATACACTAAAACCCTCTACATCTCAGCCACTATCAAAGGTTTCTTCAGTAGAAAAAGAAATGGATAACCAGTCAAATAAACTTCCAGCTGATTCAGGAAACCAGCCAGAAAGTGCAAGCTCTAAAAAACCTCAGTTTGAAATTGACAGTGAAATTAAGCGAAAGTTTGAGGTTCACCCGCATCTGCTGCCGCAGCTGTATCCCGTTAAGTGCAAACCTGAAACAATGTATCCACTTGAACTAATTGACGAAGTCCTTAAGCACTACATCGTCTGGCTGCGCACCTGGTTCCAGGAGAACATCGCCCAGGCGTCGGCCTCTGACGCCGCCGCCAATTCCGTTCTCTCGACAACGTCAGCCACAGCAGCCAACGACAACAGCAGCAGCAACTCCGGATCCGGCAGCAGCGGTTTGAGTTTCAGCAAAACGCTAACTAAGCTTCTCAGCCCCAAGCCGCCCTCCACTCATCCTCAGCCGCTTGAATCGCCTGATTTTAACAATGAGGAGATACAGGAGTCGGCTGCCTACGTGGAAATGTTCATTGGAACGGCGTCCTCATTTGCGGGAAACAACAACAGCAGCAACAAACAGCAGCAGCAGCAGCAGCAACAACAACAACAGCAACAACAGGCGACCACCAGCCAAAGCCAAAGCAGTCAACCGCCTGTTGAACCACCAGCAGCAAAGAAGCCATCAAAGTTGAGCGAACAGGCGCAGTCGATCAGCAAGTTTGCCGCCGCCCTGTCTCGAAACAGTGCACTCAGCTTATCAAGTAAATCCATGAAACTGAAGAATAACATTGCACAGCTGAAAGCACTGTACGCCAAACTGGATCAAGACCTGGGCAACTTCAGCTCTGACCGATATCTGCTAAAGATATGCGGCTATGAACAGTACATTGTCGGGGAATGCGCCCTGAATTCTTTTGAGGTAACAACAGCGTGTGTGCTTTGTTTACACTTTTTTTCCAAACTCACAAATTTTTTTTGTTTTACTTTATTTGCAGTACATTCGAAGTTGCGTCGCCAAGAACAAAACACCGCAGTTGATGTTGATATCTAAAATCGCCATCATTCAGAAGATTCCCAATTACGTCTTCAACTTCCCGCCTTTCTATCGGCGAAAGGCACTGAACGACGCCCAGACATTCCCCGGCATGCCGCTGCCGATGGACAACTTCACCGAGGTGAACTTTGGCAAGTTCGCCCTGCAGATGCTGATCGAGGGCAAGACGGCCTGTCAGCGAACAGTGGCAGACCGAGAGTTCTCCCTGGGCGGGCCGCCGCTGGGCGTCAAACGCGCCTCTCACTCCTACTACCACAGCAAGCTTGCCAAGCAGGCCAAAAAGGAGACGGAGAAGAGGAACACTCAAAGTTGCAGCAAAACGACGGCCGACTCAGTGGAGACACCTCTTCCTCCTCCTCCTCTTAATCCTTTCAACGAGTCCAACTACGCCGTCATCTGCCACAACCCTCAGCCCGCCAGCTCACTGCTCAGCAGTTCGGAGAGGATTCAACAGGCCCGCTTGTCCTCGGAGGGAGGCGCCACCATCTCCTCGGACGTCTCCTCGGTGACCAGCTCCATTGACACTATTGCCGCCGGCGCCAGGGGCGCCAAGCCCAAGTTCCACTACGGCGACATCAACGAGGACATGTCGCTGGAGCGGTGGGAGGCGCTGACGACGGTGGAGAAGCGGCTGGCCAGCGTGTGGACCTTCCAGTCGCCCTTTCGCGTGAAGATCCTCCTCGCGCAGTACGTCAACGTGAAGGACGTGGAGAAGATCTACGTGGCGGCCAGCGTCTACCACGGCTCGGAGAAGCTGTGCAGCACGCAGACGACACGGCGGAACACGCCGGCGAATCCGCGCTGGGACGAGATGCTCGAGTTCCCCGACCTGCTGATGCAGGACATTCCCCTGTCGGCGGTGCTCTCCCTCTCGATGTGCGCCGTCACGGCAAAGCACAAGCACCAGGAGGAGTACGCCACGTCGTACGTCAACTTGCAGCTCTTCGACTACAACCGCTGCATGATCAGCGGCAAGTTCAACATGTGCATGTGGTCGATGCCGAAGGGCGTGGAGGGGGTGATGAACCCGGCCGGCCTGCCCGGCGCCAATCCCAACCGCCTCACCTCCTCGCGCATCCTCCTCGAGTTTGACTCCTTCTCCAAGCCGATCGTCTACCCGCCCAAGTCGGCCGTCCTCCAGTACGCCAGGGACGTCAACCAGAAGGAGCGCCTCTTCCGCACCGCGGTGGCCAACTACTACCGCGAGCATCAAAGCTTTCCGCAGGGCCATGATGACCTGGTGGACGTGGCCGAGGTTCAACGCAATGTGGACGCCCAGCTGAAGCCGTTTGAGGTGGAGGAGTACTCGGCTTTTTTTGAGCGTTGCGCCGCCTCCAAGTTTTACCGCACTGCGGAACGGAAGTGGAAAGCGGTCATGCCAATGCTGGAGAAGGCGGCCACCCAACTGGATCCCTTCTCGCAGCTGTCCGAACAGGAGAAGGACTACTTCTGGCGAGAGCGCTTCAACATCCGCAGCCTAGTGCCGGATGCACTGCCCAAGGTGCTCGAGTCCTGCCAGTGGAACTTCCGAGAAGGTAAACTTGCTTGCTTGCATTCGCATTTTAAATTCCATTGACATGTTTTCTTTTGCACAACTGCTTACTGTTAATTTCCCAGAGGTCGCGCAGATGTACTCGACGCTGGAGAAGTGGCCTATGGTTTCGGTGGACATTGCCATTCTCCTGCTGAACGCCCGCTACCTGGACAGCATCGTTCGGCAGTTTGCCGTGCGCGCCCTGGACCGCGGCCTCACCGACGGCCTCCTGGAGAGCTGTCTCATTCAGATGGTGCAGCTGCTGAAGAATGAACCGCACCTGGACAACGCCCTTGCCCGCTTTCTGCTCCGTCGCGCCCTCCTCAGTCGCCGCTTCGGCCACTACTTCTTCTGGACGCTCAAGTCGCAGCTGGACGACGTCAGCTGCTCCAATCGGTGGGCGGTGATGCTGGAGATGTACCTGCGTGGACTGTCGCCCACGGCGCTGAAGATCACCCTGGCGCAGGTGTCCGCCCTCGATGAGATTGAACGCATCGGCAACACCACCGCCGTGGAGGCGGACCAGCTGGAGGCCATCAAGCGGCTGCTCAATCGGCCGGACATTCAGGGGAAGGTCAACAAGCTGTACAATCCGCTGAACATTGGCATACCAATGGAGAAGCTGCTTCCCGACAAACTCAGAGGTAAGTAGGCAGTGGGGAAAAAGTGAAATCGCTTTTTGAGCAAGACATTTAATCAACAACTTAACCACTCTTTTCAGTAATGGACTCTGCAAAGAAGCCAATGTGGCTAGAGTGGAGCAACCCGGATCCGTTTGCGTGCTTCAACAACCAGGAAATTTGTGCAGTTATCTACAAGATTGGCGACGATTTGCGACAGGACATGATTACTTTAGAGGTAACACTGGTTCAAATATTTGGATTCTAGGTCATTTCATAAATTGGCTGCGATGAAATGTCCGCTTTCCAAAAGTTTGATTATTATAAGTAAAATCTAATACTAAAAAATGCACCACTTTCCCAGGTCATCCGTCTGATGGACATAATTTGGCGCAAAGAGGGCCTGGACCTGAAGATGATGCCCTACCGCTGCATCGCCACCGGCCAGAACATCGGCCTGATTGAGGTGGTGAAGCACGCAAAGACGGTGATGGGCATTCAGCGGGTGGGCGGGCGAATGGCCGCACTGCAGGTGGACAACACCAAACTGCACAAGTGGATCAAGGAGCACAACCCTGATTCGTACGACAACGCAGTGGACAACTTCACGCGCTCCTGTGCCGGCTACTGCGTGGCGACCTTTGTGCTGGGCATCGGCGACCGCAACCCCGACAACATCATGGTCAACGAGGACGGGCAGATCTTCCACATTGACTTCGGCCACTTTCTGGGGCACTTCAAGAAGAAGCTGGGCATCAACCGAGAACGGGTCCCCTTTGTGCTCACCTACGACTTTCTCAGCGTCATCTCCAAGGGGGCGGAAAATCCGCTCATTACCAAAGAGTTTCAGGAGTAAGTGCTGCAGACGAGTGTGTCATTTGAAAAGTCTTTATTAAACTTATTTTTTCCCCTTTTCCACCAGTTTTCAGCAGCTCTGCTACGACGCCTACCTGGCGCTGCACGACAACGCCCACCTGTTGGTGACTCTCTTTGTGATGATGCTCGGAATTGGCATTCCCGAGCTGCAGGCGATGGACGATGTACAGTACCTGCGGCGGACGCTCCAGGTGGATGCGCCCACGAGGGAGGAGGCGAGAAATTACTTTGAAAAGCAGCTGGACGAGGCGCACGGCGGCGCCTGGAGCACCAAGCTCGATTGGTTCTTTCACAGTGTCAAACACGCATAACACACACACACACACGACTTTTGAGACGTTTTTGAACTTTTTAACGCAAATTGTTTTTTATTGAAAATTGAGACAGCTATGTTATTTTACCAACTTTGAATGTGATCAACATCAGCATTTATTTGTGAGCAAAAACTAAAGTTTTTAAATCTTTTTTAATGAACAAATGTATTATCTAACAGTTGTGATGCCCCCGTTGTACGTTATGACATTTTTTGATAACCTCATTATTATTCTTATTACTAATCATAATACTCATTGTTATACTTTTACCAGCTAAGAACTTTTTACCCTCTAGAAACTTCAACCTAATGAAACTTGATTTTTTGCATATCCTATATTTTAACCTCATAATATTTTATAAGTGCAATAAATGTGTTTGTCAATTTTTATATAAACATATAACCTTATAAATTTAATTTTGTCGTGTTTAAATAGAAGCCACAAAGTTTTTTAAAAGCCATAACAATATGCATACTTTTTTATTATGATCAGCTAGTAATATATTGACTAATTTTTTAGCCAAAGCTATTGTTTTTATAAAATAACTAACTAATTGAAAGAAAAACTTTAAAACAGTGCTTGCGTGAGTCATTTCATTAAAATTCACTACAATGCCTACTATTAACTGCTTTTCCCCTTAGTAAATGACCGTTACATCTACATCTGCATATGAACTATTGGCAAAAGATTCCGAAATTATTGGCGAGGAAGACAGCACCCTTAGGGGGACCATTCACAAGTCCAGTGTCAGAGAAGAGAAAGGTGGGCAATTGGCGCCAAAGAGCCCAGTGCCCCCTTCCAGCACTGGCCGAGGCGAGGCGCATCCGCAGCGCTGTCACTGTACGCGTTCACCAGTCAGAGCAGTGTGTTGGCTGGCAGACTGACTGACTGGCTGGCTTTGCTTGAGACAACGTAAGCCAGCGAGAGAGAGAGAGAGAAAGAGAAAGAGACTGCGGTCGCCTCGTCATCGGCCAGCCACCGTCTTTTCTTCGCTTCTTCTCCTTCTTCTCCTGACTCTCCTTGTGCCGCTTCTTTGCAGCAGCACTAGCTGACAGCTCACTCACACACTGAGAAAGCAACTGTGACTGTGCTGAGCAGCAGCAGCACTCGGTGCACACTGGTCAGAGAGCACTGCTTGGCGGCTGGATCGATCCAGGGGACCGCGGGACAGGCGGCACTGAGCGACTACAACGACCACGACGACCACGGCACGACCACTACGACGACAACGACAACAGACCAGTTGTGTTCCCTGTCTGTGTCTGTGTGTGCATGTCCGTCTGCTCTGATCACATGACTGCCAGTCACTACAGTCTCCGCTAGACCACCTGAATATTCTTCGTCTCCTCCTCCTCCTCTTCTTCTTTTCAGCCAAGACCACAACAGAACTCTACTCTGGCGCTACACGGGTTCACACGTTTTCTGCCCACAACACACTGTGTTTTCTTTTTCTTTCTCTCCGTTGTGCCTACACGTTCAAGCTTATTTTCTTCTTCTTCTTTTTCTTTTACAGGCAAACGGTGTGTGATTTGTATTTTTTCTTTTAAACCCTTTTATCCACCCGTTTGTGCCTAAACACCTAAATTTATTTTTCAAAACGCTGTTTATCTTTTTGAGCTTCCTTTGGTACAAACACTCTACACAGCACAACTTTACCACAGAACCTCTTTTCATCAATTCACGGAAACTTATGCACCAACTGTCACTTTGATCAGCTTCTCTTTGCATGCCTCTCTTTTCTACGGACATATATTTCCACTTGGTAAATCATGGACTTCCTTCAGTGGAACGCCTGCTTTTTATTTCCTGGTAAGTCTTTGCAATATGCCTTCAACAGATTGCCAGAAAGTAGCAACATTTGTGTTTACATTAGTGTGTCCAAGAGGGGCCATGTCACCAGAAGTGCTACAAGTGGTAGCCTGTAATGCAAATACTCGATCATGTTCTTAACTGTACATGCATTTGCATGCATGCATCCCCATTGGATGCGCCTAAGTGCATGCACTTTAGTTTACTCGGTCGCCATATGTAGTTCATTATCGCAATTGCTAATGGCTAACTAATTAGAATTTTGCCGCCGCCAACAGAACAGGCTGAACCGTTTTATTAGCTGCAACCTCCTCTGCTAACACTTGTCGGTGCATATTTGCATTGGCAATTGGCACTGCATGAGCACAAGCTTAATTGTCGCGTTCTGATTTTTCTGATGCTTCCACTTATGCGCAGCATCTTTTGCATCTGTTCACTTGAAATCTTCCTTTTTCAAGGCTATCTCACACTTGGTATTTTTAATTAAAATTCTTTCTTTTGTAATTACAAAATGCTGTTTGCATTTTGGGAAGTTTTTATTACAAATTTTGCTCTTCTAGAAAGTTTATGATGTGCAGTCTAGGTTTCACAATTAATGCAATTTAGCGCAATTAAGCTCTTTATCTGGTAGTTATTGTTAGCTGTCAACCATTGTTGATTTTTTCCAAATGTGTTTCATTTTAAAAAGTGATTCACTGGTGAGTTGATGAATCATTTTGCAATAAAACCAAATTTTACAATGGCTGACTATTTTAATATAAAGTCAGTTTTACAAAATAATTTTTCTTTATAACTTCAATTGATTTGTTTAAAAACATTTTATAATTAACAAAACAGGTGCAAATGTTTCAAAAAGTTAAAAGTTATTTTTAAAAAAAATGGTTAAATTTAATTTTGTGCAAAACCTTTTTACATGCGTTTCATTATTTGCTTGCGTTTCTATTTAATCAATTGTTTACACGATCAAACGTAAAGTTTAATGTTCTTACTGCAATTGCCACAAATCAACGATTGACATTAAACTTTCCTGCACTGTTGGACTTTAAGTGATCTACTCTTACAAGTTTTGCTAATGTTTGTATTGTTTTTTATTTTGTTATTTTATATTTCAAATGTGCAATAGTAAACACAGTTAGCAATGATGACATGCATTTTGTTCTCAAATAGACCTATTTGACTAGTAAAATTAGACGTTAACACACATTTATGCAAACTTTATTGTGCTGAACTAAAAATGATTTTAGTTATTTTCCTATTTTAAAAATTATTAATTTTAAAACATTTTAATTTACATGCCAAACTACATAAATTTTGTGTAAGTTATGTTTGTTAGTTTTGCCGCCAAACTGAAACTAAGTAGCAAACTGTGATTGTTTTTTGTTTTTTTGCAATTTGTCAATGTGCGAGCGTTTATTGCAATAACACAAAATTATTGCAATGATTGGCACTTTTTATCTAGTAAACTAAAAATAAATTTTAAAATTATTTTTTATATTTAAGCTAAACTAATAAATTTTAAATATTTTGCAAAATTTATGCAATGTTGCATCTTAATTTTTAATTTTTGTTAACTTTTTGATATAATCTCAGTTAGTTTGTTGTTCAATTTTTGTTGTTTTAAGTTTTATTTATAATGTTTTGTTTATTGAAAACTGTTGTTTTATTTGTTTTAATTTGAATATTGCTGATATTTTGCTAAAAAAATTTACATTTAAAACTAAAAATAAGTTTTTACAAATTAAAATTTACATTTTATTGTTTTTGCTTGTGTATCTGATACAACTCTCAGGTTTTTTATAAAAACGTGTGTAATTTGACAGGTGAATCGATTTATTAAAACACTTTTTATTTTTTGTGTCATTAAATTAAGTAAAGTTTAGTTTGTTTGAACTTATAAATCAATATATTTCAAAACAAAGTTGTTAATGTATTTTTAATTGTTGATTTTTAACTTTTTGTAACTTAAAACTTTGTTTCAGTTCAATATACAAAGTGTTTATAGTAAAAATAATTTTGTTTGTGAAAACAATTGATTTTTAGTTTTTGAATACAATATAACTAAACTGGATCAAAACAAAATCTTGTTTGTTCACACAGGTTTTCAATAATAAAAAGTTTATATAACAATAAATATGTCAATTTTTTAATTTTGACAGTATAACATTTTTTGTGGCATATTACTGTTAAAGTTGCATTTATAAAAAAATTTTTACTTTTTATTTTTTTGCAGTATTCAAACGTTAAACTGAAGTATTTTTACTTATATAAAACCAGTGTTATAAAAAACAAAATAAATAATTATGTTGTTTAAGTTAACGAATCACACCAGTTAATTTTTGCTCAGGTATTTGGTTGTTAAAATGCTTTATTTTGGAGCCTAACTTTAAATGACAGTTAATTTTGTATACTTGAAAGTTTAAAACATTAATAAATTTATAGAAATACAGCGTTACATGAAAATGCAATATTTAAAAGAGAAAATGACTTTAAAACAAACTTTATTGTTTTAAAATTGCAATCTCCTATTGATTCAAGCAATAAAAACAAGCTTGTCATAATCTTTTCTCATTAATTTTAACCATAACTGTATAATTGTACAAGACTAGAATAAATACAACAAAATTAAGCGTGTTAATCTATTTTTTAAGTAACTTTGTTGAAAACAGTTTAAAAAACTTTAAAAAATAATAAATGTAATTTATGTAAATTTATAAAAAACAGTTGTATTTTATAATTAAAAAAATAAATAATAAACTTTTACTTGTTATTGCTTGATTGCAATAAAAAAAATTAATTATTTCATCATTATTCAACACATTTTTAGCCAAAAAATATAATTATTTGAAATTATTTTTTCATTTAAAGTATACTGAAAATGTTTTCTGTATAGTGTTTTTAATTAAAAATATTTATTTTGATTAATTAACTGCAATAATAAAATTTGATGTTTAATGATAGCTCACTTGAACATGGTGTAGCATATAAATTTGACATTGTGTGTAGGTGCTCTTCAAAAGCCAATAAAGACAACACACTGCAATATTTGAACAATTGGAGCATGATTTTTAATTAATTTATCATTTGTTTAAATGTTTTTTGTGCTCTTTTTTCAAAATTTTAAAATTATTTTTTTAAGTTTTGCTAAAACAGATTTTAAAAACTAATTTAGATGTTGCAACCAAACATAAAATCAAAATGCTGATTGTAAACAAGACTATACTGTTTTAAAATTAAATGTTTTAATTAAAAATGCAGCCAATTAGAAAGATTGCCATTGACATTGAAAAAATGCTGTGCTTAAGTGCATCTGTAGTTTGCGCTGCACTTTAAGGGGCAACTGTGTGTGTCCCACTGTCTCCCATCAGCGACAAAAGGCATCGTCAAGTTGTTTTGTGATGTTTGTTTAGTCAACGAAGAACGTGTTGCGTCGACTGGCGCAGTACTTTGCAGTGTGTGTCCCTTTGCATCACTTGACTACCACTTGTGAAGGTGTGCAAGTCTCTTTGCAAAGTGTCGTACTCCACCACTCACTGTACGACGTGTATTACCGGGCCAATACCACTGTGCCACTTTGTCTGTCTGCTCATTCTCTCTCTCTCTCTCTCTCTCTCTCTCTCTCTCTCTCACTTTTTGTGTTTTACTGTGTGTTCACCCCACCTCTGTGATGCCTGTTTGTAAAGCCTAAGCCCTCTCGTCTAGCTGTTGCTTAGTTAAGGTGAAATCGATACTTGAGGAACTAATAAAGTGTCAGTAGAGCACACACACACAATGTGTCAGTGATGCCAGCTGATTGTTGACGGCACACTGCAAAGGCATGAGGAGGCAGTCAGGGAATCTCACTTTGGCCAGCAGCAACAGCAGCAGCAGTATCTTCTCCCCCACTGGTCAGCAGCAGCCAGGTGAGGTCCCCAAAGATAGTTCACCCAAAGCTGGCTCGTCCTAATTAGGTTCTCTCAATCGATGAGACACACACACAATTTGGTGTTCTCAAGGTAAAACGGGGCTACATTTGGTGCTAGGTAGACAGAAGACAGCAGACAAAAGTGACAGCAGCAAACACACACACACAAACTCATTGCGTTCATCTGTGACGGGTGGTGGTGAAGGCTGTAGTGGAAGACAGTGCGCCAAGTGAAGTGCCTGATGGTGTCACTTTATCTTTTTCCCTTCTCTTCCTAGCTCATTGCCAGTGTGTAACACCAGAATGAATGAGTGTTGTCCGGTAGTAGAACCAGTCAGACAATGCAGGTGAGAGAGAGAGAGAGAGAGAGAGAGAGAGAGAGAGAGAGAGAGAGAGAGAG
>JAALOO010000303.1_pt1 | contig 45582 bp, 34 predicted proteins | sample 7257641 | NCBI WGS metagenome assembly JAALOO01 (sample SAMN14085613, study PRJNA598686) | mite metagenome | biome: ENVO:01001000; feature: ENVO:01001002; material: ENVO:01001226; isolation source: single female mite from University of Michigan culture on fish food culture... ...
GTGTTTGTTGTCATTTCTCTCTGGAGAAAAATAAATCTATCGTTGGCCGCCCTGAACGTGTTGTCTTTCGCTCAGTAAATACTTCTCACTTCTTACCTGTCAGCGGCTTTTGTACGCTATTTCAGTATTTCTTTTCCGGTGAAGTTCCTGGAAGACGCCTGAAGACGCCCAGTGCACCGCCCAAACATGCCCACCATAACGGTCAATCGAAATGAGCTCTTCCGCCGGCTGGGCCGAGAGTACAGTAAGTGTTCGGTTGTGTTTGGGCAATTCTTCAGCTGAATGATGCAATCTTTTTCGTGTTTTTCTTAGCCGAAAAGGAGTTTGATGATCTCTGCTTCGAGTTTGGCATTGAGCTCGATGAAGTGGTAAGGAACTAGTGATGGGGATTTAAATAAAGCGGATCATTAATCTAGATTTTGTATTTTAGACGACGGAGAAGCAGATGAAGGCAAAGGAGTCGGGGGCGACAGCCTCCGCGGAGAAGGTGGAAGCCGAAGAGATTGTTTTTCGCATTGAGATTCCTGCAAATAGGTTGGCTCATTCAATAGGTTTTAAAAGGTTAAAACGAGTTCTAACTCTCTTTACCATCATCCAGGTACGACCTTCTTTGCATAGAAGGTCTCGCCCGAGCGCTCAATATATTCCTCAGCCGCCAGGAGATTCCCGAGTACCGGTTGGCGGAGCCGAAAAAGGTGCCCGGAGGGAAACTTCAGCAGCTAACAGTGAAGCCTAATGTAAGTCCAGTGTTTTTTGTTTTACCTAAAACCCTCTTCATCCTCCACTTTCCTCTTTTCACCAGACCGGCCTCATTCGCCCCTTCGTCGTCGCCGCCGTCCTGCGTGGCGTCCAGTTCAGCAAGGCCTCCTACGACAGCTTCATCGACCTGCAGGACAAGCTGCACCAGAACGTCTGCCGGAAGCGAACGCTGGTGGCCATCGGCACGCACGACCTGGGCACCGTCCAGGGGCCCTTCGTCTACGACGCCCAGCCGCCCCAGGAGATCGTCTTCATTCCGCTGAAGCAGACGAGGCAGTTCAACTCGAAGGAGCTGCTTGAGTTCTACCTGACCGACGAGCACCTGAAGGCCTACGTGCCCATCATCGCCGACAGTCCGGTGTACCCGGTGATCAGGGACTCGAAGGGGGTGGTCCTCTCGCTGCCGCCGATCATCAACGGCGAACACAGCAAGATCACCCTGGCGACGAAGAACATCTTCATCGAGTGCACCGCCGTCGACCAGCACAAGGCCGAGGTGGTCCTCGAGACGCTCGTCTGCCTCTTCTCCGAGTACTGCGCGACGCCCTTTGAGTAAGTCGAAGTTCGCCTGCTTTCACCTTATCCATTTCTGGTAAATCTAAATCACCCTGATTTAATCATCTTCTGTACTACAGGGTCGAGCCGGTGGAGGTGACGCAAGTCAATGGAACAAAGACCATATATCCAGTAAGAACTTTGTAGAACTTTGAGGATTGAAATCATTGACACTTGTTTCTCTTCTATTCAGAGACTACAGCCGCGCAGTGCCCACGTCTCGCTGGACTACATCAAGAGCAACATTGGCATTGAGTAAGTCTAGGACAAAGAAGCTCATCTTTTAGAAACTAAAAACTTAAAAACTTCTTTTTTCAGCGTCACCCTGCCGCAAGTGCAATCCCTCCTCAAGCGCATGGGCCTCCACTCGACGGAGGCGCCCAACAAGGGAGGTGCCGAGGCAACAAAAACTGAGCTGGCGGTGACCATTCCCGCGAATCGCCACGACATTCTCCACGCCTGCGACATCCTCGAGGACATTGGCATCAGCTACGGGTACAACAACATCAGGCTGGAGCTGCCGCAGACGCTGACCATTGGCGGGCAGTTTCCGCTGAACAAGATCTCCGATGAGCTGCGCTTTGAGGTGGCTCGCTGCGGCTTCACCGAGGCGCTCACCTTTACCCTGGTGAGGAGTAGCGGGAGTCCTTGTTCAAGATTTCGAATTCTAATCTGTTGATTTGTAACTTCCAGTGCTCACGAGACGACATCAGCGAGAAGATGCGCCTCCCTGCGGCCACCCACCTGCAATCGGCGGTGAAGATTGCCAACCCGAAGACGCTTGACTTTCAGGTGGCGCGCACCTCGCTGTTGCCCGGCCTCCTCAAGACGCTGGCCAGCAACAAGAAGATGGCCCTGCCGCTGAAGCTCTTTGAGGTGGCCGACGTGGTGGTGCAGGACAAGGCGAAGGACGTCGGCGCCCGCAATGAACGCTTCCTCACGGCGCTCTACTACAACAGCAAGGGCTCGGGCTTTGAGACGATCCACGGGCTGCTCGATCGAGTGATGCAGGTCATTGAGATTCCCTACGTTTCGCTGAAGGAGAAGGGCGGTGGTGGTAAGGAGAAGGGCTACAGTATCCGTGCGAAGAATGGTCAGTACTGCTGAATGTTCTTGATTTAAGGTTAACTATCATCTTCCTCTTTTCGCTCTAGATCCCCGCTTCCTGGAGGGCCGCTGCGCCGAGGTGCTGCTCACGCCCAGCCACAAGGTGGTCGGCGTCATGGGTGTCCTCCACCCCGAGGTGATCACCAACTTTGACCTGTCGCTGCCCGCCTCTGCGCTGGAGATGTCCATTGAGCGCATCTACTATTGACAAGGGGAATAATAACTTTGAGTAAAGGCCAATGCAATCTAGTTTCAATCAATGAACTTTCAAATAAAAGATGCTGATGAAAAACATGAGACGATTTTTGAGATTGACAAGTAAAAAGACGGCGACTTTACACATTACTTGCACATTGCTTACACGGTGTCAGTTGCGCAGCTGCGGCAAAGACAACTCGTGGCCAGAGCACATGTCACACACCGCTCACGTTGTCTCGCTCTCTCTCTCTCTCGCTCTCTCTTGCTGTGTGTTTTCTGGCTTTATTTTGGCGTTCCCAGGATCTTGGATCTCTTTCTTCATCTCCTGCTGATCACCGCGTACCACCGTCCTCAGCAACAACAATGAAGCTCCTCACCCACAACATGCTGACGTCCAAGTGTCTGAAGGGAGTGGTCACTGGGTATCCGCTGAAGTTGGAGGTAGGAGATTGTTTTCATTTGCAGATGTGTTGAAGTATACTAACGATGTTTCCTTCTTCTTCTTCTTCTTCTTCAGGTCAGCGAGGTGAAGACTGTTAGTGTTGACTTCAATGAAGACTTTGTCAAGCGCATTCTGGCAAAGATGGACTACGACGTCCTCCGAGAGACGGCCCAGACGGTACGAGTTTCTGTTTGTGTTTTGATTATTCACTCATTTCTCACTTTTTACCTTTTTTGCTTTTCACCATAGCTTGGAGTCGAGTTGCCCGCCGAGAAGGATCAGTCAGAGAGTGAGGAGTTCCTCAAACAGGTTCATCACGCCCTGCTGGAGTTGGAAGTGACCACCGGTGATTTGGTGTGCCCTGAAACGGGCCGAAAGTTTCCCATCAAAAACGGCATTCCGAACATGCTCTGCAACGAGGACGAAATTTAACTGCACTCATTTGAAGCAAACAACCAAACAAACAAAGATGTGATTGCACTTGTTCTTTATTACTCCTTCTCATCATCTGTTACATCATCAACTACTTTCTACTTTTCACAGTACAGCTACTACTGCTACTGATTATCTCAAGCATCTTACTCATCTTACGCTCTCTTCAACTCCAGTCCTCCTCCTCCTCCTCTTCATCATTGTCAATTCGATTCTGGTCCTTGACCCTTAGCACCTGTCGCCCCACTGGTCCCTTGCAATGCTCCTTCTGCGGGCCGATGCTCTTTGTCTTATTGCTGCTGCTGCCCACTTCATCTTCTTTTCCCGTTCTTGACCGCTGAGGGCCCTTTGGCAAACTCGCGTCAGGCCCCTTCGCTTTAGTCGGACCAGCTGGCGGGACTGTTCTTTTGCTATTGTTATCAATAAAACAGAGCATTACATCTCAATTGTTTTTTGAAGCAATCAACACTTACTACTCTTCCCGCGCCATCCGCCCAATGGCCTTCATCGGTCCCTTGGCCAGCTTGACCGTCTCTCGCTGAATGATGCCGTCCTCCTTGGTCCAGGTGCTCTTGTCCTCTCTGTGTTGGGAAAGCACCACAGAAAGAAGGTGTTAACTAAAAGCCCTCCAAATAGTGTGTGTCTGTTTTTAGTACCTAGTCTTTTCTTGCGCCTCATCCCTATCATCATCATCATCCTCAGTGGCCTCCATCACCACCAAAGGCCGACCAAAGAGGTCCTGAAAGCGGTCCTTGCCCGTCTGCACCTCCCGCGAGACCATCGGCGGGCCTCGTCCCTTGGCCGGCCCCAGGCGTTCGCCCAGCAGTCGACTGCTGCGCAGGAAGTACTTCTCCGCCGTCTGGGGCGTCATCGCCTGGAGGAACTCGGTGGCTCGCTCCAGCTCAAAGTTGGTCGCCTCCAGGGCGGCATTGAGCAGCGTCACGTCGGTGTCGGGGAAGAGCGGCTTCAGCTGACGGCGAACTATAATGTGTGTTCGATAAGAGCAGAGCAGAAGGGGCAGAGAAGACAGAAATAGAAACCGAAAAGATCAATCTTTGCTGGGCAGCAGGGAAATCAATCGAATCGTGTGACCAACTGCAACTGCAGCAGCAGCAGCAGCACCGTCAGCAAAAGTTGCCCTGCTCAGCACTTACTTATCTCCTGCTCCTCCAGATTGTGATGTCGGTACAGCAGTCCTGCTGCCGCTCTTGCTGCCCCACGAACATCCAGCGACAGCGAGGTGGGCCGTGGAGCGTTGAGCTTCGCCAGCGCCTCCCTCACCACGGCCGTCTCGGAGATCTTCGTCTGCGCAACGGCGCCTCCATCGGTTGTTGTTTTGCTCCTGGAGGCGAGTAGGGCCTCATCCGTTAGCTCCGGCACCGGCTCCTGGACGTACTTCTGCTCCGTCAGCCGCTCCACCACCTTCCGCACGTCGAGGTCATTGTTGAGCAGCAGGTCGTACAGTACCAGCTCATCAATGGTCGGGTAGCGCAGTCGCAGCCACTTCAGCTTCAGCACCGGCCGCTCCGGGTAGTCGTAGCGGGCGGTGTTGAAGAGTGCATAGCTGCCCAGAATGTCGGCTATCGTCTCGTGCTCGCGGTTGCAGTTTCGAATCAGCCGCTGGCGGATGAACTCGCTCTCCACCTGGGGAAACTTCGCCTTCAGCTTGTAGAAGAGCGCCTCGTCGAGGAGGAAGCTGCTGCGAGGGTGGCCCTCGCTGAGCAGTGCGCTGATGACCAGATTCTCGCGGCGGTTGTACAGGCGCAGCAGCGACTCGATGTGCTCCAGTGGGACGCTGGGAAATTGGCCGCCGATGCGAGAGGCGGAGGCGCCGCCTTGGTCGCCGCTCCCGCTTAGCAGTCGCTGGTTGCTGCGAGCTCGAAAGGCAGTCAGTTGCTGCTGTGAGAAGACGTTGTTCGAAATTAAAGATTGGTCACTTGAGCACTACTAATACGTACTGAAGAGTAGCGACATGCCGCCGGCGAGACAGTTCGACTGGGCGAGGAGAAGGGCGTCGAGAGGTGAGAGTGCTGAGGGCCCTAGAAAGGTAAGATTTAGTAAATTCGGGTGGTCTCAACTTTAATTCAATCTTACCCATCTGCCGCTCGTATGTTGTTCTGTGGACGTGTGATGATGAGGATGGTGCTGGTGGTGAGCCGGCGTCAGCTGGTGCTCGTGAATGAATGTGCTGTTTTGTTTTGATATCAAAAGGTTAAGTGTTGATTGTAAAAAATCGTACAGCTGCTGCTGCCCCTTTTCCCTGTGACTGGTCAACCAACCAAACTACCAGCACCATCCTGTACTTACTACTTGCAGGTGACCGGATCGTAGCGACACTTCCACCCTGGCGGCAGGTCGTGGTCGTGGATGATGATCTCCTGCAGGTGGGAGGTGGAAGGACTGTTTGAGAGCATGATGATGATGATGATGATGATGATTGCACTTGCAGTAGAATATTTTTTTTTAAAGCAGCAAGAATATTCCGCTGGTGCGTAGGCGCGGCTAAGAGCAATGTGTGTGTGTGAGGCGCTACTGCAACACTACTGTCACTGTTTTGGAACGCTCCCGCCGCCGCCGCTGTCGCCTGTCGACTGTTCCAAAAGGCGACACGGGCGCTGGGGGTGCACGCGCACTTTCCCGCTTGTCCGCTCGACTCATTCCCGTTTTGGCGGGTATCATTTTTTTATTTGCTCTTTTTCAAAAACTTATCAATTTTCTTATCATTAACCATTTTTAATTTTAGCGAGACTTTTTTTTTGTTTTTTGACTCATGTTCATTTTGTTTTGACACACTTTTTGAGAGAAAACATTTTTTTAAATGTGGAAAGTGGAAAATGAAAGAGAAAAGGGGAAAAAGAGAAAGCGCAAATAGGCGCAAAAGAGTGCCACTTCCATTTATGGAAGTCAGAGCACACCGCAGTGCTAATCAGCGCTCACCGTTAGTAAACTTCAGACGACTTTGGCGTTCAGATGTCGTCTTTTGGTGAAGATGATGATAATCACCAGAAGCAGGATCATCAAGCACTGCTGCACGTGCTTTGCAGTGGCCACCGCCACACTGGGGCTGATGCACTTGCTGATTATCAGCACCAGTACTTTTCCAGAAGAAGGTGATGATGGTCATCAAAAAGACACAGTTTTACTACCACCACCATCACTACAACCATCAACAAATCCTTGCTCCCCACTCTGTGATCATCAACTAAAGACAGCCGTACTAAAGTCACCCTCTGATCTCTGCAACAGCCACTTCAAAGTGCCCATTGACCTTCTAATACTAGTTCACTCAGCCACTGACCACTTTGCCCAACGAGTGGCCATTCGCGAGTTTAGCAGTTCATCTCAATCTCGTTTTGGCGGCCAACACTGGAGGACAGTGTTTGTGCTGGGCAAAACAGCTGCCAACAACAGTTCAATTGAAAGGGCCATCAGTGAAGAGCACCGCTCCTTTGGCGACCTCCTTCAGGGCGATTTCCTCGACAGCTACCGCAATCTGACGGTGAAGCACCTCTTTGGCCTTGGCTGGACGGTCCAGCAGCAGCAGCAGCAGCAGCAAAAGTGCTCTTCGATTCGAGCCGTCCTCAAGGTCGATGATGACATCTTTGTGAACTACTACCGCCTGGCGGCTCTTCTCAAACAGAGTAACTTTCTCTCAAACTCCTCCTCCTCCTCTTCCTCAACTCCTAGCCTTCTTTGCTACCTTCACCGTCGAATGCCGGTCAATCGAGACCGTGGTTCTTCACAGTTCAGCTCAAAGTGGTCCGTCACCAGGGAGGAGTTCTCTGAGGCCTACTATCCGCCCTTCTGCTCAGGCTGGGCGTACCTGACGACGCCCGAGACGATTATCCGGTGGCTCTGCGCAGTCCCGAAAACTCGGTTCTTCTGGATCGACGACGTTTACGTGACTGGAATGCTGCGCAAAGGTAGCTGCCCAGGTTCAGGCCAGGAAAGGAGAGGAGTTCAGCCGATCAACCACCTCTACAGCGTGGACCCTGGCCAGGTGGCCAGCTGGCTTCAAGAGGAGGAGGAAGGGGATATTGAAAACATAAGAAGACCTCAAACACTAAAAAGAAGCACCACCTGGTTCTACCTCTTCAGCAACACTGACAGTGCGGCGATGCTGCGAGCGGCACTGCAGCGCAACCGCCAACTTCACCGTCAACTCAGCTCAGCTAAACGACAGCTCAGAATGTTTAAAACTGCTCATTTCTAAAATTAAAAGAGAGATAGAAGTTGCTGAATTTATTGACTACACGCACACACACTCACGCAGACAGACAGGATAGAATAACACACACACACACACACACTGTTTGTGACAATGAGTTGGTTGATGTTTTCACATTTTTTTTTATTGATTTGATCTTCGTGACGATCACATGGGTCTTCGCGCGCACACACACACACACCGAATCACACAACTTCAGAACTGCTGTTCCTTGCTGGTACCTACTACTGCGGGCACTTGCCCTTCTTGAGGGCGGCCTTCGCGTCGAAGCGGTTCATGTAGGTGGAGGGGACGATGACGGTGTCCGAGTCGAAGGCGAAGCAGGAGCCCTCCGGGCGGCTCTTGCTGATCAGCAGGAGGCCGGCGTCGGAGTCGAGCTGCGGACAGGACTCCAGGCACTTGCTGCTGATCAGGAAGTGGTAGGAGCCGGCCTCAGGGAAGCGCTCTCCGGTGGACTTGATCACCTTGCTGGTGTTCAGCTTGAAGATGTTCGAGTTCGGCTCGCCGTGCTCCACGATCTTCGCCTCGACGAGGGAGGCGTAGTCGCAGATCTTGGCCGTCTTGCTCCAGGCGTCCATCGAGGTGATGCACACCGGGCAGGAGGTGGCCGTGGCGGTCTCCGCCTCGGCGCTCTTCGGCTTCACCTGACAGCCGGTCGATTCGGTGAAGTTCGCCGAGGAGGCGTAGTAGTCGTCGAAGGTGTTCACGCCGCGGAAGGTGGGGAAGCGACGGGAGAGGCCTCGGCGGTAGGCGCTGCTCGGCGCGGAGTAGCTCGGAGCGGGCGCAGAGTACGATGGGGCGGGGGCAGAATAGGATGGAGCGGGAGCAGAGTAGCTCGGAGCGGGGGCCGAGTATGAGGGCGCTGGGGCCTGGTAGACGGGCGCCGTCAGGTTGTACGACTCGACCTTCTTCGAGTACGACAGCTGTGGGCTGCTGTACGAGGCAGCCGGTGCCGAGTAGCTGGGAGCGGGAGCTGAGTAGGAGGGAGCTGGGGCAGAGTAGCTAGGAGCGGGGGCCGAGTAGCTGGGAGCAGGGGCTGAGTAGCTGGGAGCTGGGGCAGAGTAGCTGGGAGCCTCATAAGCGGGTGCTGGTGCCGAGTAGCTCGGGGCCGGTGCCGAGTAGGATGGAGCAGGAGCTGAGTAGCTCGGCGCTGGGGCTTCGTAGGCTGGCGCCGGGGCCGAGTATGATGGAGCTGGGGCCGAGTAGCTAGGAGCCGGGGCTGAATAGCTTGGTGCGGGAGCAGAGTAAGAAGGAGCAGGTGCCTCATAAGCTGGGGCCGAAGCAGAGTAGCTGGGAGCCGGTGCTGAGTAGGAAGGAGCAGGGGCGGAGTAGCTGGGAGCGGGGGCCGAGTATGATGGCGCAGGGGCAGAATAGCTCGGAGCGGGTGCCTCATAAGCTGGGGCCGGTGCCGAGTAGCTGGGAGCAGGGGCAGAGTACGAGGGAGCTGGGGCTTCATAAGCTGGGGCTGGCGCATAGCTGGGAGCCGGTGCCGAGTAGGATGGCGCAGGAGCGGAGTAGCTCGGAGCTGGGGCAGAGTAGCTGGGAGCCTCATACGCTGGCGCTGGTGCCGAGTAGCTGGGGGCCGGTGCCGAGTAGGATGGGGCAGGGGCATAGCTGGCTGGTGCCTCATAAGCCGGGGCAGGGGCAGAGTATGAAGGAGCTGGGGCGGAATAGCTGGGAGCCGGGGCCGAGTAGCTCGGGGCGGGAGCAGAGTAGCTGGGAGCCTCGTAAGCAGGGGCAGGGGCCGAGTATGAGGGCGCTGGGGCAGAGTAGCTCGGTGCCGGAGCAGAGTAGCTGGGAGCCGGGGCAGAGTACGACGGAGCGGGAGCAGCGTACGATGGTGCCTCATAAGACGGGGCCGGTGCGGCGTAGCTTGGGGCCGGGGCAGAATAGGCGGGCGCCGGTGCGGCGTACGACTTTGGTGCCTCGTAGGCGGGGGCAGGAGCGTAGACGGGCGCCGGTGCGGAGTACTTTGGCTGCTCGTACTTGGGCTGCTCATACTTGGGCTGCTCGTACTTAGGCTGCTGGTAGCTCTCCGCCTGGTAGGTGGACTTCTGGTTGTAGTTGGACTGGGCGCTGTACTGCTGGGTGGATCGCTTGTAGCTGCTGCCGTAGCTGGCCGGTGCCTCGTACGAGGGAGCCGGGGCGTACGATGGCGCAGGGGCGTATGAAGGCGCAGGGGCGTATGAGGGGGCAGGAGCAGCGTAAGAGGGAGCAGGAGCAGCGTAAGAAGGAGCTGGAGCAGCGTACGAGGGTGCCTCATAGGCAGGGGCGGGGGCAGCGTAGCTCGGGGCGGGGGCAGAGTAGCTGGGAGCCTCGTAGGCGGGCGCCGGAGCGGAGTAGCTCGAAGAGTAGCTGTTGGAGCTGCCGTACGAGGAGTACGACGCCTTCGGGGCCTCATAGGCGGGAGCTGGGGCAGAGTAGCTGGGAGCAGGGGCCGAGTATGATGGGGCAGGGGCGGAGTATGATGGGGCAGGGGCGGAGTAGCTCGGAGCGGGTGCCTCATAAGCTGGGGCCGGAGCAGAATAGCTTGGCGCAGGAGCAGAGTAGCTGGGAGCGGGAGCCGAGTATGATGGCGCCGGGGCAGAGTAGCTCGATGCTGGGGCCTCATAGGCGGGAGCAGGGGCCGAGTAGCTGGGAGCCGGTGCAGAGTACGAGGGCGCTGGTGCCGAGTACGAAGCCTTTGGTGCCTCATAAGATGGAGCCGGGGCCGAGTACGATGGAGCGGGTGCCGAGTAGCTGGGAGCTGGGGCAGAGTAGCTCGGGGCAGGGGCTTCGTAAGCGGGAGCTGGGGCCGAGTACGAGGCCTTCGGTGCCTCATAAGCGGGCGCTGGGGCCGAGTAGCTGGGGGCCGGGGCCGAGTAGGACGGAGCAGGAGCAGAGTAGCTCGGCGCTGGGGCCTCATAGGCTGGGGCAGGGGCGGAGTAGGACGGGGCCGGTGCAGAGTAGCTGGGAGCGGGCGCCGAGTACGAGGCCTTTGGTGCTTCGTAGGCCGGGGCTGGCGCAGCATAGGAAGCCTTTGGTGCCTCATAAGATGGGGCCGGTGCCGAGTACGAGGCCTTCGGTGCCTCATAGGCGGGAGCTGGGGCCGAGTAGGAAGGAGCAGGGGCCGAGTAGGAGGGTGCTGGGGCGGAGTACGACGCCTTCGGTGCTTCGTAGGCCGGCGCAGGTGGGGCGTATGCGGGGGCGGCCGGTGGTGCGTACGACTTGGGCTGCTCGTAGTTGCTGGAGCCGTAGGCGGGCGCCGGTGCGTACGACTGCTTGGGCGCTTCGTAGGCGGGAGCGGGGGCAGGGGCGTAGCTCGGGGCCGGGGCGTACGAGGGCGCCGGTGCGTAGGCGGGCGCTGCGTTGTACCCTGAGTCGTAGCCCTGTTCGGAATAGGTGGTAGTAGTGTAAGTGGGAGAAGGGGTATCGTAAACGCTGTTATCATAATCGCCGCCGCCACCGCTGCCTGTATTGCCACTTCTCGCCGCCTTGTTGCCGCCGTAGCTGGCCGACAGCAGCATCGGTGGCCGGTAGCGCGGCCCCGAGTACCCCCCACCGCCGTTGGCCTTGTACGCGTAGGCCGGATTGATTTCCGGAATCTTAGTGTACACCTTGTACTTGGCGTTGAGGTACGCGGTGGTGAGCAGGCCGGGCGGCTTCTCGTACACATTGTTGTGCGCATAGGAGAAGTCGTTCTGCGTGTGCTGAGTCTTAACTGGCGCTGCTTCCGGCTTGGCACCGTGCACCTTCGGTGCCTTCGCTTTGGGCTTTCCTGCCGAATGAGGAGGAGGCGGTGGCGGTAACATCACCAACGGCTTAGGGGGGTGCGCATGAGGAGGTGCTGGTGGTGGCGGATGGGCAACGGAAGGCGGCGGAGGCGGTGGCGGCGGCAGCTTTACCAGCGGTATAGGCGCCGGCATCTAGAGAAGACACCGGAAGATGGGAGGGTGATACTCTCGGGTACAAGAAGATCTGCTAAGATTTGCTACTGTTGCAAGCTAACTGACCTATTCTAACTGTTTGCTAAATTCTGCTCAAAAGTTCTCGCATGCGGTTCTATAGAAATGAAGAATTGCATCACTTCACATTTTACTTACGTTCACCGATCGCTCCTGGCCGAGGCTGCTCTTCTGCTGCTTGCGCTTCTTCTTCTGCTCCGGCTCATCAGGCTTGGGCGTGGTCGTCTCCGAGTCGGCGTCGTCGCTGGAGTTGTCAGCACCGCTGCTGGAGGAGGCCTGGCGGAAGGAGCCGCTGCCACTGCCGCTGCAGGCGGAGAAGTCGCAGGGACCGGGAATGAGGGCGGCGCTCTCGTCGAGGGTGAAGGTCTGGCCGGCGTCACCGTTGACCACCACCGAGGGCTGGGCGACGACGCAGAAGGAGCCGGAGCCGCTCTCAAAGAGGTTCTTCGTGTCGCAGTCGGCCTTGACAGCCACTGGGATTTCGGTGGCGTTGGTCAGGGCGGCGTTGCCGGCGCTGCTGAAGACCGACTTCAGCTTGATGGTGCCACACTCGGCCTTGCTGAACTCAGCCTCTGCCACAACTGAAGGGGAGGAAAAGGGAAAAAAGTTTGAGGTTAAGTAAAGAGTTTAAATGAGAAAACCGAACACTTACAGTTGCTGTTCTGGCAGATCTGGCTGCGAACCTCGGCATCACTGGCGGACTTCCAGAGGAAGCAGGTGCTTGGCTCTGTTGGGCAGGCGGCCTTCTTGTTTCTGTAGAAGAAAGAGAAGATGGAAAGTTTGTTTAAATAAAGCTTATCAAAATCTTGTTTCAGCAAAAAAATGGCGACTTACCCGAACCAGGCGTGGGCGGAGGAGACGAGGAGCAGGCACCCGACAAGGGAGACTAGGGTGGACGACTTCATGGTGCCGCCGTGGGGTGTTCGGGTCGTTGGGGGACGACTTCTTCAGGGGGTGCTGAGATGAGTAGTGCTGGTAAGTGGGGGAAGGGCTGAGATTATGAGCTGCTGCTGCTGCTAGTGAACGGAGTGACCCACCAAGTTCTGCTAGTGGTGACGGTCCCAGGGATGATGATGACTACCACTCTAGGCTTCACACTGGCTGGCCGACCACCGCACTGGGCTGCCTTTTATAAGCAGATGATCGGCAGTGGTTGGCAGTGGTGGCAAAATGTGCTGAGCTAGTGGTCCTAAGGCGCTGTCCAACTTCGTTGAAGTGAGAAGACCTTATCAGCAGCAGCAGCAGCAGCATTACCACCACCATAAATTACCAATACTTTTATTCGACCGATTTCCACCACCATCGCCAGCAGCAGCAGCTAAAACGAAAGGGACAACGCAGCGGCAAATCGTTTGTGGAGGGAAGATGATCAAGTGTTGCTGCTGTTGCTGCTGCTGCTGCTGATGGCGATGTGGATGATGATGTTCAATTGAGCCTATGTCATCGAAAGTGACCACCTCTGATTGAGATCTTGCTGAGCACAATCCTTTTGCCCAATCACCCTCGCTCTCAGCACACACACACAGTGGTGAAGCCGAGATAGTGCCGCGAAAGATGCCATGCAGCTTGCTTGCCGCAGCAGAAAAAGCTGCTGCCGAAACCTTTTTTTTGTGTGCGCACTGTCGTCGCTGCTCTGTGCGGCACTGTGCTGTTCGAACTGAGTCAAGTCAAGTGACGACGTTGTTGGCTGCTTTCGCTGATTTGATGACTAGATGATCTAGAACCAATTGACAGTGTGTGTGACAGTCCTTAGTGAGTAAATTTACCCTGCCTGTCCAAACACGCAGGCACATTGATTTGACAATTCAGGCAGTTGACAGTTGACTTTATAACTTTTCCTTTTCTTTTTTGCAGTTTCAATACCTCAGTCAACTCTTTTGTTGCACTGTCGGAGAAGTTGTACATTGGCTTTGGTGATGGTGTTCCTAATCAAGCCTGAGTGGTCGTACATAAGAGAAGTGCAAGAGAACGGGCGCCCAGTTCTCAGAGTACTGAGCACGACGACGACCACCACCACCACCACCTCCGAAATCACACACAGACACAGAGGGAGTCATTGGTGATGCTCCAAGTGCTGACTTGAACAGAAATGTTATCAGCTCGAGGAGGAGGGGAAGGAGCAGGGGAGAAAGGGAGGGAGGGGGGCTTTTCGAAGAAATAATGCTCTTATCAGCGGGCGCACGGCTTATTTGTAGCACGAGTAGAGGGAGAGAGAGCGGCTGTTTATGTGATGATCACGATGATGGGGATGATGATGGCGCTGGTAATGAAGATGGCGAAGAAGATGCAACGAATCAAATGATGCAAATTTGTGTACAATGGTAACAACTATGGTGCGCTGAAGTTCAAGGCCAGCCGCACATCAGCAGCAGCAGCAGCAGCATGGCAACGGGGCAAACACGTCCGCTGACTGCTGAATCGTTCATCCCACTTCAACAGTGGCTGATTCAGCCAATAATGTGTGGACTACTACTGCTAATCGTCTGCTTCGCGCGAGCGAATGCTCCTCTTGACGGTGGTTCGCTTCTTGAAGGAGACGGGCGCGTCGGAGGCTTTGCCGCCGCCCAGAGGCCGCTTCAGGTCAGCGACGGTCTTCTCTCGCAACGCCGGTGGCCGCCTTTCCTCGGCTTCAGCTTTCAAATCTGCCTTATCCTCACCTCCCTTCTTCTCCTCTTCCTCATCCTCCTCTTTCTTAACCTTCGACTCTTCGTTGCTTGAAGACTGCTGCTGCTGCTGTTGTTGCTGCCTAAAGTCGATCATGATCTGCGACACGTCCTGCGTCGGCAGCTGCAGGTCGATGGCGTGCAGCTCTTCCTCCTTCTTCACCGTCTTCCAGCCGCCGCGGAGGTACTGATTAGATAGTCGGGCGTGAGAAAGCTCCGAAGAACCTGCTGTTGTTGCAGATCCTGCTGCTGCTGAACTGCCAAACTGATTCTGCTCGGCGATGCTGAGGAAGCCCGTTTTAGGTGGCTCGTGTCTCGTTTCTGATGCAAGTGTTGTACAAAGTTGAGAAGTGGTTAGCTTCTCTTTGCAGCAATTGACCAAGTGACCAATTTACACTGGCGCTTACCTAGGGTGTCCTTGTTCCAGTAGTACGTCGTCCCCTCGGCCGTCTTTGCCTCCAGCCACTTGCTCTTTCGCTCAAACGCCTTGGAAATGGTCTCCAGAGCGCGCTTCTTTCCGTTGACCAGCGTCTCTGATTCACCTGAGTCACTGAAGCTCTGGCCGAATCGGTTTGTAGACACCGTTGCCGGCGCACTTGCTTGTTGTGCTCCTTTTGAGATGCTGGCGGAGGAAAGCTGAGGCGCCTCTTTTACAAGGGACGGATTTCGGGCAATGTCGCCCTGGAAGGCATTGAGAGCTGAAGCTTCTATTTGCGCCATCACCGAGTTGTACTCCTGGCGCTCCTTCTCCTGAACGGTACTGTTCCGTTGAATCTGCAATCGACATATAACAAAAATGAGCTAAAATACTGTTCAGGGTTATTTGAATCACACTTACATCATGGACACGCTTCCGGACATTTCCCTGGTGACGAAAGCCTCTCTCGTGAAAGTCGCGGCTCTAAAACAGTTGATGGTAAAGGTAAAAGATGAGTTCTAAATCAAGACACAGTCGAGCTAGTGCACCGCCGACTTACCGCTTTATTATCGGTAATCCAGCACTTGCAAAAGTCGCAGTAGTACTTGGGCAGTGATTTCCAGTATTCAGACCTAGTGAAAGGAACAAAAATTACTTGTCAGTAAACCCGAGAGTTCCCAAAAGTACTTACATTTTTGCAAATGTTTTATTGGTGTTTTTTTTTGTTTTGGCCGCCGCCGTCGAAGTTCTATTTACACCGCAGTGTTGTTGCTGCTTTTGACCGCTATTTCGACTGCCACTGCCTCTGGTTCGGGTCGCAAAAATGCTCGTGTTTTGATTTGTCTTTCTCTCTTTCTCCTCTTTCCCAGTTGTTCTGATTCAAATCGCTTCTACTCGATCACTTTGGCGCCCATTTGAGGTTTGTCGGAAAAAACCTCAAAATCATCATCTGGTCATGCCCGATGATGCCCTCCCGAACCCGCTCTCGGCGGATACGCGACAGTACCTGGCAGATCTAGTCAAGCGGCGGTCAGAGCTGCAGGTAAGACCAATTATGGGAAGTTTGATCTTCATTCACCCACATCTCCAATCTTTCCAGGAACAACTGAAGCAGCTGGAGGACTCTATTTACACCTTCGAGGGCGGCTACCTGGAGAAGACGCAGCAGTACGGAAACATTCTCAAAGGCTGGGACCGCTATCTGACGTCGAACCGGTCCGTTCCGTCGGTGAACGACAAGCGGAACATTCGCAAGTACAAGGAGGCGGATCGTCTCTTCTCCAAGTCTTCCAGTACTTCTCGAGTCAATGCTGTAAGCATTTGAACTTAAACTTTTCTCGTGTTAATTTCAACCGATTTGACGCTTTTGTTTCAGGTGGAACGAGACAGCGATTCACCGGTAAATGAAAGCGAGACGCAAAATAACAATAGCGGATCAGAAGATGGTAAACGCTATACTTTTGCGGTTACACTTATTTGCTTACCTAACGTTTTTCCCCTTTAATCAGTAGGCGACGGCGCCATTTCTGCCGATGAAGTTCCCGGCCCAACGAATCCCGCCAAGATGGCCAAGGTGTCAAACAAGTCAAAGAAGAACATGGCCAAGAGACCAAAGAACAAGACTGAAGATTAAAAACTAAGAACAAGTATGTTTCACTTTCACTTTATCACTTTACCTTTGTAGCATGAAAATTACAATCCCACCTCCAACACATCACCAAATCACGCTTCACAAATCTCTCAAACATAACATTCTTTATTTTATATATCAGAATCATCAAAATAACAACACGTCATAACATGATTTGAGTCATTAGGGGGGGGGGGGGTGGATTGCACTTGAGTAATAGAATAGTTTACAGGCACTGTTTACAAGGAGAAAAGGTGGGTGTGTTTGTGTGCAGCTGACTACACATGAGCCACTAGATTGTGCGAGATATCACCATTGGAGAAGGAGGTGCGGCAGAAGGGCAACGAGGAGGAGGGCGGCTTGCCCACTCGGTGGCCGCCGCTGCAGAAGGGCAACTGCTGGGCGGCGAGCAGCTTCTGGAAGAAGTCCTTGTCGGTCAGGGAACGGGGAATGTGGTGGTGGTGGTGGTGGGCGTGTGTGCTTTGGCTTTGCTGTTGTTGGCCACCCAAAATCAGCCCTAACAGGTGGTGCCAGTAGGACTTGAGGCTGGGCCGATGACTGAAAGAAAAAGAGGAAGAGGAAGAGGAGTCTCGAGGACTGTTGGCGATGATCACCTCCGTGTCTCGGGGCTGTACAAAGTGCTGCTGCTGCTGCTGATAGGCGAAAACCTCGTCGTACGAGGGCGGCTCCTCCTCGCCTGTTTGCTGTTGAGCATCTTCACCACTGTACGACGGTGCAGAGAAGGTTTGCTGCTGCTGATGGTGGTGAATGAGCTCATTGTGGTTCAGATGAGGTCTTCCAGCCGAACTGCTGCTGCTGCCTGGTTGTGAGGCACTGTAAGGCAGAGCACTGTTGGCAATGGATCGGATTCTTCCGCTGGTGGCCAGCAAGTTCGTCGAGGTGGCTTTCTCGAGATCAACAACGTCCTCATCATCATCATCTCTTGCTCCAGCAGCAGCAACAGTCACTCCTTCGGGTTGAAGTCCAGTCTGGCCGGCAAGGTAGAGCTGCTGCTGCTGCTGCTGTTGCTGCTCGGCGAGCATCGCCTCCGAGTAGCTGGGCGCAATCAGACAATTGCTCAGCGTGTCCATCGTCGAAACTCGGGACAGAGGATTTGGCTGAAGCTGCTGCTGACCACAGGAACCATTCGCCTCACCGCCATTGTAGTTGACGCCAAACAGTTTGACAATCTGCCAAAACAGTAAAGAATGGCAAAATCAGCAATTTCGAAACGGAAAACTCGGAATAAAAACACCCCTCCCTTCCTCCTCCTCCTCTATTTCCACCTACCTGGTAGTGGACGTAGGCGGTGTTGTACTCGAGCAGTACCCTCAGTGGCCAGGAAAGTAGAACCACTGAAAAGAGCCAGTAGGTGAGCTGATTGTTGTACCAGGGATTGACCGAAGAAGAGGAGGTGTTGTCACCATCACTACCACCTTTACCTCCCGTGGCAATCATCACCTCCTGCCAGTTGACGCCCACCAGGTCGAGGCCCTCGCGAATCTCCAGGTAGTGGTCGTAGCGTTCATTTGCTCGGAAGAAGGTCGACCGCTGCTCGTCAAACTCCGCAGCAGAGCGTTCATTCGCAAAGGCGAAGCCTGGGAAAGAAGAGGAAAAATCAAAAAGAAGAAGAAAAAGAAGAAGAATATGACTGTTATTATCTCGAAAAAAGCAGCGTTGATCACAGCATGGGATTGAGTGCTGCTGCTGGCGGGAAAGCATTGGATAGGAAATCGAAGAAGAAGAAGAAGCCTTCTCTGTCCTGTGTCTCCGAGTAATCGGAGAGCTCTGGGCCTTCATTTTCATTTTCCGTGCCATTTTTTCCCTGTGGTAAGTGACTGTTTTTCGCCCCGTTGCCATTCTACATGAGCAAATTTGCAAATAACATCTGAGGCCTGGTAATCGCGCCACGGCGGCGGCAGGAATGCTGCTGCTGGTAGTGGCATTAATGCTAATTGAAGGGGCTCCCTGCTCTGAACTGTAACAACCAGCTCCAAGAAGAAGAAGAAGAAGCCGAAGAAGCGGGTGGCATGCAGAGGCTTTCAGAGGTTTCCTTTCGTCTCATTTTCTGTTCGCTTCTCTTCTCTTCCCTTCTCTTTGGCTGGCTTGGCTGAATGCCTCCCTGCACTACCGAAAAACGAACGAACGAACGAACGAACGAAAGGGCAGATTGAGTTTCGATCTCGCCGCCGCCGCCGCAATTTCTTAATCAAAAGCAAGCAAGTCCTATTTCCTTTCTTTGAGGGAGGAAAAGGAAAGGCAGGCAGAATGAGTTTGGCTTGCTCCTGAATGTTCAGTTGGCTCTTCTTCAGCTCTTCTCCAGTGCAATCTTCTTCGGTCTTTCTCATCAGGCAAACGCCAACACCATCATCACCATCATCATCACCATCACCACCGTTTTTTAGCTACTGAAACGATAAGTCCCGGTGCAGTTCAATTCAGTAGCAACAGAAGCGGTCATTTCACAATTGCAATTCAGCTTGACTTTTGCCTGCATTTTTGTTCTACTTCATCTCGTTATTTTTTTCGTATACTACTGCCACTTCTTTTTTATTGATTGATCTTTTGGTTTAGTCAGGCAGTCTGTGTGTTTGTCTAATCATCATTGGCTGCACTGAAGCGAGTGGAGCGCTTTCTTTTTGCTGCTACTGTCTTTTGCACTTGTTTTCAAAGCAAAAAATAAGCATTCTTCTTGTTATTCTGCCTGCCAATTATTGCCCACTCTCTTTTTGTTGCCTGATAATTGATCACTGACTGACTGACTACTACAACACACAGAGCCCAGAATTCTAGTTTTATGCTTCGGTCAGCAGTTATTTGCCAGAAGGAGCACAAAAATCTTGATGCCCTCTCCCCTCCTCTTCTCTCTGCTTGCTAATCTTTTTTTCTGCTTTCGCTTCCCTGCCTGCCTGCCAGTGAACAAAAGCAGCTAGCAATTCGAGACAACACAAATTGGCCAGCTTTTCAATTAGCAGTAAGCAGCGAAATAGAATAGAATGAACTGGAGAATTGGAACAGAAGAAAAAAAAGTTGGCATGGCTAGCTAGCTCGCTTACCTTTGCTGAGGTAGACCCGCGTGGTGGGGAACCGCTCCAGGCCGGCCAACGTCTTCGAGATGTCCCTCACGCCGCAGGAGCTGTAGGAGAAGTAGGAGCCGGAGACGTGCGTCGTCACCCGTTCCTGGAACACCGGGCCACCACCACCACCACCACCGCTGCCTGAAGACGTGCTGCTGCCCGAACGGTAACGGGAGATCTAGTGAAGTAAAAAAGGAGAATGAAAAAAACATGAAACAGATAAGCATAATGAACAAGGTTTGTTACTTCTTCTACTTCTACAGGAAAAGATTGCAGCAAAAGAAGCAAAAAAGACCTTTTTTCTTTAAACTGAGATAGCTAGAGATTAGGACATTGCAGCAGCAGCAGCAGCACCAGCACAGACTTTATTGCCTGTAAATTAAATTAAAATGCGGATGCCAGCGTGTGGATTCAGCGTTGGTGGGCGCAGAATGAGTCCTAGATGCCTCACTGTTCTCTGTGCAGCGCCCATTGACATGCAAATATTCGTGCCCACTTTGCCGGTCTCTTTCTCTTTCTCTTTCTCTTTTGGGTCTCCTCTTCTTCTTCTTCTCCTTCCTTTTCGGTTATTTGGCCTGCCAGTGTGAATGATTAATTGTCGCATTGGTGGCAGCAATTCGGCGGTGGCGGCGGCTGTTGTTGTTCGGTCCTCAGCCTCATGTCTCTTGTCTGCATATTCTCTCCCTCATTTCTTCCCGGGCAAACTGTCAAGTGTCAATAGCTCTTCTCTCTCCCCTTTCACTGAATGAATGAATGATTAGAATTGAGAATGCTGCTGCCGCTGCTAATGGTTCTGCTACTGCTGCTGCTGTTGCTGATGTGCACCATTGGCAAATAGAAGAGTGAATGCTGAAGACAGACGATGTGCTCGGAAAACACAGTGTGCAAAGAAGAATTGAAAACAAATTCGCAGCCGATGCTGCTGCTTCTGCTGCCAACACCAAAGTAATAAATGGATAGACCTAGCGCAATTTTCCACTATTGCCGTTTTTAAATAAAAACTACATTAGTACATGAAAAAGAGGAGGAAGAGGATGATAGTGTTGCAATGAACACAACAAATGCCAAAGAGGATAAGGGTAGAGAGCACTCGCAAATTCACTAGAAAAGGGTAAATTTTTGCAATTCAGTGCAGTGAAGTGAACACTTTTCCTTTGCATAAATCCTGGAAACAAAATTCTGTTATACAATTCTGATTTTTAAAGCTCTTAAAACAAAAGCTGCTTCATCAGAAAGTCCATCAGCAGCAGTTGCAGCAGCAGTGAAGTGGCAATTGGTCATCCATCCATCAATTTCCCCACCACTCAAATCATCCATCCACTAAATGCAGTCAGACAGTCAGTCAGTCCGTCACTCATTCATTCATTCATTGACCACTGTCCGCACACATAACATAATTGATGGCGGTGATGTTTCTATTAATATTAATGGAGGAGGAGAACAGCGGCTCTCAGACACACAGACTCTCAAACACTCGAAATGATTTATCACCCTCACTGAGTGTTTGCCTATCTCTGTTTTCTCCTGAAGAGACGGGCTCAATCAAAACCATCCAAACAGCAGCAGCAGCAACAACAACAACAACAACTGAAAGGTGTCGAGTGCTGCTGCTGCCACTTTCTCTTCTCTTCCAGTCTCCAGTGAGTTCAGCAACAAAACAGAAGAGAATGTGCTTCTAATTAAGCCCCTTTCACTGTCTGCCTGTCAACCCGATGGCATCCTCACTATGAGTGTTGACTGCAGAGTGGTTGGCAGGGTCTATTAGGCGGCTGTGTGACTGTCAACGTCATCGCCATCGCCATCATCTTCCTCTTCGTTCCTATCTCTAATTGAAAGAAGTGGAAGAGTGAGGTGATGGCAGACTGGCAGAGAAATCTCCACACAGCTCTTTTTTCTCATTAATTTGCAAATTTGAGCGTGAGTGCAAGTGGATCAACTGAAAAGCAGGGAACTTACTACAGAGAGAAACAAAGTAAAAATTGTCTATGAAACTTGAAGCTAGGATTTGGTTGCTGAAAAGCTGCTGCTGCTCCTCTTGTGCTCATATCAACTGTGTTCTGAAGACAGCTGATGATGATGGAGCCAGAAATTGAGCTCAAGCGCCCCATCATATTCACTCACAGTGCTTGCTTTGAAGTGAGGTGAGCACTCAAACTTTTGTTTTTTGTTTTTAGGTCTAGCATGGCACACCACTTTAGAAAATTAGCTAAAAAAGTTTTCTACTTTTCTGTCGATCATGAGTGGTAGGATCAGAAATATCGATCAAGTATCGCACGCACTCTACAGCGGTGGTGTTCAGGCAATTTCTGCTGCTGCTGCTGCTGCTCATCAATTTGCATACATTCGACTTTTTTTCCCCTCTTTTCTACGAAAAACGACACTTACCGGACGAGTGTGCCTGATGTGATGAAAGCAAGCTGTGCGGAAAAAAGAGGAGAAAAAATGCAAAAAAAGATAAGGTAAGAATTGTAAAATGTTCCTCATGTTCCCCACTGTGTTTCAATCACCAGCAGAAACAAAAAATCAGTCTTACCTGCCTTCCACCAAATGATGGGCTGCGCCTGGCGCATCTGCTCCACCACACTGTAGACGCTGTCGCAGGGAACGCGGTACATCTAAAAGAAAGAGAAGGAGAAAAAATGGGGAAAAGAATCGAGAATAGCAAATGAAAATACAATTGACAAAACCATTAGAATGAGGGAAGGAGAGAGAAAGAGACAACGTGTGGCCCCTAATCAAATTAGTCAGTCAGCGACAGAAACAAAAATAATGGCATTGTCGCAACTTTGGTCGGCTACAGACTGAGTATAGGTGAGACTGCGAATGAGTCGCCTCTGCCAGGTCGGTCCTTTGCCCGTCGTCTGCCCCCGGTAATTACCAGCAGCAGCACAGTGTCCAGCAGCAGTAGCCTTCTGTTATCAGGCATTAACGTTCCGTTTGGCACTGGGCTTGCGTGACTAGCAGAACTGCAGGCAAGAAAATGTGAAGGTAGTCTTTCGCTGCTGTCCCTTTCGACGCCGTAGTTGCATTAATTGCTTGCCTGGTCTGCCTCTGTTGATTCTATTTCCAATTCTGTTGCCGCTGCTGCTGCTCATTCAATTGCTCATTCATGTCTCGTTCTAATTAATACACACACACACACAGGCAAGCGGGCAGTGACCATGCGGGCAATTGCGCCCGGTTAATCAGAGTGCCCCTTCTGCTTTGCTCATTCTTTCTCTCTCGGGTGCACACTTTTAGTCATCTCGCGGGCAGTTGGCTGATGGTGGGCTCTCTGGTCTCAGCACAGTTTGCTGCTGATCAAGTAAATATCTCTAAACTAAATTAAAGCTCAGCTCTGCGGCAGCAACAGCAACAACATCAGCAGCAGAGTAATTAGATTTGAAATCGACAGAGGAGAGAAAGAGATGGGGAAAAGGGGAAAGGGGAAAAACTGCACAAACTGAACATTCATGAAACAGCAGCAGTGTGATAAACGCTGGACCCAACGCTTGGCAATAAAACAACGCTGGTGCCTGGCCAACTGAAAGAGCGAGCCAAAAAGAGGAAAAGGAAAGGGAAACTGGCAGCAGCAGAAAAACAGAAGAACAGCAAACACAAACAGAAGCAAAAGACTTTAGTTTTAGCTGCCGCCTGTCACTGTCGTCGTCAGTCGTCAGCCACTACTGCACTATTATTCAATTCCAGCAGAACAGCCTTTAGGAGAATACATCAACCGACAGAGCTGCCTCTGCCTTCTTCGGTTTACTTGTTTGCTGTCCTCCATGAGGTCGAGGCTGAGGCGACGTCAGACGGAGGAAAAAAGTGGCCAAAAACGAAATTAAAGCTGCACTGCACCCCCTCCCTGAAGCCAGGCATTGTGTCGTGTATTGTGGTGGGTACAAAGTGGCAAACAAACGAGAAAAAGAAAAAGAGAAGTATAGAGAAACTGCAAAGCAAAGAGTCAAAATGGAAGGCCTCTTTTGCGTGAGTGGTAAGGCAAATTATTGATTATGGCCGCCGTCGCCGCAGCAGCTGAATGAAAGACGAAGAATGAAGAGAGAAAAGAAAGGAGCGCAATCGATTACGCTTTGTCTTACATCTCCCTCGCATGCACACTTCAATTGAACCGTGCTCTCTCCTCTTTCTTTTTCTCTTCCTATTCTTTCATTTGTCGTCGTACCGTTCAAGTGAAACTCCTCTCTCCTCTCTCTTTCCTTTTCCCACTTTGACTGCCAACTTTTCCTCTTTGCCTCGTTGCCGATTCCGGCTCTTCGCCTCCTCGCCTCAATCTTCCTCTTCCTCCTCTTCCTATTCTACTCAGCCATCACAGTGTGCTAATTTAATTAAACACAGACACTTTTAGTAGACTTGTTCCAGCGGCAGCGGCAGCGGCAACAGCAGACGACAAGTTGCCACAACAATGGCTGACAAAGCAGGCAGGCAGCAGCAAAACTATAACTAAAACAAGAACTAGAACTAGAACAAGAGCAAGAATCAGCAGCAGCAGCAGCAGCATAATTTGCCGCCATGAATAGTAGCAAAAAAAGTTGGCAATGTAAACACTACCCTAAGCAAGACACCAGACACACAGGCCTAGTAGTGCATAGTAATGAACCGACCCTGCTGCTACTGCTGACACACAAAGAAAAGGTCCAGGAAGAGATAGAAAAAGCAAATATCGAAATGACCGAAAACTCACCAGAACGAGTCTTGTGGTGCTGTGCCAGCACTCCACCAGGTAGCCCAGGTAGAGGCTGACCAGGGCGACCAGAGGCAGAAAGAGCAGACCGTCGTCGCAGGTGCCGCCTTGTGCACTGCTGCCCTCCTCTTCAGTGTTGGTAGAGCTCCTGCTGCTGCTGCCACCTCCTCCTTCCAAGTCAAACAGTTTGCTGTCCATTATCTGCAGATAAAGAGGAGGGAAAAAGAGCGGTTAATAAGCAAACAGACTAAAATCCATTTCCTTTCCATCTTACCCTGAGGGCAATGAGCAGCGAGTTGACCTTCTCCAGCTGACACCAGAAGGTGAGGGAGAGACAGGCGACAATGAGCAGACTGAGGGCCAAACAGCGGCTGTGCGGATTACGGCGAACCGCTTCCCATAGGCTTTGACGGACTGGGCGCTTCTGCAACAAAAAAAATGAAAAAGAAAAATGAGAAATGGTTAGTCAAGATGGGAAGAGTGAAAGAGACGACGAAAAAGTAAAGACCAAAAAGCGGCTAAAAAGCTAAAAAGACCGGCAATTGAATTAAAACTTGCTGACTGCAGCAGCAGCAACAGCAGCAGCGGCAATTGATTATTAGATTGCCATCAAAGAGCCGCTGCTGTTACATTGTCTAGGAGGGCAGTGTAGTTGATCATCAAAGTAGATGCTGCTGCTGCTGTTTTTTAGTGCCAGACATTATCTGCAGCAGCTTTGGAGCAGCAGCAGCAGCAGCAGCAATCTCCTTTTCCCTCTACTTTTACTCTGCCCAAAATACTCTCGGCGGCGCCTGCAATCGAATTAAGTCGGCTTTAGTCACTGCCACTCTGTTCGCTGTGTTCAGTGCAGAAAAGTGTGTGCACTAAACTACGACTGTGTGCACTCACTATCCTCACTCAATCCTTCAGTGCAGTCGTCCAGTGCCAGCCAGCCAGTTTTCCGATGCAAGCACAAAGCACAGCTCACTATTCTCTCTCAGTTAGTCAGTCAGTTCGTCGGTCTGTCTGCCTGCCTTTTCCTGTTTTTATTTTGCCGGCAAACTAAAACTTTTGGCAGCAAACTCGGAGCTTCGATTCACCCCATTCCATTCCATTCCAGTTCAGTCCAAGTTCGGAAGCTGATTTGTGTGTCAATGCAGCAGCAGAAATAGAAATAAAAGTAGAAGTAAAAGAAGTGCACTTGCATAACTGCAGCAATTGACACTGTCCCACTGGACAACAGCAGCAGCAAAGTGAAGCACTCTGGCTGACCGGACAATGAAAACAGTGTACTGAAAATGAAAATGAATGGACGCAGAAGATCGCGAATGAAAAGGAAAGAGAGAGAAAGAGAGCGAACGATGCAGATGGAGATAGAAAGAATAAAAAGATGAGAAAATGAAAGAATGACTAGACACTCGAGTGCACTTTGTGCACTGCACCCAACAACAACAGTGCTGCTCCCCCGGTCCTGCTCTCTCTCTTTCTCACCCAATTGGCCATACGCAAATTGGCCGTCTCCTAGGGGGCAATCATCTTATAACGATCACACCGACTCTGACGACGACGATTCAGCGACGCTGGTGGAATCAGCGACAAAACACATATCTTCGTATATAGCCCCATTCTCCCATAGTCTTTTAAGCCAAATGGAAGAAGTCGGCTGGTAAAGTGCACACTACACAGCCATGCATTATTGCGGCATTTGCCCGTTGATTTGCCAGCTCCAATACCACTACCAAGACGACCAGTCAAAGACTGAGAAGAGAATAGAAAGAATAAAAGGGAGAGAGAGAGAGCTGGAGAATCGGTCGAGCAAAAGTCGAAACGATCGAGCAGCAGATCTCTCTTGAGAAGAACGGGGAAAAGGGAGAAAGGAAAGAAAGAGGGAGGAAAATGGCGGGCAGTGGGTGAGTGGAAGAAGAAGAAGAAGGCAATCGAGACCGAAGAAAAAAGAAAGACAGAAGTAAGCAGCAGCTAGAGCCGTTGCCTGCCTGCCTGCCTGCCTGCCTGCTGCCCTTCTAACTCGGAAATGACTTTAAGCTGTACTAGCACTCGCCTGCTAAGCTAACAAATTGATCGAGACCATTAATAATAACGATGAGCAGGCAACGATGGCCGCGGCAACGGCAGCAGCAACAAAACTGTAGCACTCTGTGACACCGAGAGAGCATTTGAAAAAGGCAGCCGAGAATTATTGATGGTGGCCAGAGCAGATACTAAAGAGGAAGGATGAAAGGAAGGAAGAATGGAAAAGAAATAGACAGTCAGACAGAGAGATAGACAGACAAACGCACATTCGCACAAACACTAGAGATCATCAGATCAGTGTGTGATAACGGCGGCGGTGGTACAGTGCAATTGCCAGGAGAAAAAGGACAAAAAGAAAAAGAGATAAAAAGTTGAGCCGAAACTTGGCTGACTCTTCTAAATGCAAATAAAAGCAACGGCGACTACTATACCAACACTAAATTGGCTCGACGCCTTCTTTCAAAAGCGCACTTCTGTCTCAGCAGTGTGCAACTTTGAAACTGTCCCTCATTCTCTCTCTCTTTCTTTTGAATCAAGTGACATGTTAATGGTGTGCACAACTGCTGCTGGGTGAACACAGCAGCAGCAGTTTAGGCAGAGAAATTAATTAATATTAATTAACAACAAAAACGACAGAAAAAAGTTGCTGCATATCCTCTGCGGCAGCCTCGTTAGCATCCTAATTATGTAGACGCGCGCAAGCAAATTTTGCGCTGGGCAATGATGATGAACGCCAGAAGAGAAAGAAAGGGAAAAAAGTGAGGGGAAATCAAGCACATCAAAGCAGGGAATGTGTGCGCTTTACAAGAATATTAACTGCAGAATGCGCTGCTGCTGCTGTTGTTGTTGGCTCTTTCTACTATTTCCAACGAAATTGGTGTGAAGCCCACTGGACAAAAAATGGTTGTGTAAAAAAGTCGAGCCGTGTTGACTTTTCCGTCGCCTTCTCACCGATCTCTTCATCGCCACCACCACCAAAACTGAGTGTGTGTATAATATAAATAAATAATGTATTCAGGCGACTGGCGGGTGGTGCTGCCCGAGAAAAGAGCAAGCAAGACGAGGGAAAAGAGCAAAGAGAAGGGGAAGAAGGCAGACACGAGCCAAGGCGATCATTTGCATAAACACTGCTGCTGCCAAATCTGAGCCCCTTCTTCTTTGTTTAATCAACAGCAGCAGCAGCAGCAATCTAGCCCAGAAACTGCTGAAAACTGCTAAAAGTGAGGACGATAGAAAGAGGAGAAAAAGAGAGCAAATGCTGCTGCTGGACCACAAAAGCCAACAAGACAACAAGATCCAAAACCAGAGCAGACAACGGCTAGTGCTGCTGGTAATTTCATGAATAGCTGTGCATGCGGTAGTGCTGGCAGCAGTATATTCATGATGGCCAGACGGAACCGCTCACAGAATGGAGAGGGAGAAGAGGGACGGGAGTAAATCCATAAATCGATTCGATTAACTCGACAGAATGCTGCTGCTGCCTGGGCACCAGCACCAGCAGCACTTCACATTTCCAGTGCCACAGAACTGTGGCGAGCACGTAACGCCATTTAAAGTAAGTAATGTTATGTGTCTGTCTAGTTTAGTCTTGGTGGTAGTCGAGAGAGAGAGAGAGAGATAGAATAATGCAGCAGCAGCGGCAGCACTACAAGGACTAAATTCCTTCTCGACAAAAAAAAGTGGCAACATTGAAAGGCAACAGCAGCAATGAAAAAAGATGCTCACACTGAATTACTATTCAGTGTGTGCACAGCCACTGTGTGACCGGTGCTGCTGCTGCTAATAAATAGACAATGAAAAACGGTGGTGCTGCTGCTGCATCTCGGTCTTCTTCGATCGAATATTCTTCGAGGCAATTGTTTGCCATTACAGGGACAATAGCAAGCAAACAGAGATAGAGAGCCCTGGCTATTATTCACTACCCAGCCGCAAAACATACGTCGAGATTAGATCAACTACTGCTAAAAGAGAAAAGAAATGAATGAGCTGAATTGAATGAATGAATGCATTGCACAGCACTGCCTGTCACTGGTAATGTCCGTCTAATTGATCTGTGCTGCTGCTGGTGGTGCTGGTCAACAAAAGAGAAGAATGAGAGGTGCCTCAGCATGCCACACAGCCTCTGACTGACAAACAAAATGAAATAAATTGATGCAGTGGAAAGAAAGATATGAAAGAAAGTGCGAGAGAGTGCGAACATTCATCCTCCTTGTAATTGCAATTTCAGTCAAATCTAGCCCGGGCTTTCACAGCCGAGCGAGCGAGGAGCTTTGCCCGCAGGCAAACTGCATCTGCAATTTCAGAGATTGTGAGATTTAATTCAACAAAACTGAATTGCGCTGCACTAAACTGCCTAAACTGCATCACCACTACCAATCTACAGCTGAAGCTGTTTCGCAAGATGAGATGGGTCTATATACACGCCTGAAAGAATTTGGAACACTGTCTGCCTAGCTAGCTGCTGCTGCTGCTGCCGTCGCTGCTCTTTGAGTGGAAATTAGAGCTCGTCTAAAGTGTAGAAGAGCAGTTAGAATGTAATAATAATTGTAATCAGATGAAGGAGAAGGAAGAGGAGGAGGAGGAGGAGGAGGGAGAAGAACTAGAAAATAAGATGTCCTCTTCTGCTAAATTAGCACCCTAAAGTGAAGTGCAGTGCTGTGCTTGCCACTAAAACATGTAGCCGAAAACATGACCAAAGCAAAAAATTCTGGTTCTAGGTTCCAGTGAATGACACACTGACTGTCGGTGCCTGCCTGCCTGTCTCCCCTGTCATTAACCGCCCACCACTGACGGTAAGTCAGTGCTGTCGGTGATGTGCAGGAACACACACAAAAAGCCAAAATGCACAAAAGCACACACAGACAAAAGTGGATAGAAAGAACAAGAAAGAAGAAGAAGAAGAAGAGGCATTGGCAGAATTCGCCCGTACTGATTACCCAGCGCGCACACACACAGACACAGATAGACAGAGCATCTCTCCCCACACACAGCTGCCTGAAAGCATTTAATTAGGCGCATTTAATTCGCAGTCGAGAGAGAATCGGTGGTGGTGGTGGTGGTGGTTGTACTAGAATGATCAGAGCACGAAGAGGGCGACTTTTACTATCACGAAGGAATGAGAATGAAAGGGAACGAAGATAATTTGGCAGGCAGGCAGTAGGAGAGAGAGAGAGAGAGAGAGAGAGAGAGAGAGAGAGAGAGAGAGAGCGTCGATATGTGAATGATGTAATTAGGCAGTTGAGGAGGGAGAGAACTACAGGACTAATGACGGCAGAGAGGAGGAGGAGAAGATGAAGAAAAAGAAAAAGAAAGACAAAGCGGCAAGAAGGAAGGAAATGCAGGCAGGCAGGCAGACACTGTTCACCACAGTGAAACACACAGTGAAATGTTGGATCATCATCATCATCATCAACTATGCATGCATCATTGCAAACACTGCACTTGTATTGCACTTGCACTACAGGCACACACAGGCCACTTGCCTGCACTGCTTTTCCTGTGCTACTCACACGACAAAATTTTTTTTCTGCTCACTACCGACAACGACGACGATTGATCTAATTTACTATTGCTCTGACTGTCCTCTGGAAAAAGTTTTCCCTCTCCTTGCTTGCCCACTCCACTCCGCTCCTCTTCGAATGACATGATTTGGCAAAAAAGTGGGCTTTTCATTCTTTATTTTATATTGAGCGAGTGAGCGAGTCTTTGATTCTTTGCGTGCCGGCCATTCTCTTTCTCTTTCTCTGTCTCGCTCGCTCGAGTGCTCATCCGAATCCGAGGCCGAGTTTGCCTTCAACTATTTCCCATTTTAAGCCGTTCCTTTTCCTCTTTTCAAGAGTTACAAAAGCATAAAAGCCTCTTTCTGCAACTGCCGCTGCTGCTGCCTTCTGCATTAATAATACATCGAGTGCCGGGTTTTACAGTCTCTCTCGCTCTCTGTGACAAATATAAATTATTACTTTGACCCGACAATTAATAACAACACAGAGGAGGAGGAACTAATGCTGCTGCTAAAAACGGCTCGATTGTAAAGCAAATACCCACTGAGCAGCACTTGGATGCTAGGGCAAGCGAGTGTGCTTCAGCAGGCAGGCGGCACTGTAATGTGTGCTGTTCCAGGATCGCTGGCGGTGTAAATTAATATAAAATGTAATTTTTCATACTGCAATCGCAGTAATGGCGGCGGCGGCGGCGGTGGCGGGCACTTTCCCTGTCGCTACACTTTCTTCTGCTGCTGTTACTGTTTTTGTTTGCTGTACCCTCTCTCTCTCACTTCTGCTTCACCGAGGTTCGTTTCCTGGGAAGGAGGCAGTGTACTGGCCAAAATAACTTCAGCCTGGCCTCGCACACTGTCTGTGTGCTGGCACTGAAATGGAAAACAAATATTTGCCGTTAAATTACTATTTCAATTTCAATTGTACGGTGGCGGTGGTGGTGTTGCAAGAATTGGTCCTGGAATCGGTGATGGCGGTGGTAAAGGTGGTCCGACTGACGGAACACACACATACACACATTTTCGACATCTATGACGAACATTGACGAAAACAAATGAAAAGCAGAAAGTGCCACTGCGATTGCAATTGCTAGCTGGGAAAATTGGCCGGAAACCTGAAAATGGGCGTTAGACATGTCATCGCCTTTGACAAAAATGAAAATAATTTATGACAAATTATAAAATGTAATGTTATATTTACAGTTTGAAAAATGAAAAGCTATTTTTACACAAACACTGCTGCAGCAAAACAATTGACCAGCTGATTTGAGGCCAATTCATAGATGATAGAACTGGCCAGCTTGAATCACCACAAACTGCAACGAAAAAGCACTGCTCTGAGTTAGCACATTTTTTTGTTTGTACCTTGGACTCCTACTGTAACAGAAACTGTTGTGCTGAAGGATTCCAGAAGTCGTCCTTCATGACTGGCCCCAGAAAAAGCAGCATGCTCGAGCAAGCCGTTTCTGAGTGCGCGAGAAGGAAATCGGTTTAGTTACGTTGTGGCGCTCGGCGAAGCAACTAGCCTAGCCTGAGATTGATGCAACCTGCAAGATCAGTTAGTGCGTCCCTACTACCGCGAGTTCTTCGACGAGTAAAACTGTCTTCGAGTTTTGTTTTCTGTGATTTTGATGTGAATAAAGTCTGCTGTTTTACTACAGAAACATTCTCGGCTCTGCACTGCTCTGAACTCTCAAGCACACCACCAACGGAATCCAAAATTCTTTGTCCAACATGGCCGACATGGCTCAAGTGATTGAGCATGCTTTCGGCTCCAATGTCACTGGTCGTTCGTGCCATTTAAACAGTTCTGTCCCATTTTTAAACGCGCTCTCTGCAACATGGAGAAACCTTGACAAAAACATCCAAGTGGCTTCCGATGACGAAATTAAATCAAAGGTAGCCCAAATTTGCGGAATCAATGAACCTCATCTCAACGACGAAGGCCTCATCGTGTACACCGAGTGCCAGGTCGCAATCAAACCAGAAAAATGGAAGTCATTCATCAGACACTTTGTAAGTTCGCACATGGACGTGCATTATGTTATGAAAAGCAGCGACCAAACGAAGTTGTTTCCTTTACTGGAAGCACTTCCCTATTTGGAAGCTCACAAACATGCATCAAGTGGCCGGCCAGCCAAAGAAAAAAGGCGAAACATCTCCTACCCAGCAGCGGTTTGCCGGGGATGCAGCCACTACATGGAGCTGGCCAAAGTTGACACCCACGGCAAAGTATATTCTTTGTTTTGCTTGCCGGCAACAAGAGGCTACATCCGCGATCTAATCAAGTTTCTCAGCAAGAACCCCCGATTACGTAGAAAGTTTCTACAATTTATCAAGCATAAATGCGAATCGATTGTAGCAGGAAGGAACATTCCAGAAGGGAATCGCAAAGAACTGAAGAAAAAGGTTTCACAGGTAAAACTGTTGCCACAAAGCAAGCATTTTCTAGAAGGCAACTTTTGCCGAAAGTGCAATCGAATGTACCGTTCGCAAGCGGAACGTCTTCATCACGTTCCATGCTGGGTGAAGTTTGGAAAAGTTAATCCAAACATGCGAATCCTAGAACAGTATCTGTCAAAACAAGAGCTAGACAACAACATGATCGGCTTTCTATCAGGGAACAATCAAGTAAGTATTGTAAATGGTTAATTTGTTTGATTTAATTAACAATTGTTTTCCTTCAATCAGGAAGAGGAGAATGAAGAAGACGGAGGTGACGAAGAAGAGGACGAAGAAGACGGAGGTGACGAAGAGGAGGATGATATAAAACAATGGATTGAAAAGAACCAATGAAGTGGAAAGGAGAAATCGTAGAAAAGGAGAAAAACTAAAAAAGATGAAAACAGCCCTTTGCGTGAGCGGAAGAACGCAAGGAGCTTCTAGTTCAGCAGAGCTAATGCTAAAGAAGCAGCCATTCCCTTCCTTCTCTTCCTGCACAATAATTCGATTCGCCGTGTTCCATTTGGAATTTACTCTTTTTAAATTTTTCACGACTAGAGGCGAGAAAATAAACACTACCACCGCCACTGCCAGCAAGCACTGACAGACAGACAGACTTGGTAGACTGAAATGGAGAAAGAGAGATTTGTGCCGCCTGCAAGTGCTCAAGTTCCATCAGCCGTCTTTTGGAAATGGCACAATTCTGAGCGCGCCCTATTCTGCCTGGCCACCAAATTCGATTTGCGACGCTGCTCATTCTGCGTCCTGCTTCTCGTCGTCGTACAGAACACAGAGAGAATCGTTAAAAGTGTGAAAACTGTGTGTCTGTGTTTGTGTCGCACAGTTGTAAACGTTGAATCGATGGCGCAGTGTTTAGTTTAGTGCACTGTGCAGTGTGCACTGTGCTGGCAATTTGTAACCGAGTGCAATGAGTGTGGGACACAGACAGCAGCAGCAGGGCACCAACACCGAAAACGGCCACTGGCAATCAGATAAGTGAAGCCATTTGCAGTGGAGAAGGAAAAGAAAACATTTGTCAGCCTATTAGCAGTGAAAACTGGAGGGAACTTTGCAATGGGAACAAGAGAGTGAATGGGTGCAGCCAAGCTCATTCATTCATTCAGTCATTCATTGAAGTTCTCATGTGACAAATTAAATTTGCCGTTGTCCACAGTCAGCTAACTAGTTAGGACGACAGCTAACTAACTAACTAAACTACTGAACAAGTTTTTGACCAAAAAAGGGGGGGGGCACTTACTTGACTGCTCAGTGACGGAATTGGCGCTGGTTCAGCGGTGGTGGTGGTGGTGTCAGCAGTTGGCAGATTCTCTTGCTGCTGCTGGTGATGATGATGATGATGGTGATGATTGTCCTGATCCGATGGAGACTCTCCAATGCTGCCTTCACCTCCATCGCCGACATTATCACCCTCACCACAGCACTGGTGATGATGGCCGATGACTTCGGCGGCAGAGGTGGTCACCATCGTCGAGAGGTGCTGACGATGATGAGGGTGAGGCTGCTGCTGCTGCTGCTGATCCACTGCTGTCTCCATTTTGGCTTTGCTGAGTTCAGAAGTTGTCTGTACGTTTTTCTTCTTCGTCTTCTTTTCCTTCTGGTGCTTTATTTCATTATTCCCAGCTTACACAAGTTGGTGGTGGTGGTGGCGGTGGTAGAAACTGTGGCTGGCCCGCTAATTGGCACTGCACAACAACAGCCCAATTGGCACCTTGGAGAATTGGCCTCTACTTTCCTCTATTTCTCGCCGTTGCTTTTGCTAGGCGCTTTGTTCTCCTGCTCGCTTTTCTTGGTGTTTTTTCGGCCGCGGCCACTGTGATCGTGTCATATATTTTCCTCCTAATTGCTGTTGTTGCTGCTGCTGTTGACGCTGACGGTAGATAAAGAAGAAACTTTACACACACACTTGGAACAGAAGCAAAGTGAGTAGTACTTGGAGAGAGAGAAAGAGGATGATCAATTATTCAAGAGCACACACCGATGAGCTGATATTGCTGCTGCCGTTGTTCCGTTGTAGAGGAGATGACATTTTTTAATTAAAGCGAATTAAGATTTATAATGTTCCGCATTGAGCACACCAAGAGAAAGACGGGCATTCATTATATTGACCAACGATGGCAGAATTGAAGGTGATGCATTATTGAACACTTGCTTGGCGGAGAAAACTGCAAAGAGAAGACTGAAGAGAACTTTGGCAGTTGAAGTAAAATTTGTTATTTTGAAGAAGAGGCAGAAGAACTAAAGCAGGCAGTGCAAAAGCATCGGACAAAATCAAATGACAAAAGCGAATGCGACTTCGACATTCCCGGCCGACGTCTACCGCCGAACTGAAAGTCGAGGCGGGCAAAGTGTTGCAAATAGTGGAACTAGCGAGACCGAAAGAGGAAGAGGAGAGAAGCGTTCAGTTGGAGCGGTGGTGGTGGCAGCGGCGTTAGCTGTGGTGGAGGGTTCTCCACCAGGGCAGCAGTGGTCGCCGTCAGAAGGAAAGCGCATTCTTCTGCTGGTCATGAATAAAGATATGAAGAGCATCAGCAAACGAAGAGGATGATCAGCTCAAAGTTTTAGAAGCTCTGAAAATGTTTTTGGCCCATTTCAACACCTGTTTTCCGAGTGCACGTGCTCTAACTCAATGTCGAACAAAGTGCGCTGCTTTTATCGGATGTTTCTAGCGATGAAGCAATGTAGTGATAAAGAATTTTATCAGCAAAAGAATTTCACCGGCTACTAGCCGGCGGCTACAGCTCTTACAGCTAACCATTTAAACGCCTACCAAACCTAACCCAAACGAACATAACTTAATTTAACCAGATCAGCTAAAAAAATTGTGATAAAGTGCCCGAGATAAGTTTCAACAGTAGCGCCATCTATTGTTTTATAATTATTTTTCTTCAGTGTTTACGTGTTGTTTTGCAGTTGGCGAATGTTGTCGATTTGCCGGCGGTGTTCATCTCCTTTTCCTTATCTTCAAGTTCAGCAGTGAAAATGGAGTTCCATACAGGTGAAACCACTGCCGCCTCAACTTTGGCCTCAGCCTCGATGGCTACGTCCACGATGCCCAATGTGGAGCACCTGCTGCAGAACTACAAGGTGGCCGATGTGCTGCACATTCAGCGACGGCTGAAGGGCGACGTCGAGAAGCGAAAAGCCGACCTGAAGGCGCTGATTGGGTAAGTTGATGCTGAATCTTATTTATCTTCTAAAAACCTAACCTTCTTGACGTTTTCTCTTGTCCAGAGAACGGTACAATGAACTGCTCGAAGCGACCGACTCGATTGAGCAGATGAGCGGCTCTGTGGGCAGTTTGATCGTCTCGCTGAAGGAGCTGGGCGACGTCATGGGAAGCTGTACCCTGTCTGAAGATGCCTCGATGAGGAGGCTGAAGAAGGCGAAGAAAACCGAAGAAGTTCAAGACAACTCAAGGACGGATGAAACCGAGTACAGCGAAGCCGTCCTCTCAAAGCTGCTCTTTGACCTTCCGCTGCAGGTTTGTTGAGTTCACTTGTTGGTGTTGTTGTTGTTGTCTCAAAATCATCAATTTATATTTCTCCCCTTTAGGTGTGGAACGCCCTCGAGCAGGGGCGAATCACCTACGCCACCTACAGCTACTTTTACGGTCTTTTCCTCTACCGAAAGTTGAGAAAACAACGACAACAACAAAGTGGACAGCATTATCACCATCAACCCCACCATCGTCTGCACTTTTACAACCAGCGAGCGCTCGAAGACCTAAGTGGTCACATCGTTGAGCACTGCTGGCGGCGGCTGGCCACCGAGCAGCAGTCGGCCAGCAGCGAGGTCGATCTGTCCACCTTTGCGGACACCTTCAGCTGCATCTACCTTCTTGAAGCTGCTGATGCTTCAAGAAATGAACGCCAACCTCGAACATCATCAGACATCAGCCGCCTGGTGGAGGAGTTTTACCGGCGCCAAACGGCCAACATCATCGGCGTCTGCTCTCAACAGGTCCCTTCTCTTTCCACCCTCCTCGAGACGCTGCTGAACGTCATCACGAACACGGTCAAGTGCTCGCGGGTCTTCTACGCTTCGGAAGACGATGATGAAGAGGAATCTTCTTCAGCCCTGCTTTCACAACGCTTCCACCGACTAGTCACCGCCACCTACAGCTCATTTACCACCACCACTACTTCTAGGGCAAACAGCACCGCACTGACCAAGGACAACAGTCGACACCAGCTTCTTCACCACCTTCAGCAGTACCAGATTGCCACTGATGAAGCGTCCTCCGCTGGTACTCCTCCTCAACTTCAACTGTGCCCCAAAGGCGCCGACAACATAGGCGCCTGGGTGGCCTCCATCACCGCCCAGCTGACGGCCACCCTCCAGCAGAAGGTGGAGGCGCCCTCCTTTGACTCCATTCGCTCGCTGTACGCCGAGCTGGAGGCCACCGAGGAGCGCCTCCTCTCGGGCACCTCCTTCCTCGAGTGGGAGGAGGAATTTGGAGGGACGGTGGACGTTCGCGCCATCGTCTGGACGGCGGCCATCAAGCGGGCGGTGTTTGAGCGGCGGGTGCAGGCGCTGGCCGCCGCGAGGTCCGTCGAGGCGGTCCAGGCCGTCGAGGAGCGGCTGCTGATGGTGGAGGCGACGAAGAGCTTTGGCAACGAGTCCACCGCCTCTGAAGCTTCTCCTCCAACATCCTCTACCTCAAACTTTGGCGACCTTGTCTGGCGCGGATCAGCTTCCCAGTCCACCACCACCACCAACTCCAGCCTGCAAACACTGGTCACCGCCTGCTGTGACCTCCTGGAGGGACACTTTTCCGCCCTCTACGAGGACGTCGCTCCGCTGAAGAAGGAGTCAGGCGGCTCGAGTCATTTCCTCGCCGACCTCCTCACCACCCACCTCTTCACCGCCTTCCTTGCCGACCTTCAGCAGCGAGTGAACCGCCTTCATCTGAGCAGCACCACCTCCAACCAGTGGCTCCTCTTTGGGGCTCTGCTCTTTGAGAGACTTTCTGTTGATCAGCAGGAGACGCCGCATTTTCGTCAGCAGCAGCAGCAGCTAAAGGGTCAGAACTCCTCCCCCTCCTCTTACCGAAAGCTCTTTGAGGATCTAATTCAGCAGCAGCAGCAGCAGCAGCAGCAGCAGCAGCAGCAAAGTACCTCTGCTTGGACTACCGTCCAGGCGGAGCTGCACCGCATCAGCGACTCCTACTTCTGTCGGTGGTTTGAGCTGGTGGTGGGCGGCCACTTGGCCACCTTCACCCCCGAGGCGCTGGTCGAGCTGACCGCCTTCCTGGGGAACCTCACCGCCTGGCAGCGGGTGCCCATTGCCGGTGGGGGAGGTGGTGATGGAGGTGATTTAACCTCCTCTTCCCCCTCCTCCTCCTCCGCCGTGGAAGTGCCCACCACGATCTCCCTCTGTTTGCAGGCGCTCCTCGAGTCAGTCTGCGGTGACATCAACCGCCAGAGCGGGTACCGCCTCTCTGCTCCGGTTCTCCGCTATATTGTTTCCCTGCTCAGCGACCAGCTGCTCGCCGTCTACGAGGTGGCCATCAAGGGACGACTTTTGGGTGAGGGAAAGGGGGAGGCGGAGGGCCATCCTTGCCCCAGCGACTACCCGCCGGCGGCCAAGCAGACCATCGCCGTCCAGCTCTACTTTGACCTGCTCTTTCTGCGCAGCTGCTTCAGCAGCAGCACTGGCCCGGAGCTTCACAAGTCATCTTCACAGCAGCAGCAACAGCTGAAGCGACTCAACGAGCTGAAGGCTCTTTTAGAAGGAGGCAGCGGCGGCGGCAACCTGATCGACCCCTTTGACCTGCACCTGATGTTCCCGGCGCTGGTGGCCAATGCGGAGCGCCACCTGCGCGCCAGCTCGGTACTCTTCGCCTTTCTCTTCTCTGCCAGCTCGACGACGACGACGACGTCTTCAATTGCCAACAAAACCACGACCACCACTGAAACTACATCAACTGCAGCAGCGGTCCGCCACAACATCATGCTGGTCGTTCCTCCCCAGCAACAGTAACACAGAACAACAGCACAGCAGTTCTCTTAGTCACCAACACTGTGTGTTATATTCTCATCAGTTTTTGTTTGCAGTCACTGTTGATATATTGCAGAAGGGGGAGAGGGGGAGATGTGATAATAAATTATTGGTTAGCAGGTAAACAGTCGTAGTGTAAGGAGGAGGAGATAAGAAAAGGTGGTGGTGGTGCTGATCCACAGTTCTAGTGTGTGTTTGGCTCAGAGGGTGCGCATCTTCTATCTTCTCGTAATAGTTAGTAGGTAAAAATGTGGTGGTGGTGGTGAAAAGCAATTCTCTGTGCGCAGTTTTCTTCATTGTGTTTTTTTCACACCGCGAAGGTTTAGTACCTGAAACCGGTGCCGGCGTTTGGATTACCGCCCCCTCCACCGGCGGCATTGCCTCCCTGCGGCTGCTGCGTGAAGGCCTGGTTCATCGCCTGGCGGGCAGCCGTCTGCGCCGCCGAGCTGGCCATCTGCCGGACGCCGTCATTGGAGAGGACCTTGGTGGTGAACTCCGCCTGCGCCTTCTCGAAGCTGGCGCTCGAGTTGGAGTAGATGGAGCGCACCTGGAAATGAAATAGAGAGAGAGAGATTGATTAGCAATTCCAAATCACCAACTTTAAAAACTTACCTTGAGGAGAATGTAGAGCGAGGCGAGGCAGTAGGCGATGAGCACTGCCGCCGTGGCGAAGCAGATCAGCCGGTAGAAGACGCCCACGTTCGAGTTGGTCAGCGAGCCGATGGCGGTGAAGAGGCCACTGGAAAAAATGATAAGTAATAAATTAGATAATTCAAACTTTGGAGCAGTTGGGTCTACACAATGCAGAACACTTACACCGCCCCGGTGCCAGGGACGCCAAGAGCCCAGAAAATAGACAGCATCAATTGACAGAAGAAGACGAAGAAAAAGACCATAAAGTTGAAGGAGCTGTCGTCTCTGTTGGTGGTGATTGATAAGGAGAGAAAGAGAGCATAAGTAAAGTACTCAAGCTGAGTGCATTTCCTTCTCCCAAATGTACCTGAAAGCCTTGTACAGCGGTCGGAACCAGAAGAGAAAGGAGAGCGGCGTGAAGATGACGATGGTGATGATGGCGAAGAAGACCATGCCGATGCCGTTGTCGACGCCCTCCGCCAGCGACACCAGACAGGCGATGAAGTTGACGAGCAGGGTGCCCACGTAGACTGGGGAGGTACAGAACAAGATAAATAAAAACAAAGCACAAAGCACAAACAAACAAACTAAAGAGCACTACTCACAGAGCCACAGCTGGAAGACCTGGCGGACGATGCCCTGAAAGTCAATCTCAATCTCGACGTTGATGTCCTGGTAGAAGCAGGGCGTGCAGGGGAAGAAGCTGGGCAGCGGCGGAAAGTTGTTCTCCCGAGGGGCGGTGGCCCGTTGGGCGCGCTGCAGCTCGGCCTCGCGAGCGGCCAGCTCCGCCGCCCGACGGTCCAGCTCTTCCTGGCGCTGGCGAAGCTGCTCGGCGGTCAGGGTGTTTGCATTGGTGGTGGCAGAACTGTACGACGGCGGCGGCGGGAGATCATTCAAGTTCGATCTGGTGGTGGTGGCGGCGGCGGCGGCGAAGGTGTTGGAAGGGCTGAGCACGGCGGCCGCCGGCGACTCGATCGGTCCCGGAGCGGTGTTGGTCACCGGAGAGAAGGGGTCCACCTGGAGTGAAGAAGAGATTAAAAAGGGGGTTCGAAATGGAAATAAACTTCACGTACATTGCGCGTCGCCTGATTGGCAAAGGGGTTGTAGTCCTCGAGGCCGCCGCCTCCGAGTCCGGCACCATTGGAGATGTTGTTTTGATTGGTGGCGGCGGCGATGGTGGGATCCTAAGGTGATTGTGATCAAGATGATAGTTCAGATTAGGCTGATTAGGTCACTTGATAGAACAGGTTACACTTACCGCAAAGGGATCATTTGAAAATGAATAGGTCGACATGATGTTTTGCTAAAGTCAAAGAAGAGAACCAGAGAATTTGTCAGTGGTTGTGGTGGTGGCCAACTCAGCAGCTGTGAGATGCTCTCCTAGAGCGGCGGCTCTTCTTGACAGTTCGAAGAAGAAGAAACAGAAACAGCAGAAAGAGTGTAACAGGGCAAGCTAAGGCTTGAGACGACGTCGTCGATTGCGAGGCTGCTGGTAATGGTGAGGGTGAGGAAGGCGCAGACCAGAGTGCAAACCAGAAACGACACTAACGTTGGTATATAGAAAGCAGAGCGGGTGGTGGTGGTTGTGGTAGTGCAGCTGCTGAGGGTGATGTCACATCTCGTACAAACACAGACACTGCGCGCTCAGTATTGCACACTGAGGACAGAACACCGTTGCCTGCCTGCTTGCTCACTGGCCGACGCACTACTTGCACAACAAACAACAGCAACAGCAGAAGCAGCGGTAGTTGTTGAGAGGTTTATGGAAAATCGAGGCAGCTTATCTCTGCCACCAAAATCCGCTATGGAGATAGAGCAAGCGAAGAGAAGTAGAAAGACCGACGACGCAGATGGCCACTAGTGAGTTTATCTTTCAAACATCAACAGCTAGAAAGAAAGAGAAATTAGGATTAGAAGGCATGCTTATCATCAACATCAGCAGCACATATCATCTCCGGGCAGAGACAATCTCTCTTGGATACCTCTTTTGATGGGCTTTAGAAGCAAGCTGTTGGTTTGTTGTTGTTGTGGTGCGACGAGATCAGAGGCTTGAAGAGCTGCTCGAAGTCGTGGGAAATGCTCTACGCTCTGAGTCGATGCGGCAGCTTGATCTGACGATTCTTCAGCTGGTGATGGTGTATCCCCTCCTTCAACGGTGGTGACGATTACACACTACCACGACTGACGTTTTAGTGTCACTGTGGCGAGGTGTGTGTGTTTATGTTTGCGTAGCTCACCGGCGATGACTTTTCTGGTGAGCTCTGCTGATGAGTTCTTCGGCAAAGCAGCAGCAGAGGCAGAGGATCCTCGATGCTGCTGGAGTGGAAATGGCGCACTCAAGAAAAGAAGGCGAAAAGAAGCGAGGCAACGGCGGTTCTATTTCTCTCCTGTTGCTCGTAGTAACGGTTCCGCGTGTCTGAAGTGTTTGTGTCTGTGAAGATTCTGCTGGGCAAGAATCTTAGGTTGTTTTTCTGGTACTCAATTGTATCGGATGTAGAGCCACCTGTTTTTAAAAAAGAATGTCTTCTAGCCTAGTCAATTTGTATCTTGTCAAGAAGAAGAAGTAGAAGCGAGCTGGATTCTTGTTCCCATTTCTTAGCATTTTTCCTGATTCTGTAAGAGCTTTCAAGAAAAAAAGATGGCCTGCTGCAAGACGCTAAAGCGGACGGTGCACATCACCATCGGCATCATCATCGGTTTCCTGGTCACCTCGCAGACCTTCCGCTCGCTCAACTACGAGAACTTCAAGCGGGACATCATCTTTCAGCTGTGCTCCTACCGCAATAGCAACCAAAACCAAAACATTGACAGTGCCAAATCTAATCATCATGACTCATCCTCAAACTCAACCCCTGATCAACAACCATCAACAAGTGCCTCCCCCCTCTCCTCTTGGAACGCCAATGATAAGTTCGACGCAGACCTCCAGGGCGCCTACTCGGTGGTCCGCAACCTGAGGGCTATCCTGGATCGACAGCAAGCGAAAGCAGCTCCTGGTCACCGAGAGCTGCTGCTGATTGGCGTCATGACCGCCCAGCCATTCCTCTCCACCCGAGCGCTGACCATTCACCAAACGTGGGCGGCAAAGATGGGCGGCCACCTGATCTTCTTCTCTAGCGACAATTCCACTGCGAAGTAAGTGAAGAACTTTTTTTATCTCTTTTCGCACTATTCTATTCAACATTTTTTTATTTTCTCACTTAGAATCGAGGGCGACCCTCAGCTTTCCTCGCTTCCTTTGATTGCCCTGCCCGGCGTCACTGACGCCTACCCGCCGCAGAAGAAGTCCTTCCTCATGCTCAAGTTCATGGCCGACTTCTTCGGCGACCGCTACCACTTCTTCATGCGCGCCGACGACGACGTCCTCGTCAACGTCCCGGCCCTGAAGCGCTTCCTCCGCCGCCTCAACAGCAGCCGCCCGCTCTTCCTCGGCCAAACGGGCGTCGGCAATGAGGCGGAGTTCGGCCAGCTGGCCCTCCACCGCCACGAGAACTTCTGCATGGGCGGACCTGGTGTGGTCCTCTCGAGGACCACCCTGGCGAAGCTGGCGGCCCATACATCAAAGTGCTTAAGCAGTCTGCGCTCAAGCCACGAGGACGTCGAGCTAGGCCGCTGCGTTCGACGGACTTCAGGCGTCAGCTGTACGTGGAGCTACGACATGGGGGCGCTCTTTTACCACAACGCCTCGATTCAGCAGTCTCTCCTTCAGCAGTTTTCAGAGGATGAAACCTTCTTTCCAGCCATTAAAGAACTCTCCTCGGCGCTCACCATTCACCCCATCAAGGAGGGCGGGGCAATGAGGCGCCTTTATCGTTACCTTCAGGCTGTCGAACATCAGAAGGTGCGCTTCCAGCTGACCACCGCCTACCGACGGCTCAACTATCACCTGAGTCGGATTTCTACTTCTTCAGAAGAGGAGGAAGAAGAGCTTTTACGACTTCTTCGCCTTCAAAGCGCAGATCAGTTGGCGGAGCTTCGAGAGCGAGCCCAGCGTCTTGGAAGGGACGTCTTGAGCTTCAAGGACTCCGCTTCGACTTCAGACACTTCCACTTGGAAGTTCTTTGCCGCGAAGCTCTACTCTGAGCTGTCGGCAAACCCAAAACGGCACCTGGAGCGGCACCTGAGCGCTGCCTTTCACGGCAACCTTCCCGTGCTGATGCGCCGGCTGAATGACCTGGGCCTTCGTGGTCCTCAAAAGCTTGGCCGCCTGTTGGACTTTCACTCGCTCTACTACGGCTACGTGCGCTTCACCCCGGAAACGGGAGTTCAGTACGTCCTCGACCTGCTGCTCATCTACCGACGTTTTGCGGGGAAGCGGCTGACGCTGCCCATTCGCCGACACGCCCACGCAGTGCAGAGCTTCTCGGAGCCGGTGGTGAGGAAGTGGCCGGTGGAGGAGTACTTTGCTCAAGGAGAAGGAGAAGGAGACGGAGAAGAGGAAGTGGACCACATCGAGGTAAACCTCGTGGTGCCGCTGGCTGGCCGAATGACCACCTTCCACCGCTTTCTCGCCAACTTTGCCCGCGTTTGGGAGGCGGACCAGCGGCTGACGCTGACGGTGGTGCTCTTCAGCGCTGAAGATAACTCCACCACCATCACTGAATACGACCTTCTCCGGTTGGCCACTGAGCACCACCTTCCACCTAAAGTAGTGCGCGTCCTGGCGATGAACAGCAGCGAGCCCTTCAGCCGAGGCGTCGCCTTTCAGCGCAGTCTGGCGCTCTTCGCCGACCACCAGCTGCTCTTCTTCCTCGACGTGGACATGACCTTCACCGGGGAGGTGCTGCGCCGGGTGCGACGAAATGCCATTCGCCGCCGGCAGGTCTACTTTCCCATCGTCTTCAGTCAGTACGGCAATGAGGTGAGCCAGACCGGAGAAGATCAAGATAATCGAACCGAGCCTTCTGACCACCTCCCCACCATCAACGACCTCGACGGCTACTGGCGCCAGTTTGGCTTCGGCATCGTCGCCCTCTACCGCTCTGACCTGCTCGCCGTGGGCGGCTACGAGACGACCATCCACGGCTGGGGCATGGAGGACGTGGCCCTCTACGACCGCTTCGTCTCCTCCCCCAGCTACACCATCTTCCGAGCCGTCGACCCGGGCCTGGTGCACGTCTACCACCCGATCACCTGCGACCGCCACCTCTCGGCGCTGCAGTACGAGATGTGCCTCGGCACGAAGCTCTCCAGCCTCGACTCGACCGCCGAGCTGGCCGCCTTCATTCACCGCCACCGCCTTCTTTGATACACCTTTTTTTTGATAATACACTTTTGTTTTGAATCTTGCTATTTTACAGAAATGAAAACGCCTTCTACTTAACGCCCTCTAAACACTGGACACTGCCTCTTCTCTTTCCCCACCGCCACCACCACTTTCGCCGTGGACCACCTGAAAGTTGGTCTGGAAGGTGCCGCGAAGGTAGTACCGCGGGACGGCCTTGATGCACTCCGGGACGTTCTCCACCCAGTCACAGAGGCGGCTGTCGGCGTTGAAGACCGTCCGGTCGGGGCACTGGTGGAAGAAGAGCTGAAACTGGCCCTCCACCGCCGTCTCCAGACAGCGAATGAAGGCGGTGCAGCTGGCGGGGCTGCGGAAGAGGCCGCTTTCAGTGCAGATAAAGTCATCGTTCTTCTTCCTCTTCTTATTTTCCTCCGTCTCGGGAATGCTGTTTGGATTGTCCGCCGGTTCTTTGCTTGAAGTGGAGCTAGAAGAGGAGGATGAGGGCGTCGTCGAGGACCACCAGACCTCGGAGCCAGCCGTTGGTTGTTGGCTAGAGTTCTGCGGCCACCACGTGGAGCTCTTCTGGGGCCACCAGGTGGAGGACTGGTGGGGCCACCAGTTGATGGTAGTGGTCGAGGTGGAGGTGGAGGTACTGCTAGAGATAGGGTAGTCCTCCGTGGTGGTCGAGGTCGTGGACGGCGTAGTAATCGTCGAAGAAAACGGTGGTCTTCTAGTAGTGGTGGTGGTGGTGGTGGACGTAGTCGTTGGCTCCGTTTCCGGTCTGTAAGTTGTGGAAGTGGAAGTTGAAGAAGGTCTTTGAGAATTGGTCGTCGTCGTCGTCGTCGGCGTTGTCTTAGTTGGCCTTTTTGTTGTCGTTGTCGTTGTGGTCGTGGTTGTAGGCGTTGTTGTCGGTCTTCTCGTCGTCGTCGTCGAAGACGTGCTCGGCCTTCTCGTCGACGTGGTACTCGTCGTCGAACTACTTTCCTCCTCCTCACCAGCTGCTCCGGGCAGCGGCAGCGGCGGCACCTCCTCCTCCGCAAAGACCCTCTTGACGGCGTTGAGCAGCGGGTACCGCCCACCGCCGCACCGATTCGCAAAGTCGTCCGTCTCCAGCGACCAGAGCATCGCCCCGCCGAGGCCCATCGCCCGCGCGTAGGCCGCCTTCAGCGTGATCGAGCGGACATTGTCGTAGCCCACCCACTGGCGGCCCCAGTAGGCGTAGGGGGCGAGGTGATGGCGGTCCCAGACGATGGTCATCGCAGCGGTGGGCTCGCGTTGTTGCATCTCACAGATCTAGAATGAAAAACGATAAGAGGTTTTAGAATACCAAAGATTTAGGAATTCTACTTTGGAAAATACCTCATTGTAGCCCAGCGAGCCGCCCTCTCGAGTGTACGGCCCCGCCTGGCCCTTCTGCGGCGCCGGCGCCCCCAGCCCGTTCACATTCGCTCGACTTAGCGTAAAGGAGCGCCCATAGCTGCCCAGGCCGAGGACAATTTTGCTTCGAGGTGCTCCATGTGAGATCCAGTAGTTAATGGAGTAGTTCTGGTGAAAACGTTTTAAAGAAATGAAAGGGCCATGCAAATTTGAAGCCGATTTTCAAACAAAAAATTAGACCTTTTTTA
>JAALOO010000304.1_pt1 | contig 45519 bp, 42 predicted proteins | sample 7257641 | NCBI WGS metagenome assembly JAALOO01 (sample SAMN14085613, study PRJNA598686) | mite metagenome | biome: ENVO:01001000; feature: ENVO:01001002; material: ENVO:01001226; isolation source: single female mite from University of Michigan culture on fish food culture... ...
CGGGATTGATTTTAACGATACTGCTTTATCCGTGGTCTATTAAGAATTTTTTTGATCAATTTTAACTCTTAGAATTTTCTAGACTGACAAAAGAGCAGTTTGTTCTAATGACATCCACTCTTTCTCTAAAGGAGTAATCAAATTTGTTTTTTAATAGTTTACTTGCTGCTTTTAAGGGAGTTATATGGTGCGGGATCGCTAGCTAACTTTTTAGAAACAAAATCCAGAAAGGCAATTAACAGCTACTTCTTTTGGAAAGGTTTTTGTTGTCTTTCAATATACAAATATACTGTCCCGAAAACTTTCGTATTTTTAAAACGATTAGCGGGATTAGTTGTTTAACATATAAAACCGATATATTGAATTAATACTTTAAATAGAGGATCAGATGAACGAAAATGGTAAAGTAGTAGCAGCATTACTAGCAGGACTAGCCGCAGGTGCGGTAATAGGATTATTGTTTGCCCCTGAAAAAGGATCAGAAACAAGAGACAAACTGAATGATTCTTTAGCAGATTTAGGAGATGTATTGAAAGAACGGGCTGAAGAACAATTTGATCAGCTTAATGAACTGAAAGAGAAGTTAGTTTCTTTAGTTAAATCTAAGACTGCTCATATGGAAGCTGTTTTGGATGATGAAATTATTGAGCACGCTTAGTTTACAGATCAGTTCCGGAAAGAATATCTTGGCCATTATCGGCTAATCTGTTTTTTTAAGTGCAATGGCAATAAGTTTCTCCTTCAATTTTGTAAGGATTGAAGGTATTAGTATAAATACAGAAAAATATTTGTCACCTGATTTCAAGTACAACTGTTTTTCTAGAAAGGTAATTATGGAAGAAGAAAAGTTTTCAATAAGCGATACTATTCAAGCGGGCAAAGATTACGTAGATACTCAGATTAAACTTTTGCGTTTAAAGGGGTTGTCAAAGGGGTCGCGTATTTTTGGTTCGATGGCCTTAGATATTGTTAAATTAGTTTTTACTTTATTTATCATTTTCTTTTGTTCGTTAGCACTTGGGTTTTATCTAGGTGAGCTTCTGGATAGCAATGCGTTAGGCTTTTTGTTGACTGGTGTTATCTTTTTTATATTGGTATTGTTGATTCGCTCGTTTGAGCCCAAATTGGAGTCATTTTTGGTTAATGTAACTATACGAAAAGTCACCAGTAAATGGGATGACGACGATGAAGAAGAGGAGAAAGAAGTGGAAATTGATGATGCAACTAAACAGAACGTAAACGATGGATTCGAAGAAAATAAATAATATACACGATTTGACCGTCGAGATAAGTCGCCTGAAAGTTCGTAAACGGGAGCAAGAGGCTACTTTGGTCAATCAATTGGGGCTATTAAAAAATAAAGTGGAAGCTCCAGTTCGATTTGTTAAAAATATTGTTTCTAATATTCCCGGCGCTGGTGCGGTAGGTGGTGTTGTTAAAGGAATAAGCCGTGCCACACAAGGGAAAGATGCAGATTGGCTAACTAATGTTTTGCAGGTAGGGGCACCGCTAGTTTTAAATTCAACGCTTCTACGTCGTTCGGGTTGGTTAAAGAAGCTATTAGTTCTTTTTGCTTCTGAAACGGCGATAGGCCAGGTTAATCAGACTAATATTAGTGGTTTGCTAGGGAAAATCACAAATTTTATCAAACCCAAAAAAAAGAAATATAAGAAAAAAGCTAAAGGTTCGATCACACCGGAGATGATGGAGGAAGAAATAGCGGAAAATGGCCCCACACCAATAAGAGAAACCTACTAAGGTTAGCTATTTTTAGCAATAAAATCTTGGTAAGCAAGACGAATCCCTTCATCGAGGTTCGTCTTGGCTTTCCAACCCAAATGAGTTAATTTCGTCACATCCATTAATTTTCGCGGAGTTCCATCTGGTTTAGTGCTGTCAAATTCTATAAGCCCTTTGTACCCTATAATATCCTTTATTTTAATTGCTAGATCTGCGATACTGAGGTCCTCGCCAACCCCTACATTGATGAATTGCTCATCATTATAATTTTTCATCAGAAATAAACAGGCTTCTCCAAGATCGTCTGCGTAAAGGAACTCACGCAATGGTGTACCAGTTCCCCAAATTACTACCTTTTTTGCATTGCTAACCTTCGCTTCGTGGAATCTACGAATTAGTGCAGGCAATACATGCGAGTTTTCTGGATGATAATTGTCGTTTACTCCGTAAAGGTTTGTAGGCATTGCCGAAATGAAATTGCAATTATATTGTACTCGGTATGCTTCGCACATTTTGATTCCCGCAATTTTTGCAATCGCATACGGCTCGTTTGTTGGTTCAAGAAGACCCGTTAATAAAGCGTCTTCTTTTAGGGGTTGTGGGGCTAATTTTGGGTAGATACAACTTGATCCCAAAAAAAGTAATTTCTTAACATCATGCATATAACACTGGTGGATGACATTCGTTTGAATTGAAATGTTCTCGTAAAGAAAATCTGCCCTATAAGTGTTGTTGGCAATAATTCCACCAACTTTTGCAGCAGCAAGAAAAACATATTCTGGTTTCTGCTCGTTAAAGAAAGTTGCTACTGCAGCCTGATTGCGAAGATCAAGTTCACCGCTTGTTCTTTTGATAATATTGCTATACCCTTGTTTTTCTAAGGTTCGAACAATTGCAGAGCCGACCATACCTCGGTGACCTGCAACGTATATTTTAGCTTCTTTTTCCACTTTGACCTTTTGATTCCTACAAATATAAGGTTATTTTTGCGGACAAAATATCATAAAATGGGTAAGGATAAGCTTCGTAAGTTTGCTGAAGTGGCGACATTCGCCAATGTCGTACAATTAGATGCTGGCAAAGAATTTAGGGGCCAGTGGGCAAAAAGTTTCTTTAAAAATAATAATCCTGTTATTTTAGAACTTGCTTGCGGTAAGGGTGAATATACGGTTAACCTTGCAAAATTATATCCCAACAAGAATTTCATAGGAATTGACTATAAAGGTAATCGGATTTGGCGTGGAGCCAAAACCGCTATTGAGGAATCTATTCCGAATGTTGGCTTTTTACGTATTCAGATAGAGACGATTCTCGAGCAATTTGGACCTGGAGAAATTGATGAAATATGGATAACTTTTCCGGATCCTCAACCACAAGATAGTAGAGAAAAAAAGAGGTTAACAAATCCTAAGTTTTTGGCTCGCTATCGAGAAATTCTTAAGCCCGGCGGTATCATGCATTTAAAAACGGATAACGATAACTTCTATGCCTATACAGTTGAGCAAATTGAAAACTTAAATCTTCAGAAAATACAAGAAACAACAGATCTGTATAATTCAGAGTTAGCAGACGAGGTACTTTCTATAAAAACATATTATGAGCGTAAGTATCTGGCCTATAATAAAAATATTAATTACGTGCAATGGAGCTTCCCTGTTGAGAGTTAGCACTTTTTGATCTACTTCTATCTATTTTTAAAGGTGTAATAATAATCTTTTATAATTATCTCAATGAACTCTTCTGGGCCCATTTGTGGTTTAACATCAAGCAGTTCGACAAGTTTATTGCTCAGAGCGAGGACAATATTATAATCTTTTCGCTCGTATCCCTTATTAAAGACTTCTTTTATCGTGTTGAGATCTTTGTCAGAAAGTCGCATTACCTGCGGAAAGGTAACAGTATAAGCCGCGGTAATTTCGGCAAAAAGAGTTTCATGGATCATGGTGTTTTGCTTGACACTTATGACCGCGGTGTCGGCCGCAATATCTCCAATGCGTTGTGCTCTTTTAGTTATGATTATACTACCTATTCCAATTGCTCCCATACAAAGGAAAATATCTATTATTGTACATATCCATCTAATGAAATACTGATAAAGTGTGGCTCTAGTGCCGTCGATTTTTATCACTTTTATTTTTGTAATCTTCTTGCCAATCGTTTGGCCATTGAAGAATGTTTCCGTTAAAAAGGAATAAAAAAATGCGGGTAAGCATAATAAACCGTAAACACCTGCGATTAACCAGGGGTCATCAAATTTAAATAGGCCTAGTTTTGCCAATAGCAAATAGATTAGTAATGCATAGCAAAGGATCAAGAAATAATCGATAGCGAATGAAATCATCCGGGTGCCTAATGAAGCAAGGCTATATTCGAATTTTACATTTTGCGGTGTATTAATGTGAAGCGTATTTATTCGCGGGTTCATCAAGCGTTCTGATTTTAATGGTTGCCAAGTCTTCTGTGCTATCCTTGAGCTAATATCGCGAAAAAATGTTATTTTTTAATTAAATAAGAAAAGTGAATATTTTTTATCTTTGATCATAAGCAATAAACTTAAAGTATGAGAGAAGCCTCTTTTATTGATAGAAATAAGGAAAAGTGGATTCAAATAGAAACTAATCTTCGAAATAAAATCAATGTAGAACCGGATATACTCGCTTCTAATTATATCGAATTGACTAATGATTTGGCCTATGCCCAGACATTTTATCCTGAATCAAAAACCAGGGCGTACTTAAATGAACTTGCTATTCTAGCCCACCAGGAATTATATAGGGACCAAAAAGCCTCAAGAGGCCAGATTCGCACTTTTTTTACCTACGAAATCCCCGAAGCAATATGGAAGATTCGACGGCCTTTGGTTTATTCCTTGCTTATTTTTTGTTTTTCGATCCTTTTAGGGTTTCTATCAGCACATTATGATATGGATTTTGTTCGATTAATTCTGGGAGATTATTATGTGGATATGAGCCTGGCAAATATACAAGATGGTAATCCTGCGGGTGTATACCAGCAAGGTAATGCCTTAGGAGGAGCTCTGGCAATTACAATAAACAACATAAAAGTAGCCTTCATGGCTTTCGTTTTTGGAATTATTTATAGTGTGGGAACAGGTTTGATACTTTTCAATAATGGTATTATGGTGGGTGCATTTCATCATATGTTTTACGAACACGGTGTTGTTCTTGAAGCAATGTCGGCCATCTGGATCCACGGAGCAATAGAGCTCTCTGTTATCGTTGTCGCGGGTGGCTGTGGGCTTGCCGTTGGTAATAGTATATTATTTCCGGGTTCATTTACACGCTTAGAATCATTTAAACGAGCGATAAAGAACGCGAGCAAAGTGTTAGTGAGTACGATTCCGTTTTTTATTGTGGCTGGCTTTTTAGAAGGCTTCATAACTCGTCATTACCAGGTTTCTTTATGGTTATGTGTAACGATAATCTTATTTTCGTTCATGGTGGTGATTTATATTTATGTATTACGTCCTTTTCAACTCGCAAAAATTAACGGATGGAAATAAATTTTGAATTCCGAAAAGAGCGTAAACCCGGGGAGATCGTTCAAGATTTTGTTAATATAGTGCGATTGATTTCGGGACATTTCTTTCGTACTATTCTTCGGCTTGCAGTAGCTCCTCTTTGTGCGATGTTGATGTTAATTTATTACGGCACAACAAAAATTAACCTTACAACTAGCGATGGCTGGTTGGCTAATAAGGAAGTCATTCTCGTTGCTTCTTTGACCGCGTTTAGTTTAATGATAGCAAGTATGGTGTTTTATGGTCTTGGGGTTGAGTATTTTTTACTTTTGAAAAATAAACGAAGTACGCAATTCGGAACTAAGGATGTATGGCAAGCATTTATAAAGAATATTCGTAAATATTTTGTCTTCTTTTTGGTGACATTAATTTCGTTCGTGATTTTATTTGTTCCTCTCGGGCTTATTTTCGCTCTTTTGCTCTTTGTTCCTTTTATAGGGAATTTTGCGGTAGGTATTGCAATGGCAGGGGTTAGTGTTTGGTATTTTTGTGCCTTTGTTTTCTACCGAGAAGGTTATATGGATGCACATAACTCACTTCAACAAACCCTAAAATTGATGAAGTACAAGTTTTTTAGTTATGGCGTAGCTTCCTATATAATCAGTTTTATCTTTCAGGGAATGATGATGATGCTGATGATTGTACCGTCCGTAATTATCGCGCTGATTGCGTATAACGTAGTTGGATTTAATGAGGGCTTTTTCGATAGTTTTATTGGAAGAATACTGTCTTCAGTTGGGGTTACAGTTCTTGTCTTGCTTTATATCGTTTATTTCATGTTTTCCATCCTTGTGTCGGGTCTAATCTACGAATCTGTTAAAGAAATCGCATATGGTGAGAATGTTTATGAGAAGATCAATCAATTAGGAAAGGAGCAAGGTGCGTAGCGGGATCATTTTTCTTCTCATTTTTATTTTGCTGGTGGATGTCCATGCACAGGATTCGATTGATAAACCAATTCAGATCGATAGTGTGGCACGAGGAATCGATGTCTCTGATGATGTTGAAAATTTTCTAGAACAGGGGTATTACGATAATATTCCATATGTGGATTCTGTCCCAAAAATTGATACGGGATATTATTCGCAAATACAACAAGCATTTTCTGGTGAAGAATTCGATTATGACAAGACCAATATTAAGGAAATTTCTTTTTTTAAGAAATTAATTAGCAGGATTGGTACATGGTTGTCTGACCTTATTCCACGGGGTAATTATGGACAGTTTTCTGAATCATTTTACTACTTATTAGCTGCTGTAGGTATAGCACTTCTAGTTTGGATTACTTATAGACTGCTCTTTTCTAATAAGCGGTTACTTGCAAAAGATAAAAAAGAACCTGGTGAGGAAGGGGAAGTTAAGTTTATTGAGAAAAATTTAATGAAAGTAGATCTACTCCCATTTATCGAAAAAGCCAAAAAGGTGGAAGATTATGCGCTAGCGATACGGTATTTAAATTTGTTGAATATACAGCTTTTGGCGCAGAAGGGCCTTATCAAATGGAAACATACAAAAACCAACACAGAGTTTATCCTCGAAATTCAAGAAGCTGAAATTAAGAGAGAATATATAAGTAATGTGAATATTTTTAATCGTATTTGGTATGGTGGCGTCTCTATTGACGCTAAGCAGTACGAAGAGAATGCGCGCTATTTTTTTAACTTCCAACGGAAATGGCGATGAGAAATACAAACAAATTTGCAATCATCTTATTGGGATTGACGATTCTTGTTATTGCTTTGATTGATGTGATGGGGGATAAACCAATTGATTGGCGAAAAACGTATAATCAACGTGATAAAATTCCGTATGGACTTTTTATTACACATCAAAAACTACCCACATTTCTAAAAAGAGGTACGACGATGTCTGATTTCACCTCCACAAATTATCAGGTAATTGACAGTTTGCTGCAGGGGAAGACTTCTGGAACGGTCGTCTATATTGAGGATAGATTGTATGAGGGTAAACAAACTATTGATAAGTTGTATGAATTTGCTGAATCTGGGGGAGAGGTTTTTATTTCAACAAACGAGATTTCCAAACCCCTTCTTGATACCTTGGGGATAAAACAAAGTTATTACTATCCTTCTGATATCAGCACGACTTTGCAGAATGAGCGGTCATTTAGTCTTGCTGATGGTCGGAAAGCATCCTATAATGATCTTCATTACCCAGGAGTTTTTTGGGACCTAGATTCTGCCCAAGTGACCATTTTAGGCTATTTTGAAGCTGAAGGAAAAAAAATACCTAATTTCATTAGAGTGGAGGTTGGAAAGGGACGATTTATCCTACATCTCGAGCCGGTGATGTTTACAAATTATTTTATGCTGAAAAGAGATAATTTTAATTATGGACTCACAGCGTTAAAATTTATCTCTAGTAATAATCTGTATTGGTACGATGGTAATTTTAAGACCGCTCATAGATCAGGGAGCCCGCTTCGAGTACTGTTGGAGAATGCCGGTTTACGAGAGGGGTGGTATCTTATTTTATTCGGCTTGTTATTGTTTTTGCTGTTTAAGAGTAAACGTGAGCAACGCGCGGTTGCTGTGGTAGAGCCTGAGCCTAATTTATCAAAGGAATTCGCCCGTACAATAGCAACATTATATTATGAAAATGGGAATCCTAAAAACTTGATATCGAAAAAGATTGAATATTTTTTATTCGATCTACGTATGCAGTTTCAGATGGATATTATGCAACTCGAAGAAGATGATTTTCCTCGGCAACTCTCCGTACGTACAGGTATAGATGAGCAATATGCACAATATATTGTTTCAATGTTAAAGAGATTTAGGAATGCGGGAGATTCAACTGATCAGGAGCTAATGATGGTAAATAAAGAAATAGAAGAATTTAAACGTAAAGCGAATATCCAATGAGTGAAAATGAAAACAAATTCGAACCGACCTTTGAGAATCGATTAGACTTAACAGTCCTTCAGGATAAAATGGGGCAAGTAAAGCGAGAGGTAAAAAAGGTAATCGTAGGCCAAGACGAGGTCATTCATAAGCTTTTGATTTCTATACTGGCCGCTGGCCATTCATTGCTGGAGGGCATGCCTGGTGTGGCCAAAACCCTGACAGCGAAATTGATCGCCAGAAGTATTCAAGGGAAATTTAAGCGTATTCAGTTTACACCTGATTTGATGCCATCTGACGTGACAGGCTCCTCTATTCTAGATCTGAAAACAAATGAATTCGAATTTAAAAAAGGGCCCATTTTTGGAAATATTGTATTAATTGATGAAATCAACCGAGCGCCCGCAAAGACCCAATCTTCACTTTTTGAATGTATGTCTGAACGGCAGGTTACTGTAGATGGAGAAACGCACGCCGTACCGACACCTTTTGTTGTATTTGCAACACAAAATCCAATTGATCATGAAGGTACCTATCGTTTGCCTGAGGCGCAACTGGATCGTTTTTTATTCAAAATTGATGTTGATTATCCCGAACTAGAAGGAGAACTCGAGATTTTACAAGAACACCATGCCCAGAAAGCGCAAAATAAAGAGGAGCAGGTCTTGCAGGTTGTTGATGTAAATGAAATAGCCGCATTTCAAAATTTGGTTAAATTGCTATATGTTCATCAAGAAGTCTTTGTTTACATCGCTAACATCGTACATCAAACAAGACTTAATCCGAATTTAACCTTAGGGGCGTCTCCTCGCGCTTCTATTGCCATCTTAGAAGCATCAAAGGCGAACGCGGCACTGCAAGGGCGAGACTTTATTACGCCAGATGATGTTAAGTATGTTTCGCCAAGCATTCTAGGACATAGGGTTTTACTAACACCTGAGAAAGAAATGGAAGGTTTTACCAGTGCATATGTTATCAAGCAAATTGTAGATAGCATCGAAATACCGAGATAATGCGCTTTCTAAAAAGTTTATATTTCCACTCTTTATTTTTCTACTGCATACTGATTTTGGCAGCATGCTTTGTTATTTCTTTTTTTGTAAAGGCACTCTTTATTCCAGCGGCGATTCTTTTCTGGTTGGTTTTAGCGGCGTGCTTGTGGGATATAATCTTTTTGTATTCTTCAAGAATGGCTGTCGAGCTGCACCGTAATTATCCAGAGAAATTGTCTAACGGTGATCCAAACGATTTGAAAATAGCTTTGGTGAATCATTATCCTGTCAAAGTACGTGTTCGTGTGTTAGAGGAATTCCCGGAACAGCTACAGTTAAGAAATATCGAATTTAAAGTCACTTTAGATACACAAGAATTTAAGACCTTGACTTATCAAATACGCCCAACGAGTCGAGGTGTGTATACTTTTCAACGTTGTCATGTGTTGATTAAATATTTAGGCTTTTTTGAACGTAAGTGCACGCTGGAAGGTGATACAGAAATTATGTGTTATCCTTCCTTCATCCAGCTACGTAAATACCAGTTGTTAGCAACAACAGACCGGCTGGTTGAGCTGGGTGTCAAACGAATAAGGCGTATTGGGTCAACTTTTGAGTTTGAACATATACGCGAATATGTACGGGGTGATGAGTACCGCCATTTGAACTGGAAAGCGACGGCGAAACATAAAAAACTTTTAGTAAATCAATATCAAGAGGAAAAATCCCAACCCGTTTACGCTTTAATAGATACCGGCCGCGTAATGAGAATGCCGTTTAATGGTCTCACACTTTTGGATTATGCTATTAATGCAAGTCTTGTACTGGCAAACGCGGTGATATTAAAGCAAGACCGTGCAGGGATGTTAACTTATTCAAGTGAGGTGGCAAATCACGTACCTGCAGACAGACGTAATAATCAGATGAAGCTTATTTCTGAAAAGCTTTATAATATCCGCACGGATTATCACGAATCAGAGTTTGGTAATCTTTATGGCTTTACGCAGAAACATATCAACAAAAGATCGCTGTTAATGATGTATACAAATTTTGAAACGCTAGATGCTTTATCTCGTCAGCTTCCCTATTTGCGGATGATAGCTAAAACGCATGTGTTACTGGTTGTAGTTTTTCAAAATGTAGAGCTTATAGATTTAGCGAAAACAGAAGGGAAAAAGATCTTTGAGGTCTATAATCAAATTATTGCCCAAAAGTTCATTTATGAAAAGCATCAAGTAATTCAGGAGCTCCAGCGGCACGGAATACAAACGATGTACACCTCGCCTGAGAATTTGACAATTAATTCTATTAATAAATATCTGGAGATAAAAGCACGAGGTTTACTCTAATTAATTTATTTCCGGAGGCTAATTATACTTTTTAATTATAAGGTAATCAGTGTTCTGCGTCTAATTTAGGCGAGCCTATTTCTAATTTCTATAGAAATAGGTTTTCGATATCAAGTAAAGAGTTGTATTTTTGTCGACGAAAAATGTGGACTGATTTGCGTTTGGTATGTTCAACATACCTAAGGAGATTGCAACCACGATAAAAAAGTGCTAAAAACCAGTAGAAAAACGTTTTTTCCACTTCGACTTATCTGCATTGTCAGTTTTCTACGCGGATCGCAAAAAAAAGCTTAATGGCATATTTATTTACATCAGAATCGGTGTCAGAAGGACACCCAGACAAAGTGGCGGACCAGATATCCGATGCTTTGATTGACAATTTCTTGGCCTGGGATGAGGATGCACGGGTAGCTATCGAAACGTTGGTTACTACCGGACAAGTTGTATTAGCAGGAGAGGTAAAATCAAATATTTATCTTGACGTGCAAAAAATAGCACGATCAGTTATTCAGAAAATAGGATATACGAAATCTGAATACATGTTCGAAGCGAACTCCTGTGGGGTATTATCCGCAATACATGAGCAGTCCGCGGAAATTAACCAAGGAGTTGATCGAATCGTTAGAGAAGAGCAAGGAGCGGGAGATCAGGGTATCATGTTTGGGTACGCAAGCAACGAAACTGAAAACTACATGCCTTTGGCGTTGGATTTAGCGCATCGCCTGTTATATGAACTTGCTGAACTTCGTAGGGAAAATGATGAGATAACATATCTGCGTCCAGATGCGAAATCTCAAGTTACGCTTGAATATAGCGATGATCATAAACCGCAACGGATTGATACGATCGTAATTTCTACGCAACACGATGACTTTGCAGAGGAATCGCAAATGCTTGCTAAGATTACCCAGGATATCAAAAATATATTAATTCCACGAGTAAAAGCGCAACTTAAGCCTGAACTTCAACACTTGTTTACTGAGGATATTAAGTTCCACGTGAACCCGACCGGTAAGTTTGTAATTGGTGGTCCTCACGGTGATACAGGCCTTACGGGACGTAAGATTATAGTTGATACTTATGGTGGAAAGGGTGCTCATGGTGGAGGCGCGTTCTCCGGGAAAGACCCATCAAAGGTTGACCGTTCCGCAGCGTACGCTACACGTCATATTGCAAAAAATCTTGTTGCTGCTGGGGTGTCTGATGAAATTTTAGTTCAAATTTCGTATGCTATAGGTGTGAAAGATCCAATGGGAATTTACGTTAATACTTACGGAAAATCTAAAGTAAGCTTCTCCGATGGAGAAATTGCTAATAAAATCAGTGAGCTCTTCGATATGACGCCTTTTGGTATAGAATCTCGGTTGAAACTCCGTAATCCTATTTATGCCGAGACAGCAGCGTATGGGCACATGGGACGTACGCCGCAGACCGTATCAAAATCTTTTGAGAGCTCAACAGGTGAGCAGAAGACGATCGAAGTTGAATTATTTACTTGGGAAAAATTAGACTACGTAGATAAAATTAAAACGGTATTTGGTCTGTAGACGTTCAGCGCTTTTAACGTCGTAAAAGAGTTTATCACCTGTTGGTAAACTCTTTTTTTCGTTATATTACTCAATTCTCGTCGAGGCAGCGTCATTAGTAGAAATGCCACGGAAATCTTTATCTTTATAGACATTTTGGTACTTAATAGTTTATGCGAAGACGTAAAAGGATTCTGTTTGTGATAAATCCGATTTCTGGAGGGAAGAAAAAATCGGCATTCAATAAACAGGTATTGGAGGTTCTTGATCTTGAAAAATTTGATCCTACATTTAAAATAACTGATCACCCGAATCATGCGTTTGAACTCGGCACATCGGCTATCGCCGAAGGATATGATGCTGTGGTTGCCGTTGGTGGTGATGGTACCATAAATGAGCTAGGTTCTGCTATTTTAGGTTCGGACATGCCGTTGGGTATAATTCCTGAGGGGTCAGGCAATGGGTTGGCTCTGTATCTAGGGATTCCCTTAAACGAATCTGCAGCTATCCGCCGGATCAATAGGTTTGATACCGTTGAGGTAGATACTGGTGAGATAAATGGTCGAAGTTTTTTTAATATTGCTGGCTTGGGGTTTGACGCCTCGGTAAGCGATCATTTTGCAACCGAAAATATTCGTGGTCCCATCGGATACTTAAATTCCGTTATTAACGTATGGAGTAAATTTAAGCCAAGTAAATACACGTTAATAATAGATGGCAAAGAGTATATCCGAGAGGCATTTATGATTAGTGTCGCTAATTCCCCACAATACGGAAATAATGCCTATATAGCGCCACAAGCATCTATAAATGATGGTATTCTAGATGTTTGTATAGTACATAAATTCCCGATCTATTTAGTGCCAAAGATGGTATTTCACTTATTTACTAAGAGTGCAGACCAATCCGATTATGTGGAAATTATTCCAGGTAAGGCTATTACCATTGTTCGTGATGAAAAAGGACCTGTACATGTCGATGGGGAGCCTGTAGAGATGGGCGAGACACTAGACATCAATATAAAACATAAATCACTTAAAATTATTTGTTAGTATGGCAAAGCAGAAGAAACAACGCTTTGACGGAATTGTGTATTCAACCGCTGAAGATTTTTCGTATACAGATGCCGATCCCCAGGAAGCCGAGCAAGAAACGCTTTCTCCAAATAGTCAGCGGCTGAAAGTCTTGTTGGATCGTAAAGCACGCAAAGGAAAAGTTGTTACAATTGTTCAAGGATTTGTAGGAAGCGAACAAGACTTAAATAATCTTGCGAAAAAAATAAAGCAAAAGTGCGGTGTTGGCGGCGGAGCAAAGGAGGGAGAAATTTTAATCCAAGGTGACTTTAAAGCGAAAGTTTCTGAGCTTTTAAAAGCGGAAGGATACTCCGTGAAATTGGTTGGTGGATAAATACTTACAATCGGTTGCATTAAAATTTGTTTTTTCTTATTAATCGGATATATGATAAAAATGGCTGCTCGGAAATGCTCGGTTAATCGTGCAACAGTGTGTCGGATTCTGTAAGTGAACACTTACTTATTTTTGCATCTTAATGATTGTTTAATTTGCATAAACCAAAAAAAATGGTTTTCATTGTAAAATATATCGTTGTTCGCGGCGTTAATGCTAGGGGCTATAACATATTACACGGGAAGGAAACCGCTGCTGGTTCAAACAATATGTTGCTCGTTGAAAGATGTATAAATTAATGCAAAGAAAATTTTATTTTTAACACAAAATAGTATATTTGTTTTGCTTTAACGCAAGATAAGGGCTTGAAGATTGCACAAATTGAATTAAACATTAAATATTAAACAACAGTAAAAATCTAAAAATTAGTAAAATGGCAAACGCACCAAAAACTACTACTACTGCTAAGAAAGAAAGCGGAAATTCAGGTAATTTATTTGCGAGTTTAGCAATTATCATTTGTTTCATAATTGGATTCGTCGTATACAAATTCGTAATGGGGAACCCTGCAAACTTTATTGAAAACAATCCTGAGAATCAACCACTACCAGGTAATTACCTAGGGATGGTTTATCATGCAGGGTTTGTGGTTCCTGTTCTAATTGGTTTATTCTTAATGGTATGGGTATTCGCAATTGAACGTTTTATCGTTATTAACAGAGCTGCTGGTACTGGAAACGTAGGTCTTTTCGTAAGAAAAATCCAATCGTTAATTAACGGTGGTAACATTGATTCAGCGATCTCAGAATGTGATAAGCAAAAAGGATCAGTAGCAAACGTTGTAAAAGCAGGTTTATTGAAATACAAAGATGTATCTGCTAACACAGGTTTAGACGCTGAAAAATCAGTTGTTGCTATTCAAAAAGAAATTGAAGAAACAACTTCATTAGAAATGCCAATGTTAGAGAAAAACATGAATGTATTAGCTACATTAGTTTCTATTGGTACGTTGACTGGTCTATTAGGTACGGTAACGGGTATGATTAAAGCATTCTCGGCTTTAGCTACTGGTGGTACTCCAGACTCAGCGAAATTGGCAAATGGTATTTCTGAGGCCTTGATCAACACGGCTACAGGTATTGCAACTTCTACTTTCGCAATTATTCTTTACAACATCTTGACTGCGAAAATTGACAACTTAACTTATTCTATTGATGAGGCTGGTTTCTCTATCGTACAAACGTACGCTGCAAACCACAAATAGAAAATGAATCTAATTTAAAATTCTTTATGGAATTTGAAATTAGAAATCATCATTAGATAAAGGAATAAGATTGTTAATTAAAGAAGTAAATTAAAATGGGAAAAGCAAAAGTAAAAAGAGCCAGCACCGCGATCGATATGACGGCGATGTGTGACGTCTCGTTCTTGCTTCTTACATTCTTCGTATTAACAGCAACGGCGCGCCAACCAGAAGTCTTGGTGGTAGATACGCCAGCATCAACTACTCCTGATAAATTACCTGACGATGGTTTGGGGATTATATCAGTATCTGGAGGGAAAATATTTTTTACGGTTAAAAATCCGGAAGTTCGGGAACTTACTTTGAAAAATATTTCACAGAAGTATGGTGTTGCTTTTTCTGCAGAGGAGTATGAGAAATTCAAAAAGCTTGACGAGTTTGGGGTTCCAGTGAAAAATTTGCGTCAGTTGTTGTCGTTACCAGATGATCAACAACGTAAGCCGGAAATTCAAACAGGTATACCAGTAGACAGTACAGAAACTGTGACCAATGAATTGTACTCTTGGGTGCAAGAAGCACGTAAGGCGACAGTTGAATACAATCGTTCACGCGAAGGCGAGAAGGGATTCGAGGATCCAGGACCAATGAAGGTTGCAATTAAAGCAGACGCAGAGGAAAAATTTCCAACAATTCATTTGATTATTGAGACTTTACGTAATCAAAAACAAAACAAATTTAGTTTTGTAACAGGATTAAAAGCTAAAGACTAATTTACACGTATAATGGCAGAATTAAATCAAGATAGTGGAAAAGCTGAAAAAGGTGGCAAAGTAAGAGCCAAGAAAGCCGGTGGTAAAGTCGACTTGACAGCGATGGTAGATTTGGCCTTCTTGTTAATCACCTTCTTCATGTTAACTACGTCATTGAATAAACCACAAGCAATTGATATTGCGATGCCGGATAAGAATAAGATTGATAAAAATGATAATCTGGAGATTGCAGATAATCGTTCAATTACGCTCTTATTAGGTTCAGATAATAAAATCTCTTGGTATTACGGTCAGTTGGCTAGCCCGATTTATCCACCAGCTACGGTTGAGTATGGTAAGGACGGTATTCGCCAGGTGTTACTAAAAATGCAAAAAGAGGTGCCTGCGCGATCTGGTAAAGATTTGATTGTTGTGATCAGGCCTAGTGAAAAATCAGTTCATCGTAATCTTGTCGATATTTTAGACGAGATGAAAATTACTGATGTTAAACGCTACATGATTTCACAGATCAACGATGACGAAATAGAAGTATTAAAAAGCGAAAGTCTATTTAACGACTAATCGCATAACAAATTAACATATGTTTGGTTCTAAATTAGATATCTTCAAATCAGAATGGCTAGATGTCGTATTTGCAAATAGAAATAGAGAATATGGTGCCTACGATTTACGTAAGTATTTGCCTAAGGCAACCAATATAGCGCTATTTGCAGTGATCATAGCTGTTTTCGTTTTTAGTGCTCCAAAACTGTTTAATATTAAACTTTTTCCAGATAAACCAGTTGAAGAAGCTCCAGTTATTACTGAGGTAACTTTGGAAGATTTGGAATTACCACCGGAGCCTGAAGAAGAAGAACCTCTTCCAATTGAAGAAGAGCCACCACAACGTATTGCTCAAGAACCACCTGCAGAAGATCTAGTGCGTTTCCCAGAGCCGAAAGTGGTTCCTCAAAATCAAGTAAAAGAAGAGGTCGTTTCCCAAGAGGAAATTAAGAAAGAAAACAAAACCCCTGCGCGTATCACCTTAAAAGGTACCAAAGGTGCAGCGGGTGTGCCGACTGGAGAATTTGGTCCTAAGAAAGTTGAAGGTCAAATTACAGGTAGTGCAACTGGAGATCCTGACGGAGGAGATCCCGATAAGATTTTTAGTGCAGTAGAGGTACAACCAGAGCCTATTGGCGGATTGAATGCATTCCGTAAATGGGTTGGTGATAACTATACCTACCCTTCAGGAGCGATTGACGCTGGTGTAAAAGGACAGGTGGTTGTTTCCTTCGTTGTTGAAAGAGATGGGTCATTAACCGACATTAAAGTCGTGAAAGATCTTTCCTATGGAACTGGCCAAGCTGCAATCAACGTGTTGAAAAAAGCAAAAAAATGGAAGCCGGGTATTCAAAATGGTCGTCCAGTGCGCGTTGCATATACACTGCCAATCTCGTTAAACTTACAACAGTAAAATGAGTGGCTTAGGTAAAGGCACAAATAAATTTAGACAGAAATCGCCGACCCAGCGATTTCTGTCCATTTTAGGCCTAGCGATGTTTGCATTCTATTTTATTTTAGGAGTGCTAATTATTTTTTGGGACAAGTTTCCTCTTGAGATCGATCCGGCGTATCGGACATTCTTCGGGATATTGCTCATTGCCTATTCATTTATGCGTTTTGCGAGGTTGTGGCAAAATAACTTTTTGAACAACAGATAGTCTAATTGTTGGATTAAACTATTTGACCATCTCTTCACTCTAAGATATTGGTAAAACCTCCTTTTTTGGAAGTAAATTTTAACAGGATGAAAAGTATCTCTTATATTTTTATTTGTATTACACTCGTGTTAGCGATGGTAAGCTGTAAACGGTCTAGTAAGGAGCAGTCTACACGTTCCGATACAACACAAGTTGAGAAAAGTCCGAATGAAGATATCCTTGTAGGTAGTTTGCAGGTGGCCGTGGATGCCTCGACATTGCCGTTACTTGAAGAGCAGTCTGAAGTATTTCTTTCTGCTTATCCGAATGCTAAGATTAACTTTATCGCTAAACCCGAGTTGTTGGCGGTAAAAGAATTGCTTGCTGGAAATGCTAGTGTTGCGGTGTTGGCCCGTGAGTTAAATGAGCAAGAATCGAGTTATTTTAAAAAGAAATCTATCACTCCTCGTATTTTTCCAGTGTGGAAAGATGGAATAGTTGTTATTGCGAATACTAATTCCTCGGATACGAGCGTTACTATTGAATCCCTATTTAGTTTATTAAAGGGAGTGAATGTAGGTGGCAAAAAAGTTCTTTTTGATAATCTAAACTCAAGTAGTTTTAGATATTTGCAAGAACTTGGAAAGATTGAAAAGGTAGCTTCTAATTTTGTGGAAGCAGCTGGTACAGTGCAGGACGTTTTGTCGAAAGTTGCTGAAGACCCAAATTACTTAGGTGTTTTAGGCTTTCTAGAATATCGAGATTTGGTGAGTTCTTTTTCAAATAAAAATAATATTCGTATCTTGAGCGTGCAAAATACACTAGGTGAACATGCGGATAACAAGTTTTATTTACCAAGTCAATCAACCATTGCCGCAGGGCAGTATCCATTGCAACGTACTTTTTATGTGTTGAACTATCAACCTAATCTAGGATTAGGGATTGGGTTCTCGGCCTTTTTAACGGGAGATCGAGGACAACGAATAGTATTGCGTTCGGGCGTAGTTCCAGCGACAATGCCAGGACGTGAGATAATCGTACGCGATGAAATTTAATTAAATAGAAACAAAAAGTAGAACACGAATAAATTATGACAAACAGCAAATTATTTTTAAGTCTATTATTGGCTGGTGCAACTTTCGGTACTGTTAGTGCGCAAAGCTTAAAAGATGCGAAAGCTGCTTTAGCTGAAGAGCAGTTCGACAAAGCAAAGGAGATCTTGGTGAAATTGACCGAGAAAAAAGCGAAAGATGGCGAAAACTTTTTTTACTTAGGAAAAGTTCATCTGGTTAATGATAAGCTAGATTCAGCTGCGGTTGTCTTTAATCAGGGTTTAACTAATGATCCAAAGGAATCACTAAATACAGTTGGTTTGGGGATAGTTGATTTATTAAAAGGTGACTCCACAGCAGCAGAAACAAAGTTTTCGACGGCTGTTTCACAATTAGGTAAAAAAGATTATCTACCATTGTTATATATTGGTGAAGCTTATAATGATGCGCCAAAGCCAAATTTTACAAAAGCAATTGAGTATTTGACACAGGCCAAAACCAAAAATGAGAAAGATCCTGCGATTTTAGTGGAATTAGGTAATGCATATGCTGGTTTGGGCGAAAGCAGTCAAGCTTTTGTAAACTACCGTGATGCGGAATACATGGATCCTGAATTGCTAGCACCAAAAATCGGTCAAGCGGTAATTTCTCGTCGTGCGCAAGCTTATGATGTCGTTCTTGAGCAATTAAATGCACTTATCGGGGAACATCCCGAGTATGCGCCGTTATATCGTGAATTAGCTGAGACGTATTATCTGTCATCTTTGAAAGCGCCAGAAGATCAGTACCGTGAGATAAATTTAAAAGGGGTGGAAGCTTACAAAAAGTATCTTAGTCTGACTGGTGATAACTCAATAGAAGCCAAAACACGTTATGCCGATTTCTTGGTGTACTCTGGTAACTATGAAGAATTAAAGACCGTTGCTGAAGAGCTAGCAAAAGCACCTGACGTTGATGCTAAAGTTTTCCGCTACTTAGGTTATATCGCCTACAATCAGGACAAGGATTATGCAAAGGCGGCAGAAAACATGAATACATTGTTTTCTAAGGTTGAAGAAGATCGTTTAATTCCACGTGATTATCTTTATGCTGGTTTAGCAAATTTAAGTGCTGGTGATTCAGTAAAAGGACCAGAACTATTGAAAAAGGCTGTTGAACTGCAAGAAGAGGAAGATAATTTAGAAACTGAGATTGCAGAAACAGCATTTGCTAAATACCAGGATGGAGAAGTAGATGAGGCGATTAAGATTTTCCGTATTCCTGCGGCTGATCCAGAATCAGACTACTATTATGATGCGAACTATTATTTAGGATTAGGTCAGTATAGTAAAGGTTCTAAAATAGTTTCTCCAGGAGCTGATGAAGAAATTACTCCGGAATTAGGTCAGCAAAAATTAGGAGAAGCGAAACCTTATTTAGATGAGGCTGTTACGGCGTTCTGTAATGTACTTGGCGCTACTAAGCAAGAGACAATAGATAAATATCAAATTAATGCACTTTATTGGAAAGGATTATCAGAGTTAGCATTAGATAATGTGATGTATGATCCTGAAAATGTTAAAGGCTTATATTTAGATTCATTCACTAAATTATTGGAAGTAATTAAAGCTTCTGGTAAAACGGATGAAACAACAGTTTCTTACATAGCTGATGCTAACAATTACATTGGTTATTACTATTACTTTAAAGGAGATAATGCGAAGGCAAAGACTCATTTCGCGGAAACTTTGAAGGTTAGACCTACGGATGAAATTGCTACGCAGTTCGTAGAACAACTTTAACAATAAAATAACAACTAAATATAGAAGGGACTGCTCGCAGTCCCTTTTTTTGTTGGGAAAAAATTCTATATTTGTTATTGAGAACAGATAATAAACTATTAGTTATGGAAAGCGTAAACCTAAGTAGCACTCCAGTAGATTATATACCGATTTTAATACAGTTAGGTGTAGCCGTTGGGTTTGGTGTTTTAACCATTGTAGGGACTCATTTGATTGGACCTAAAGTTCGCACGGCGAATAAGTTGTCCGCATTTGAATCAGGTGTAGAAGTCGTGGGTAATGCAAGGCAACCGTTTTCCATTAAATATTTTTTAGTAGCAATTCTGTTTGTGATATTTGATGTAGAGGTAATATTCATGTATCCATGGGCGGTTAATTTTCGTGAGTTTGGCGTGCAAGGTCTAATTGAGATGTTCATTTTTATGGCGCTACTACTAGCAGGCTTGGTTTACGTAATTAAAAAGAAAGCTCTGGATTGGAATTAAGGTAGAAGAAATAGGATTCCCGGTTCTTAAACCGCGACTTATATTATATTTTTTAACCCTTGCATAGGAATCTCTGTTATGCCAACTAATTAGACGCGATTTTGCGCTTATCCAGCTGGCATTAAGCCTATCCACCCCTCATCATTAGTATTTGTATAAACCAAAAATCGATAGTCATGAGCAAAGTGACATTGGCTGAGGCGCCTCCAGGAGTAGAGGGAGCAGGATTTTTTGCAACATCTTTAGATAAAGCAATCGGGTTAGCAAGAGCGAATTCGTTATGGCCACTGCCATTTGCGACCTCTTGTTGTGGAATTGAATTTATGGCGACAATGGGATCAACCTATGATTTAGCTCGTTTCGGAGCTGAGCGACCTAGTTTTTCTCCACGTCAGGCTGACATGCTTTTAGTGATGGGTACGATCGCTAAAAAAATGGCACCAGTGCTTAAGCAAGTATATGTGCAAATGGCGGAACCACGCTGGGTTATTGCTGTAGGTGCATGTGCGTCTAGCGGAGGCATATTCGATACGTATTCTGTTTTACAGGGTATTGACGAGATTATTCCCGTGGACGTGTATGTTCCAGGTTGCCCTCCTAGGCCAGAGGCGATTTTGGATGGTGTACTAAGGCTTCAAGATATTGTTAAAAATGAATCTTTGAATCGCCGTAACACGCCTGAATACAAAGCATTATTAGAGAAGTACGGTATTTTAACGGAGATTGAAAATGGATAATTTTGACAATCAATATATAATTACTCGTCTTCAGGAACATTTTGGAACTAACGTGCAAGTAATTGGTGAATCTTTTGATCTACTTTCGGTTGGAACAAGCAAAGAGAATATAATAGATTTATTGACGTTTCTGAAAGATGATACATCACTGTCATTCCGTTATTTAACGGATATTACCGCTGTGCATTATCCTGAATTGGACTTGCCTTTTTGTATTGTATATCACTTGCATAATATGATTCGTAATGTACGGATTCGCGTTAAAGTGTTTATTGGAGGGGAAGTCCCTTCAATTCCTACAGCCACTACATTATGGAATGGCGCAAATTGGATGGAAAGGGAAACGTATGATTTCTTTGGTATTGATTTTCAGGGGCATCCTGATTTGCGTCGTATACTAAACATGGATGAGCTTGAGGTTTTTCCGATGCGGAAAGAATATCCCTTAGAAGATCCTAACCGAGTCGATAAGAAGGATTTTTATTTTGGGCGCTAAATATAAAGGATACTTAAAATGACAAAACCGATCACCAGAATTAGTCCAAATACAGCCTCTTTTTTTGATAATGACCCGCAAGATGAGTTGATAACACTCAATTTAGGTCCGACACATCCGGCGACACATGGTGTATTCCAGAATGTCTTACAAATTGATGGGGAGCGCATAGTTAGCGGTATTTCGACGATTGGATATATTCACAGGGCATTTGAAAAAATTGCAGAGCATCGTCCGTTTTATCAGATTACGCCGCTGACAGATCGCCTAAATTATTGTTCTGCTCCTATCAATAACATGGGGTGGCATATGACGGTAGAGAAACTGCTGAAGATCGAAATTCCAAAACGCGTCCAATATATGCGCATAATTGTTATGGAACTAGCGCGAATTGCCGATCATATTATTTGTAATGGAATTCTAGGTGTTGATACAGGTGCATTTTCGGGCTTTTTATACCTTATGCAGGAGCGCGAATTCATCTATGAGATTTTTGAAGAGATCTGTGGTGCCCGGTTAACAACTAATATTGGTCGAATCGGTGGGTTCGAGCGTGATTTTAACGAGGTAGCATTTGCTAAAATTCGGGAGTTCCTAAAGCGTTTTCCGCCTGTTTTAGAGGAATTTGAAAATCTATTCGTACGTAATAGGATTTTTATCGAAAGAACTTCCGGCGTTGCCGCTGTTACGCAAGAGGAAGCTTTAAACTACAGCTGGTCCGGACCAATATTAAGAGCAACTGGTGTAGATTATGATGTACGTGCGGTTTCACCTTATTGTTCATATGAAGAGTTTGATTTCGAAGTTCCTGTTGGAACCACTGGTGATGTATATGATCGCTTTATGGTCCGTAATGCAGAAATGTGGCAATCACTACGTATAATTGAGCAAGCACTTGATAAAATTGCTCATGAACCGAGTGGAGTTTTCCATGCTGACGTTCCGGAGTTTTATTTGCCACCAAAAGAACAAGTTTACACCAATATGGAGGCGCTCATTTACCATTTCAAGATTGTAATGGGGGAATGGGAATCTCCTAAAGATGAGGTATATCATTCGGTTGAAGGAGCTAATGGTGAACTGGGTTTCTATTTGATACACGATGGAGGGCGCTCACCCTACCGGTTGCATTTCCGGCGGCCATCGTTTATCAATTATCAAATGTTTGCGCCAATGAGCAGCGGAATGCTTATTTCAGATGCGATAATCAACATGAGTAGTTTAAACGTAATTGCAGGAGAATTAGATGCTTAGTGTTCAAGAAAATATGATAGTTGAATTTTCAGCAGAGTTGCTTACGCAGTTTGCTGAGATAAAGGCACGTTATCCGGAAGGAAAACATAAATCTGCCTTGTTGCCTATTTTACATTTAGTACAAGCAGAGTATGGATGGTTGAGTGCCGACGCGATGACAAAAGTTGCTGCGTATCTAGATATTCAACCTATTGAAGTGTTTGAAGTCGCTACGTTCTATACCATGTTTTTCTTACAGCCCAAGGGTAAGTATGTTTTAGAGGTATGTAGAACGGGCCCTTGTTGTCTAGTAGGTGCGGAAGAAATTATGAAGCATATCCAAATGCGACTAGGGGTTAAGGAAGGAGAAGTCACCGCAGATGGTATGTTCTCCTGGCGTGGGGTTGAATGTATTGCCGCTTGTGGCTTTGGTCCTGTGTTACAAATTGGACCAGAATATACATTCCATGAAAATCTGACTAAAGAGAGTGTGGATCAGTTGATTGCAGATTTAAAGAAAAAAGCACAAACGAACTAATATGGCACGTAAGTTATTATTAACTCATATTGATGAACCCGGGATACAATCCTTTGACGTATATCGTCAAAAGGGAGGATATCGTTCAGTGGAAAAGGCATTGAAAACAATGTCACCGGAGGATGTGGTTGAAGAGGTTAAGAAATCTGGATTACGCGGACGGGGTGGTGCTGGATTCCCCACAGGAATGAAGTGGAGTTTTTTGGCCAAACCCGAAGGTGTTGCACGTTATTTAGTTTGTAATGCTGATGAATCAGAACCGGGAACATTCAAAGATCGATTTTTGATGACGAAGATTCCACATGCCCTTATCGAGGGGATGATAGTTTCTAGTTACGCACTTGGGGCAAAGGTTTCCTTTATATATGTACGTGGCGAAATGATGCCACAAATCCGTATTCTGGAGAAAGCTATCGCAGAGGCTAGAGCGGCAGGTTTTTTGGGAAAAAACATATTGGGCTCCGGATATGATTTAGAAATATATGTACAGCCAGGAGGTGGAGCGTATATATGCGGCGAGGAAACCGCATTATTGGAATCATTAGAAGGTAAACGTGGGAATCCGCGAATTAAACCCCCTTTTCCAGCTGTGTCTGGACTCTATGGGTGCCCGACAGTAGTTAATAATGTCGAGTCGATCGCTGCTACTGTTCCCATTATTAATGACGGAGGTGAAGAATATGCAAAAATAGGTATTGATCGTAGTACAGGAACAAAACTGATTTCTGCCTCTGGAAACCTTGTACGGCCAGGAGTGTATGAAATAGAGCTAGGGCTTTCTGTCGAGGAATTTGTGTATTCAGAAGAGTATTGCGGAGGTATTGCTGGAGGAAAGCGTCTGAAAGCAATTGTTGCTGGAGGATCATCTGTACCGATTTTACCAACGAACCTTGCCTTAAAGACGGCCAATGGATCGTCTCGTTTAATGACCTATGAATCGCTTGCTGATGGTGGTTTTGTGACAGGATCCTCCATGGGATCGGGCGGATTTATTGCCTTCGATGAGGATCAGTGTATCGTACGTAATACCTTAAATTTTACCCGTTTTTATCATCATGAGAGCTGTGGACAATGTTCTCCGTGTCGAGAAGGAACTGGTTGGATGGAAAAATTACTTCATAGAATCGAGTACGGGGGAGCTAATATATCCGATATCGATCTCCTGTGGGATATACAGAAAAATATTGATGGACATACGATCTGTCCTCTTGGTGATGCTTCTGCTTGGCCAGTGGCTAGTGCAATACGTCACTTTAGGGACGAATTTGAATGGCATATTTTGAATCCTGAGGAATCACAGAGCAGAAACTTTGGCTTAGCTCATTACGCTGATCCATTAGCGCCAGTTTCCTAGAACGAATAACTTTTTTTTAATTTTTTACGTAGTAAAATGGCAGAAGAAGGAAAATTTAAAGTGACAATAGACGGTATACCTGTAGAGGTAGCACCTGGTACAACGATATTGAATGCAGCTCGGTTAATCGGAGGGGACATTGTACCCCCTGCTATGTGTTATTATTCGAAGTTGGAAGGTAGCGGCGGTAAGTGTCGTACATGCCTTGTAAAGGTATCAAAGGGTTCAGAAAAAGATCCTCGTCCAATGCCAAAATTGGTAGCCTCTTGTCGTACCACAGTGATGGATGGAATGGAAGTGTCAAATATTACTTCCGATGAAGTATTAGAAGCCCGAAAAGGTGTGGTTGAAATGCTATTAATCAATCATCCGTTAGATTGTCCAGTTTGTGATCAAGCTGGCGAATGTAAGTTGCAGGATTTGAGCTACGAGCATGGAACTGAGCAAACACGATATGAATTTGAGCGGCGAACATTCGAACGTGTAGATATTGGCGATAAGATTCAACTTCATATGAATCGTTGTATTTTATGTTACCGCTGTGTATATGTGGCCGATCAGTTAACGACTCAGCGAGAGCATGGAGTGCTGAGTCGAGGTGATCATTCGGAGATTGCAACATTTATTGAAGCAGCCCTGGATAATGATTTTATTGGTAATGTGATTGATGTTTGTCCCGTCGGAGCACTTACCGATAAGACTTTTCGCTTTAAAAATCGTGTATGGTTTACTAAACCTGTTGATGCACACCGTGATTGCCCGACCTGTTCAGGTAAAGTGACCTTATGGTATAAAGGTGAAGATGTCTTACGTGTTACGGGCCGAAAGGATGAGTATAATGAAGTGGATGAATTTATCTGTAATACTTGTCGTTTCGATACCAAAAAAACAAGCGATTGGATACTTGAAACACCTACTAAAGTAGAAAAAGAATCCGTCATAACAGCTAACCACTATCTTAACTTTAGTCCACCGCCTGTAATCAAAAAGAGTGCGGAGCTACAAGCTGCAAATGAAGAACAATTAGCTAGAACTGAACGATTGAAATAAGCACGATAATATATGGAAGCAGCTTTTATTTTAGAGAAATTAGTATTAGTGGTCATCGTTTTTACGATCTCCTTAGTTATTGCGATGTATTCGACCCTAGCCGAGCGTAAAATAGCAGGTTTTATGCAGGATAGATATGGTCCCGATCGCGCTGGTTTTGCGGGTATTTTACAACCTCTTTGTGACGGAGGAAAATTTTTCTTTAAAGAAGAAATAATTCCGGCTGGTGCACACAAATCCTTATTTATTATTGGTCCTACACTCGCGATTATTACCGCGTGTATTAGTTCAGCAGTAATACCGTGGGGAGGGAACCTGACAATTGGTGACCGCGTTGTTAGCCTGCAAGTGGCAGACATCAATGTTGGAATATTGTATGTTTTCGGTGTGGTTGCGCTTGGCGTTTACGGCATCATGATTGGAGGATGGGCATCCAATAATAAATTTTCGCTGATGGGAGCTATTCGTGCAGCCTCCCAGAGCATCAGTTACGAGATTGCGATGGGATTATCCATTATTGCACTATTGATGGTTTCTGGTACGCTTTCCATGAGTGAGATTGTCGCGCAACAAACGGGCTTTGTCAATTGGAATATATGGGTACAACCATTGGGCTTTTTGATATTCATGACCTGCGCGTTTGCAGAGTGTAATAGAGTGCCTTTTGATTTACCAGAATGCGAAACAGAACTTGTTGGAGGTTACCATACAGAGTATTCATCGATGAAACTAGGGCTCTATATGTTTTCCGAGTATATTAATATGTTTGTGTCCTCAGCGCTAATGGCTGCTTTATATTTTGGTGGATACAATTTTCCATTTATGCACGAACTAGGCCTGTCGGAGAATTGGATAACCATTATTGGTGTGTGTGTCTTTTTCCTAAAAATATTTGGATTTATATTCTTCTTTATGTGGATCCGGTGGACCTTACCAAGATTTAGGTATGACCAATTAATGAATTTAGGTTGGAAAATGTTGATCCCTTTGGCAATTGCAAACATTGTACTTACAGGGGTGATTACAGTTGTGAAAGATTTATATTTCGGATAGTCGTTTGAGAACTTCGAATACGTAGTAGACAGGGAATAGGAGATAAAAGATTTTAACTATGCAATCATTATCAAATAGAAAGAAAGTAATTGAACAGAAGCCAATGAATTTTTGGGAGAAGATTTATCTTCCAGCAATTTTCAAAGGTTTGGGGATAACAATACGTCACTTTTTCAAGAAGATACCGACAATAAAATATCCTGAAGAACAAAGGCCGTATTCGAAAAATTTTCGTGGTCAGCACTCTTTAAAAAGAGACGAACAAGGTCGGGAACGTTGTACAGCCTGTGGATTGTGTGCGTTATCTTGTCCAGCAGAAGCGATTACAATGACGGCAGCAGAGCGAACTAAAGACGAGAAACATCTCTATCGTGAGGAAAAATATGCATCTGTGTACGAAATCAATATGTTACGATGTATTTTTTGCGGATTATGTGAGGAAGCTTGTCCTAAGGAAGCGATCTATTTAGATGGTCCGCATGTGACTGCCGACTACTTACGTAAAGATTTCATATATGGAAAAGACAAATTGGTGGAACCCAAATTTGATATTACGATGTTAACCCAAGAAAAATCAATTTAGCATGTCTGTATTTTATTTAGTTGCATTCTTAGCTATTTTCTTTGCTTTAATGACGATTTTCACAAAGAATCCTGTGCATAGTGTTCTTTACTTGGTAATTACATTCTTCACCCTGTCAATCCATTATATCTTATTAAATGCGCAGTTTCTGGCGGTTGTGAATTTCATCGTTTATATGGGCGCCATTATGGTTTTATTCCTCTTTGTATTGATGCTACTAAATCTCAATGCCGAGACCGAACCGATGAAATCAAACTTGGTAAAGATAATGGGAGCAGTTGCGGGAATGTGTTTGATCGCAACATTGCTTGGTGCATTTCGCGTGATAGAACCTTCTAATGTTATCGTACAGGGAGACGCAGATGTCGGCTTAGTGAAGAATCTTGGAAAGGTTTTATTTAATGAATTTTTACTTCCTTTTGAAATCTCGTCGATATTGTTGTTGACGGCGATGGTGGGAGCAGTATTATTAGCTAAAAAAGAGGTTAGAAAAGCGTAATGGAAGGAATTGTAACACAAATTCAGGGAATCCCGCTCGATCACTACATTATATTTTGTAGTATTATATTCGCTATTGGCGTCACAGGCGTGCTTATACGGCGAAATGTTATCATCATTATGATGTCGATAGAATTAATGCTTAATTCTGTAAACCTCCTTTTAGCAGCCTTCTCTGCTTACCGTGGAGATGCTAGCGGACAAGTGTTTGTGTTCTTCGTGATGGCGCTAGCGGCAGCAGAGGTTGCTGTCGGACTAGCTATTATAATCATGGTGTACCGAAATACCAAGTCTGTTGATGTAGAATCGCTCAGCAAGCTGCGGTGGTAATTTATTAGTTATTTAGAAAGATAATAGTATGTCGGAATTAATTTGGCTGATACCCTTAATACCTTTTTTAGGTTTTATTTTTAATGGTTTAACACGTGGGCATATTCCCAAATCTGTACACGCAATAGTAGGAAGTGGTGTTGTTTTGCTCTCTTTCTTATTGAGTGTAGGTGTTTATCTAGAAATAGCAGATTTACGTTCTACAGGCCAGAATGCAACCTGGCTGATACATTTGTTCGACTGGTTTTCGGTTGGAAAGCTAGATGTTGCGCTCTCTTTTTTAGTTGATCCGCTAAGTGCATTGATGTTGTTAATTATTACTGGTGTTGGCTTTTTGATACATTTATATTCGTGCAGTTACATGGCAAAAGACGAAGGATTTGGTAAGTTCTTTGCTTACTTGAATCTTTTTATATTCTTTATGACCATTCTGGTGCTGGGATCCAATTTCCTTGTTATGTTTATTGGATGGGAAGGCGTTGGTTTATGTTCCTACCTACTGATTGGTTTTTGGTTTAAAAATAATTCGTATGTGACGGCAGCGAAAAAAGCTTTTGTCATGAACCGTATTGGCGATCTTGGTTTTTTAATCGCACTATATTTTATTTTAGAAACGTTCGGTAGCCTAGAGTATAGTATTGTATTCGAACAAGCAGCTAGCTTACCTGTCGGTAGTACCTCGGTGTTGATTATTACGCTTTTATTGTTTGTTGCTGCGACGGGAAAATCAGCGCAAATTCCATTATTTACATGGTTACCCGATGCGATGGCCGGGCCCACACCCGTTTCTGCATTAATTCACGCAGCTACAATGGTAACAGCAGGAATCTACATGGTGGTTCGGTCAAATATTTTGTTCGCTCTTGCTCCAACAACAATGGATGTAATGGCAATTATTGGACTGGTAACAGCATTTGTTGCTGCATTTATTGCCCTTACGCAAAATGATATTAAAAAAGTTCTGGCATATTCTACTGTATCTCAGTTGGGGTACATGTTTTTAGGCCTCGGGGTAGGTGCGTTCACCGGGGCTTTTTTCCACGTGTTAACGCACGCTTTTTTTAAAGCGCTATTGTTTCTGGGGGCTGGGTCGGTCATTCATGCGATGCATGATGAACAGGATATGCGTAAAATGGGTGGTTTACGTAAAGCTTTGCCAGTGACATTTGCAACAATGCTAATCGGCACTATTGCTATCAGTGGAATTCCACCTCTAGCTGGTTTCTTTTCCAAAGATGAAATATTGGCACATGCCTTTTCATATAGTCCTATCGTTTGGGGGATTGGCTTAGTAACGGCGCTTTTTACCGCATTTTATATGTTTCGTTTGCTTTATCTGACCTTTTTCGGAAAGTTTAGAGGTACAGAGGATCAGAAACAGCATTTGCATGAATCGCCCTGGCAGATGAGTTTTCCACTTATCGTATTGGCGTTGTTATCTATTGTAGGCGGCTTTATCAATATTCCCGAAGCCCTTGGTGGTAATCATTGGTTAGCAGCGTTCTTAGCGCCTGTTTTGGATTCGTCTGCAGAACACATCACACCTTTATCACTTAGTCACAGTACGGAGTATATTCTGATGGCCACTTCTTCGATAGGGGCCCTTGTGATGGCAATTTATGCTTATAGTAAATATGTAACCAATGACGGCGTTCCTTTAGAAGATGGGAAACAAAGTGGCGGGCTATACCGCCTTTCGTATAATAAATTTTATTTTGACGAATTCTATGATGCCATCATTGGTAAGCCGTTGAGGGGACTTTCTGTTATCCTATACAAATATGTAGATAAGCTTGCAATAGATGGTTTTGTAAATGGACTAGGACAATTCTTTTTAACAACAGGCAAGGGACTTCGCCAGCTTCAAAATGGTCAAATTGGATTCTATTTGATGATGATGGTGATTAGTGTCATCGTAATTTTAATTTACGGAATTTCTAGTATTTAATTGACGATAAAATGGATAGTCTAATACAAACATTTTCACAGACAAGGATTTTTAAAACTTTATCATTCTAATGGACAACCTATTTATATTATTGCTAATACCTGTTTTAGGTGCTGTCGTTTTATCCTTTGTCAAGGAAGCAAGGACAGCGAAAATGTTAGCTTTGTTAATAGCACTTTTGGAGTTCGGTTTAACCGTCCCGTTTCTATGTCATTTTACACCCGATGCAAGTATACAGTTTGAACAGCAGTTTAGCTGGATTGCTTCTTTAGGTTTAAACTTACATATAGGTCTTGACGGCATCAGCCTACCATTAGTTTTGTTAACAAATGGATTGATACCATTGATTGTTCTCTCCAGTTTTAGGAAGGACTATAAAGGAAGCTTCTTTGCCCTTGTTTCGTTTATGCAATTTGGATTACTGCTCGTATTCGTGGCACTCGATGCTTTTTCATTCTATATTGGTTGGGAGGCAGCATTGATTCCAATATACTTCATCTGTGCATTATGGGGCGATGGAGATCGCATCAACATCAACTTAAAGTTTTTTGTGTATACATTTTTTGGTAGTTTGTTGATGCTTGTTGCGCTTGTGTTTTTATATAACCAAAGTGCAGTAAAAAGTTTAGAGTGGATAGTACTCACATCCCTTGAATTGTCTGAAGCTACTCAGCGCTGGTTATTCTGGGCTTTCTTTATTGCTTTTGCTATTAAGATTCCAATATTTCCTTTTCATACATGGCAACCCAGTACATATACACATGCTCCGGCAGCAGGAACCATGCTTTTAGCGGGTATCATGTTGAAAATGGGCGTTTATGGATTAATTCGTTGGCTAATGCCTATTGCTCCATTTGGAGTGATGGCGTATGGTCAGATCATCATGGTGCTTTGTGTCATTGGGATTGTATATGCCTCAATAATCGCATTCAAGCAAAACGATGCAAAACGATTGATCGCCTATTCCTCAATTGCTCACGTGGGACTGATTACTGCTGGTGTATTTTCGTGGAACATAGAAGGTCTGCAGGGAAGTATCATTCAGATGGTAAACCACGGGCTTAGTGTCGTGGGAATATTTTTCATAATCGATCTAATTCAGGCGCGTACAGGAACGAGATTAATAGCAGATTGGGGAGGCTTAGCGGCCAAGGCACCGCGTCTGGCTTGGTTATTCTTGCTTCTGATTATGGGGGCCGTTGGACTTCCACTAACAAATGGCTTTATCGGGGAGTTTCTTTTATTAAAGGGGATTTTTGACTACGGTGTTTGGTATGCTGCTTTTGGAGCATTGACACTAATTTTTGGAGCGGTCTATATGTTACGACTTTATCAAAAAGCTATGCTTGGTCCAGTACCTGCGCTGCATTCATCGTTTAGAGATGTTCACGGTTATGAGCTTGTTGTGCTTCTGGTTATTGGTTTTTTTGTGCTGTTTTTGGGTGTGTGGCCGCGAGCTATACTGGAACTTTCAGAAGCATCGGTAGTGAATTTATTGAATCAAATCAAATTTTAAAAAGCGATTGTAAAATATTATGGGGGCGATAATTACATTATCTATTTTAGGCATTATATTATTGTATTTGGGCTTATATAACGCAAAAAAGGCACTGCTGCCGGTAACGTTAGTTGGGTTGGTTGTTGCAATAGGCTTTTACGTGGCTCTTTGGAATAAGATCCCAGATCCCATCTTTAGTGGGATGGTTGTCTTTGATCGTTTAGCGATATCCTTTTCGGTTCTGTGTATTATTATAACAGGGTTGATTTTATTGTTATCAAAAGAATATTTTCGTTCGATAAGTGAGAATATTGCAGAATATTATACATTGATACTCTTTTCGTTAGTTGGCGCCCTACTTGTCAATTCGTATCATAATTTCGCGATGTTATTTATCGGTATTGAGATAATGTCTGTAGCGCTTTACATTCTTGTTGGAATCCGTAAAACAGATCTGGCATCTAATGAGGCCTCTATGAAGTACTTCTTGATGGGGGCATTCTCAACAGGCTTTCTACTTTTTGGGATAACATTGATGTACGGCGCATCGGGAACCTTTGATTTGGCAGGTTTGCGTAATTACGTTAATGGTGTGTCGAATGTTTCTCCCTTGTTTTACGGCGGAATTTTATTAATGCTTTGTGGGTTGTGTTTTAAGATTGGTGCTGCCCCATTTCATTTTTGGACTCCAGATGTTTATGATGGAGCGCCGATTTTAATTACTAGTTTTATGAGTACGGTCGTAAAGATTGCTTGTTTTGTTGGTTTTCTTCGCCTATTTAGTACAGCTCTGGTTCCTCTTGATAATTTTTGGACACCCGTATTGCTCACGATCGTGGTAATAACCTTATTTACGGGGAATATTACGGCACTCATGCAATCAAGCTTTAAACGGATGATGGCCTATTCCAGTATTTCCCATGCAGGATATATGCTCTTTGCCATCGTAGCTGTAAGTATTACTTCAGGATCAAGCATATTGGTTTATGCGACCGCATACAGCTTAGCATCAGTCATTGCGTTCGGGGCACTAATTTTAGTAAAGCGGAGAACTGGTTCGGATCATTTTGAATCATTTAACGGATTGGCCAAACGCGATCCCTGGCTCGCCGTCGTTTTGACTATAGCTATGCTATCATTAGCAGGTATACCTTTGACGGCAGGTTTCATCGGGAAATTTATGATGTTTAATCAGGTAATGGGTGCGTTTAATGTAACACTACTTGTACTAGCGGCTATCAATGCAGCAGTCGGCGTCTATTATTATTTGCATGTGGTGGTAAATATGTATTTCAAAGTGCCAGCAAATGACCATGCAAAAGGATTAGATATAGCTCTTAATTATAAAGTTGTATTAACGATTGCAGCACTATTAACACTCGTGCTTGGTATATATCCGGATATCATTTTAGCCTTCCTGTAGCGTAATATTAAAGCTTTTTTTCGAGTTGTTCTTTTTTTAAAGACTGTCGTTTGTTTGCTTTATATATTTTTACGGCCATTAAGAAGTAGACCAGTAGTAGCGGACCAAAGACAAGCCCCATAATACCAAAAAGTGGAAGGCCAATAATTACGCCTACGACAGTAATTAAGGGGTGAATATCTCCAATCTTTTTTGCGATGATAAGTCGAAGGAGATTGTCTATATTAATAACTAGCCCGAATCCCCACAACAGCAATCCGACACCCTGCCAAGTCTGACCCTGTGCGAGTAGAATTAATACCGCGGGGACGAAAATTAAGGGCGGACCAAGTAGAGGGATAAAAGACAGTATGGCACAAATAACACCCCAAAAAAGAGGATCACTTACCTCGAAAATAATAAAACCTAAGGATAAACATGCACCTTGAATAATGGCTATAAAAGTTTGCCCAATGATATTGGAATAAGTAACGTTTTTTAACTCGGTGCCGAAACTTTTTACTTGTTGTGCATCAAAAGGCATGTAATGGGTTAAACTTCTTTCAAAACCGATATAATTGATAAATACAAAGTAGAGAATAAAGTACATCACCGATATCTCTAGGAAAATGTTTGCTGCTCCCCCAACAATAGTCGTAAGCATACCGCCCAAATATGTTGCACTAGCCTCAAGCTGTTCTTTTAAGAAATCAGGTTTGCCGAGTTTATCTCCAGCGAAACTGTTAATTGTTTCAATAATTTTGTTGATCCACGTACGATCCTGTTGGAGTTCAATAACTTTGTTGATAAGCATACTTCCTATTCCCAGAAAGGGTAGGATGATGATAAATAAGGAAAGAATTATAATGGTAATCGCACTCAGAGGTTTGGGCCATGCCCAGCGTTCGATAAAGAATTTATTGAGCGGCCTGAATAAGGTATACATAACGGAAGTCCCCAATAAGGCACCATATAATCCGCGCATCGCATAAAGTAAGATTGCCCCCAACACGATGACTATTATCAGTATGATGATATTTCTTTCTTTTTGTGAAAAAACAGCGTTGCTCATGATGCGATTAATAACTTACTTGGGAACAAATTTTCAGAAGTTTGGTTTTCGTTTTTCTAAAAATGCGGAGACTCCTTCTTTAAAATCATCTGTGTTAAAAGCTCTTGCGAATGCCTCAATCTCTGCTTGATACCCTTCTTCAGGATGTTCTAAGCCCTTATTAATTACGTTTATCGCATTTTCGATGGCATTCTGTGACCTCGTGTATATTTTTTCTAGTAGATCTTCACATTTTGTTATTAGCGTGTCTTGAGGCACAACATAATTTACCAAACGCCATTGTAAAGCAGACGGTGCATCTATCATTTCTCCAGTCATGATCATCTCCAATGCCTTTGCGCGGCCCACAAGTTGTGGCAAACGCTGCGTGCCACCGTAGCCGGGAATAAGTCCGAGAGATACTTCGGGCAATCCCATTTTTGCATTTTCGCTAGCCACACGAAGATGACAAGCCATAGCTAGTTCAAGCCCCCCTCCTAATGCAAACCCATTTATCGCAGCGATGACAGGTTTGGGGAAGTTATATATTTCGTCCATCACCTTATGATGGCCGGTCTCGGCTAGCTGTTGCGCCTCTTTTTGGTCCAGTGCTGTGAATTCTGCGATATCTGCGCCAGCGACGAATGCTTTCGTTCCTGATCCGGTAATAATTATTCCGCGGATTTGCTTATCACTTTTAAGTTCTTGGAGGATTTCACTGAGTTCTTTTATTGTGGCAATATTGATGGCGTTGAGCTTCTCCGGCCTGTTCACAGTAAGATATGCGGTTTTACCTTTTTTATTTAATAGAAAATTATGTAGTGCATCCATAGCTAAAAATTAAGATGTATACTAAGTCGGTAGGCGTCCTTGTCGACATTTGGCAACGCCAAGTAATTCAATCTACGTACGTATTCCACACGTAAAATTCGAAAGATATTATCTATCCCAACGCTTCCCTCCCAGTAAGGCGATTTGTCCATCACGTATGTCATGGTTTGACCCTCTTTATTCTTATCAAAGCGGATAACGTCGTTACTCAGGTAAGGGTTATTATTGTCAGACAGATCTCCGTAAAACATTTTAACACCCCATATCTCTCGCAGGTTTAATTTCTTTATAAGCGGAATTTTGTTAAAAATAAACCCTTCGAGTTCATGTTGAAAAGCGAATCGTATATATTTGTCAGCCACAAACTCCATACTTTGCATCATGGAGAAATCGATCACATGTCGATCCTCTTCGCGATATACATCCGGCAGCTCAAGTAGCGGGTATGGAAGGGTGCCCCATATTTTTCCTCCCGCCAAGGTGGCATCCGCAAAACCAAATTGTTTTAGGAAGAATCTTTTAGATACTGAAGCGCGCAAAGCGTCGAATTGGTAGTCTCCGTTCCATAATCCTTTAAGCCCCCGGTTATACTGAAGATTAAATACAGGATAGCGTTCGACGATAGTACTACGAACGAGGTTTCTATAATAAAATTTTTCATTCGGCGCCCACCGTAAAATAAATTCCAGTTCATTTGTATTGATTTCGGGTATCGAGATATTTGGGTCCGCAGAGGATATAAAAGACAGATCGCCAATCGCTTTTCTTTGATGATGAAGGAAAGAACTTTGCAAACTTAAGTGATTACCAAATTCAATAAGATGCTTTAGTTGATAGGCGTACGTATCCATCCATTTTGTCGGTCTGTTACTTCGTATAGATTGGAAAAAGCTATCTCCTTTCTTAAAGCCTAGATTGCGACCAGGATCGAATATATCATGCTGGATTGCAACTTGAATATAATGTGCAGGGTAACTCGCGACTGATTCTCCATTTAGAGATAAGGTAGGCCGCAAAAAATATTTTACCTCACGGTCTTTCATGCCATAAGCAAGGTAACCTTCAAGGAATAATTTTTCGGAAAATGCGGAAGTAGTTCTTCCTCCTAGACGTATTCGATTACCTTCAACATTGTTGCGGGAATATAGATATTCCAAAGGACCAATTTCAATAGGACCAAAAGGGTAAAAGCCTTGACTTAAGACATACCCTATTGCTAACATCGTTTTGAAAGTACGATTCTCATTTAAGGAATCTATATTTGTGTATACGTTCTGTTCAACTCTCGAGAGTGCTATAGGGCGCTCAGTAGATAATAAAGCTGTGTTTTCCTTCGCTTGTGGTGATATTTCCGTAGGAGCTCCCTTGAATACCGTATCAGAGAATTTCGCAGCAAAGTTGTGTTCATAGTTAATTGTCGATTTATGACCAAAAACTGCGTCGTTATTTTTAACACCAAATATAATGTTTACATCACTCTTCGAGAGATACATATATCGGTCTTTGTTTGGACGAAATTGAAGGTTTATTTTTACTTCATTTACCCAGTTTAAATTTGATTCTTTGTTGGCACGTAATTCGGCAAGACGTACTGCATAACGAGAATCCATCGTGATATGAAGCTTGCCGCTAAGTAGCAAATCTCTTTTATTACGCGGTTCAAATAATAATTCGATAAACGTCCCCTCATCGGTATGAAGTGTATCGGATATATAATATTTATAAAATGTCGGAGCATTATTTGCTATGGGACTAACGAAAAGTTTATTTATTAAAAAGATGTTTTCATCGTAAATTTCGATATCCTGGAAGAGGTAAGACAAGTACGACTGTATGTTATGATTGTTTACAAAGCGATTATCAAGCTCGGTTTGCTTCTGCGATTTAATCAACTTTTTAAAATCTTTGGGGTCGTTCTGTGCATAAACATCACTCAATTGTTCCTGCATGAAAATTGGTAAAAGCCGATTTCCTGGGGAGGATGTCGTATCGACATTCTGGAAGACGAACGCCATATTTCCCATTCGTTTATGATATTTCTCTGAAGGATTAACAAGCCCGAAAAGGAGTTTGTCGTACTGTTGGAAGTGCTGCTTTGATTGGTTTTCTAGTCGGTTTATTTTTTTATTTTTAATAACTTGCTCAATGATCTCGACTGCAGGGTTACGATTTTGATATTTCTTTTTACGGGAGATTTCGACCGCTTCAATTAGGTGTTCGCTTTGTTCTAGGGTTATTTCCAGGCCGACGGGGATGCTATCATAGCTACGACTTGTTTCTTTGTACCCAATGGCTGATACAATTACTTGAAAGGGAGTTTTTAGGTCACTGGAAATACTAAATAAACCACTCGAATCACAGGATGTCCCTTCGTTGGTTCCCACGACTTTAATACTTGCTAATGGAACTCCTTTTCCAGTTTTTACATCGACAATCTGTCCAGAGATTTTTTGTTGACCCATTAACTGTTGGAAAGATACCATCAGTGAAAACACGCATATAATCAGTCTGATCAACCTAGTTCTCCTCATTTTCCGTTTATAGCTCCTACCAAATATAGCTCCCTGCATAAATATAGCGATTGTCGTAGAACAAAAAAATTTAATGACTAAAATTATACCATTCAAGATTTAATTTTTGTTAATACGACAATCGCCCGAGAAATGCTTCTATCTGCGTCAATTTTAAATGGTAATGCGTAAAATATCTTGCACCACCATACGGGTTATTTAATAGCCTGCACCATTACGGCGTGGTTGTCGTATCGCCGGCCAATTTGATGGGGAACCATCCGGTCCTACAGGCATTACGCGCTGTTCTCTGTCGACTAATTTGTCTTCCTGTGCAGCTTGATAAGTAAGAACGGCGGTTAAAATGACGTTGTCAAGAAGATCATCAAAAACTATTTTATCGTAGGTGTCAAGGTTTGTATGCCAGGTATTACTGAAGTAGCCCCACGATAAAGAACTAAGCATAAATGCGGGAACACCTGCTGCTGTAAAGGAAGCGTGATCAGAGCCGCCACCACCAGGACTACCGGGAAAGGAAGTTTGAATATCTTTAGTGATATTTTCAGGGACCGCCTGTAACCAACGTCCCATAAACTCATAAGCATGTACGAAACCCGATCCATTGATATTTGCGACCCGTCCTGTTCCATTGTCTAAATTGAATACGGCCTGTGTCTTTTCGACAATCTCAGGATTATCCAGCACAAAAGAACGAGAACCATTTAAGCCCTGTTCCTCACTTCCCCACAATCCTATTAATATGGTTCGTCTTGGATTTGGGAGTACGGTTTTTAGTACCCGTGCCACCTCCATCATCGCTAATGTTCCAGTTCCGTTGTCGGTCGCTCCCGATCCCCCTTCCCAGGAGTCTAGATGTGCCGAGAGGATAACATACTCATCCGGAAATTCGCTACCTTTTATTTGAGCAATGGTGTTGAATGACGGTACATCACCTAGCTCTTTAGAACTTGTTTCAATTTTTAATTTCGGAATAATTCCATTTTGTGACAATCGATAAAGTTGACCATAGTCTTCCAGAGAAAGGTCGATAGAAGGAACTCCTACTGTCCTAGAACCAAAGATTTTGTTAGCCCCAAACTCTCGTGACCAAAAACTAGAGATGACACCTATGGCGCCAGCTTCCTCAAGTTTCGCAGGAATAGAGTTTGCGGAAAGCCCGATGTTTTTGAGATTTTCATTGTAAACCTGTTGGATGGAGTCGCGGTTATTTTTCATCTTTTCAAAAGATTCTGGTTTTCCATATTCCACCCAGTTGTGGTCAGGTCTACCAGTCGGCTGGTAAACTGAGGTCATCACGTATTTACCTTTCGCTTGCGGTAACCACTGCTGGAAAGCCGCTTGATCTGCAAAAGTGGGTAGTACAATAACCTCCCCTTCCACTGCTTTACCTTTTGTGCTAGGGCTCCAGGCTAGTTGAGTTCCGTTCAATGTTTTGGTATGGGGGTAAACCATATCAATATGTGAAATGCCACGTTGCCATCCGCGCCACTCTCCAAATTGTTCATTTTTAGCATCTAGACCCCAGCTTTGAAAAGTTTTTACTGCCCATTCATTCGCTTTAGTCATCTGCGGTGTGCCGACCAGTCTTGGACCAACGACATCCAAAAGTTCAAAAGCGAGTCGCTCGAGCTGAGAATTATTTGTTGCTTCCTTTACGATGTTTTCGACAATGGGGTCATGGGGTCGAATCTCCGGATTGTTGGATTGTGCAAGTGCGCTGGTGCTCATCATGAGCGAACCGGCACACAATAATAATCCAATTTTGGATATTTTTTTGTGTAGCGTCATGTTAGTTGTTGATTAGTTAATCTGGCTAAATCTCGTAAATATTTTTGGAATCTAAAATTAGAACCCTGTAAATGCATAATCATGATATTTTCCGAATGCTTCCGATGTAAGGAAATCGGGATACATCAGACTTTTTAAGTTTGCTCTTCAATAGGAAGAATAGGGTACTTCCCATGCCGTGATACTGCGATTTGTCCAAATTAATCTTAAGTTAATATTAGGATTGTATCTTCGCATCTAGATTGGATATAAGCATTTTTGTATATACCTTTAATGTAAATCTAAATTAGTATTGCTTAACGAAAATGGAAAGAATTTCTGTAGATGTGATCACAAAATTTAAAGGTGGTGATAAGAACGCTTTTAAAGACATCTATGCGCATTATTCACCCAGTATCTATTCGCTATCCATACAATTATTGAAAGATGATGTTCTTGCGGAAGAAATGGTGCAAGAATGTTTTATGAAATTCTGGTTAAATCGTGAAGAAATATTGGTTGATCGGGATGTTTGGCCATATCTATATGTCATGTGTAAGCGGTTATGTTTTAACGTTCTTCGCGATATAAAGCTTGCTAGAAAATCCAGCGAATTTTTCCAAGAAGAACTTGTGAATGATGTGGAGCATAGAATCTACCATCGTGATCTTCAGCATCACCTACAGTTATATATAGCACAACTTCCGTTACAGCAACGAATAGCGTGGATTCTAAGTCGCGAGGAAGGTTTCACCCATCAGGAGATTGCGGCACATATGGATATTTCTAAAAATACGGTTAAAAATCATATTGTTCAAGCACTAAAATTTTTAAGAGATCGTCTTTCCAATCACGGATTTATTTCCTTTTTGCTTCTTTATTTTTTTTCTTAACTATTTCTTTGCGTGGACTAGTCCTTTGTTTGCGTTTGCGTGTACTATCTATATAAACGCGCTTATATATTTTGGACACAGAAAGAACATATCAATTATTTCTAAAACATCTTAAAGGGGATTTAACATCTTTCGAAAAAAAAGAACTCGAAGAAGGACTGCAGGTTATCGATCCCGAGCTATTCGCTTCATGGGTAGATAAAAGTGTATCGATAAATGAGCGCGAGGAGTTTGCTAATCAAAATGTCGTGTTTGACCGTATTCTTACGCGTATTGATAATTCGCAGTTGCCTGTACGCCCGGTATTGCCTTGGTACAAAAATCCTACTTATCGGGTTGCAGCAGCGTGTGCCGTGGTTTCCTTTTTTGTCCTTATTTATTATGGCAGTGGTCGTTATACCCGCAATGAATTGATTACTAAAACGGAAGCCGTAACTGATATAAATGGACCAATAGAACTTCCTGATGAAAATGCACTGGTAACTCTTGCCGATGGAACACAGATGTTGTTTGATGTCTCTAATAACGATACTTTACGGCATAAAGGACTAGAGATTACTAAGCAAGCGGATGGTAGTATAATGATGCGCCGTAATGCCTCTGCAGACATCTATTTTACCGATTCGGATCGACATAAGATAGCCGCACCTAAGGGTGTTGCTCTTCATGTTTATTTACCTGATAGCACGGGCGTATGGCTAAATTCGGGTTCAGCGATCACTGTGCTAGCATCCTATGGTAGGAAAAATCGGAATGTTGAGTTGGATGGAGAAGGTTTTTTTGATGTTACTCATAATAAGGAAAAACCGTTTATAGTTAAGGCCAAGAATAGTGTCATACAGGTTTTGGGTACACAGTTTAACCTTGCGGCCTACGCGGAAGATACCGCAGTTAAAACCACTTTAATTCAGGGGTCAGTCAATGTCTCGGCTAAAAATAATAAAATTCGACTTATTCCCGGCCAGCAAGCGATCGTTGGTCAAGATTCAGGAATAGCGCTGAATGAGGATGTGAATATTAGTGAAATCATCGATTGGAAAGAAGGATATTTCCGATTTAATGATAAACCGATCGGAGAGATTCTCACCGAATTAGCAAAGTGGTACCCTATTGAAGAAGTGCAAATGAACGTTGTCTCTCCAGACAATTTTACAGGAAGTATAAAGAGGTCTAAGCTACTTGGAGATTTATTAAACGCTATATCGTCGGTTTCAGACTTAAAATTTGTTGTGCAGGGGAGGAGGGTAATTGTTATGAAGTAACACCGGCAGCAAATTGATGAAGGAGGCGCTACCAACACCCCCTTCTTTCAAAGTAATTGGAAACTATCAGTTATTAAAATATTACCAAATACCTATCAAATGTATAAAAATATTGTTGCATTGTCGCCGCACCGGGGACGATTGTATAAGTGCTTTCTTATTATGAAATTGCTCTCTTTATTTCTCTTGGTCTTCTTAGTCCACGCGAGTGCGAGTACGCGTGCACAAAAGATAAGTTTATCCGTATCAAATGCGGAGCTGTCTGACGTACTGACCATGATCCAACGTCAAACCAACCTCGATTTTCTTTATAATAATTCACACCTTGAAAACGTGGGGAAAATAGATCTTCATGTTAAAAATGCCGATCTATCCGAAGTCTTGAAGAGTTGTCTTTCCCCCAAGGACCTAGTTTTTTTTATAGAGAATAAAACCGTGTTAATAAAAAAAGCGCCTTCAAAAGTAGATCTATTGAATAGGCCAGAGACCCAGCAGAATTCTGTAAGTGGGACCGTAGTAGCTGAAAATGGAGAGCCGCTGGTGGGCGCTTCGGTCAAACTTGTTAATAGTAATATGGCCACAGCCACCGATGAAATAGGTCATTTCGTCCTTGAACTTGCTAGCGGGCAAGGCGAATTGATTATTAGCTCGGTAGGTTATCAGGAGCAAACTGTTTCTTTTCGTAGCGGCGCTCCAGTTGATGTGGTGATGCAGCGTATAATTAGTGACTTAGAAGAAGTTGTGGTAGTAGGTTACGGAGTTCAAAAGCGTGCAAATTTAACGGGTGCAGTTGCCCAAATTGATGCTAAAGACATTGCATTACGACCTGAGGCCAATATCACGGGTGCTTTACAGGGCTTATTACCAGGTCTGAACGTGCAAATTAATACGGGAGATCCGACACAGACTCCCGATATCAATATTCGAGGATTCAATTCAATCAACGGCGGTAGTCCACTCGTATTGATCGATGGAATCGAGGGGAATATTACTCGAGTAAATCCCAATGATATTGAAAGCGTTACAGTGTTAAAAGACGCGGCTTCGGCAGCCATTTATGGAGCTAGAGGGTCCTTTGGTGTTATCCTGATAACAACCAAAAAAGGAGAAGCAGGACAGATGAAAGTAGACTATACCAACAATTTTGGCTGGACAACCCCGACAACACGAACAGATTTTATTTCAGACCCCTATATATATGGGAAGACAGTTGACGCGGCGTTATATGGATATAATGGGACAAGTTATACTGGGTATAACGATATGGATTGGGAAACGATCAAGTTAGTCGCAAACGGTCAGCTTGATCCCTTTCATGAGCTTCAAGCAGACGGCAGTTATAAGTTTTTCTATAAAACCAATTGGTACGATTATTTATTTAAAAAATATCAACCCTCAAATTTCCATAATATATCCGTTTCTGGCGGAACCGACAAATTGAAAGGTTATATGTCAGGGAGGGTTTTTAAAAGAGAGACGATTAATAACATCGCTGATGACGGGGATATGGACCGTTATAATATCAAAGCAAACTTAACTTTCAGTCCGAATCCTTGGCTTGAGATTTCGAATAATATTCAATTTATTAATGAATATGATAAGGAGTACGGCGGATTCCGAAATGGATATGGCGGGTTGTGGAGTACAACAACGTGGTATAATCTATTTCCCTTTTACCCCAGTCATATCGATGGTGTTCCGGCAGATATTGGAGTAAGTGGAAATGGCGGACAAGGTGGACATGCAGCAATGGAAGCACGTAACAATTGGATGAAGTTCAATACCGAAGAGTTTACAAATACATTCCGTGTAAAGGTAAAACCTCTCGAAGGGTTGGAACTTAACCTAGATTATAGCCACCGGTTTGATAACACAGGTAGAACGTACCGATATAATGAATTTGAGTTTCTTTCTGGAAACAAGTTAGACTACATCACAACGGGAATTAATAGGTTGGGAGAGTGGCGCTGGAAAGACAAATATAAAGCATTGAATATATTTGGTACCTATCAAAAATCTATACAAGATGATCACAATTTTAAGCTACTTCTAGGATTTAATCAAGAAGAGTTTGATCGAGATCGAGTTGCGGCTCAAATGGACGGATTGTTAATCCGTGAGTTAGCTAATTTACAACTGGGAACGACAATGTTTAATATCGAGGGAGCCACACTAGACTGGGCCGTACAAGGATATTTCGGACGATTTAATTACGATTATAAAAATAAATATCTTCTTGAGGTGAATGCGCGATACGATGGTTCTTCTCGTTTTCCTGGTTACAGTCGTTGGGGTTTTTTTCCTTCAATATCTGCGGGATGGCAAGTTGATCGAGAAGCCTTTTGGGAACCAATAAAACCCTATGTCTCTTCGCTAAAGATTCGTGGTTCTTATGGCCGCTTGGGTAATCAGACAGTTGATGTTAATACTTTTAAGCAGCTAATGGAAGTTGGTCAGTCCTCGTGGCTTGAAGATGGCCAACGAATTTATTTTGCTGATGCCCCAGCACCACTACCGAAGGTTGTGACGTGGGAGAGCACACAGAGCATTGACGTGGGTGCCGATATAGGTTTTCTACAAAATAAACTCTTTGTGAATTTTGACTGGTACAATAAGATAACCGATGGAATGTATTTACCTGGGGAGCCACTTCCTGCAGTGTTTGGAGCTGATGAGCCACAAGAAAATTTTGCAGCTTTAAAGAATACCGGGTTTGAGCTCGGTATTAGTTATCGTAATAGTTTTGATCTTGCGGGTTCTCCACTTGCATTTAATGTGGCCGCTAATGTGTCCAATTTCAAGGGATACATTACCAAGTATGATAACCCAAATGGACTGATGAGTACTTACTGGCAGGGACAGCGTTTGGGACAGATATGGGGTTATCATGTCGACGGGCAGTTTCAGACCGACCAAGAGGCACTGGATTATCAAAACAGTTTTGAGAACCCGTCCAATTCGTTGGGTAAAGTCTATAACTATGAGTTGAATGTAGTTCAAAATAGTGACTGGAATAGGTTGAAAGCAGGAGATATTAAATATGTTGATTCCGATGGTGATGGCAGAATTGACGAGGGAAACTATACTCTTGATGATCATGGAGATCTACGTCCAATTGGCAATGCTATGCCTCAGTTTCCTTTTGGATTGAACATGTCGGCATCATGGAAGGGAGTGGACTTTTCGATTGCAATTGCTGGTGTTGGACAACAACACTGGTATCCTACTGGTGACGTTTATTGGGGACCATATCAACGTCCTTACCTTTCTTTTATACGTAAAGATCTCGTCGATAATGCATGGCTCCCGGAGAAACCTGATAACACATATCCACAAATTTATCGCGGATATACCTCGTTAAACGGAGGAAGATCACTTTACGAGATGAATGATTATTATCTTGAAAATGTGGCCTATGTGCGCGTGAAAAATCTGACTGTAGGATATACCCTCCCTCAAGGTTTGACCAGAAAAATCAATGTTGAACGTCTCCGCTTTTATCTGAGTGGGGAAAATGTCTTCACTTGGGCATTTGGCGGATTGACAAAGTATATAGATCCTGAACAGGCCGGATCTGCAATTAATTATTCATCGCCAGGATCTGCGGTCAGTAGAGCCGATTTACGGGATTACCCAATGGGTAAAACGTTTTCATTTGGAGTGAATATCAGTTTATAGACAAATAAGAGGAGTTAATGATGAATTATATAAAATATGCATTCATTTGTTTGGTAGTATGTATCTTCTTTTCGTGTGAAAAGGGATTTTTAGATCGCCAAGCAGAAGATCAAATCGAAGCAGAATTCTTTTTTAATACGCCTGAAGATCTTCAAGTTGCGACAAATAATTTTTATACCATTTTATCGACAACGGGCGTATATAATGATGACGCATCTTCCGATAATCTCGTACCGTTAATCGCTGCCGATCGCGTACGGGGAAACCGGATTGTGCCTACAGCGAGTGGTTCAGGAGGCTGGAATTGGACCGCGTTAAGAAAGATAAATTATTTCTTAGAAAATTATCAGAAAG
>JAALOO010000305.1_pt1 | contig 45468 bp, 38 predicted proteins | sample 7257641 | NCBI WGS metagenome assembly JAALOO01 (sample SAMN14085613, study PRJNA598686) | mite metagenome | biome: ENVO:01001000; feature: ENVO:01001002; material: ENVO:01001226; isolation source: single female mite from University of Michigan culture on fish food culture... ...
TCTCTCTCTCTCTCTCTCTCTCTCTCTCTCTCTCTCTCTCTCTCTCTCTCTCGTTGAGACTGAATTATGGGACTGCTGACTTGCTGACTGACATTGCCTCTCTTCATTTCTCATCTTCTTTAGTTGGTAGCTGCTAGTATTTGGCCATTAATGCGATTTAGACTACTGCTACTGCTGCTCCACTGCCTTTGAGCTGGGCTGAGCTGAGATGACTGACAAGATTTGAATGTGTGATGAGAGGGAGCAGAACGAAAGGTAGCCGAACAAAGCCAAACAAAACCCGATCAACGGAACTGAACAATTTTGCTTCACTGCCCAGCACTCGACTGAATCAAACCTTTAAGCCACAACGCACACTTTGGTCAGTGTTGATTTGCTCATTCGCCACAACTGCTGATGTTGTTGTTCCAGTGGTCAGTCAACAAGAAACAGACAGACAGACTGACAAACAAACAAACAAGCAAACAAACAAATGGCACAGTAAATAGCATTTAAATTGACAGTGGTTGTACATGTACTGGAGCAGGTCATTTCTTTTGTTTCTTGTTGAACAGCAGATATCTGGTGGAGCTGGTGGTGATGTAAGTCGACGCATTGTTTGTCTGTGTGCTTTGTCTGTGCGTTGTCTGTGTCGTCTGTATGTAAACAACAATAGAAATAAGAGAAGAGAGGGAAATAAAAAGAAAATGACACGTTCTGAAGAGTGCAAGGCAGTAATGTGGCCGCAAGAGCATACGGTCCAGTCATACTGGCCACTCTACTTAAACACCCTAAATGGCTTGTCGATAAGAGGAAAAGGAAGAGAAAAAAAAAGAAGAAAGAAAAGAAGATTTGGTGACCGTCTTACACAGCGAGAAAACTGTGAACTGCTTGGTGACAAGTGTGTGCCAGTGGGTCAGTGCAAGTCGGAATACAAATAAGCTCATTTTCAGTGGACGCTTGCTCCTCTAGCTTAGCTTACCGTGTGAGCCTCTCTGTGAGCTACTTTCCTATTTTCTCCTTTAACCAACAAACACACTTAATGCAAACTGATTGACTGACTGACTGACTAACAAAAAGTAGCCTTTAAAATGGGAGATTATTGTTCACACACACACACATAGATATATTAAAATGCAAAATAAAAATAACAAAAAATTCAAATTTGTAAAAATGTTAAGATGTATCAAATATAAACTTGTTCTAAGAATTTTAATTTTAACAACAGCAGCAGCAGCTAAAAACATTATTGCAAATTACCAAAATGGTCGTTTGTTTGTTTATTTGTTTGTCGTCTGTGAGAGTGTTTGTGTTTGTGAAGTAAACAACCACCTCCCCTTCCCCTTTCGCCCAGTTCGCTTGGCTGCCCAAGTTGGCCAAGCATCTTTACCCAAAATGAGAGGGAAAAACTCTAAAAGGCAAAAGAGAAAAACGAGGTTGTCCTAGTTTTCATTTTAAAAAATTTGCCTGTTTCTGCAGTGCTGCACAATCACACATTTAGCTACTCCTACTACTGTGCAAAGGAGTTGCAGCAGCAGCAGTGAAGTAATGCCATTACGATTATTGCGATTATCGATTTGCATGCCGTTTGTTTCCACGTCTGTGAATACTGCAGAAAAAGAAGATGAAAAGGAGAAAATGTTGAGGATGGCACGAGCACACACATTTTCACATTTATTCATTCATTTCATTCACACTAAAACACACCGAGCTCAGCCTTTGCAAAGCTGAGCCTTGCAAATTCAATTTCATCACACACACACACAGAGGCGCCTGAAAACACACTTTGCACCTCAACAGTGTGAGTGTGTGGTGTGTGTGGTGTGTGTGAGCATTTGCCTTCATTTGTTTCCTTTTTTCCTTCTTTCCACTTCTCCTTCATCTGCATTTGATTCCGTAACTTGCGCGTTCTCTTGCTCGCGTTTGTTCGTTCATTCGTTTTGTCGTCCTCGTCCTCGTCCTCGTCCTCGTCGTCGTCGTCGTCGTCGTCGTTGTCGAATTTTTGTTCAGTTCAGTGTTCAGTGTTCGGTTCAGTTCTGCAATGAATGGCTCGCTACACTCTCACACACACTCACACTCAAACACTGAAACAGACAGACAGGGAGAGAGGGAGAGAGGGAAACTACTTTGCGTGCAGTCATTCGCTCATTAAATTAAAATTTAATGACTCCTTGCGCTTTGTTGCCTGTTCCTTGCACTCCCCACTGTTTCCTCCTTCCTCCTTCCTCCTTCTCTGTTCACTCAGTTTCTCAGTACTACTAGCCAGTGATTTGCAATCTCTTTCTTTCTTTTGCTATCTTTTTCTCTCTTTCGTTTCCTTGCAGTCAATGTTGTAAGGAATCGAACAGCAACAGCAGCAGCAGCACTGTTTTGCGGCGCGGGTTTTTCTAAAGAAACGAACACACATGCAGGCAGGCAGAGTACATACAGACATTAAGATTGATGCGCTTGCTTTGCATCGAACTGCAACACACACACACACCACTGAAACAGACAAACAGACACAGCTGCAAATGAAAATGGGAAAGGAGGAGGAGAAGAAGAAGAAGGGAAAGAAACCGCAAATAGCATCGACAATGGCTTTAGATGCTGCTGCTGCTGCTGCTGTTGCTACTTTACAAATTTTCTCTTTTAACTGACTATTTAATCGACAAAAAACGGTGCAAAACGTATTGAACTCAAATACAAATCCAAGTCTAGTTCAATTTTTGTGGTCATTTGTATCCAATTAAAGGAAACTTAGACTTAAGTTTAAACAACAACTGTGAAACAATCAAAAACAAATGCCAAAGTTAGAAAATACAATAAAAATTAGAAAATAATGGTGTGCAAGTGTTGAAAAGTGTGCACATTTTAAACGGAAAAGGAAATAAGACAAAAGATAGTATAAAATAAAGTGAGAATAACTAGTTTTTTAGTAGCTTTTTCTATTGCAGCTCAATTAGCCACTGTTGCAGTGTAATCGTGCCTAGACTAACAATTATTTTCAAACCTCTTTCATTTATTGAATTCTATTTTTATCAGTTTTTATGTACCATGATGCAAGCATGTGCGCATACAGGCACAAATCAATTTAATTTTATCGTTTAAAAAAATTTGGAATTTTTTATTTTACATTTCAATATCTTTAATATAGGTTTTAGTGAAAAACAAAATGGTACGCTTTTTAGTTTGTCAATCAACACTGCAAAAATGAAAGCACAAAAAAGCAATTGGTCAATGGTAAATGGTACAAAAATATTTGAACTAAAATTGCATTTATAGAAATCAATGCTGACAGGCAAACAGACAAATGTTGGGAGATGATTGACTGGAAAAAGCGTTTTCCCTGTTTGGCCCCATCGCCATTGACGTTGTCATTATCAATTTGCATACACAAACTGCCAAAAACCATTGTGTTGCTTTTTCCGCTGTGCTTTTTGGTGTAATTATAGAATACACACTAGCTGCAAACAGTGCAAAGGTGGCTATGGTAGTGATGGCAAGTGCCATTTATCAGTGACAACATCAATAATAATGCAATTTATACAATTTACGGGTGTTCGAAATAGAAAAACAAAAAGAATAAAAGGATGTTCTAGAAAAAAAATGTCGAAAACCATTTACCAGATCAAGGAGATGACACGAGACACAGACACACATTTTAAAAGCTGCAATTTTGCAATAACAATCACCGAACACTGGCGGAAACAACAGCCAATTAGTGGGTCGATCATTGACGAAAGAGGAGGAGAAGAAGGAAAAATACAATTGTTCCATCATCATTTCATGTTTTCACTCTTCTTTTTTTTACTCCAATTGTACCAATTGTGCCCCTAAGGGCTCTTGGAGGACGTTGCCATTCCTTTTTGTCACCCTCATCACCTTCATCATCATCACCATCTCCGATCTTTGACTGATAAAATTCTGTGTGATAGACATAAACGCCAAAAAGCTGAAAGAAGAACACAAAAATAGAGCGGAAGACAAAAACGGAATGAGCCGTTCAAAACGCGCACCTCAAATTACCGGCTAATTACGACGGGTAGTTTTTCCCTCTTTTTTCTTTTAATAATTTTCCACTCACCGCTCATTGTTGACATAAAAATGCCCGTACTAGAAGTACCCAACTGTGTGTCTATGTTTACCGTTTGTGTGCTCGGTTGTGTGCGCAAGGCAAACAGCGGCAGCGGCAAAAAAAGTAAACTGATGAGACAAACTGTCCTATGAAACAGAAGAAGGGAGGAGGAAGTGATGATAATAATGATGATGATGATGATGATGAAAAAGGGAAAACACACAAGGGCAAATTGGTCTAAAATTGGCTTATCAAAACATCTCTCTTTGCTTCTCCTAGCAAAAAGTCAACGAACCAGGCAGTCAATGACTTTTTCAATGAACTTTGTTTTTGCATTTGAAAGAAAACAAGAGACTTTTGGAGGTGCTCTAAATTAGCTGTTTAAGTGCTCAACTACTTCTACCCTTAGTGTGCGTCTTTCAAAGTTCCGAAATTCCGTGTTTGGTACATCACAACACAAAGAAGAAAGTGAGTCAGCACACAAGCTGAAAGAACAGCACGACACAGTGGACAAACACAAGGCAATGGCTGTAAAACTTCCCAAATAATTAGCCTGCACACAAAACACTCTTCACTAAAGCAGTACTTCTCTTTCAAACTCTTTCTGAGGGTTTACAAATGATCTGAAGTACTCTTCTCTGCAATGCGCTCTTCTTTGCTTGAGGGCACTTGAACAAATAGAAAACAAATAAAGGTGCTAGGGTTTGAAAACTTGAAATGCACCTCTTGATAGTACACACATCATCATCATCATCATCATCTTCTCCCCGGCAATCAACATCGTCGACGAATTCGACAGGCAGCAATCTTAAGTTGAAAAGACAATGAGAGAAAGCAGCATCTCCAATAAATTCAATTACTGCGCTGCATATTTTAGCGGTGATTCTCCTCTCTTTTTTCTTTTCCTTTCTCTCGTTTTCAAACATAGTACAAAAGTCAAGTACCAAAAAAAGAAAAAATGGTAAAAAGAAGATAGATAGATAGAGAGAGAAAGAGTGAGAGAGAGAGAGAGAGAGAGAAAAGGATGCATTGAAATTCTAATGAAGGTGCGACACACAGTGTGACACACTGTTTTTCACCGCACCACATACTACATCGTGTTTCCTTCCGTGTGAATCACATGTCGACTTTCTTTTTCTCATTCTCTTTTTTTCTAATCGGAAGCAGTAGTAATGCAGCGTAGTGTAATAGAGAATGTTCCCTCTTTCTGAATAAGTGCTTTAATCGCATAATTGCATAATGTGAATTCATTCTTTTCTTTTTTTAGTTTTCATTCCTTTTCTTTTGGTTTTTGCCGAGTAGAACAGAAAAAATTTAAATTTGAATAGGCTAGGTACCTGGCACATGTCTAGTACACACAAACAGAGACACACAACTACTGTGCACAGCATGTTCTGTTTAAATGGGAAAACAATTGACAAAGCAAAGTAGATCAATTCTGTCAATCACTTATGTGTGAACATTGCTTTCATGAAACACGTGGATAGCCAACTGATATTGAGTTGTTTGATTTAAAAGAAGGAAAAGATAAACTTACTTTAACTTGATAAGATGGTTTAAGTTTGGCCAATTAGAAGAGGAAGATTCTTAAACTTAATTTGCAAAATTTATTTAGTCAATGCGTTAGCACATTTGTAGTAAAGTAATTTTATTATTTCATTAAAAGTATCATTTGACAGCATTAGATTTACACACCAAAATAGTTTGTTTTAGCAGTGACAGTGTTTTTTAAAAAACAAAAACGCTTTTCCCCAGTGAGCAACTCAATTTCTCCTTGACGCAAATTATACTCAATTAGAAAACATTAAACGTTGACAGATGCCACAGAACAAAGTGACAGTTTTAGTGTCGAAAATTAGCAACAATGTCACTGATGCTCTCCACAAAACGCAAACTCAACAACAGCAGCAGCAATCACAGCAGACACTTGTTTTCAAGTGCACATTAATTAACTCTCATTGTCAACCGATGATGATGGTGATGTTGATGAATGTTTAAAAAACTGAGTAAATTAAAACAAAAACAGAAGAAAACTGCAAACTTGATGAAAATTGTTTTGGCACAATGAGCAAGCAGTGGTGGTGGCAATGTTCATCGGTGGTTGGTAATGGACAACATTAGCTTCGGCAAAAAATGTGCTAAAGAACAAAGTCAGCCTAGTTTTAATCAACAGTCAAGACAACAATATCTCTGGCCACTGACTACCCGAAAATGAGCTTAGTTTAGGTGCTTTTATACCAGCCGACAAAGTCAGTGCAGACGACAGACTGACAAACAGACTGCACTGCACGCGGTTCAGTCGATTCTGGGCGCCATGCACATTTGAATTGGCGCCACAGAATTGCATGCTGCTGTTGGCGCCGCCTATTTCCTCTCCTTTGGCAGTGCTGACTGTGCGCGCCGAAGCAGTGATCACGATAATCTGTGTTAACAACTTTTTTTCTGGAATTTTTCTCTAACTACTAAATGTTGATCCTTGATGGTCAGTGCCCTGTCCAGTAGCCCATCTTTCTCACTCTTTTTGTAATTTATTTTGTTTTTTAGATTTTATAAATCAAATTTAACTTAATCATGTTAAAAAGAAGGAAGAGATTGAGCGTTAATGCGTACACACATGGTAATGCAGGCCAACTCATAAGAGGGAGCTGCAAAACAAGAACCAAAGATGACCAGTACATGCAAATTTGACAAAAGTGCAATCGAAGTACATGCTGACCGCCTAGAGACTGCGTTAAGTGCTACCAAATCTGCTTAAAACAATTTTTTGCTTGTCAAAACACATCTAATCTACACATTACTGCTGCTGCTGCTGTTTTGCATATGCTCATTACTTTAAAGTTTACAACCAAAGCTTGTTAAAGTTATAAATAAACTTTACGTTCGAGTTCAATGAAACTTGTGAACTTTCTTTCTCTCTCTCTTTCTCTCTCTTTCTCTCTCGCTCTTCTCTGAAACGCTGACAAACTTTGCATGGTTCAGTTGAAAGTTGAAAATGCGGAAGTTGAACTTTCAATAGTAAATCTGTTTTTTAAAACCTAAAAAATGAGAGCAAAATACCCTTCCACCGAGCTTTTATTTAATGGTAATAATCTTTGACCAAGCAATTTCTGTTTTTTAAATCAGCTTAGCAAAAAGAGAGAGCTGAGATTGAGCTGTTCAACTTTAAATCATCTACTTTTTTGACGCGGAAGTGGATGAAGAAGAGGGGGAAGAGGGCGTGACAATGTCATCGAGGAGCGCCTGAATGCTGCCGCCATCTAGTCGGCCTATCAGGTCGTCTGAGGTGCCGCAAATGAGGTGCATTCGATAACGACCGCTGAACTGCTCCTCAAAGGCCTCCACGTCGAAGATCGACTTCAACTTGCGCTCATAGCTGCTTTTGTTTGACTGCATCTGCAAATCCTCTCCTCGATCCACCAGTTTAATGTACTCCAGGTGAAGGTGTTCATTGCGTTGCATTACCTCGAGGAGAAGGCGTCGGTGGCGACGGCGGTTCAGGGTGGCCAGCGTTGAGGTGGAAACTGAAGTCGACGTTACAGTTGAAGTGGAAGATTCCGAAGGGTTTGAAGTTGAAACAGCCGAGGTAGCAGCAACAACAGCAGCTTTTTCCGCCATCTTTCGCCGCACCTCAAAGTGGTACTGCAGCATCATCGAGGCACGGTCATAGGAGGCGGAGATGATCTCCGCCATGTCGCCGCCCTGAAGAGCCCCGCCGACGCACTTTCGCATCAGCTCGGTGGTCTTCTCCACGCGCTCTTTTTCGCAATTGAGCTCTAGAATTTCGCGCATTGACTGCTCGCAGATGCGTTCCGGAATGTACAGACGAATGTAGTGGAACATCAGATTGACCTTGTAGTCGGCCAGCTGCGCCTCTTCGGTCATCCGCTCAATGTCTACCGGAAGCAGGTCAAAGACAATCAGGCGGCCGACCTGGACGGTGGCCGACATCCGCCGCGACTTGGCCATCAGACCGACGATCAGGGCGCCAAAGGAGGTGGCCATCAGGTCGTAAGTTGGCTGTTGACCATCATTATCTTCATTATCTTCACCACCACCACCTGCATCAAGACGACTGAGCAGTTCGTGGTAGTAGGCGACCACCTGTTTGATGCTTTTGAGGCCGTTCATCTTTCGCGTCCAGTTGAGGCCAATGACGGGTCGCTTGCAACGCTGGACGAGCATTGACACTAGGTCAAAGACGCCCTTCAGTGGTGGCAGACAGTAGAAGGGCTTGCCTGGTGTAAAAGAAAAAAGGACATGATAATTAAACGTAAAAGATTTACTTTGTAAATTACCTTCAGTAACGGCATTTAGAGGCGTCAGTTCGACTGTTGGAATGACAAAGCGGATACGAGACAGATTTGCTTTTGCCTTCTTGATGTCATCCGAGTACTGCTTCAGGTTGTGACGATTTCCATCTCGAAAGTTCTTCAACTCTTTCACGGTGATTTTCCGCACGTCTGCCAGTGTTAGGCTGATGTTGAAGTCCCGCTCCAGCCGCTGCTGAATCTCCACCGCGGCCAAACTGTCCAGCCCAATGTCACCCAGACACTCATCCTCCGGTCGCTTGTCAATGTTGAGGTGGATGCACAGCTGCCTGATGACCTCATCGTCGGATCCAGAGCGCACCGTGGTGGTGTCAAATTTGACGTACGAGCTGAAGACGCCAGATCGGAGTGGCAGTAGTCGATTGAGCACCTCAAGGCAGCTGCCGATGCGCTGCATTTCAAGGCCTAACAGGCGTTTCATCGTTTCCTCACTCAGCTCGGCTGAAGTTGAAGAGGAGGAGGTGGCGGCAGAAACAGGCAAAACTTCAGCCTCCTTTGCGCCAGAGGGCGTAGTGATGAGCGTGGTCGTTTCATCTCGGTTGATAATCACCAGGTCCTTAAAGTCTCCATCCTCTTCAATGCTTTCTGTGCTATCATTATCTCCTCCACCTCCTTCTTCTTTTTCGCTTTTGACGTTTTTGTCAGCATTTTCATTGTTGCTGTTTCCGCTGCTGCTGTTCAAATGCTCTGCGACGACGCCCACGTCGGCAATGGGGCCAAACTGAATGGCAATGCCGGGCAAACCGTCGGCGTTCCGTTGCTCCACAATTCGCTCCATGGCCGAGTTGGCGTAGCCGTAGCCCGTCTGACCGGCATTGCCGCGGCCGGCGCTGAAGCTGCTGAAGGCGACAAAGTGCTCCAGTGTGGTGGAGTACCTCTCCAGGCGGGTCAACCGGTCCAGGTTGGTCAGACCGTCAACTTTGGGGGCGCAAACTCGGCGGAAACGCTCCGCCGTTTGCCGCTCCACCAGGCCGTCCTCGAGAACTAGCGTCAGATTGAAAACGCCTCCCAAAGAAGCATTATCAAACTTTGAGCTGGCCAGTTCCAGCAACTCGGCCGCCTGCTCTGCATCAGCGATGTTCAACGTGCTGACCTCCACCTGAACGGTGTAGGCGGAGCAGAACTCCTCGATCACCTTGAAACGATCCAAAAACACTCTTTGAAATGTGCTTCGAAGACCGGAGCGGCTGGTGAGCAGAAAACGGCGGCCACCCTGAAGGACGGCCCAGTAGAGCAGCTCTAGGCCTACGCCCCCGAGGCCACCGGCAATCAGGTAGACCTTGTTAGGGTTGAACCACGTTCGACGACGGGCGAAGATGGACACTTGAGGAGGCGGAAATCCAAGTAAATTTCCCCCTTTTTCCCTCTCTTCTTCATCTCGAATCTTCACCAGGACCTTGCCAATGTGTCGCCCGGTGGCCATGTGTCGGAAAGCCGCCTCCACTTGATGACGCTCAAAGACGACCCGTTTCAGCGGTTTTACGGTGCCATTTTCGATGCCCTGGTGTATTAGATCTCGAATCTGCCGGGTGAACTCCGATAACTGGCCTCCAGTTGTTGTTTTTCCGCCCTTTTCCTCACCGTTGAAGCCTTCCCGGAAGAGAACGTCTAGGCCAACGCCGTGGAAGGAAATGTTGTGGAGAAAGGCGAACATTCCCAGCGTACTATTCATTTGCATGTCGTACTTGCCAATCTCGAGGAAACGGCCATTTGCGGCCAGACAACGAAGTGAAGCCTGAATAGAAAAAATAGTGAATTTGAGCTAAAAAACAAACTTATCAACCTTATCAACTTATCACTTACCTGAAGTTTATCTCCGGTCAGCGAGTTGAGCACTACATCGACGCCCCTGCCTCTGGTCACCGTTTTGATGTGTCGCTCAAAGGTGGTCGACCGGGAGTCGACGATGTGGCGGTCGTCCAAGCCAAAGTGCTCCTTCAGGAAGGACCGCTTCTCTTCGGTGCCGACGCTGGCAAACACCTCCCGACAGCCAATGGCCCGGGCAATGTTAAGCGCCGCCTGGCCAACGCCCCCCGCCCCAGAGTGCACTAAAAGAGAGTCGTTTGCTTTGAGGCCGCCTCTGATCAGCAGTGCGTAGTAGGCGGTGATGTACACCACCGGGACGGTGGCCGCCTCTTCCAGGCTCCAGCTCTCCGGGACGGTCCAGAGAAAGTCACGGTGAGTGAGGACGGCGGTGGCGATGCCCTTGAATGGCACCATGCCCATCACCCGTTCACCCCCTTTGATGGCCGGTCCATTATTTTTAAACCGTCGACGACCGCTAAACTCAAGGCCTAAGACGCAGTCCACTAGAGCCGATTCAGGTCCGGGGACAATCTTTCCCGAGGCGATGACGACGTCCTTAAAGTTCAGCGCCGAGTAGTAGACGTCGCAAATCTGCAGTGGTTGTTCATCACTAGCATTTTCGTCAGCATCATCGGATTCTTTTGAAGTTTTTGAGCTTTCAGTTGAAAAACCATCCATTGCTTTTTTGCCCCCTCTGAACTTTTCCAGGACGTTGTTGGCGTCATTTTCAGCACTGTTTACTCGTTTACCTTGACTTCCATCTCCCAACTCTGATTCGTACCACTGCAGACTACTCAGGTCACCTCGTTGTGCCTGGCTGAGATAGGCGGACCCTGTCACCACCTGCTGGGCCTCTTCAGGAATTCGAGTGAAGCGGTACGAGCCCCAACCTTCACCTCGAAGGTAAATGTTCACCGCTAGGTCTCTGGCCAGGAGTTGACAAAGTACTGGCGAGGACCAGACTTCATCCGTTGCAAGGTTCCAGTGAACCATTTGCAGTGCTTTCACCAGTTCATCCTCTTCATCCTCATCTTCACAGTTTTTCTCAGTATCTTCCTCCATCAGAAAAAGGACCCTCACCTTGGAACCATAGGGCGCCTCCAGGCGAAGGCAGTTGGCAAAGCCGAGAATGCCGCTCAGCCTATTCCGGCGACTGATGATCCACAGGCGGCAATTGGGATTGTCGTTTTGCTCCACCTCATCGGCGATTGCTTTCACGGCCGCTTTGAGCTCCTCTAGCCAGGTGTCCACGCTGGAAGTGTCAATCTCCACTGAGCGTATTATTAAAGGGAATTTGTTGCTATCAGATTGATTTTGTGCATCTTTTTGAACGTTAAACAACGCATTTTGACGGTACAGTGCCAGCTGTGTTCCAGTCACAGGTAAACGGTGGCAGCTGATCGATTGAAGTTTTTGTTGTGGTGAACTGTTTGAAGAAGAGGAGAAGGAGGAGTTGAGAGTGATTAGATTTTGGTGTAGATCTGTTTCTCTTTCTTTGCTAAAGATTAAGCTGTCAGTTAACTGGTTAGAAAGCAGTTGAACTGGCTTTGTTGAAGAACTGTCTAGAAGTGCCTCAAAGTTTGTCAGCTCATTTCGAGAAAGAGTCAGCAGAAAGCCGCTTGGTTTTAGTGCAGTTTTGATCAAGTCGATGTTGGCCTGGCAACTCCAAACACTCTTGGTGGCTTCATTTGGCCGCACAACGATTAGATCGTACTCGGCGGGCACTGACTCAAGAAAGTTCAGATCAACTCGATTCCAGTCGATGGTCTTCAGGTCAGAGCTGCTGTTTTCATTTGAAAAAGGTAAGAGAAGATCGTCATGTCGAGTTGCAGTGTAGTCCACTTCAAATTTGTGAATTACATTGAGCTTTAGAAGGGCTGTCACGGCGTCCACAATGAGGTGATTGCCTGGCGCAATTTCCAGCACTTTCACTCGACCTTGGTGCTGAAAGTTGTCGGCAATCAGCTCAAAAGTGGGTCGAGAGAAAGATTCAAGTTGATGCAGAAGGCCGTCGTTGAGAAGGTCCTCGGTAAACTGAGAAAAGTGTTCCGACAGGCGAAGTTTTAGCGCGTTAAATTTTGTTTCAGCTGTTGAGTTTGCACCTTGCTCATTTTCAATTGCCTCTTCATCTTCTTCTTGATCAAGAATTGCCTTCAACACTTGAGCGTACTTGCAGTGAGGCTGCTCCTTGGCTGCAACAAACTTTTCAAAATTAACTTTTTCTAGTTGATCATTTTTCAAAGTTTTCAATAGCTGATCGGCGGCCATCTTTTCATCCAAAACTCCATATTTTGCCAAAACTTTGCTCAACAACAAACAACAGGCGGAAATGTAGTCCTTAAATAAGGTCGTTGATTCTGAACCAAAAGCCACCTCCTTTTCTTCAAAAGTCTGCTCAAAGGGCACAAAGCGGTACGACTCGAGGAGCAGGCCATGACCTTCAAAGTGTCGGGGAATGTTCACCGGCACGAGTCCTTTTACTTCAACGCCTTTGGTAGTCAGCGTTTGCGTCGCCAGGTCAAAGTGGACGTCAAAGAAAACCTTCTTCTCCTCCTCCTCAGCCGTCGCCCCTTTTTCCCCACCTTCCGAGGTCTTCTTGGGCGTCCCATCGGGGTTGTTCTCATTGCAAAAGCCGTTCATCAGCTCAAAGGGAATGGCGGTGGCGTCCACCTTGGCCGCTTCGTTCAGCGCCTCCTGCGAGGCCGGCTCAATGATGGCCGACTTCTCGGCGATGTCCTTGAAGTAGCAGAACTCCGACTGCAGGTGCTGTTTGTTGATCTCGCAGGTGGTGGCCTTCTCCTGCAGCTCGCGGTTTAGATTCTTCTGATTCTCAAAGTTGCTCACCGTCGGCTGACTGCCACTTCCGGTGGCCATCTTCACCGCCTCAAAGAGAACCGTTGGGTCGCAGCGAAAGAGGTCCACGCCGACGGGGACAAAGAGAGTGCGAATGGGCAGCGCCAGGAGAGACAGATGGAGGGCGGCGTCGACGTAGCTGATCCACTGGCCGGTCCACTGGACGGAGCCGGTGGTGCCGTCGCCGGTGGCGCCCGCCAGCCCCTGGAAGGCGGCGCCGTAGTCGTAGCCGCGGATGCGCAGCTCCTTGTAGATTTCACGCTTGTTCAGAAGCAAGCTTTTGCTGCCCTTGTCAGCATTTTTATCTTCCTCTAAACCTTCTTCCTCCTGTTCAAGGTAGTCCTGAAACTCGAGAAAGCCTTCCGTCGTTTCGGGGCTGCTGACGCGACCGGTGCAGACGACGCTGGCGCCCTCGTTCAGCACAAACTCGCCGGTGCGGTCGATGATCTGGACGCTGAAGCGGGCCACCGAGGCGTCGTTCATCAGCGTTGGACGGGTGATTCTGAACAAAAACAGAAAAGGATTATCAAAAGTGTGATTCAAAAGCCTATCATTCGGTTATCACAACCACCACCACCACCACCTACCGAACATTCTCAAACTGGACTGGAACTCGATGCCAGGGCTGCCCGCGCCGAGTGGCCATCGCCCGCCAGACGATCATCAGGTAGCCCGTGGCGGGAAAGACGATCCGCCCGTCGATGCAGTGGTCTCGCAGGAAGCGCCAGTCGGAGTCAATGATCGACACTGCCAGACGATAATCGGAGGCGGTGGCAAAGTTGTGATGCTCCGGGTACAGGCGAACGGCGTGCTCCTTAGAGTGGTCCCACTGCAGCAGAGAACTGATCGACTGGGTGCCCCGGGCGACGGGCCACTCCACCTTTGGGTACAGTGTCTCAATGGCAGGGTTGAAGCCGTAGGTGTAGACGCGGCCGAGGGCCGAGAGGAAATACTGCAGCTGATTGTCCGCCTCGGTGCGGCGCATCAGGCTGATGTAGCTTAGGTCGGGGTAGCAGCGCTTGAAGATGGAGTCGAAGAGGGCGTGAGGGGCCATCTCAATGCAGATTGCCCGCTTCGGAAGGCGACGCATGCCCTCGGCAAACAGAACCGGTGACTGGAGGTTGTTGACAAAGTACTCGCCTGCAAAAAACATTAATATTTTTAGACAATCAAAACTTGGTAAAGTGAGCGAGTATTAACCAAAACAAAATAACAAACCTGAAGCGTACATCGATGAGGAAGTTTCGCCGCTCATCTCTGTCTTTTCTTCCTTGCCTTTTTCATCAGCTGCCTCTTGATTTTGGTCTTTTTCAGCTGTCGTCGTCGAAGAATCGAGCACCGAAGTGGAAATCCACCGACTGCTTCGCCGCTTCGGCTCCGGAATGACCTCCTCCAGACGGGCCAACAGCCGCGGGCCTACCTTCTCCATCTCCCGACTGTGGTAGGGATACTGCCCGCCGGCGACCTTTCGCACAAAGACGTTCTCCGCCTGAAGGCGTTCCATGAGCGCCAGGACCGGCTCTCGCCTTCCGGACAGCGTCACCGAGTCGGCGCCATTGTGGCAGGCCAGGTAGACGCCCTCCGTCTGGTCGGCGTACCGCTTCGCCTCCGCCCAGGTCAGCCCGACTGCGGCCATCATTCCAAGGGGGAGCTCCTCTGAGGCTAGTGCGACCGCCTGACCACGCCAGTATGAAGCTAAAATAGCTTGTTCCGCCGTCAGGCAGCCGTCGGCGTAGGCGCAGGCAATCTCCCCAAAGGAGTGGCCGATGATGCCGGCGACGGGCAACTCCAGCCGGGCGACCACGTCGTAGAGGGCGATCTGCATGGCGGTGATCGCCACAAAAGGATTCACCACCGAGGACTCCCAGATTCCTTCAGTAAATTCTTCCGATTCCTCAGCCGTCGTGGTCAGCAGGCGAAGCAGGTCGACGCCGAGCGGTCGCAGCACCTCGGCACTGCCCTCCAGTGACTGCCGAAAGACCTCCATCTGCAACATCTGCCGGCCCATGCCGGCCCACTGGCTGCCCATGCCGGTGAAGAGGAGCCAAAGTGGCTCGGTTCGTTTGGTGCTCTCAACCACTCGGCTGTACTCGTAGGAAAAGTTTGGTATTGAGTCTTCCTCCTTTTTGCCTGTTGATGACTCAAACTTTAAATTCTGAGCTTTTTTATCTGTCACCACTTTCTTCTTCATCACCATGTAGCCTCGGTGGGGAAAGTTGCCCGATCCGCGGATGTTCGAGGTCTTCATGGCGTCATTGAGCAGCGCCAGAAAGTCGGCGTGCGCCTTCTCCGGGTGACGCTCAATGAAATCAAAGATGGCGCCCACCGCCTCCTCAGTCCGCCCACAGGCGGTCACCAGGCGGGGAATGGGCGAGGCAATGTCCCACAACGATGGGGAATCTCCATTTTCCTGCCCCTCCCCATCTTCTGGCCCAGCTTTGGGGTTCATTCGCAGGAGGACGTGAGCATTCACACCGCCCACGCCAAAGGAGTTGACGCCAATCAGTTCTCCCTCAAAAGGTCGATTGACCACTACCGGCTCGATGGTTCGGTGAAGACATTCGATCTCTGGTTTTGCCTCTCGAAAGTGCAAGTTGGCCGGGATGATGCCCGTCTCGAAAATGATGATCGCCTTGGCCACTGAGTTCAGCCCTGAGGCGCCCTCCGAGTGGCCAAGGTTGCTCTTGACGGCGCCGACTAGCAGTTTGTCCTGAGAAAGAAAGAGAAAAGGGGAAAAAGTTGTTGATAAGATTTGATAAGACTGTTTCCTCATCAAAACCTTTTTTATCTTACCTTTCGATCTAGACAGTAGGCTTCCGAGACGGCTTTTGCCTCCTGCGGATCGCCGACATTAGTTCCGGTGCCATGGGACTCAAAGTAGCGGACAGTGTGCGGGTCGACGCCTGCCTCCTGGAAGGTTTCAATCATCAGGTTCCGCTGGCGGAGCCAGAAGGGCGCAAACAGGCCGATGGTCTTGAAGCCGTCGGTGTTGGTCTTGGCGTGGGCCACCGTCGCGTAGATCCGTTTTGCCTGGGAGCGCCGCTGCAGCAGAAGCGCCCCCACCGTTTCCGAGCGCACAAAGCCGTCTGCATCCTTGTCAAAGACCTTGCACTTGCCGTCGGCGGCCAGCAGGCCCAGCGAGCTGAAGACGTGGCTGGAGTAGGGGGCAAGGCAGAGGTTGCAGGTGGCCACTATGGCCATCTCGGCGACGCCGCTGCGGATGTCTGCCACCGCCTGGCAGAGGGCGACCAGACTGCTGCTGCAGGCGGTGTCGAGGACGGTGCTGGGGCCGATCAGGTCGAAGAGGAAGCTGATGCGGTTGGCCAGCAGCGCCTTCGAGCTGCCGTACACCCAGAAGGCGGCGTCCTTGGCGCGGATGTCGCTGAAGTCGTCCTGGGGAATTGCCTCGGCGCAGGCTGAAGAAGGGTAAGATTGGTTATCAAAAAGTTGTTAAAAAAGAAGTATTAAAAAGGCTAATCTAGGGGTAGTAACCTACCGACGGTGTTGATGCCGCAGTAGACGCCGGTTTTAGTGCCCCGAATTGCCTGTGGAGCGATGCCCGCGTCGGCGATCGCCTCGTAGGTCGTCTCGAGGATGATCCTCGAGCCGGGGTCCATGTGGTCGGCGATGATGCCCAGCGTGCAGAAGTAGGCGCTGTCAAAGGTGTTCAGCGCCTTCACCTTCCCACTGCGAGAGGCCTCGTTGGCGTTTAGGCCTTATAAGATGGCAAAAAATGTTTTAAACTTGATAAGAAATGATAAAGGTCTGATAAACTGGACGGAGGCTCTTCACTTACCGACCGGCCAACGACGATCATCCCGGGTGACCATGTCTACACCGGCCAGCAGATTGGCCGCCAGCTCGTCGATGTTGTCGGCCTCAGGAAAACGGCCGCCGATGCCGCTGATGACCACATCTTCGCCGATGGGCCAGCTCTTGGCGGCCATATTAGGACGAGTGTAGTCGACGTTGCTGTTGTTGATAAATTGCTGAGATGGTGCTGAGTCAGTTGAGTTGTTGATGTCGTTAATGAGAATGTTGTTGGTGGACATGCTGAAACTAAGTGTGATTGTATTAATACACTTCACTTGATTGTCAAAAGTCACAATGATTTTAGAACTAGTTTTTAGTTTCCTTTCCAATTTTTTAAAACACACACTCTAGACACTTTTTAAAAACAAAAATCAAACAATTTTCTTGTTTCAATAGTTGTCAAAAGTTAAAATGATAAATAGAATTTATTTGTGGTAGCAGCAGATGTTAACAGAGCAAAAGACGACGGTGATGAAACAAAAACGCACAAAATTTGACCAAAATGACAAACCTACAGTGTTTGTCTGTGTTATCTTTATTCACATTACCATGTCACTGGTGTCGTGGTAGTCCTTGTCGTAATCGTGCCGCCTGAAGAACTGAACTGATCTGGCATAAGCAACTGATGACTACTAGACCTGGTTGGCGATGACTATTGCCGCAACCACCACCACCACCACCACAAATGTACCAGTTTTGGTCATCGCATGAATGAGCATTGGCGACAACGATTTACGTTCTTTTGGCACTGCCACCATAAAAATCATCGACCTGTCATCGACCACAACTACCATCGTCATCACCAGTAATCACCGGTGATGCATAACCAAAGCCTGAACTTTTAATCGGCGTGCAATTAAATAATAGGTTTCTTCTTCTGATTCTTCTTTAGTGGTGAGCCTAAGGCCATACTCGATTAACTTGAAAGTGGGCTTTCCTGCGCCGTCCACAAAGCATGTGCTTCAATGAGTACCCATGAGGCCTTTTTATTGTTTTTAAGTGCATTTATCTCAAAAACTACACAACAAATTTAAATAAAGTAAAAGGCAAAATGAAGTTAAAAACTAAACTTAAACTTTTGAAATTTAAGGTTTTTTAAATGTGGTAAAAATATATGAAACAGTTGAAGTAATGTTTATTTTTCCATTCTAATATTGTAAACCAATTCAAATTAAAACATTTAACTACAAATATGTAGATTAAGTTTTTTACTTAATTTTGTTTTTTACTTCATATTAATCTGGTGTGTAGTTTTTGAAATAAATGTACCTAAAAGAGCATAACAATCCTCATTGAAACACATGCTTTGTTGAAGGGCGCAGAGAAGCCAACATTTCCTTATGGAGTGTGGCCTTAACACGTCACCTGCAAGTGGCGTAAAATGGCACTGCCTGGTTCTTTGCTTAGCCTGTCAGTCACTGGCCATCATTCCGCTCCCCCTCTCAATGGAACGCTTCATCGGAGATGTGAGCACCTTTCTACTACTACTGTTTCTGCTGCTTTGGTTTTCACCTGTGAATAACCACCATAAGTCATTTGCCGCGCTAATGAGTAGCTTAATTAGATGGTCTCTGCGGTAGCTTCAATCTAATGTCAACGAACCTTACTGACTGACTAGCACGCAAATTGCACCGGCGCCAGCACTTGATGAAACAAATCAGAACCACACAAACTTAAAAAAAATAAAGCGACAATACTGAGAAGCTCGGAAACTTGCTAAGCAAACTTATTTATCATTTTCCCATCCCCTTCGTTTCTAATGCGTGCAACCACGCTCTGTTTGTTTGCCTCGGTAAATGCGTTTTATTGCGACCCTTCTTTATCTATTTTTTTTCTAATGATAATGATAATAATAATTATTAAATGAATAATGAGGTTTGAATGAAAAAAAGATGAAAAAGCTCAACTGCAACGATCAATTAACTGAAATAAAAAAATTAATGTGTGTGATTACTTTAAGCATCAAAAAGGCGAACAAAATTATTAGCAAAGAAATGTAAAAAACATTTTACGTTAGCTGTCAAACGTGGATTTATAGTAAAACCATTGATCAGTTTAGTAGAGCTAGTGCATTTTGCATATTAAATATGCTATGTGATAAGTCAAACAACCACTTCTTAAAAAACATTCTATTTTTGGTCATTTTTGTAAATACAGCGACAAACAGATAACAAATAAAAGTTATTAAAAAATTAAAATTGAGTTCAATAATCTTAACTTGCAAAAAATGCAAATAAAGTTTAAATTTAAATTTATTTGTTTAAATTTACTACTTATTAAATGTACATGTAAAGGTGTATTTTTTCAATTTTGTGAATTTTGTGAAAAGCGGAAAAATTGTCGATATTTTGTATTGTTCAAATGCTCATTTTAATTTTAATTATGTGTTTGCATGTTTGAGTGTTGGTTTGTATAAACAGTCAACAGATTTTATATTGACAAAATTGATGAAGTGTTTTGACAATTGAAAGTGGTAAATACAATTTTTGAAAAAATTTGTGCAGTTTTTTATAAGTTAATTTTGTTTGCAAAAAAAGTGTTTGTATTTGTGTTGATGAAGAATGAAAAGATTTTATTTACATAACAAATGACAAAAATGAGATGAAATGATGAAACAATAGTAGCTAGCAAAATTTTTGTTTTTTATTATCAATGTGTTTATTTTTAAAAAAAATCAAATTATACACTAAACAAATTGTTTAATTTTTTTGTAAAACGAATATTTTTAAAACTAATTAAATATAGTTTTAATAAAACACCTGAAATTAAAAATCTAAAAAATGTTATCTAAAAAATTATTATAATTTTTTCAGTTTCAATTGTATTCCTATTAAATGATAGTTTTTGTCTGCATCATAATTTGTTTTTGTAAATTATATTTTTGTTTGCAATTAAAAATAGTAATAGCAAGAAAATATGTTGTATCACAGGTCCGAAATAGCTGTTTTACTATTAAAAAAGTTTTTTTTATAATTTCGATAAACAATTACTAACAAACTGCATTTTATGTTTTCATCTAGCTGAATTTTTCTCAACACTGCCTTTTTTTGAATAAAAAATAATCAACAAGTTTTGATCAAAATTGCATTTATGCAAATTAAAATATTTATGCAATAGATAAAACAAAAATTATTACTGTACAAAATACTACTATTTAAAAAGTAAGTTTAAAAATTGTTGAAATTGTTGGGGTAGCAGTGATGATAGTGATGATATTGATTCAAACATAAAAATGAGTTTTTTGTTAAATTAAAATGTTTTGCTAATTGTTTGTGTAGGTTGTTGAATATATGATTTGTAATTTGTGTTTGTGTGTGTATGTGTTTTAAATTTGCTAAACTTGACTGCTTACGCTAAAAAAGTAAAATATTTTACACTTTTTTGTTTTAAAATGTTGACGTTTGTTTGTGATTTCTGGTGGGCAAAAATTTCATTTTTAAACTTAATTATGACGGTACTTGAAAAAAAGAAAATCAGAAAAAAAGTAAAACAAAAAAGACTGCTTTGTACAACAAAAAAAGTTAACTGAATAGAAAATTGGATCAAAGTAAGAGGAAAAAATAAAGGGAAAGCAATAATGAGAAGATGTGGCAAGCAATCAGACAAACAGCAGTGTTAAAATAAAGCAAATTTGAAAAAAATGATGATGATCATTGCCGAGGTCAAGAGTTTGAACTGAATATTCAGAGTTTGTGTTTGAGTTTGCATCAACAGTTTTTTGTTTGAGAACTTTGCTGTTGTTTGTACACTGTGTCTGTTTGTTGCTGCTGCCGTCGCCGCCGCCGCTGCCGCTGCCTAAATAATACAACACGAACCAAGGCAATTGCAGCAGCAGCTTCCGCTGCGATCTTTGCTTTTTGGACACTGGTCTGGATTGGAGGAAAAGCAACAAATAGTTAGCAAAAAAATTTTAACACAAAGAAATGTTTTCGAACAAATAAAAAAATGTTCGAATTTTTAAAATTACCTTGCGAATTAACTTTAGGTAGATTTTCTCTTGGCACGAGATGCATGACGGTCGTTTTGCCCAGTGGCAAATTGAGAACTGCAGGTAAACAAACAAATGAAGAGGCAAAAACAATTAGAGGTTAACATTTTAAACACAAAGTTCAAACTTAGTAAAAAGAACCACTCCTTCAAAGCAAACACAAACAAATTGGTGTGCTTTTTCAGAGATTCTCATTGCCATTTGTTTTTAACATCATCTTTACACTTCAACTAAAACACATCAAACGTACCTCCAAGTGTGACATTGCCGTGCAGAAAACGGCCCTGGTATATAAGCCTTAGAATTTCCGGCCTAGAGACGGCCTCATCTTCCCACTCTTCAGGCCAGTTGTCAAAAACAAACTGTGCAATCTCGGCGGCAGAATCGTTTGGTCTGAGATGCAATAAAAAATGTTTTCGTTAAAGTAAATCGTTTTTAAATTGTATCAATGTACAATTAACTTACGAAAAGATAAATTCTCTGGACTTTCCACTTTCGCCAAAAGCGGGCAGTAGCAGGCGAAGATTGATCTGTTTAAAAAAAGAAAAAAAACTCGATTTAGATTGAGTATTGTACATTTAAAAAATATAACGTTTTAAATTTTAAAGATTTGTTAAACCTGTACGTAAACGGTATATCAGTTAAATCCAATTGTGAAACAAATGTTTGGAATTAAATGAATTAGACTTAAAAACAAAATTAAATTTAAGTTATGATTTTTTTATAGAAAAATTTTTGCAAGACAAAGTTTAGTACTAATGAAAAAAATATTATTAATAACTGAACTACTTTACTATGTTTTTCAGAATAAGTAAGATCAAGTTCTGAGGAAAAAAAATAAAGTTGACGTTTCCTAATTTATTTTATCTATTTAAGGTTACTTAAAGTACATTTACAGTAAACATGTTTTTGGGCTTAAATTGGTTGTTTTTCTAACGTTTTTTAAAATCAAAACACGCCACTTTCAAACGTAAAACTTTCCGATTATTGTAGAATATGAATAAATAAAAGTAAAAAATTAAAACTATTTTAATTAGATTGTGTGTGTTTAAAAATATAAATTAAATAAAACTGTAAAACCACAATTACCTTATCGGCGGGAATTCGATTATTGGCCATTTTTGAAAATTGTAAAAAATGTGAAGTTTGAGAAAGACTAGAACAATAAAGATTGCAGTTGAAGTAAGCAGTTGCAACAATTGTACTGTATGTGAATGTGAAGTTTAAATTTGAAGTGTCAGCCGAGGTGCCTTGTTGAGCGTTGCAAGCCCACCTAATCCAAATGCTAGGTTTTAATCGGTCGCCTTCCAAGACCCAACTGGTGTGTGTGCGCTGTGTTGTTTGGATGTGCAGACCAGGAAGATGAAGATGAAGATGAAGAAGCTAACCAGAAAAAACAAACGCTTGTTAGTTGTTGGTGAGAGTGACAGGAAAAAGAGAAAGAGAGAGAGAGAGAGAGAGAGAGAGAAGGAAAGCAGGCGTTACCAGGAAGAGTCGAGTAAAGAAAATGAAGAGAGGAAAGGAGAGAGAGAAAATGCAAAAGACGGACACTGGAGAGTGTTTGGGGATGTGCTTTACGCCTTAATTCTCAAAATGATACGATGGGCTGTTGCTGATGTAATTGGGGAAAATGGCGGTACGACTTTGCAGATGCTCAAGTGAGATAAACTGTTTTAAAGTTGCAAATTTTTTACTTTCAGAACAAAACGGTGATGGTCAAATGTGGTGCTGGTAGTTGTTAGACTATCATTGGCAAAATTTTTTCATTATTATTTGTTGTTTCAGATGTTAATAAGGTTCGGAGTGTGCGGGCAAACTTTAAATGAAATTATGAGCAATTTTGGACGTGTGGTAAGATTCTGAAACCAAAGAGAAAAAAGAAAAAATTGCGTTAATTTAAGTGAAAAGTCAAAAATTTGCATCATATTTATTAATTAAACCTGCTCATTAACTATAAAAAATAAATTTTAAGTTTTAATTAAAACATTATTGTTAAAAAATGACATTTAAAAAATCAAATTTATAATAACTAACGTTTAACCTAGAATAAAAAATTTTGCAAAATTAAAACTAAAATATTGGCATTTTTACACAACAATCAGTCAACGGTTGAGTGAATGAACATTTTTGTAAAAATTCTATTGCCAAACTAATAACTTGGTAATATTTAACAGTTAAAGCTTGTAGTCTAGTCAAACTATTATAAGAAATGAAAACCGGCAATTGCTTGTAAAAATTAGTTTGAGACTTTTTAATTTTAATAACAAACTCAAAAGTTTACTTAAGTTTTCTACATTAAAAATGAACTCAATTTATTGATTCGTTTTTAGTGCTAATTAAAAATGAGGATGATTTTTTAAACAATACTTTAATAATTTATGCAAAGTATTGTACCTCTGCAATCAAATTAAAAAACCAACAAAAAATGCACATTTTCATTCAAAGTTTGTAATGACACTAATTTTTTCTATTAGACTTTTGCGCACAAAAATTAAACATATTTTTGCTTACGACATTGCATGTACAAAAGTCGATATTCAACAAAAAAAATAATTTGAATTTTTATTTTCAATGACTGAAAAGAAAAAAACGGAGACAAATCTGAAAAAAGAGCCAATTTAATTAAATAAATGACAATAGTCTGTGGTGTACAAGAAGGGCTTTTCAGTTTAGAAAAGCAAAATTGATATAGCCAAACAAACAGTAAGTTCACGCTAAATTCAAGAATTAGCTTCAGTGTGTGGGTCTGTGGTATAACGTTCTTTGTTCATTATTAATATCATATTCTTGCATTCTTTTTCTTTCTTTTGTTTCCCCTTTTCATAACAAAAACATACTAAATGAAGGAATCTAAATGGGCTGTATGAGTGAGGACCATGAAGAGAAAAACGGCTCCTTTCAAGGTCGTGGTCGCCACGAGTGAGTGAATGTGAGTGAGTGTGTCAGTGTGTAATGAAGCCGCAAATGAGACAAATAGACCAAAATGAAATGAAAAGAAAAAGAAAATCATGCACGTTCTCACCCATTATTTCCGTTTGTACAAAACACACACATTACAACTGTGTCCGTTTTGTGTGTCTGAATAGAGGAGAAAAAACCCCGACCAAATAATCAACACTACACGCCAGCGGTGACCACCGTAACTGATCTCTCTGTGCTGTTTGGCACTTTTTTCTTTCGGTTTTTTCTCTATTCTTTATCAATATCCACTGTTGTTCTGTACGGCAATGTTACTGAGTAGTGTCAAGGTATGGTCACAACAGAGGCAAAAACAAAATAGTAGTAGGGAGAATTACCACCAGAAAAAGGCCGAAACCGTACATTGTGCGCTACTGTGGAGAAATAGTCATTGTACGGCACTCATTGAGGGTCCGGTCCGATCCAGTCGGACGCTCCGTCATCAGCATTTCTAACAAAGACGTCAATGGCAAATGTTTTTTTGCGCTGAAAGTAGAAATGAAAAAAAACGCAAAAAATGTATCTGGCCGTCTGCGTGCAAAAAACAAATAACAAAGGAAAAAATCATTTGCTAGCAGCAGTAAAATGTACTTTAATTGTACGGCGGCAGCGGTGGTCGTCGCCGTGTCTGTTACACAACGACAACAACCACCGTTTTACAACCTCAAAACACGAGAGACCTCTTTTTCTTCTTTTACACTGAATTGTGTTGTAGGTCAACGGATACTTGACTTGTATTATTACTTCCTTCCAGTTTTTTTGCCTAAATAAATGAGCCTAAAAAGCAGTCAGAATTGTGTGTGTGTGTGTGTGTGTGTGTGTGTGTGTGTGTGTGTGGTTGTGTGCTCGTTAGGAAACCAAATTGCTACCGCTGAAAAATTGCCACTGCACTTGCATTCTCCGTTTCTCCCATTTTTTCTGACGCCTCTCTATTACTTTAAAAAAAGCTCATTAATACGGACTGAAAATAATGCTTCCATGGCAGATAGGAAAACATAAACAAAAACAGCAAAAGTAGAAAAAGATGAAAAGGGAGCACTTTAAAGTTTGCTGCTTCAGACTGAGTAACAGAAAAAAGAGAAGAAAAACTTCATAAATAATCAAATAGATTCATTCTACAGGGTCTTCCTGAGCCCTAGACAACCAACGGTTGTTTGTCTATGTTTGAGCGAGCCCTGATTAGCCAAAGTGGGCAACCATCAACAACAACCAGCCAACCAGCCAACTAACAAACAACATCGGCCTAAACAGGAAGAGAGAAAAGACAAAAACAGCAAGCAGTAGCTATCAGGAATATGTGAAAAAGGGAAAAAGAAAAGGCTTGCGCTCTGTAAGAACTGAATCGAGACGATGATGAATGGCATGGGCTGTGTGTGTGTTTCAGTGATGGCTGACTGGCCAAATTGGCCAAATTGGACAGATGATATGTACGGAATAGCAGCAGTACGGTACAGTAGCCGTACAACAGCAGCAGAAAAACTACCTCTACCAGTTTTTCAAGAGCAAATGTTGGCGGAATGTCACGGGAGCAAAGGAAAAAAATGTAAAAAGGCTCAAGAGGCCTAAAACAGAAGCAGCAACAACAGCATCATCTTCATAGTCGTTGTCGTCGTCGTCGGCACTTGTACGCCATTTGCACTTCTGCAAAAGCTCTTAAACCTATCATTTCTACCATTTTCAAGGGCCCCTATTTTTGCACAGGGAACACAGTAATGCATCCTAGGAATCACCCAGATTCTTTGCTAATTTATGAGAACGCGCGCATTTTAATCATCATTAATACTGACAGTATTAATGAAATGAAGTGCATTAATGAAACGCTGGCAATGAAACGCTGGCAAAGACTAAGCTGGCCAAGAGCGGCTGCTTCTTGGTGAAAACACTTTGCACGTCAATGCAAACTTTCATTACCACACTAGTGAAAAAACCCACCAAAAAACATATTTGGGCAATTGGCCAAAGCACAAAATGCACGACTTACACGCACACAAAACTGGAGGCACCACACTGACATCAGCAGCTGTTGCCGTTGGGCATGAATTTTTTCTAAAACAATTAACAAACAATAGAAAAACAAAAAACAAAACAAAATTTGTGCGCAAAGAGGTGTATATTCAAAAATTGCTTTTTGTGTGGAGGATGAATTGCAAAAATGATAATACAAAAACGATGCTGTGCACAAATTGTGACAAGTGATGCGTTGATTTAGAAAACTGACAAATAGACAGATAGACAAACGGAAACAGAAAACAAAACCAAAACTGTGCACTGGATGGTCACTTGAAAAAGATTAAACAAGCGCAAAAAGAAGTCACCTAACATGTCAAACAAATCACAAAAAAAGTGCAGTGTTACATTTAAATTAAAAGTTTAGTCTGACTGACTGTCAAATGCGACCTGCACAGGTCGGCTTAAAAAGATGAAAATGTGGACACTGCCTAAAAAAGGCAATGACACATCTCGCTATGACACTGGCTGGTTCACTGTTTAATTAACACTCAAGAACACACTCACACACAGTACTACTTGTTTATGTGTGTTTGTATAAATGTTCTTCTCTTTGATTACCTGCTAATTGTGCCACCAAAGTGCGGGCACGCATTGTGTGTGTGTGTGTGGTAGCCGCCTGTTTTGACAGGAAAAAGTGTGAGGAGGATGAGGAGGAAGGTGATGATGATGCTAATGAGCAGACAATGCCATCTAAACCAAATGCTGACAATGACAACTTCCAACCGCCACCAACATTTTCACCTTGTGTCACATATTACTTGTGCTCTCAAACAAATGAGCACACCCAAAGAAGTGAACACTGCTGAAAAATTTGCGTCGTCATAGTATTCATGTTTGCAACCTTTTTTTCACTTTTAACATATGTCACTGTTCTGGAATAGCAAATATAATTTTAAACAAAAACCAATTTTGTTTTTGTTAACTTGCAGTTTTCATTAAACGTAAGTCAGTCAGACAGGCAAACATTTAAACAAAATCTGACAGCAAAACAACGACATTTGTTTTTCAAATTAACTTTGTACTGTAAAACTTGATTTTTTTTGTAATAAAATTGTTTAAGTACTAAGGTTGACCTAAAACCCGAAAAACTTAATTTAACTGTTTGTAATTTGTTTGAATGCAAAATTACAAAATTGAAAATTGGAAAAGTTACAACAAAAGTTTTCATTTATTTCTCATTAAATTGTATTTTTTCATGTAAATATTCAAATGAGTTTTATATTTATTATTGTCATTATAATTTGCTATTTACACTATTTTTTTCTACAAAGCTTTAACAATATTCTGTTTTTCGCAAATTTTCAATTTTTTGCTCAATAAAGTTAGTAAATAGACTAGACATAAATTGAATAAAAAATCAAAAACAGATCAATTGATCAAGTCAGCTGTCTTACAAACTCTAGGCAATCAGTCAGTGTCAAATTCAGAGCTTTAGAAAACTAAAACAACCATTTTGCAAATATCGCATTTTTTAATTTGTCTGCTTTTACTCACTACTGCTTTTCTCCATTCATCAATTTGGCGTATTAACACAAAAAGAAAATATTGTATGCACAGAAACACAGTGCCAGCGTTGATAATAGAGCCGTACAGTTGCTAATTAGGAAAGGCGATGTAGATACGAGACGATATGAGAAATCTTAAAATGAAACTCTCACCATTAGCGACATTTGCCGTACTCAGCTATATCACTTTCTTCAAAAATGCTAGTTTTTCCAACTAACTAACTAACGCGAAAATTTTTACTGAAATTTTTTTTATTCAATGGTCTATGCAATAAAATAAGCAAAAAATAAAACGATTGGCAAAAATGATACGCTAGTAAAGAAGAAGGGCTCACAATATATAATTGAGCCTTTATCATTTCGTAAAAATACAATTTTTGAAAAAAAATAGAAATAGGTTAGTCGTTGAGATTCTAGAACCGTTGTCGTTGCCAGGCGACCTCACTAGAAAGTTGTCCGGCTAAGAAGAGCTGGCAAAACTAGTTAAGCTCTTTTTCCACTTCCTTCCATTTCCCGGCAATGGTTGTCTTGGAAGGCGATCTCAATTTCATTCTCTCTCTCTCTCTTTCTCTTTAGTCGCCCATCAACTCTATCTATCCTTTATTACTACCACCACCACTGCACACAATTGCAGCTAGAGCACTTCATTTCACATCTGCACTAAAGTCTCCCGCTTTTATCCCGCTTCTTTCTCTATCTTAAAACTTTATAGAAAACTAAAAAATAAAATTTAGCAATTTTTGGCAATGTTTAGCGATCTGGTGCCTGGACCGTGTTTGAAGCCGTGTTTCTGCTGATGCTGACTACGGTTGCTAGCTCTTATCAATTCCGTTGTATCTGGTTAACTGCCTCTGTGTTGTATGCTTGTGTGTGTTGTCTGGTAAACTGTCTGTCTGTCTGCTTGTCTGTTTGTTTGTGGAACTGAATTGAACTAAACTGGTCGCAGTCGCCATTTAATTCAATTGCAACCGGGCAACAAACCAGCAGCAGCACTAACTAAAGAGAAAGAGAAAGACTGGAGACACAAAGGAAGCAGTTCAGCAGTTTTTCAACAGTGTTTTCTGTCACCATCAAAAGCAATTGAGAGACAACCAATTTACTGCTGCTGCTGTGCCGTTTCTGTACGGTTAGAAAGTACAGCAAGAAAAAAAAAGAAAAAAAGAGAGAAAAACAAAAAGAAGGAAAATGAAAGACTGTCTGCCAGTGATAGCAGCAGCGGTGGTGACTAACTGTAAATTGAGCTGCTGTAGCAATATAAGAAACAAGAAGAAAGAGACAACATTATCGTCGAGGTGGTTGTCGAGACTTTGAGGCAACAGCAGAAGCGGAAGAGACACTGACAGTGATCTCAGCGCTGAGCAAAGTCAATGGCAAACAAACGAGAAAAGAAACGGAAAAATTGCCGTCGACAGCAGGCTGATCAACCGATTAGCTATAGTTGCAGCCGTTGCTGCTGCTGCTTGATAAGAGTTTGATTCCTGCTTATTTTCTTTCCGGCAGTTTTTCAGTTCATCAGTGATGGAATGTGTGTGTACACTGTACAGGCAATCGTAGATTAAGATAAGACGACGCTTTTCAAGGAATCTTAGCGGTTGTTTAATGATTGCTTTGGCTGCTGTCAGCTGGCAATTTAGCAAATGACAAGAAGATGACTTTAGATGTATATTAGCACATGAGCACAAAAACACACACACTGTCAAAGCTAGTTAAATATTCTGGTGCTACTTTCACTGTTAAAAAATGCTTTTTGTTAAGAAGCACAAAAATACGCAGCACCAGCAGGAAAATCACTGACTGGCTGGTGGTGGTGGTGGTGACAGTCTGTATTGTACATGAGTGCAAGTGAAGAAAAGGATGGAAAAAGTGGAAAAGGGGAAACACCGCACAAACAAACAACACACACTAGTTGGCATCAGTCATTGACACAATCACGCACACACACACACTCACAAATTGTTACACAAAAACGGTAAGGCGCACTTTGCTGCTAGCAATAAGCAGTACAGCGCACATTGGTGCAATAACAAGTGCGTAGTACTGACACCAGAGCGTTACACTTTTTTCCTTTTTCATTTCACTAAAACGCAATGTAAGAATACACGCTTTTGCCAATTTGTGTCGAGTTTGTTTGCCCAAATCAATTTACCGTTTGTCGGTGTGCAGAGCTTCAGGCTTCAGGCCTACCAGCTTCTCAAAAAAGGGATTCAGAAACGATTTAATGCATAGATTCTTGTTGATTTTTGCTGTTGCTGCTGCTAATAAATGGGGAAATAAATGGTTGTGAGAACAGCGTTAGTCGCTTAGGCGTTCACAGCACTGTTCATTAGTGTGAATGTGTGTGAGTGTGTTTGTTCAAAGTGTGAGTTAACACACTTCTTTTTCTGCACACTACTCACACACATACATTTCTACTTTTCCATCATTCATCATCACACCGCACATGATTAAGCCGCTAGTAGTAGTAGCATTTGAAATTACAACAGCAGCAGCAAATGCACAAAATGTTTGGTAGACAAAATGTTGCAGCTGCTAACATTACTCATTTACACACACACTTTCTATTTTGTGCACTTTACACGCTCACACCGTGAAACTGTCAACATTTTGCTCTCTTTTCTTTATCTACCAAACACTGCGGCGAACACTGCTTTAATTCGATCAAAACTGCAGTAAACAAATGAAAAGAAAAACACTTGTAAAACAGCAGCAGCAACAACAACAAAAACAACAATACCAACAAAAGCAACAGTGACAAAATTTGAGTGCTGCAGCAATTTAGAATTTTGTACGACTTGTACGAGGATTGCGTGAAAAGACTGTGAACTGATTTTCACGCGTTTTTACGACAGTAGTGTACAATTGAATCTTCGTGCAGCAATAAACTACTTGCTCTTTTCAATTATTCAAAAAACGTTTTTAAGACAATGTTGCTGATTTTGCAAAAAAACTAGTGCAATTGCAATTGTTAGTAGAAACGGTTAGGGGCAGTGTTAATGGCACTGCTTTCTTTTGTTTTATTTTTGTTTCGGAGACTGCAAAATTGCTCCTGTTTTACCTTTCTGCCTGCAATCTGCACTGCACTCTTTCTTGAGTGACACTTTTTTCAGCTTTTATTCTCCTCATGCTTATCTTGCACTGAAACTTTTTTACTGTTCTGCAGTACAGTGATTTCTGCTGTACAAAAGTGGACAATGCAAATGTACAAGTTAAGTTTATACTTTACTGGTGTCAGCATGTCCGCAGGCAAAATTGATCCCATTCTCAAACACACAACATTAACCAGCGCATTAGCCATGGGAATAGGCAATCAGAAGAGCGAAAAAACAATAAACAAACAGCACCAGCAAATAGATGACCAATGATGGCCAAGTGAACATGGCCTGCGCAGATTGTTGACGATGATGGCAAAGTCTTTTTCTTTTCTTTTTCTTGCGCCAACTAGCAATTGCTACGCAATTGGAAGGTCAATTGGAAGTAAAGAAGGAGGCAAACTGCTGCTGCTGCTGCTGCTAAAGGAAACACAAAGAGAAGAGGAAGAGGAGACCACCACTGGACAACAATGGAGGCCAACAACGGCGGCGGCAGAAAAAATTACTGAGCAGAGAGCAAAGACGAGCAAAGGAACAAAGTGGGAAAAGATGAAGAACAATCACAACAACAACAGCCACCACCACAGCTGCAGATGTTGTTGTGCTGTTGTGCTGCTGTTCATTAGAAGCATGTGTGTGGGTCAATGCTAGCTATGAGTGCCCAATGCTAATTGATCTACTTTAGCTGGTAATCAATTAACTGCTGCTAAAGTAGGCAAAAAAGTGAGAAAAAAGTTCTTTCGGCACTTACTTTTTTGTGGTGGTGGTGGCGGCGGAGGATCAGTGATGTTCCCAGCGTAGTTCCGTTTTTGCAATTTTTTGCTGAAAAGTGCCAACAGAACGGAGGGAAGGCAACAATGTTCAGGTTTAACAGTATCAACGACAACAACAACGAAGATGAAAACGAAGGTGACTACCAGAAAGACGATATTGAGATGTGTGTGATGGTCAGAAGATCTGCCCAAATGTTGGTGAATTGAGTTGAAGTTAGCACAAGTTTAGCTTTGTGCTTTTGCTCAAGAGATCTTTGGTTGTAGTGAGGGTGGTGGTTGTGGTGATTTCTGGAGAAGATGTCGAGGGTGACGGCAGAAGTACTGCTGAAGACGACGGTATAAATTGATGAGGGTGGTGATGATCACCAGGACTGTGTTTCTGCTTGCTGATTCTGTTCAGCAGCTCTGGTACCTCTGCTGCTGCTGAGAACTCTGACTGAGTTTGTGCTGATGATGTACAGCATCAGCAGTAGAAAGACGAGAAAAACCAGAAAATAAAAAGAGATCAGAAAAGAGAGCGTCTTCTTCTCCACGTTTCTACTGCTGTTTACTTTTTGTCTTTTTCTTCTTTTTCTTCTTCCTATTTGGTGTGTGCTTGTGTGAAACGGTCTATCAGTTCACAGTACACAGGAAAACAGAGAGAACAGCACAGACTGCGCACAGACTGCTGCTGCTGATTTTCTTCTTCGTCTTCTGCTTCTCAGAGCTGCTGCTGATCAGAGCTAAAGTCGCTGCTGTTTTTGCTTTTGCTGCTGCTGCGGTTCGTCGTGGTGTCAAATGGTTGTGGCTCAGAGAACACACGGCTGTTTGAATGAGTGAGAAAAGGAGAGATGGAGAGAGAGAGAGACGATAGGAACGACAGAGAAGAAGAGGAAGCAGCAGAAGAGAAGGGAAAGGCGACGTTTGGTGGCGCAGTGGCAGCAGCAGAAACGGCCCTCTCTTTTACTGCTTTTTGAGAGTCGAGGGGAGAGAGAGAGAGAGAGAGAGAGAGAGCGGGCACAGAGCTAGTCAGTGTGTTGAGCAAAGCACCAAATGGAGGCAAATGGAAATGGAGAAAGAGAGGGCAGCAGCAGCAGCGGCGGCGGCAATTAAGCAACAAAATGTAACAGACGTAGAGCACCACACGACGACGACGACGAGCATTCGATCGGTGCAGGGCTGAGGGGGCAACAGCAGCGTAACTGCTGCAGCAGTAGTAGTGCTCAGTCTGACTGCTTCTTTCTGCCTTCCCCCTCTCTCTGCTGTCAATTCAGTGTGTGTGTGTGAAGTAAGGTCAATCTGATTTGAAATAGAGAGCAGCAGCAGCAGCAGTCAAAGTGCCTGACTGTGTTTGACTGTCTGACTCACACACTCACACACACACACACTTTTTTCAGGCCTGCCAAGAGGACATTAGATGTGTGTGCACTAGATGAAAAGGGAAGGGAATTATTAGGTGATCACACTGTCTCACCACTGGTGGTGAGGAGAGATTGGCGTATTGTGTGAGTCAGACTGACTGATTGTCTGACTGACTGCTTGCTTGCTGATAATGTGACAGACTGAGTGTCGCCCAAACGTCTGAGTCAAGTTTAAGGAAAAGGAGATAATGAAAAGCAAATAATGAATGAAAAACAAGATATGAAATAGTCAATAACGCAGAATTTAAAATTCAAAAGCGATTAATTTTTAATAAAAGAAACCAAAATTTTTTTAGAAAAAAAGTGCATTCTAGTGCTCAAGTGGTTAATGACTTGTTTTGTCCTCTTGTAAAATTCTTTACAAATAAAAGTGCAGAATCCCTAAAAATGTTTGGCTAGTAGTAGTAACAACAGCAGCCGCAGCCGCAGCAGCACTTAAAAAAGCAAACACATTGCACAACAAAGAGCACACACAGACACACAGGAGAACACCACCACAATCAACAACAGCAAAAATACGAGGAAAAATGTGCAAAAAGTTTGATTTCCCTATTCCTCTTCTCGTCTCTTCTCTTGCACCCTTGACTGACTGAAAGGGGACAGAAAGAAAAAGAAAGGGAGAGAGAATGAAAATGAAGAAAAGAGAGTGCCACAGTGGCATAAGTAGGGCACCAAGTGCGCCCGATTCAGCAGCAACGGCAGCACAGTAGTTTCCAGTGAATTGGCGCTCTGGTGCTCCCTTTCCTCACTCCCATCGCTCCCTATTTTCCTGCATTTCCACTTCCTTCACTTGCTCTTGACTTGCTTATTTGTCGGCAATGGTCGCCTGTGTATGTGTTGGTGCCCAAAAGTGGTGCCACTGCCAGTACTGCAGCCCGTTTCATTTGGCAGTCATCTCTTTCTTTTTTCTTCTCTATAATACATCTACTTCTTTTTGGATCGCCGATCCCTTGGCTCCTAGCCTTGGCAATTGCCTTTCACTTTGGCCATGTTTTTTTCTCTTTCGCTCATTTCCAAATTCTCCACTGACTCACTCAGTCAAGCACACACACACACACATGGACAGACAATACAGCTCACATGCTGAGTTGGCCCAGAGTTGCAGGCAAAAAGGAAGGCAGCAGTAGTCAGTCAGTCAGTCGGTCGGTCGGTGTCTACTGGTCGTCTGCTGGATCGTTCCAGAGAAAGGCGGAAAAAAGTGAAAAAAAGGAAGAAGAAACGGGAAATGGACAAGTACTGCAAGTGCACGGGTAAAAAGAGAAATAGAGAGAGAAAGCCAACCGACGATGCTGAATCGGCAATGCAATTCTGGAACGATTCTGGTGCTTTGCTGCTGCTAGCTCTTCTGACTATTAGGGTGACGTCATATTCTAAACAGGGAACCAGAACAGCACAGAACAGGAATTGCACATTGCACTGCACCGAGCTGAAAAGCTGATTCGGTAGAATCGGTGAGATTGCCACCACCAGCAAATTGCTGTTCAGTTTAGCACTGGTCGTGGTGGTGGCAGTGGCCGTAGGGCCGTCAGAGCTGATCTGATCTGAGCTACCTGAGGTAGCTTTACCGTACGTCATCTGCTCACATTTAGTGTCTGCTTTCGTTTGCCTTTTTCAAGCGTGATGAATGTCAGGTGTGCAAGTGTGCAGGTAATGTGATTTAATGCCAGACAGGTTAAGTTGAAGTGGTGGTGGTTTTTTGATTCAAAAGCTGTTTAAAAATAGCACTTTTAGTACTAAAAAGTAATTTGCCATTTTGCTGAAAAGGTTTGAGCAAGCCTGGTGCATTTTGACTAGAATTTAGAAATTGAATTTGTTCACTTTTAGCTTTGTCGTTACAATTTGCACAATTTTTTTATACAGAAGTAATGTTATAACTTTATTATCAATTGAGACGTTGACAATTACAAGCTGGTAAGATTAATGTCATACGGTTGTCAAACAGAAACTTGCTAATTACCAGAATAAAATCAATTTTTGTGTTGAAAAGAATGTTTGCTAAAACTGAAGCGCTTTCTAGTGGACGAAAAACAAAGTTTGCAAAAAAATATTTAAAAACAACAAAGTTGCAATAAAAATTAAAAATATGTGGGTTACAATTGTAAACTTAGAAATGCCAGCGTCACAGCTGCATTGGCCGCATATTTGGGGAAAAAGAAAATATGAAAAAATATAAAATCAAAAATAGAATGGAATGAAAAAGTTGTAAGTGGTAATAAAAACTGCATTCCCGCTTAGAACAGCTGCAAGAAGACGGGTTTGCGGCTATCACTGTCAAAGTGAACGTTTTCACCACTGGTTAGAAGGTGGTAAATGTTGCCTCCTGCTCCTTTTTTTGTGCCCTCGTTGTCCTTCTCCTCCTCTTCTTTCTCCTTTTTGCTTCTGTTCTCCTGCTCGTCTTTGGTGATCAGATAGTATAGTGTAAACAGACAGGCCAGGTAGAATCCAATAAAGAAGATGGTAGCCAGGGAGAAAACCGAAAAGAGGCACTGCTGATCAAAGCAGTAGACGAAGATGTGCGAGGCATGCAATTTTTCAGCACAACTGACCGGCTCTTTCAGCCCCAGCTCGACCGCCTCGAGTCGTCGGCGGAGCAGGGTGACCACCAGGTCCCGGTCAAAGGCGCTGCAGTTGTTTGGTCCTTGTTGTTCGAGAACTCGGCGCACGCACTGGCCGTACACCGAGAGACTGCTGCAAATCTGATGCTGTTGAAAGTGGGACTGAAACAAAAGGAAAGAATTTGTAATAATAAAACAATTTTTTAATATTTGACATAAAAACTCACTCCGGTCGTTTGGTATATCTGCCCCACCTTTGTAGGGGAGGAGGAGATGGAAGAAGAGAAAGAGAGTACTGCTTCAAACTGGTGGAAACAGTCGGTGAAGTTGGCGACAGTGCTAGAGTTCTTGATGCAGCCAAATGGAACGATCATTTTGATGTCGTTGTTGCTGTTAAAATGCTGCTGTGACTTGATGGCAGCAGTCCAGCAACCGACACCGAAGACCCATGGGTTAACGGCACACTTTTCAGAGGTGCTGTTCAGCGAGTCAAGAAGCAAAGCTGGATTGATGGCAAAACCTGCAATCAGAAGGACAAAAGTGATGGCTGGTTTGTTGCAAACAGCCATAGTGAACAGTTGGTTATTGATTAAATTTAGATTGACAGGATGCTAAAATGCTAAAACATTCAAATTGTGAAGTGTTCGAAGCAAAATGAGGATTGTAAATGAAAAATCTACTAGATCGTCGGTGGTGATGATGCTTGCACTTGTGACTGATCAGTAGTGATCACTGGCTAACTGTAAAGGGCGATTGACTAATGAATTGAACGATCACGAAATAGACAACTGTTGTTGCTGTTGTTGTGGTGGTGGTGGTCTTTGCGTTAAAATGAAGTGCATCAACAGCAACAGCAACTAAAACCAGACAAAACACCAATTACTGGTGAACCGTACAAAATCACTCTCTCACGAGACCAGCTACTAATGAACAAATGTAAGCATAAAAAGCACTACTGCTGGTTTCTGTTGCTACTGCAACTTTTCTTCTTTTGTAATTGATTCTCAGTATTGGCCATTAGTTTGTTTGCTTGTTGTGACAGAAGCTACACCACTGTGATTTTTTGTTTTTTGCAGGTTTAGTTGCTAGTGGGTTTGTTATTGAACTGCTGATTGGTAAATGGTAGCATCAACAATCACAGTGGCAAACGTGAGACGACGACCAGTGAAAATGATGTTTACTTAGGAGTGCAAAGTTTTCTTCTTTTTTGCTGAAAAAAATAAAAACTTAGAGGGCTCAATGAAAACATTGAATCGTCAATGTCACCTTGAACTTTCGTTTTCAGTTTTGTCAGCAGCCATTTGCACACACTAATGGTTTTTTGGCTGCGGATGAAAAGTAATTAGTGCAGCAGTAGCAACAGCAGCAACAACAAATAGAGTTAGTGTAATGTCTACTGGTAGCTGGTAGTCTTTTCACTGGTTCACACATTCCAATTAAGTGTGAGTTGAGTACAGTGAGCTGAAAGTGGTGAAATTGGTTAACTGAAATAGATTTCTTTTAATAATTAACAGAAAGTAGTAGTTTTCATTTACAAATACAGTACTTAAAAATTGAAACAGCAAATATGTGTGAAACCATATTGCAAATAAGCAAGAAAACTGCAATGGGTGTCAGCAAACCTAATGCTTGGATGTTGAGCTGCGCAGTTCAGAAATCCCCTTTTTCCTAAAATTAGAATGTACATGAAAAATAGTCTTAGCTCTTTTTCCCCTTTTTACAAACACCCAGAGCACACTACAAACTAGCAAGGAAAATGACAAAACAATAAAACACACAGACGATATTTGAATCGATGTCAGTTCTGTAAAGTTCAGTCACCACCACTACCACCGGCAGAGAGCCAAGACATTCCACTTTTAATTATTCTTTGCCCTTTTTTCCCCTTCTCTGCAACTTTCAATAACTGAAGAAAACATTATTGGCAACAAACAGATGCTCATCATTGCTGGCATTCCCTTCATCATGCTACAAAACATATAAAAGCGTTGAGTTGTTTAGGGGACGATTTGGTTTGCCCTACAAACAACAGCAGCAGTTGCACGCAAATCAGTTGTTTGTACAAGATGCCCAAACCAACTTTTTGGTCTTCTTTTCTCACCACTTTCCTCCTACTTCTCCTCATGTGGGCCATCTCAGGCCACTGCTGGCACATGACGCCCAACACTTGGGCTTATCACCACCAGAACAACAACGACCATCATCCAAAAGGCTTCAAACCAGATCAACTTCCGACCAGTCTTGCCCAGATGAAGTACCCCACGGCAGCTGATCTACATCGTGCTCAAAACAGCCGCCACAACTGCGTCCACCCCTTCAGTGGTTTTCTAGCCAACAACGGCAAACTGATGGTGGACGACACCACAAACATGACGATGGCCCGAGAGCTGGTGGCCGGCACGACGGCCGTCATCTGGGACAACTACCGCTCCTTTGCCTGGGGCCCGCTGACGCCCGATCAGTCGAAAAGGTCAGCGGTCGAGGCGTCGGTGGCCCTCTCTGCTCTGATCACCTTCCACCTGATGGGCTGGAAGGACAAGGAGGCAGAGGCGAGGTACTACGTGCTGGAGGCGATCACCAAAAAATCATCTCCCCCGGCGTTGGAGCTTTTTCCCGGCCTGGTGACCGCTTATCAACTGACTGGAGAGTGGACGTTCTTGAGGGCTGCCTCGAGGATTGCCTCCAGCCTGGCCGACGTCTGGCAGCTGCCGAAGAACACCCTTTGCGATCGGTGGCCCATAGAGGCAATTACCTTCTACCGAGAACGACGGGGCTACGGCAACTACGAGGATTACCAGCGCAGTTTTGCGTACTGCGAGCAGAGTATGAGCTGGTGGCGGGAGAACAACGGCGGCCGCAATGAGACTGCCTCTTGGCTGTACTACTGGACGATGGGTAAGTATCATTATACTGTTGATAAGGAAACACCTTAATAAGTAAACATTTTCTTTGTTGTGTAAACTTTTTTCAGTTAACTTTCACCGCTTCACTAACTTCAACTACAGCTCCTCGTTGGATCGCTTTAACGCCTGGCTTGCCAATCATGAAACTAATGTCACTGTTATCAACCACTTCAACTCCACCAGCCCTATGCTGTTTATCAGCGGTTCGCAAGTAAAGGTGGTGCAGGTAGAGCAGGCAGATAACAACAGCGCTGACAACCAAGATAATGAGTTGGATGAGATTGATAAGCGTAGAGTGGCAAAAAATAGGAAGACTAAAAAAGAAGATGATGATGAAGTTGATGATGAGGAAAGTGAAGCCCTGGTGTACCTCAGTGAGAAGGAGGGTGAAATGGAGGGCGTCGACTGCGCCTACGGAGCCACCTTTCTGATGGCCGCTCAGGCGAGACGAGACACAGTGCTGATCGGGGAGCGGCAGAGGCCGCCCAGTCTGCTCTGGACCGACTGGCGACTGCAAAGTACCGGCCAGAACATCACTGAAACCTGTCGTCGAGCAACGTTAGCCAACTCAGCTGAGCTTGCCCACCAGCTGCCGCAAAAGTTCTACTTTGCCTATGACTACAGCGAATCTGCTAAAAAGCGGAATTTTTCATCACCGAATAAAATCTCGGGAAAGGGTGGAACGCCAGAAATTGAATTTCAAGAACCTCACTCCCCTTCAAAATCACTCGTCAACAGCAAGGAGGGAACAAGCAAGCAAGTAAACCTCCTGCCGCAACTGGCCCTCTCCTACCTGATCGCCTATCGCACCACCCACGACCGGAACTACCGCGAGTTTGTCTGGGAGCACTTTCTCGCCCTGCAGGACTACATTGCCTGCCAGGTGGAGGCCGGCACCGGACGGCTGCCCAACTTTCAGGCACTGGTTGAAGGCAGTAGTGGTTTGTCTGCAAAGGAACTGGCTTCCACCTTCTTCGGCCAGACGATGCGCTACCTTTTCCTCGCTTTTGAAGAGGAGTGGACCTGGCCGCTCAGTCAGTACGTGATCACCGCCTCGGGCAACCCGATCAAAATTCTGCCAAAGTCGATTGAGTGATTATGTGATTTTGGTAATTACTGATTGAAAACTGGTTGGTTTTCTTGCAAGGAAAAAAAAGAAAAAGAGTTTGAGCTTGCTTGTATGCTTAATCTAGTTAAGTTTATTGTGGGTTACTTTATTGTAAATTATTGTGTGTTTACTTTTATTTGGTTGTTGGTTTGTATTCAGTTGAGCTCTTATTCTTGTTTTTAAGCTTTACTTTGCTTTCAAGTTTTGTAAGTTTGCTGCAGTTGCCTAGTTCACTGTGTAGCTTTTTTATTTTTGTTTTTATCTGTAATCCAGTGACTAATAAACAAAATCAATTTCATGTTTTTCGCTTGACTACTTTCAGCGGAAACTCCTCAAAAGTGGTAGAAAATTTGAAAGGCAGCGTTTTCAATTTTTTGGGCGTTTCGGGTGTCACCTCAAAACGGTAGCGAGGCAACAGTCGAGCAAGGGCGTACTTCATTTCCAGGTAGGCGTATCGCATTCCAATGCAATTTCGTGACCCCTCTCCGAAGGCGAGGTAAGCGTATGGAACTAGTTGGTCCTTATTTTCAGGCAAAAAACGCTCTGGACGGAATGTTTCCGGTTCAGGGTAGTATTCTTGAAACAAAATGCTTAGCAGTTAAAAAAACTATTCACAAAACTGAGTTTTAAACTATTTTACCCGAGTTGTAGTGCACTGCCACTGTGGGAATCTCAATCAGTTGTCCTTTCTTCAGTTCAAGCCGCTTTCCATTTTCCAGCGGCAGTGTGTAGCTGTCAGAAACGAGACGACGTTCTAGTCGAGCTAGTGCCGGGTACTTTCGGTTCGTCTCCTTGATGACGGCGTCTAACAGTGGACAGCCGTTTTCGGTGGCCATCAACACCTGATAGTACTCGTCAGAGTGCGGATCCAGCGATTCCAGCTTTTCCTTTAACTCCTCAACCAGTCGTTCCTGGATCGGCGGTGCCCATGCCAGTTCAAAGACCACGCCGGTGAGGGCTACTGCGATGGTGTGAAAACCTGCCGCAAAAATGTTCATAGCAACGCCAACAACTTCTTCATCAGTGAGCTTTGAGGTTTTGGTGGCAAATTTTGTAGAAGTTTTACCGCTGTTGTTGTTTTCGTCATCAAACTCTAAAAAAGAGAATTAAGTTTAATTGTGTTTTCAAAATAGTGATATTCACTAGTACCTCTTTCCATTGACGCCGTCAACTGTTCAAGTTCAGTGGCTGAGCTTTTACTCTCGTCTGTTGCCTTTGACTCAGCGACACTCGCCTCAACCAGCAGCTGAACAAGATTTTTGTTGTGGGCAGCAGAACTTTTGTTACCCTCTGCATTTCTTTCCTCCTTAGTGCGTCGAATTATTTCTAAAATGGCCTTCATGTACCAGTCAGTGGCCACGGCGTTGAAGGGGTGATCAACGCCGATCAGGGCGTTCACCCAGGCCGGAAGGGTGAAATAGGCCACCGCCCGCAGAGGGCTCACTTCCGGCAGCTGCAATCCATAGGTGACAAAAGGGTTGACGCTTCGGGCGCCACCAAGGCCGCTGGAATCGCCCGTCTCAGTGGCAAAGGAGGTGTTCGCTATCGTCTCAATGGCAAAGCCGATAAACGGGTCCCGAGAGTCGGCAATGAGCCCGCCCTTCTCCTTCACCGCCTGCTCAAAGTACTCATCCAGTTTATCAAGAAGGTTATTGATAACGGGAACGGCCCTCCTTAGCCGTCCGCTGGTAAAGTTAGGGCTGGCGGCCGCCCGCAACCGCTTCCACGTTGTGCCCTCTGCAAAAAGCAGGCCATTGTTGATGGCAATGTGGTAGCTAGTGACTGCTCGCCTGTTGATAAAGTGGTTAAAGTCTTTAATGAGAATGAGGCGCAGCAGGCGGGCATCGGCAACTGTCAACACTGGTTCCAGAAAGTTGAAGTTGCCATAGACGGGGCCAAATTGGGCGGCTAAACGGCGTTCAATTTCTAGCGGAGATTCACGGGCAATTTGGCCGGCGTTTCCCAGCGTAAACACACTTGGTTTTGGACCACTGATTTCTCGCTTAGACCAGTAGCTGTATCGGTGGCGAATGTATCTAAAACAAAATAAAAGTTTAAAGTTACAACTCAATTCAAAAATGTAGATGCTGTAAAACTCGCTTACAAGTAAGCCAACACGGTGACTAAAAGTAGCACAGTCAAAAACATTTTTATTTTTTCAGTCAATCAGCAGTAGTAGGAAAACAATCACACTACCAACAATTTACTGCCAACATTCAGCTTATATAAACACACACAGACAAACTTGCTGGTTGATAATGACCAAACGCTGGCAAACAAACAGACAAACGATGTGGAAACGTTTCAGCCAGAAGCGATTTTTACTACTTTCACTTCTTGTACATGTGCTTGGCGTGAACGTCGGTAGTTTGAAAAGTCAGTTCAATTACTTTTGAGTACCAACTTTCTCTTGCGTTGATTTTCGTCTGCAAAAGCTGCTGTTGCATTTTAGTAGTACTGCCACTGATGCTGCCGCCGCCTCCGCCAACTGATTAGATAGTAAAAAAATAGATGTTTCTCAAGGTTGCTTTACCCCTATTTACTTCTCCCTTTATTTTAGTTTGATTTAATTGATTATCAGCATTATAAATAGTAAAGTTTGAGAGTAGCAAAAAATAGTGTTTTTTTCTTGATCATTTTTGTTTTTAAACAGAGGGCAACCATAAGATAATGCAATAGTGCATTAAAAGTGTAATGCTGTACACAAATCAGAAGCGATAACATCGATGATGAAATGCAAAAAATAACTTAAAAGTTTTCATGTAAACTGGTTTATTACAGTTAAATGTAGTTAAAGTAAATTTTATGTTTTTGATAAGTAAATATTTAAAAAGGTATTACAATTGAACTTTGTTGAAAAATGTTATCTTGCAATTCGCATACTTGCTAGTTTAAATGCTCTAGCACGTTACAATAAGTTTACCACCAGTTGCCTAAAATTGCTTCTGAAAGAGTGTTCAGGTATTTTAAACTGCTTTTTTCACTAATTACCCCCCCCCCTCCCACCTTTTAGTCGTACCACCATTTCATTAGTACAACACTAGCAGTGTTAGCTAAGAAAACCAATCAACCGACTAATTATTTAAATTGCTACGCTTGCTGAGCTCGCTTCGCTAGCCGACACACTAGTTTTTACATTGTCCTTCTACACACACAATCACCCTATCCTGATGACCAATTACAAGCTCTTGACAACAGCACGCCATTTGCACTTGTATATCATGAACTTTTGGCACATACAATGTGACTCACAAATTGTGATTCCCACATTTTCTAACAATGAGACTCATGTAGAAGTAAAACTTAGTGTTTGTGAACAAAATCATTTAGCGCGCCAATTGCCGACATTTAGCCCGCTTGAGCCAATTCACTACCTATAAACAAACACTGACTGGAAGATCAGATACACAGAGCCAATACACGCCACTTCGGTGATGATTGCATTAATTCAATTAGTGCCTGCTTAGCACTGTTAAGCCTTAGCAGTGAAAGCATCAGTCACTGCCTGATTACACATGTACACAACTTGTACACTGTTGCAACCCCGGAGCCAAAAAGCACTGCAACAGTTACGACCGTATGGAGATTTACAGAGATATGATCTCAAAAGAACGAAGTACATCACATGGCCCAAATAACAAAAAAAATCGGAAGGTCCAGCAATGAAATTGATATTGGATTATTCTGGCAAAGGCAGTTTCAAGATTGAACAAAAGAATTAATAGACGAAAAGAACATTTTAAAAAGTTTCAGTTTGGTATATAAGGAGCAGCCAATTGCCGTACAAAATCAGCATCCAACCACCTTTACAAATCCCTGACTCCTGAACAACTCTACTAGCTGATTCCAACTTACAGTAAACCTCCCGAAGTGTGACCTCCAGATTTTGTTCAAACGGCATTTTTTTGAAAGAGCAGTTAATTCTAAGATATATGACTTTTAAACTTGATGGAAGTGGCCACTGGGTCCAGAGTAATCGGGACCCAAAGTTTCCGGTCCGTGTTAGTTTTGCATGCAAAAACGCCATAGGCCAGTGGGTTCTATTTACACCTGTGAGTGAACGCACCGGTCATTGACCAATAAGATTCGCGCTCGCATTTTTGAATGCTTTTGTCTAGCAAAATTTTGTAAATTACATAAACAAAATCTCAATTGCAAAACGGCCGAAAGCCGCCGAGCTAACAAGCAAACTCCAATTGAAAAAGTTTAGTAAATATCATAACTCTAGCCCAAACTGCAAAACTATCAAAAGCCGCCGAGCTAACGAGATAACTTCAGTTAGAGGAGTTTGGTGACTAACATAATTCTGGCAAAAACTGTGATTCAAGGGCGTCAATCAAATACATGAACCTTTTTAGTAAATTTGAGTAACTGAATAATCCTTTTTTCTAACTTTTTAAAATTTTTGTAGATCGGCCGAATGAGTTATTGAATTGATGAAATTGTTGCATGGTTTTTGCAGAAAATAATAGCTTCAGGATAAAATAATCAACAGCAAATGCACAATTGGCAACTGCTGTTGCTAAAAATTCTCAAAATTTTTGGCCCACTGGCCTATGGCATTTTTGCATGCAAAACTAACACTGACCGGAAACTTTGGGTCCCGATTACTCTGAATCCAGTGGCCACTTCTATCAAGTTTAAAAGTCAGATATCTTAGAATTAACTGCTCTTTCAAAAAAATGCCGTTTGAACAAAATCTGGAGGTCACACTTCGGGAGGTTTATTGTTAGCTAATTTCCAGTGCCGAAACTCTTTAGCAAAGTTAGACCGACTGTTTGTTCTTTGCTAAATCGAGCTAGCTGACTTAGGTGGGCCGCACTTTCTCGTTACCTTGAGAAAACCCTGAAAAGTTGAGGTCCTAGGCCCCCTCACTCTCTCTCCCTCCCTTGTACTTTGTACTAGTTGACCGTCTTGCAAATTGAAAGTATTGTTATTACTTTGTGTGTTTGACCCTCATTCGCCCCGCTAGATTCCAAGTCCCCCTTGCCCAGGTCGTGCCTTACCTGCGCTCCCTAGAAAAGAGCCCAGGCTTTTGCCAAAGTCTAGTTTGCCTAGTGTGTGCTACACAGAGCAGATAAGTTTTCTACAGGTCGGCATCTGCGACTGCGTGCCACTTCTACTTTTACTTCGACACTCATATGATACTAATTACCCTTTGTACACCAATTACCCTTTTGATTCCTAACAAATCAACGCTCCATTGAACACATTTCATCTTTCCGCCGGTATCCCTTACCTGCGCATTATCAATTACCCTTTTCAGTTTTCAAACAAAATACAAGCTGAAAGGCAAACTTACACTTTTTTTGGTGCCATAAAAGGGGATTCAGAAACGGTGCCATTTTCAGTGGGCCCCTCGGGCGACGGACTAAATCTCGCTGCCAAAATCTTTGGAATTGAAAAAACAAATCCAACTTACATCGCGGTGTGTTTGAGTGGCTAGTGTGTCAGCAGTGGTGTTAGTCAGCGTGCCAGTTTAGCTATCGGTGATGGATGCTGCTGAATGATTAAAAGTTGGTGGCGGTAATAAGGTGGTGAATGGTAGAGGGGATGATAGTTAGCAGAAATCAAATGAGTGGCCACTGAGGAACAGCTTACAATTTTATGAGACTTTCTCATAAGAGTATAAGAATATTAGTCATTTTTATAACCTTATGAAACAAATTTTTGTGTATGTGGCTTATTGGCAGCCACCTCAAGAAGCCACCTGGCCGTTTTTATCACAATAATGCAAGAAATGCCCTTGCTGCAACACCTAAAAACTAAATCTAAAGAAAAGGACGACCGGCATTTTCTTAACTTCAAGCAGTGAGTAAGTGCATCATCTAGATTAATTGTATTTAACATTAAACTTTGCATTTCTGCTTTTAGACAATCGTATACCTCTGCGAACCACACTCAAAGAAGTGCAGGCGCATCCAGATGCCCAGTTTTGGGCGCGTCAGCAAAGAAAACAGCCTGTTCAACCACAGAAACAAGTGCCCCAGACTCCACCAACTCCTGCAGCTCCAACGAGCGAGGCACCAATCGATGGGCGTTTACAATGTCCAAATGTCGTCAGGGTGAACCGCTGTCCAAACTTATAAGAAAAGTTAGTAGGACAGTTTAGTTAGAAGTGAGTGAAACGATCATGACAAAACTGTTGTTTTTTATTAATTGATTTAAAATCAATTAAACAAGTGAGCTTGCAACAAGCAAAATTGTGACTAACAAATTTTTGAAAACATGAAAAAAGCTGCTGTTGAATTTAAAATCATTCAAATAAGGGGAAAAGAAGGAAAGAGAAAAATAGACAAAGTAATAAACTAACAGTGAAAAGAGAAAAAGTAAAAGATACAGC
>JAALOO010000306.1_pt1 | contig 45384 bp, 35 predicted proteins | sample 7257641 | NCBI WGS metagenome assembly JAALOO01 (sample SAMN14085613, study PRJNA598686) | mite metagenome | biome: ENVO:01001000; feature: ENVO:01001002; material: ENVO:01001226; isolation source: single female mite from University of Michigan culture on fish food culture... ...
TCTCTCTCTCTCTCTCTCTCTCTCTCTCTCTCTCTCTCTCTCTTTCTCGTTCAATCTTTTTTCTCTTTTTGATTTACTTGATTTGACTCTTGACTCTGTCGATCGATGCCAATGTCCGCTGATGTCAGCTGTAAATGTGAAACTGTTCATTCAATGTACTCTTTTTTGAAACTCAATAAAAAATTCTAAATGTCATGAAGCATATGTTTAATATCGAACTTGTTTGTCAATAATGGAATGAAAGCATTTACTTAGCTACACGTTTTCAATTCAGATCTCTTAGTATACGTCTGCTTTATCTGTCGTCTATTGCGTTTGACTGCAATAAATTCTTTGATCAACTTTGAACTTTTTATCTTTAGCCATGTCAAAAGTCAACGATGAGGGCGAAAAGAAGGTGGTCAAATTGACTCCGGTATGAATGATGCTACTTTTGGCAAACATCTGTGTAACAGTTTCTTTTTGCCCAATATCAGATGAAAGATGGCAAAACTTTTCTTATGGCTCCTGCCGATTACCGCAACCTGTTTGAGAAGGACAAAGAGCCAAAAGAGGCCAAAGAGTCTATCGCTAAAGAGAGCAAAGATCAAAAGGAGCTGAAAGAGGATAAAGAGCCCAAGGAGGGCAAAGAGCCAAAAGAGTCTAAGGAGCCCAAAGAAGGAAAGGATGATTCAAAGATTAGCAAAGCCGATGTTCCCAACACCGGCGGCAGCAGTTTGTTTGGCAAAGCTACCGTTCCCGATGCTGACGACGGCATCAGTAAGCGTCAGAGCTCCAAACTGAAGCGATCTGACTCGAAAAACTCCCTGAAAAAGGTCAAACGCAGCACTCCGGCTTTTGCTGACAAGGACCATCCTCCGAACAAGAAGTCCCAGGAGCGTCTACACAGCCACAGCCACGGTCGTCATAATCGCAGCCACAGCAGTCACAGCCACGGCCATGGCCACAAATCGTCGGCGGACAACAAGAAGAGCCGCTCGAAGAAGTCACTTCACTCGCAGAAGAACGGCTCAAAGAACAAGGGCTCGGGCGTTTCGGGCACTGGCTCCACCATTGGCGGCAGTCATTCGCACCACGCCTGCAAGTCTAAGGATCAACCGGTGACCATGTCCATCGGCACGATGACGGTCATCAACTACGGCGGTTCCAGTGATGGGCCATTGCCCAAGGGCGTGCCAGGAGTGCCAGGCTCTAAGGCCAACCCTGAGCCCTCTCCGCCGCCTGGTCTGAACCGAGGCGGCGAGAAGGCCGACAATTCCAAAGCTGGTTAGGCTGTGTTTGGCCGATTCGGTACCTTACTCTTGGCGGCGTTGTGGCAGTGTTGTTCTAAACAACTGCTGCAAACTTTAAATTCTAGTCGCTATTTTTCAGGCAATTTTATTTTCTTGTTATTATAATAACTATCAAAAATTCTTTGAGCTGGAAAACATATTCAAAAGTTTTTTTTCGAAACTTACTAATGCGGTTAGAACCAAATTTAATGTAGGGGAAAATCTCCGCTTGTTGGAATCAGGTAATACTTAAGAAGCAATTCATTATCTTGAAGACAGCTGCATTTAGAGGCACATCGAAAAGAGCTCATCAAAAAGAGCTCATTGTGGAACACATGGAAATTCTAGTTTTTGTTGACAGTTTTGATGACAGACGGTATTACAGCGGTAACAAAAAATTGCTTTGCTGCAGAAAGAAATTCTTTTGCCACAGGGAAAGCAAATCATATTTTGTGTCCGCACTTCTTTCAGTTGTAGCTTGTGGCAGTGAAAGTTTTGTGTATTGGAGAAACCATACTTGTTGTTTTTGCTCATAGAATGTGATTGGTGGCTCGGCTGATCTGATTTGATTGTTCTGGTATTTTCTAATAAAGAAGGTTTTGACACTGAAGAACTTGGAGATGTTCGGCCACAGTGGTCGCAAGTTTTGGACGAGCATCTCCCTATGATGCTGTTTTGGATGTAGTCATCGTATGCGTTAGTAATTACAGTGCTTTCAGACGAGTTTGACCTTTCTTCAAGATCATTTTCTTCCGGTAAAGGTTTTTTTGCGTTTACAAAATTTGACTTTGGCTTTTTAAAAGTTTCTTTTTCGTTTACGACGGTTTGAATAGTTCTCAGCTTATCAGACATTTTTTCTTTGACATCTTTTAGCTTGTTATATTCGGACGTCTTTTTAGTGAGAGCTTTAAGTACTGAGCCGATTTGATGATTGACGACTTGTAACTTTCCGCGAAGTTGTTCATTTTCGTGTTTCAGCAGAAAAAGCTCAGTCAGAACGTGGTTGTACTTTCTGCGAATCTTTTCATAACTGTTTGCCAAAGCCACCGAGGCATCAAAGTTTGCTAGAAAGGGCAAAATTAAAAAGTTAGTCATACTTCGCTAAATAGAAATTTGTTGCTTTATACCTTTATACTGATCAAAAAATGCTCGTTGATCTTGCATCAGGTCATCAAAACGAGTATCCAAAGACAGTAATGGTTTTTCTTTTGAGCGTTTCATGGTTGGTGAGTAACAGTTGAGAAAATGGACGTATCTTTTAGATGGAGAACGACGGGAACTTGATCAATTAAAATGAGGTGAACGAGATAAACGAGTGCGAGCAGACTACAGCAGCAACTGAAGAGTTTCTACTTTGGCAAAAGCTTAACAAGAGTTTGGGCGGCGCCAGCTGCCACATGACATAATGTCACTGATGACTCAAAGGCGAGACGATGATGCGATAAAGTGATAACGTTGGTTGACCGACCTGGCAGAACTTGAGTCAATTTTAAACTATGAAACGGATTTCACCAACCAGATGGCGCCAAATTTTGCTTTTTAATCAAAATCAATCTCATTTTCCACGACGAAAGTTAAGAAAAAAATGGACCCAAATCAGATATAAACGAAAATTAAACCAAGTTTATTACTCTGTACGAAAGATAACAGACATGAAAAACGTGAAGAAAGAAACTGTAAGGAAACGGAAAATAAGCATCGAATGGTGACACAGAGAAAGAGAGAAATCGAGAGAGAATCGGAGTCGAATCTACGCAGGAGTTGACTTAGAAAATTGCACAGGACTGCATTGGGTGTTTGTTTGTCGTTGATGTGAAGCGTAGTTCGGCCCACTGTGACCTGATGCTGGTGCTAGTGTGTGCTGGTGTTGGGGATGCTGCTGTTGATGGTGATGATGGTGATGACATTAGTGAGGGTTGTGATGGTGGTGGTCTTGGCCATGTGCGGTACCCTGCTGCAGTGGTCTGCTTTCAGTGCAACAGCTGAGACTCGTCCACAATCAGCTCCGAAGTGATGGCAGAAGTGGTGGTGAAGAGAGGTTTGCCCGCCAGAAAGATACTGCTCAGACTGCTGTCGATGCGGTTGTTGTTTTGGATGCAGCTGTTGTTGTTGTTCGGAGTAGTTAGGCTGGTGCTGTGGTTGGAGTTGGAGTTGGCGTTGCTGGGGATAGTGCTGGTGACGGTAGTCAGTTGGGCCAGTTTGTCCATGTTTGAGAGAATGTCCATGGTGGTGGATAGATCACATTCAGGTGCTGAGATCAGTGGTGATGATGAGTTGCCGCCTGCTGACAGGTTCGATACGAGCTGGGAAAGCGAATGGCCGTTGCTGATGATGTTGTTGTTATTGTTGTTGCTGCTGCTGCTGCTGTTGCCGTCCACTGAACCTGATGGTGCACTGTTCGGTGACTGGTAACTGCCACTGCCACTGGGAACCACTACTGCCCCAGCCAGCACAATTCCAGTGGTGCTGGGAACTGGAGTGCGTACATTGACACTCTGGTTAGAGTACTCCAGACTGGTGGTCGCCCGATCTTTGGCGTACAGCAGCGTGCCTATCCTCACAGCGGCAATCTCCAGGTCTTCATCAGGGCCGACGTTCTCCTTCCACTCTTCGATAAGGCCACCTCCACCTCCAGCACTGGCACCACCACCACGTTCACTGCCTCCAGCACTGCTGCTCTGTTTGGCCGATGCGGCTGCTGCTGCGACCGCCGAGCTGCTGTTGTGCTTGCTCGCCAGCTTCTCTCTCATCGACTTGTTCAATTGCGAAGCCAGATTGAACTTTTGTTTGATGTACTCGAAGATGCTCGAACTGGCAGAAGAGCTGCCTTTTCCGGATGAGGACAATTGGCCGCACGACAGATCGTTTCGGTTCTGAAGCTTGTTGGTCTCCTTTGTCTTCACGTGCTGCTGACTGCTCATCTCATTCTGTACGTAGCTGATAGGCAGCGGAAGTGGCGGTCGAATCAGCGGCGTTCGGTTCTCCGGGTAGTGCGGGTGGTGGTGATGGTGACGGCTGAAACCTCCGCCATTACCACTCCCAACAGACTGCTCCTCGTCCTGGCCGGTGGCATCACCTCGCTGGTGGCCTCTCTCCTCTCCATCCTCTTCAGTGTCTCTGATGTTGCTCTTGATGTACGATTTGCGTTGAAACTTCAGTCTTTGCTCCAGCTGTCCGTCGTACTCGTCTGAAGTATCCGACATTAGGTTCCGCTCAATGCACAGGTTCCTCGCCTGATGGGGCTGCAACGGCAGTGTCACCTTGGACAGCTGCATCTGCTCGCCGCTGGGACTGCTGCGGGCGCTGGTGGTGGCGGCGGCTAAGCTGGCGGCCTGCATGTTCTTCTCCACAGTCGAGTTGAGGTCCATCTTTTTGGTGTTGATGTTGCCGCCAGCAGCAGCAGTACCAGCAGCACTGCCACCTGCAGCACTAGCTGTCAGGTTGATCTGGTAAAAGTGGTGCTTGTGTTAGGGATGGTGCAGCAGATGGTGGTGGCCGTTGTGTTTGTAGTGCAGAGAGTTCTCGAATTTGTTGATGTAACAAGTGCTCACAGGGTACGCCGTCGACTCCAGCGATTCGTTGAGGACAATGCTCGAGTTGGAGGACTTCAATGGATGGTGACAGTGCCCTCCATGAGCACCATCAGCCTTGCCGCCGGTGCAGCCACCAGCGACGGCCACTGTCAGTCCGGAAGATGCACCGTGTTTGTGATTCAGTGTGTTCTCAATGCTCTTCAGCTGCTGCAACGAGGAGACGACACAGCAGCTCATGGTCATCTCCGACTTGAACTTCCTCCAGAGAGCGGGCAGCTCGGCGAGGCGCTCCTTGATGCAGAGCGCCGTCAACCGCGCCTCCGGCTCCTGGTCCCAGCACTCGTTGATAGTCTCCTTCAGTAGGCGAATGGCCGGATTGGAGTCCTTCCAGATGTCGGGAAAGAGCGGCCGCGCCTTGTTGCGACTGACGAGAACGCGCATCTGGTCAAAGGTGAGCTGCTGGCGGAGCTCCTGACCGCCGGTCTCCAGCTCAAAGGGCGCCTGGTAGGGTGGTACGTCGATGCCTTGGTAAAGGTCAGCGCACCGGCTGGCAACCTCCCAGAAGATCAGTCCCAGCGCGTAGATGTCCGCCTGCTTCAGCGCCGACTCTGCGTGGTTCAGGTTGATGGCTCCGTCAAGGAGTTCGGGTGCTAGGTACCGCAGCGTTCCCACCACTGTCGCCGCCGAGTGTCGCTGGTGATGGCCATGGCCATGGGCGGCGAATTCGCTCTCGAGAAAGAGCGGCTTGTTGTTGAGAAAGGGCACGGCAAACTGGTAGTCCACTATCATGCAGCTGCCGTCCGCCTTGACGATCACATTGCGCGAGCAGAGGTCTCGGTGGACGATGCTCGGCTTAGGCATCACCTTTCCCTTAGGAGTGTTGGTTGTGTTGGGGCTTTGCAGTGTCTGCTCGGTGTGCAGGTAGGCCACTGCTTGTGCGAGTGACCTGAGCAGCCGACAGAGCGCCGTCCAGTCGAGCGTCTGCGCCTGCAGGTAGGCGTATAGTGAGCCCTGGTGGCCGTACTCGATGGCCATGCAGTACTCCCGCTTGCCCTCATCACTCAGTCGTTCAGTGTAGCCGTAGTAGCGCGCCATGGTGCTCTCCTCGACGAAGGCCCGGTGCAAACTGTAGATGCGACACTCGTTGACCAGGTAGCGCTTGTTCTGCTCGGCAACCACCTTGATGGCCACTGTGGTCGATGTGCTGCTGTCGCCATTTCGAAATTGGCCCCTCCAAACCTGGCCGTATTTGCCGCGACCGACCAGCTCCTCAAAAGACAATGCTTCGAGCATTTTGTTTGCACACATGCTGCTGGTGTTGAGAGAGGTGGTAGAGGAGGACGAAAAGTAGGAGGATGAGGAGGATGAAAATGACCTTGGTGGTGCGGATGAAAAGTGATGGTGTTGTTGTTGTTGTGATGTCGACTGATGTGACTGAGATTCAAGTAGGTGCTGGGAGTCCATGGCTTTGCCGTGCTTCAGTAGATTGCTGCTACTAGAGAGAATCGACTTGTAGCATAATGTAAAAACTAGGATCACAGTAAGGATGAAAAGAGTGAAGATCAACACAAATAAAAGTAGAGGATGGCGGACTATTTCTTCAACAATATTTACTATAATAAGGGGTAAAAGAGTTTGAATCAGTAAAAGAGGTTTTTTGAGATCAATGTTAGACTTACCAGACTGGAGTTCAAGGTTCAGATGCTGGTGCTCTTCTTCTTCAATGACGTCGACTACTACAGGTGCATCACTGACGCCAGAAGAAAGCTTGGAATTGCACAGGTTGCCAGAGCAGCAGCAGAATTTAGTGTCATTTAGAGCCTTTGATGGCTTGCGAAGTGCTAGACATTGCGATTGACTACAGAAGGTGTCTTGTGTATTGTTCCAACAGCCTACGAGTAGAAGTTTAAGTCAGTGTTTTGCATTTTTTAAAAGAAAACCCTTTCTCAAGAATTACCTGCGGCGATCAGTCGGTGGCGTGAGTGAGTAATGGAAGGGGAAGGGGAAGTAGTGTGCTGTCTGCTGGGGTCAACCGAGTGCCAAAGTGCGAAGCAGTAGCTGCCTTCTTCGCCACAGTGCACCGAGCGGATCTGCTCTGCTGCTTCAACTGTTTCACCAAAATCTGCAGAGGTGATGCTCGGTTCGAGGTCAGCGGCGTCCTCAGTCCCGGAACTGCTTTCCAGCTTTAAGTAGGCACATCGTAATGCATTGGCTCCAGCTATTTGTGGTGCAACCGGGAAAATGAAGAAAAAGAAAGAGAAAAAAGAGGGAAAATGTATAGTGACAGTTGTCAGTTTTAGTCGCGATTGTAACTGCGACCACGTGGGCGCCGGTGTTTCTCTCTTTCTCTTTCTCGTTGTGTGTTGACACAATCACACACACACACACACACACTTACCGGTGAAGTCGACGATGAGAATGATCAGTAGTAGTAGTAGTAGCTGTAGTGGTGGTGGAGGTGGTGGTTTCTGAGGACGCGTGTAGCTAATAAACATTATAATTCACAACAACAACAATGCAACAGTGAAGGTGTGAGAGAGTGAGAGTGAGAGTGGGATAGATAGAGCGAGGGGAGTCAAGGCAACATTGACCAGTTGGTTGCGGTGTGCACGTCGGCATTGGGGGAGTGGAGGTCATCACAAAGGGAGGGGGCCAGTTCGCCTGTTCATACAACAACTGCAAACATCACACCAGGCGAAACAGGGGGCAAATCACAGACGACCAGGTGCTTGAGGGCTAGAAAAGGACTGCGTCCTCGTCCTTGTCGTCGTCGTCATCAGCAGGAGAACCGGAGGGCTTCGCCGAGGAGGAAGCGGAATCGTGTCAGAGCAGGACCACTGGACAGCGCCTGCCAATGCATGTGGTTTAGAGGGTGAGAAAAAGAGTCCTGTAAGAGTGGATGGAAAAGTGGAAGTCAGTGAGTGAGTGAGTGCTTGTGCAGGTCTGTCTGTGTATGGTAATTAATAGGCTGTCTCCAATCAGTTGTATCCACTGGCCTGTCCCTCTGTCTGTCCGTCTGTCTGCTGTCAGCAGTCCATACTCTATACATGTACACTCTCTCTCTCCCTGTCGTCTCTCGGTGTGTACGATCTGCCTTGCACAACGATCGGCGACGGCAACGGCCTGACATTGAGACTGACTGACTGAGCCCATCTGCCTATCTGCTGATCTAATCTCCTCAACATGTATCAATTGATCAGCAACAGCAGCAGCAGTCAAACAGCAGCAGGCCAGGCAGACACTGCCTCCTGATAGCTTCTGGTCGGCCAGTCAACTGAGTGCTCCTGCTGATGTTGCTGCTGATGTTGATGGCTTGTCTCGCCGATGGTGCACTATTTGTACGGCACTGCTCGGTTTTGTCTCCGCAACAACAGCATCAGCCGCATCAGCACCAGCACCAGCACCAGCACCAGCACCATTGTATGATGGCTGTAAAGTCATTCTACTGCGCTGGCATCATTTGTCTGGTAGCGGTGGGGCAAAGGAAAGGAAAGGAAAGAAAAGAAAGTAGAAGTGCGCCAGCAATGGAAGCAGCTTCTGTTCTTTCTCTTTCTCAAACTCTATTTCTCGCTTTCTGTATGTGTTTCTGCAGTGTATTCTCGCTTGTACAGTAGTAGTAGTCTGAGTAGTATAAACAGAACACGCTGGCAGACTGCACCATAGTTGCAGACAGGATAGACGGTATTTGCATTCATATACTTGACATATTTTTAGAGCCTCAAACTCATGTATAGCTGGCGCGGGCTTGGGGTGAGAGTGTGTGTGTGTGTGTGTTTGTGCATAAGCAAAATGTACGACCGACGGCAGGACGCAGCAGACACCCGAATAATGCACCCGATCAACTGGCGTTGTACAACACCGCTGCAGCCGCCGCCGATTCTGCCGCGCAGAAGACGCGCGCGCGAAAAGTGACTGGCGTCCTGGCGGACATCGACAAGGGACGGGTGGAGAAGTTTTCAGAGTTCAGTTCAGTCGAAAAGAAAAAGAAAAAGAAGAAAAGTATTTCAACGGTACGAGTAGCACGATTTCGGGTGCTGCCGTCGTAGCAGTGTCAAATGAAGTGAACTCAACTGCTGCTGTTGGCTAGTCGAATGGCGGCAACGACGGCAATCAACTCTGACGAGTAGTGCTAGTGCTGCTGCAAGAGAGCAGGCAGTTTGTCGTCAACGGGTGCAACTGCCTGGTTACAAGACTACCACCGCTGTCTGCCACTATCATCCACCTCTCTCTCTCTCTCTCTCCTAAGAATTACGACTGGTCAGATCAGTGGATCGGTTTCTCATATGAGCTCCTATGACAAGTTTTGGTCGTCAGTGAGACCGAGTCAGCGTAGTGTGTGCGTTTGCATTGTGTCAGCATCGGTTTTTGAGACAACAAAACACTTACCTGGTAAGTGAGAATTATAATAGCTGAAAGACTGGAAACTAGTTTGTTGTGCGACTGGTGCGGTGTAGTCTCTAGACTGAATGACTGTTTGCCAGCTTTGTCCGTCTGTGTGTGTGTGTGTGTGTTTGTTGATTGCGGCCTTCGGTTTGGTCAAGTCTTGTGGCTGGTTATGATGATGATAATGATAATGATGATGGTTGCTTTGCTTTGCAGTGGCTGCCGCTGATGATGATGATCCTTTGAAGTGAGAGAGAACAGAAGGGTTCGAGACCAGAAAGTGAGACGAATGGATTCCGACAAGAAATGGTGATGGAGAAAAGAAAAGATGATGACGAAGGAGACGGAGGGAAAATGGAATTGCTATGTGTTTTGGAAACACCAGTAGAGAGCAGGATGAGAGGAGATCACCACAAGAAAAAGAAAGAGAGAAATGAAAAGACAAGTGCTACATTGATGAAGATGATCGCAGATGAGGCTTGAGCCGTAAAGGATTACGGCCTTGTCGACGCTGATAAGGGCCACCACGACGACGACAGCGGCGGTGACAGGCGCTCGTCCACAGACCGACGACGGTCGACGGTGTCTTCCGTCTCGAGGCAATTCTTGATTTTTGGGTAGTTGTTTTTACTTTTTTGGTAGAATATATCTCTTGATACAAAAAATATTTTTAGATGACTGATAAGCGGCAATGGGAAGGAATGCAGCTGCAAGGGTGGTGATTCTTCAAACTTCTTCTTCTTTCTAACTCTAGGCCGACGGCTGCTGCAGCCCTCGAATTTGACTCTAACTTCTTCTTCTGCGTCTTGTCCGCGGGAAATCTGTGAGGACCGCGTTGGCAAACACGAAGAAGAAGAAGAAGTCGAAGAAAGAGACGAGCACTTTGCACTGTCTGTTTTTCACTCTGTTCTTGGCTGCCGCCGCTGCTGTTGGTGATGGAGATGGTGGTGATCACGGCGGTGGATGCTGCTGCTGTTTCGGCTGCGGCTGTGTCGGCGGCTGCTGCTGCGGCGGCGGCACATCCGAGGTACAAACACGATGTGCGAGGCAGAACAGAACAGACAGGCGAGCTAGACTGAAGAGACTACCGAACACAGCCTAGCTTTAGCCTCTCTCTCTCTCTCTCTTCGAAGCGACGCTGGGTTTCAACAGCAACAGCAGCCGAAGCAGTATACGGCAGCAGACAGGCCGTCGCCGACGTGTTTGTGGTAGCGAGGAAGTAGAGGTAGACGGCACTGCTGCTGCAGCCACTCACTCTACAGACAGCACTCAGGGAGAGAATCCAGACAGACAATCCGCGACAGGGGGGATCTTTCGTCTGAAGAGGGCAGGCCAGGAGTGAGAGAGAGAGAAGGAGAGGAGGAGAGGAGGTATCCGAGGACAGCGCACCGTCGCTGCCGTTCTCCAGGCGGACGAGAGTCTGCAGCATGTCCACTACTCGTCGACGAGGACGTCTACGACGACTCTTGCAGCACTGGCACCACTGGCGCCATTTGACCTCGAGAACCTCCACTCAATGATTTCATCAGCACCCTGAACCTGGTGGTGGCTGCTGCTGAATCTCAGTGTCTGATGGCAATCTCAGTGCCGACGCCGAGCACTTCGCACTTCTCAGTGAGCAGCAGCAGCCAATCGGCGACCTTGTTGTTGTCTGCTACCCCTGCATTGCACTGCTGTACGCGTTCCGTCTGCCCATTCATTCACTTCCAGACAGTCACAGAAAGGGAGAAAAAGAGACAATTAGACTGCTCTTTCTCCTGATGGCACTAGTGGTGGTGCTGCTGATGGCAGAGAAGTACGTCAGCACCAGAGTTGGCCAAAGAGTGCCATACACACACACATACACAGTGCCACTCACTGACTCACTTCACACGTCCTCAGCCTTGAGCATGTACAGTTCGGCAAGGGAGAAAACCGACCGAGAGAGTGTGTGCGGGGCAGGGTAAGAAAGAGAAAGGGAGAAAGAGAATGAGTCTCGATGGCATCTCCGCTGTACAGTGTACCGGAACCGGACCTGACCGCCGATGAGTCAGTTGCCTGCATGGGAGCCACTGACGGCACTGAGTGCCTCCAAGCTTGCCGACCCGGTGCCGCATCGTCTTTGTGGTCATTGCAAAAATCAGCCATGCTGATCTGTTTAGCGCCGAGCAACGCGATCCTACTGTGTGGTGCTGCTGCTACTGCGAGACAGACACCCTCGGTGACGACCTTTTCTCCGACTCTCCTGCATAGCTCTTCTGGTCGTCTCTGGGCAACTGAGAGCGCACTCGATTCGGCTGGACAGCGAGGTTTCCTAGTGTGCCCATCACCGTGTCATGCCGTCATCGCTGAAAATCGCTATCTTCATCATCGCGTTTCTATGCTTCTGTGCGGCTGGTGTCGACACCAGCAGCGGCAGCAGTCTGGTGAAGTATCCACCAAAGATATTCTACTTTCCTTCGAAGAGTGCGCATATTCAAGTGAATTAGTGTAGTCGTCGTCGCCTCTCCGCCGTCGTCTCTGCCCTCTCAGCCACTGCCGTCGTCGTGGTCGTCGTCGTCGTCGTCGTCGATTGGTGAGAGGCCAGGCTGCACAGACTGTGACTGGCTTCTTCTGAATCCCCCCAGACGATGTCTGTACAGTCTGTCTGTCTCGTCTAGCAATAGCAAGTTACACACTTACACACACTCACACAAACCTATGAGCCTGCGACCGAGTCAGCGCGCATGAAATGAGTGAGAGAGCGACTGAAACTGGTGGTGGTGAAGGAGCGGAGGAATAGAGCGACTGAACCAGCAGCAGCCATCGATGTGCAGACTGCACAGAGCAGCGAAGCAGCACTCTGTCAGGGCGTCGCGCCCTTCTCTCTGCAATACTGCTGCTGCTGCTGTCGTCCTATCTTCCAGCACATGGTCATGTTGTCCGTCTGTAGTAGTCTGGTTCATAAGAGCGGCAGCAATGGCAGCCAGTGCCACCACCACCACCAACGGTGTCCTCGGCGAGGACTCCTCGCGCTGTCCGTCACCTCTTTGGCTGCTCGAGACAGGCCAACAGACACAGACACAGTCAGTCAGACAGACAGACAGTGGCAGCACTCAGGCAGCCCAGGCACAGAGAGCATCAGCATTCGGGAATTCAGAGAAAGAAAAGTACCACCACAGCACTACCATTTAGCCTTTCTGCTCTTTTCCCTGGCCACTCGCCTTGTCTAACTGCTGCAGACAGGCACTCTTTTGACCAAGTCGGCAGTCGGTGGTGCTTCCAGTCGGAGACTTCTTGCGAATTGTAGTCTGTCCAGCCAGTGTGTGAATGTGTGTGTGTGTGTGCCTCCCAGACGACATTCGTCTAATTTAGTTGCAGCTCTGCCACCACCAGCACCAGCACCATTTAGTTGTCTCGCCATCCTGTCTCTTCTGCTGCAGCTGTTGTTCGCTGCTCATTGGCTCGTTAGGCAGACACGGCGCGGTCAAGGTTGATCCCACGCAAACACAGGTGCAGGGGTACGGCTGGTCGCCTCTCCTTTGCTTCTTCTTCTTCTTTCATCCCTCGCTGACAATGGGTAAATTCCACATAGTCTACACAAACGCAGACAGCATCAGACTTCTACCGTCTACGACCTTTGCACCGGAGAGACTTTGTCTTAGGATTCGCACAAACTCTGCCTGCACCATTCACGCGCGCGCGTCCGCCGATGGTACTACCAAAGTGCTACTACCATGCCTGTCTGTACTAACTGTTGTTGTTGGATGCCAGTGGCACAAATAGTGCAAAGGGGCGAGAGAGAGACCATTTCTAATTTGCTGTAAATTGGCTTCGGCTGACTGCAGATAAGCTGCTGGAGCAGCAACATCAGAAGTAGCAGAGCAGTAGTAGTTGAGTAGACTAAACAGACGACAACAACAAATCAAAGTGCAAGTCCAAGTGGAAGACAAACAAGCGCACGTAAGTTCGACAAACACAGTGCACAGCACGTCGGTCGGTTTGTCTGTCTGGGATGGTTGGCTGGATGGCTGTGATGGCTTGCTTGATGCTGCTGCTGATGGCCAGGCCAGGACAACAACAGCAGCAGCACTACCCGCTGGCAGCCTCTCTATCTACACTTATCGGCGCTGAGTTGACTTTTCCAGTGGTCTACAGACAGACAGTGGTGCTCGCGAAAGGGGAAAGAGAATGAATGTAACCACCACCACCACCACCACCACCACTGCCAGCAGCAGCAGCAAGCCAATTTCGTAATCGTCCGCCAGACTAGACTGTCTGCAATGGCAATGGAGAAGGAGACTGCCGTCACCACTTCATTGTCTTCGTGGCGGACAGGCAGTCGCGAATGGGAAGAACGTAGACGATGGCCTGTCCCCGACCACTGCCAACACCGCCAACTCTGAGCAAAACAACCAGACAGACGGACAGTTAGCATGTAGCAAGTGGCTCAAAAAAGTAAAAACATTGTTTCAAAGAAAGGGAACGCGCGTCTTGCTCTGCTCTGCTCTGCTCTCTTCCCCCAACGCCAGCCACTTCTTCTTTGCTCGGAGGAGAGAGAGAGACGGGCACTGGCACTAGACGCAATTAGGCGCCAGTGCGATTATGTAGGTGAACGCGTGCGTACCAACGCCGAGAGTGCAAGCCACAAAAGAGGGAAGAGTGGAGCGTTCGGGGGCTCCAGTGCCAACTGATGCCATCAGACAGAGTGACTGCCTCTGCCAGCCAGCCAGTGTCTGCCTGCCTTCCTGCCTGCCTGGCAATGCGGCAGCAGACAAATCGAAAACTGAGACACTGTCTCATTTCATTGCGTCTAATGGATGCGGCGACGGCAGAGGCGGCAGTGGCCGACCACCACCACCACCACCACCACCACCACCACTACTGCATCATGCAGCAGCACTTTATTGCTCTTTAGGCACTGCTTGGAACTGCTCAGCCCCAACCCAACCCGGACGAGGACGCACAGGACTGCCTCGCCCGTGGGGGGAAGGAGAAAAGAAGAAAAAGATCACTTAATCTGCGTCATCATGCCGCGTACCTTGTCGGCGAGCATTCGGTTCGCCGGGCCGCACTTGGTGAGAATGTACTGCAGCGCCTCAGCGTCCTTCTTCTCGGCGGCGAACCTGGCCGCATCCTCCAAGTTGCTAATGAGGAAATGACTCAATTAGTGTTGAAGGATCAGCCATCAGTTGACAGGCAGGGAGGGAAAGAAGCAGACAGACAGACAGTCTGCCACCACCTCCTCCTCCTCCTCCTCCTCCTCCCCTGTCCCCTACTTACCCAGTCTTTACGTAGTACTTAATTTTGTTCTCATCCCGAACTTTGGGCAAATACTTTTGCGCCTCGTACGGCTTGTGGTGCTGAATGCAGACATCCACGAATGGCTACAAAAGTACAAAAGTAGTGGAAAGAAAGAAGCCACGTTAGTTAGAGCTGTCACTGCCAATTGACGTGGCAAAAGTAAAGGGTTTTTTCGTCGTCAGCTAATAACTGCAGCTAATGAGCGTACCTCGTAGCCAATGGGCGACTTCTTGGCCTTCGATAGCTTCTCTATCTCCAGCCACTCTCCAATTTCTGCCAAAGTCATCAGTTTGAGATAGTAGTAGCGCTTGTCAGGCACTTTAAACTCCTTCTTCAGCTCTTCGCTCAGCTTGTACTCCTTCTGCTGAAGCAGTGCACTAAGGGTGTCCTGCACTGAAAGGCCGAAGAACTTCCTCGAGGGAAAGCGGTCCTCCATTTTCTGCTGGTACCGCAACAGGCGAACGTACTCTTCAGAGTGCACCGAGAGAAACTCATTCTTCGACTTCTTGAAGACATCCATCGCCGCAGTGACCATGCTGAGCTTGTGCTTTCGGCTGTCCTGATTGACAGCCAGTGTAGAGGTGCTGCTGCTGCTCTGTGACGACGATAGACTTTGCTCCAGACAGTACAGCCCCTCGGCGACAAAGTCGTCCTCCTGATCGAGGATATTCCGAAGCTTTTCCCTGTCCTCTGTCTTGCAGTACTGCATGCGAAATAAAAAACTCGATTACATCAGACACTCTAAGCTGAAGTGTGGTGTTTTCCTGCCATCTCTCCCTCTCCCTCTTACCTTTTGGTAGAGCGCATACGCCACGGGGTATTCACGAATCGACATGATAAACTCCATGGGCGAGTGAATGTCCTTAAGCTTGAGAATGACTGCGTGAATCAGATTGGTGTCGCCACTTTCAATGGCCCGCTGCAGGGCAATTCGGTACTGCTTCAGCTTCAGCAGCAGCGGCACTTGGTCCGTCGGCTTGAGCTCAAAGTCAAGCAGGCGAATGGCGAGATTCTTACGGCCATACTCAATGGCCTGATTGGCAATTTCCGCGTACGAGACGCCCGAGTAGTGCTGCAGCTTGTTGGCAATGTCGTTGGCAATCTGCTCCTCGCTAATGTCCTGCTGTCGAACTTTGAAGAATGCCCATTTCGTCAGAATCTTAATGTCGCCCTCTTCGGGGGCTATTTTTAGGAAGGCGGCAATGCGCAGCGCCAGAAGGAAGTGCCGCCGCTCGATCAGTCGATCAATCAAGCCGTGCGTGGTGAGCACCTCCAGCTGGTAAAAGGTCAATGGAATGCCGACGCTCGGTCGGCGAATGGCGTTGAGGATCTTCAACTTCTGGCAGATGTCCACAAAGTACTTCGGGTCCATCTGATGGGTGAAGCTCTTGCCGAAAAGCGCCGCTCGCAGCAGCATCTTCTGCGTGGCAATGTTAAACTCGTGCCCGGCCGCCTCCAGGCACATGTTCACCGCCCGTTGCATCTCCTTCTTGTCCTGCACCAGGCGAATGTAGTCGTCCGCCCTGTGGTTCTGCAGCTCAAACAGCCGATTTGCCTCCAGCAGATTGGCGCCGCTGGAGAAAGAGCCAATCTTGAAGATTTCAATCGCCACACTTTCCACCTTCTTGATAATCTCCTGGCACTGGTTGTCCACCACGCGAATGCAGTCAATTTCCTGCACCAGCTGCACTGTTGAGTAAGTGGGGTACTTTAACCAGTTCTTGTTTAGATCGACGAAGAAGATAAAGTCCTCCAGGTGTACGGCGACGGCGTCGTTGCTGCACCAGGCTAGTTGTTTTAACTTTTTTTTGCAGTCCGTCTCAAATACACTGTAGTGACTGGCGACATTGTTTTCCGTCTTTGCCAACATCAGCCGGCCAGATTCGGTGAAGAAGCAAATGTGCGTAAAGTCAAAGGACAGACTCATCATGGTGATGGCCTCTGGTAGCTCTTCCTTGAGATGATTGATGATCTGGTAACTGACGTCGAGCGACTTGAGAATGGCCACCTCTTTGTCCTCCTTGGAAACGATGAGTTTGGTGTCCTTGTCAGATGATATCACGTCCCAGCACAGTGGTGCAGTGTGAAAGAAGGGCAATTCTGCGAGCCGTCTGATCTTCAGCTCATAGATGTTATTGTACAGGTAAAAGGTGAAAGAGGTGGTGAGAATGGCGATTCCGGTGCCGTAGTGGCCGTTGAAAATACGCCCTTCGATTACTTTGGCGTCGCGAATCTCCTGGTCAAGTGTCACCGTGTTGATTTGTGCTCCTGAGAGGTCGTACAGGCTGACGAATCCATTGGCCTGAATGCACACCAAGTCCTCCTTCACGGACCAGCCGATTTGCAGAATATCCTCGTGAGATGTGAAAGCCGAGAGCAAGTCGCCCATTGCCGAGTATATCGAAATGGTCGTCTTGGTCTGCTTTCGCGACACATTGTCCTTGCTCATAAGAGCTAAATGAAGAAAAGGCAACAACATTCAATATGGTAGTCAATTTTTTTTCATCCAAGTTATTTCCTTACCGATTGGTCCGCCGTATGGCGCCGCGGCGATGACATAGTCCTCGAGGTTTATGATGCCATTCCAGAGCATTTGACATATTTCAAACTTTTTGTAAAACTGATTGCCCAGGTAGTTCCAGTTGGCCGTTTGAAGGGACATCTTTTCGGGCTGAATCGGAATCAGAAGAAAGATGAGAAGGAGGAGGTGTAGTCACCGGGGTGAAAGCTATCAACAGCTGCAGCGGCGGCGGCGGAGATTTACGCTGACAGTCAGCTGTGTTAGCTGACTACTACTTTCCAGAAAGTATAAACAACCGCCGGCGAGAAACTTCCCGGCAAAGAAATGAGCGGAAAATTCAAAAAGTGGTGATTTATTTAGGGAAGAAGAAATGACAGAAAAACCGCAGATTGGAAAACACTTGGAATCAGGGGGCAGTGATGGGGAGTATTGAGTGAGAATGATTCGGGCAGTTAGTGATTATTTCTTATTTTAAAGGAAAAAACTGTTGTCAGTAGCCAGTAGTCCACGACACAGCATCGAGGTGACGATGATCATTGGGATGACTACTTGAAATGCAATTTATGAGTTTACCGTTTTCAAGCAGCAGTTATCAACAAAATATGATTGTCAGAGTTTTACAAGCTCCAGGTTTCCCTTTAAGGCAAAAAGACAAAATTCAAGAAATGATACATTCAAGGTACCTGTTGCTGGCGCATCTCTTTGAAGTATTCGTGTTCCAGGGCTTTCTTTGCGCTGATTCGCTTATCCGGGTTGAAAGTTAGCATTTTCTAGAAAGCAATACAAATAAAAAGCTGTAGAAAAGGAAAGGGGAAATTACAGTCTTAGCAGCACTACCTCAAAAAGCTCCTGTCCATTGGTGCAGAGGTCCTTCATAATACTTTTCAGGTCGCGTCTTTTAAAGTTGGAAAAGTTCTCCCACGGAACGGACAAGTCTCTCGGCCACTCGGACTTTAGCGGAGAGCCAATGGTGTCGAAGATCTTGAAGAGCTGGTCATTCTCCGACTGTCCACAGAAGAGCGGCTTTCGACGGTACAGCTCGGCGAAGATGCAGCCAATCGCCCAGATGTCCACTGCACTGCAGTAGCTGGACTGGAGCAGCACCTCGGGAGCACGGTACCACAGGGTGACCACCACTGCGGTGAACTTTGCCGATTGCGCGTAGATTCGGGCCAGGCCAAAGTCGGCCACCTTGATGCGGCCAGTGCTGGTCACCAGAATGTTCGCCGGCTTCAGATCTCGATGGACGATTCGATTGGAGTGCAGAAAGTACACCCCGGTCAGTATTTGAAACATCAAGTCCTGCGAAGAAGAAAAAAAGAGAACAGACACATTCGTTCAGATTCCGTTGTTTCGCCGTTGTCTGCGCAACTGAAATCCACTCATGCAGCACTCTTCACTCGCCTTTATAATCTCAGGACCCAGACCAGGGGAAGGGCAGTTCTGGAGGTAGGTGCACAGATCTTGTTCGACGTGCTCGAAAACCAAAAATAAAATAAATTGCTTGTCCTGTTGCGAACTATGACCGTGACAAATGTCCAGTAGTCTTCAGATGGAGATGAAAACGTAAAGAGGGGGTTAATTGATGGGGGGTGGCAATCACTTCAAACTGTTGCCTACTTGACTACATTTGGATGATCAAATGATTGCAGCTGCCGGAGCAGAGCAACCTCTCTGAGAATACTGATAGGAACGCCGGTTTCGACTAGGGGAACGCGCACCTTCTTCAGCGCCACCATCTGGCCGTCATTGTTGCGGTCTCGCGCCTTGAACACCGTTCCATAGGCTCCCGAGCCGATCATCGCCAGCTCCTCGTACTTGTCCACCTGCAGAGTGAAGGGGGAAAGAAGAGAGAGAGAATACATACAGAAGTGTTAGTTAAAGAGCCAACGGTGACAGCGGTGACGACGGTGGCAGTGCACGCCATCGGCCCATCGTCTGCGCCGACCCGCCACGCTGCACCGGTGTACGGTGCACGGTGACAGGTAGTGCGAGGGGAGCCGAGAGAGCGCCGAGCGGGTGCTGCAACAAGTGGTGCCTTTTAAATGGTCTGCAGAAGATAACAAAACAAAGGTGCCCTCAGGGCAAATGCCGTACATTGTTGTCCGTGCTGGAGGCACTGCTGCTCGGCGGGCACGCCGCCGCCTTCGTCTGCTTCTCATGTGAGCTGCCATTGTTATTGAGGAGATCCTCCGAGGAGGAGGACGGTGTTCCGGGCATGCTGCTCTGAGGACCAGCCACTGGTCAGTAGAACAATAAGTCAAAGAAAAATAGGCAACTGACTGAAATAATGGCAAAGTAGTGGTGGACGATTCGGCAACAAGCGTGGAATGCCAGCACTGAGCAGCCTGGGTCTAAATAGTAATTCGAACTTTCGGAGTCGATCGCCGGCGGATCCAATCCCTGTTCTTAGGGCCCAACTCGGTGCACTACTTCTCCGGATCAGTGGCTGCATCACCCGCCACCGTTCTGAAGCATCAGCAGGCAGAGCACTTCCTGCGGCCGCTCCTGTCGCAGCCGGTGCTCTTCAACAGACAACTACTCACCCGCACTGCTTTTTGTCTATTCAAGTATATAGGCGAATTTTGTATTTTACAGATTACAAAGCATAAAATATTTTACAAGTACGTGCATTAAGGTAATATAAAATCGAGGGTGATAAACTGGATTGTGCATTGTGGTGTTTAAACATAAAGAAAAGGAAGAAAATGGTAAAATACAAATTGAATGGAGGATGATGCTCAAGTCCTAAGCGTTCTCTTTGTTATCCGAGTAACTTCCACCGGTTGGATTTCTTAGTGACAAAGCTGGCATCTTTGGCTTGGGAGCAGTCGGTGGAGGGTTCTTTACGGAAAGCACCATGCCTGAGGAAGAGGAAGATGGGCCAGGAAGTCCAAGTTGTCCTTTTTCAAGCTCCGAAATGTTTTTATTTATCCTGTAATAAGTTTAAAACATTAGTAAAAGTGTAGAGTTAAAAATAGCAAATGCTTACTTTTCACGAATTGTACTCAGTATTTTCCTGACTTGATCTGACTTGACAGATTCGGCAAACTGCTTGTCCGTTTTCACCGTTTCGAGAAGTTTGTTGATGGAGCCAATAAGTCTTTGGTTTGCTTTCACTGAATCAATGATCTTCTTTGACTGCTGCTCGCTCAAGTTTTCACAAGAACGCTGCTTGTCGTCAAAAACTTTCTCTATTTTAGAAGTTTGAAGGAAAGATACTTTGAGCTTTTCAAGAAGCTCTTGTTTATCATTTTCAAACTTAGAGTTCAATTGAGCAAGTGCCTTTTCAGATTCAAGCTTTTCCATTTGACGATGGGCAACTGCTTGCTCATAACTGCGAGAAAGAGATTGCCTTTCTTTTGCTTCTAGTTGCCAATTTTTCTGAGCCATTGAAAGCGCTTCTTCAAGGTTAATCCTTTCCTTTTTAAGATGTTCATATCTTTCCTCCAAAGAATTGATTGTCTCCTGCAAACTTTTCTGATTCTCTTCAAAAGCCCTCAGCATTTGCTGTTTGCTTACTTTGTCATTCCGTTCAGCTTCAAGCTTAAATTCCAGCTGGGCCAGTGCTTTCTCAAATTCAATCTTTTCTGCTTGGTGAAGGGCAATTGTTTGCTCATAATTTTGAGACAAAGTTTGCTTTTCTTTGGCTTCTGACTGAAGATGATCTTTTGACTTTGAAAGCGCTTCTTCAAGATGAATCTTTTCCTCTTTTAGACGTTCATGGTTTTCCTGAAGAGATTTGATTGTCTCCTGCAAACTCATCTGATTCTCTTCAAAAGTACTCAGCTTTTGCTGTATGCTTTCTTTGTCTTTCCGCTCAGCTTCCAGCTTAGATTCCAGTTGGGTTAGCGCCCTTTCAAACTCCAGTTTTTCCGCTTGAAGATTGGCAACTTTTCGCTCAGAACTTTGAGAAAGAGATTTCCTTTCATTTGCCTCTGTTTGCAGATTTTTCTGTGCCATTGAAAGCTCTACTTCAAGGTTAACCTTTTCCTCTTTTAGACGTTCATGGTTTTCCTGAAGAGATTTGATTGTCACCTGCAAACTCTTCTGATTCTCTTCAAGAGCCCTCAGCTTTTGCTGTTCGCTTACTTTGTCATTCCGTTCAGCTTCAAGCTTGAATTCCAGCTGGGCCAGTGCTTTCTCAAATTCAATCTTTTCTGCTTGGTGAAGGGCAATTGTTTGCTCATAATTTTGAGACAAAGTTTGCTTTTCTTTGGCTTCTGACTGAAGATGATCTTTTGACTTTGAAAGCGCTTCTTCAAGATGAATCTTTTCCTCTTTTAGACGTTCATGGTTTTCCTGAAGAGATTTGATTGTCTCCTGCAAACTCATCTGATTCTCTTCAAAAACACTCAGATTTTGCTGTACGCTTTCTTTGTCTTTCTGTTCGGCTTCCAGCTTGGATTCCAATTGGGTTAGTGCCTTTTCAAACTCCAGTTTTTCTGCTTGAAAATTGGCAATAGTTTGCTCATAGTTTCGAGAGAGAATTTGCTTTTCTTTTGTTTCTGATTGCAGATATTCTTTCGACTTTGAAAGTTCCGTCTCAAGATGAATCTTTTCCTCTTTTAGACGTTCATGGTTTTCCTGAAGAGATTTGATTGTCTCTTGCAAACTCATCTGATTCTCTTCAAAAGCACTCAGCTTTTGCTGTACGCTTTCTTTGTCTTTCTGTTCAGCTTCAAACTTAGAGTTCAATTGAGCAAGTGCCTTTTCAGATTCAAGCTTTTCCATTTGACGATGGGCAACTGCTTGCTCATAACTGCGAGAAAGAGATTGCCTTTCTTTTGCTTCTAGTTGCCAATTTTTCTGAGCCATTGAAAGCGCTTCTTCAAGGTTAATCCTTTCCTTTTTAAGATGTTCATATCTTTCCTCCAAAGAATTGATTGTCTTCTGCAAACTCATCTGATTCTCTTCAAAAAAACTCAGCTTTTGCTGAACGCTTTCTTTTTCTTTCCGTTCTGCTTCAAGCTTGGATTTCAGCTGGGCCCGTTCTTTCTCAAATTCAATATTTTCTGCTTGGAGAAAAGCAATTGTTTGCTCATAGTTTTGAAGCTCCTTTTGGCGACTTCTATTTTCCATGTCTTCCACTAGATTGGACAGACTATAATTGCCCGCTGAAATTGACATTGAATGCTAAAAATAAATTAGTTAGTAAAAGCTATACTTGATATACAAATACTTACTGTGTCATTAGAAGAACCAGTGCATTCCAGAAAACTTTGTTGATGTTTCAGCTTTCTACTTTCCGTAAACATTGGATCACCAACAGACATGATGGACTCGTTCATCTGGCGTTTCATGCACTTGCTCAAGCTTTCGTCGACGTAGAGATAACTTTCATCAAGATCATTGTTTTCATCGCCACCAGTAATGACTTCTGCAGCTGAAATTGATTCGATGTTTTCGTTCTTTTTCTCATGTTGATCAGTGATTTCATCATCAGAAGCAGTGACTTCAGTAGAAGCAATTGTTTCGATGTTTTCTTTCCTTTCTTCGTCTTGCACTAGACTTTGTAGTAAAGTAACTGGATCATCAATGAACTTGCTTTCAATATTGTCCAGCACTTCTTCAATTAAACCGACCACTTGTTCATTTCGGATAAACTCTTGCAGTTCAGCGTGACTTTTAGTCAGTTCTATTTGTAAAGTCAAAGTTGTTAATTAGTGATGTTATTTATCAGCTACACAAACATACCATGTTGACTGTTTGGAATCGTTGAATCAAGCAGATCAGGCATTGTTCCATCCAGCACAGATGTCGAGTTAAAGGGAATTGCAAAGTCGGTGTTTTGACTGGAAATCGGGTTCAAAGATTCGTCCATTTTCGGCAAAGTTCACCACACACAAACACACTGAAAAATCTTGTTGATTCGGTTGAAAACAGTTGCTGTGTAGAAGCACGGTCACCGCCACTTGCACATCAGTTGGCGAAAAGGAATGCAAAGAGAACGGTAAGTGAAAAGGCCAAAGATCACCGCCACTGACTCACCGGCTGCTCTGTGCCATTGACACCAACAAACGGACAGGCGGTTAGTTTGGGGGGCTTCAAAGCAGCCAATCACAGCGCGCTGTGATTTTGGCGCCGCCTCCCGTCCTCTTCACAAACACGGATACTGATTTTTGATTTCACAGTGAGGGAATTTTCTACTTTTCTTTGCCTATGTTTCTCTCTTCTCTAAATCATCACAATTTGAGAACCTCATTCTTTCACCTTCACTTTAATGAAAAATGTGTGAAAATGGAACTCAAGAAGACTACTCCAATTGTTTACCTGTGCTAATTGAGCGGAACTGAAATTCAATGGTAAACCGGCGCCTCACTTTGTTTGCAAAATTCTTTTCGGTTCTTTTTTCAACGCTAACAAAGACTCTCATTTTTAGGTGGATAAACAAAATGGAAACTCAAGTTTAGCGTAGCAATGTCAAGAGCACCCAAAGGACCTGCAATGTCAATAGAAACAAACGCGTGAGCTGAACCATCATTTGACTGACAGTTCCCACGAGATTGCTCTATTTGCTCAACACATCTGCCGGAACAATTCGGCAGTGATTCAGTGATTCTTTTCCCTTTCACCTGACAGGCGGCAGTTGCATTTCAGTAGCCGCACAAGCCAGACACTCTGGTGAAGGTGATGAAGACGATGAATTCAACACGAGGCCCAGCCAATAGATTTCTGTCCACTGAACTGGCCAAGTTCTACCCAGGTAAAACAGGGAATATTGATAAATGATGTCTTAATCCTATCCCACCTACAGAACAGGATTCAGTGTGGATGTACGCCATGATCGCCATTGGATGTGCATTTATCCTCTTTGTGGTCATCACAATGAGCATCATTAGGTGAGTGCCGGATTGTCTGATTACTTGCTCAACATTTCAGTTACTTATTATGCATTTGTTTGGGGACAGCAAATCAACAATCAAACAGTGGAAAACCGAACAACAGTCGAATGAGATGAGACCGATTCAGATGCGTCACTTTGGATCGACCGCCTCCTTTCTGCACTTTGAAGAGGAGGTCTCCGTGTCGAGGCTCAACGTCAACTATGAGTTTTAAAGAGGCTCGTTCAGCATCTTTTTAATAATTTGAAAATTGTTTCTAGATAGAATTTCTTTTCAGGTAATAGATGAATTGTACAAGTAGTGTAGGTGTGTCAGTGTATGTACGCAGTAAACAAATGGCAAGAAGGTGATAATGACGTCTGATGGGGGTAGTTTGTACAGTGAACTGAATTGAGGTGGGCGGGGGAGTGGGGATGAGGAGGAAGAGGGGAGGAGTGGTTCTCTACTAAGCATTTCCCTTGATTACGGCGGTGTCTCAAACCGGGTATGTAAAAAGAAATAAGTACGGGAAGTAAGCGTAGGAAAGATGAGACATCTAAATATCACAAAGGTTAAGGAGGGGAGCAGCTGGCCGAGCTATCGAAGAGAGCGCGTCTGACTTGAAGAGGCTCATGTCGAAGTCGTGCTTGGTTTCATTATTCACCGTCGGGGCGTCACTCAAATCGGTTTGAAGAGACTCTAAAAAAGTACGAGACGTGCTTATATCAACCATAAATCCGCCGCTTTCACACTCTTTCTGAGGCGTTGAGGCAGGCTTGCTCGAGAGGATGGTGACGGCAGCGGCTGCAGATGAGGATGATGATAATGAGGAGGAGGAGGAGGAGGAGGATGTGGATGTTGTTGATGTCGGTGTTGGTGGCTTAAATGAAGATGATGGCGATGAATTTGCGTTGCTATCACTTGTGGAATGTTGAGAATTGCACAGAGCACTATTTGTCTGGCTTGACAACTGTTTTAAGTGGTGGTCAAACACACGATGTTCAAGTGTTGATTCATTCTGCCGATTTATAGCTTCAGGCGGAACGTCATCGTCAGAAAAGGCTTCCCCATTGAAGCGGTACACCCTCAGTGTTTCATCATCCACAGAAGAAGGTACTGGCCTGAAGTGAAGCCTGGTGTTTTAGAAACAAAACATTAGACATTGAGATGCAATTTCTATATTGGCAAGAGCATTACCATTGATTTTCAATGTTCTCAGCACTGTTTTCATCATTAAATTCAGTAAGCGCTCGATCGAAAATAATTCTAGCAAGAAAGAACAATCACTCTAGAGGTTCATATGAGCAGAATGATCGGCACGTACCTTCCACCACGTCCTATCCTTCTCCGCGCAAAACCAATTGGTATAGGGGGACGAGATAGTGTGGTGAAGTTGAACCTGAAATTGGGGTTCCCAGAGCCACCTTCTTCCGGTGAGTCCCAGGGCCAACTGTAGAACCGGTCGACCAGAGGCGCCTGGTAGTTGCAGCCCTTCTTCCTTTTGAACGCAAACTGACCATCAGGGTTGTCGTCACTTTCGTCCGACGCAATTTGACCACCTTGAAAGACGATATCGTTGGCATTTTCATCATCTGAGCTGAACTCGCCGGTCTCACGAAGCGCTCTCTGCGGTACTGCAGCTTCCTGTTTGGGTCGCTTTTTGTAGTCTCGCTTCCTCTTCGCTTGAGCATTTTCGTCATTCTGAAAAATAAAAATTAATCAGAAATTGTTTTGGAGAAAAGGGATATGAATAGCACATCGTCACGTCACCAACCTTGGAGATTCGGTTTGCCTTCTCTCGGGCATGATTACTGGCAGCCAACTGCGCTTGTCTGGCCGCCATGATCTCGCCGTAGATTTGGCCATTGTAATCGCCCATCCGATACCTGACAATTAATCGCCGGTGATTAGGATCGACATTGTTTACATTCATTCACAGGTGGTGGTTTGTTTACCTTTTTTCAACAACTTCAAAAGTGTTCTTCAGATGCTCGAGTTTCAGCGACTCTCTGCGCTTGACCAACTGCATCATATCACTGCATAAATAGTTTTCTAATTAGCAATCACTGTTTAATGTCACTCGTGCCGAACATACCGAACTGCTGTAAAGTCACGTTTTAGCTTCAACATCTTCTCGTATGATGTTTCGTCGTTTTTGCGGTTCTTTCGCGTTTGCATCTTTTCAATTCTTCTCCTAAAGGCAATATACGGGTTGTTGCCTGAAGATCCATCGCGTTTCTCGGTTTTAATAGTTGGCAAGAGAGATTTCCCGAGGCGTAACTTTTTATTGAGCCAGTAGTCGTAGACGGAGATCACTACACTTTCATCGCCTTTCAGAAGAGACTTTGCTTCGTTGAGGTTGCTGACTTTAATTCCCGCGCTCTTTTCTAGACACTCAATCATCTGCTCGAACTGAGTCTCGTCGATGTTCAGCTTTTGTTTCTCCTTGTTGAGCCACTCTTCGTCCTCAGAGTCCATGTCATACTCAGGGTAGTCTTGCTCGAATGACTGAAGCTGAATATGAATGTAATTCCGAGGACTCTTGCAATTCGCCGGGTACAGCTCATCGTATTCATTGTCAGGGATGAGAAACACTTCGGGTGTAGGGATGACATGATCAACAGCTCGGCCGAATGCTTGTTGAGCGGAGATAGCCCTCTGAAGATGGTGTTCCTGAAAGGGTAAACAAAGCGAAAAAGAGTCAAAACAACAGCCCGGTAAAGTAGAATTTCTAAATGGCACTTACACATTCCTCCTCCTTTTCCATTCCGGTGGGCATCTGCGGGACCGCCCGGTTGATGGCAGCGAAGTCGGGTAAATCTGGCACATCTTCCGTCCGTAGTACTGGCATGGGCTTGTTGACGTCCAGGGCCCTCGCCCTGAAGAATAGCTTTTGCTGGGTGGCAGCCATCGTGACAGCCTGCTATCTAGGAGACAGGCCGCCTGTACACAAACATTCACACGCACACACACCGCACGCACTAGTGTAGATGATAAGAACGATAGCACGCGCCCGCACGCCACCAACCGCCACACCACAATGTGGGCGAGTCCGAGCGTGGACTCGGGGTGCTTCGGGTGGGGTGGACACGAGGCCTCTAGCACCAATTCATCGCTGGCGGGGGAGTAGACGAGGGTGAATAAGGGTAATCGCCGATTTGGGAGGAGGTAGGCCCATCCAGAAGTAGAATCGATTTTGATGGGAGAATGGTGTGCTCCCAGCACACTCACACAGTTCTAAGCAATATGGCGGTTCTACAGTGGAAGGTAGAATTGCGTCGAGCGAGCGAGACAAAAACACGCTCGGCGAGCGCTGCTCTCTAACGCTCTCTATGACGGGCACACATGTGTGGCGCGAATTCCTCATCGTAAACAACGTTCAGTCTACTGCCGGCGCTAACTGCAATTTCCCTTACCTTGCCCAGTTACCAACTTTTCTTATTTTTAGAACCAGAGCAAAGGAAGGGGCAATTAATTAGTATTGCATGAAAGAACAAACAAAAATCAAGAGGAACAAATAAGGGGGCAAAAGACGGCAAACGTCTGTCTAGGCGGACGGAAGGACGAGCTACTTTGCACCGGCAGCCTTCGCTGTTTGCGACTTTTTAAGCTCCAGTAGAATTTTCACCTCTTGAGCAATAACCGCTTTGTCCGCCTTTGCCGCCTTCAACTGGCGCACCTTATCACCCTGAGCGGTGACCAGTTGCGCAATTTCCAATTCATTCTTAAGCGCTAGACTTTCCACGAGTTCAGTCAACTTTGCCTCATCAGCTGCCGCTTTGACAGTCGCATCAGTGCTACTGCCGCTAAACTTTGTACGGAAGCCTTCCACTTCCTTGGGATCAAGTTTCTTAAACAATGGCTGGGGCTGTGTGTAGATAAAGCAAAAACAGTGAGATAAGCAATCTCGACGGCGAACAAAGAGATAGGGCATTGAATACAAACCTTTCCAATCTGGTGGCCAGTCTTGAGGATGCAGATAAACTTTCGATTACTGGGTACCTGATTACACTTGATGTTCATTTGCTCTTGCAACTGCACGCAAGTATCAGGCATGTACGGCTGCAAGAGGATGGACAGCATGGCTGATATGTTGGCCGCTAGACCAATGACAGTCGCTGCTCGGGGTCTGAACAAAAGGTTAGAGTAACAACAATGGAAAACAGAAAACAGGAAATGACGTACTTTGTGTCCTCGTTCTTCACGAGCACCCACGGCTTCTCGTTTTGCATATACTGGTTTCCAAGTCGACTGATGCCCCAGAGAATTGGCTTCAGTCCGTCCTTCAGCTGGACTTTGTCCATGTACTCAAAGTACGAAGCGAGCTCTCGATTGAGCTGCGCCAGCAGGTTTTTGTCCGTCTCATTCAGCTGAAGCTCGGGCACGACACCGCCAAAGCTGTTGGAGAGAAAGGCCAGCGAGCGGTTGACAAAGTTGCCCAGGCTGTTCAGCAGCTCCGAGTTGTTCTTGTACATCAAGTCACTCCAACTGAAGGTGGTGTCCTGGTTCTCTGGGCGCATGTAGAGCAGGTAGAAGCGCCAAATGTCCGATGGAATGCCCGTCTCCTTGGCGTGATCGCCAAAGACGCCCACACCTCTGCTTTTCGAAAATTTGGTGTCCTCGTAGTTGAGGTACTCGACGGCGGGTATGTGCGAGACCATGGTCCAGTTCTCACCGGTGCTCAGCTCAGTGCTGGGGAAGATGACTGCGTGAAAGGCCACATTATCCTTTCCGAGAAAGTTGTACAGCTCCACGTGGTCAGGGTTTTTCCACCACTTCTCCCAGTGCGGCGTGAAGCCGGCGGTGATGGAGAGGTAGCCGATGGGCGCATCGAACCAGACGTAGAAGACCTTGTTCTCGTATCCCTTAAGCGGCACCGGGGTGCCCCACTTCAGGTCACGGGTGATGCAGCGAGGCTGCAGGCCGCCCTTAATCCACGAGTGGGTAATCACCTTAGCCGTCTGTGACCAGTTGTTGCCCTCCTTCTCCAGTGCGCCGAAAATCCACTTTTCTAGCTGCGGTTGAATCTTCGGCAGATCAATAAAGAGGTGCTTTGAGATCTTTACCTCGGGCGTATTGCGACAGGTTTTGCACCGAGGGCTCTTCAACTCGACGGCGTTGATCAGCTTGCCGCACTTATCGCACTGGTCGCCACGTGCGTCCTCGTAGGCGCAGTACGGACAAACACCCTCCACGAAGCGATCGGCGAGAAACTTTTCACACTGCAAGCAGAACAACTGTTCAATCTCTTGCTCAGTGACGTATCCGTTATTGTATATCTTCCAAAAGATATCTTGTGCAATCTCCGTCTGGACGTCTGTCGTCGTTCGGCCAAACTTATCAAATGAAATGTTAAACCACGTGTAGATGTCCGCGTGAATTTTGTGGTACTTGTCACAGATTTCCTTCGGCGTCAGCTTCTCCTCTAGAGCTTTGTTCTCCGTGGCGGTACCGTACTCATCGGTGCCGCAGATGTAGAGCACATTGTAGCCCTTGAGACGGCAGTAACGGGCGAAGACATCGGCGCTGAGGACCGAGCCAACGATGTTCCCTAAGTGTGGAACGTTGTTGACGTACGGCAGAGCACTGGTGATGAGAATATTCTGCTCCCCCGGAACCGGCACATTTTCAGGGTCACCCACGCGTAGGTCCTTCCAGAGGGGAATGTCGGTCCGAGTGAACTGATGAAATGCGTCGTCGATTTCCGCTTCAGTCAGCATGACGATGAGGGATGGATGGAAGAAGCGAAGCAATCTTTGCCAAATGAAAATCCCACTGCCACTTGCCTGTCTATTGTGACACACTGAGCCAGCGCAGCAGTGAACGGCACTGTCGATACAGGTGACGACACACATTTGCGAAAATGCATTTTATTTTCTGCGAACCAGCTCTACAGCTGATGTGTTGATGATCCTGCTAACCAGTCTTTCGCCTGGCTCTCTCTCTCTCTATCTCTGACTGTGTTTACCTCCCATCCAGTCAGCCTCGGTGGCCGTCGCCTGCTTGGCCTTGCCCCTCACAATCATCACCATCACCACCACCACCATCACCATCACTTGCACTGGTTGGCTGGTCACCACCACCACCACCAGAAGCAGCAGCAGCAGCAGCAGCAGACAAGACTGAGCCTCGACGGCCCTCCGCCAAGCAGCACTAATGCATCCACTTGACTCGAACAAACATTTGTTATCACCATCTGTCGAGCGATTGTCCCTTATCGCCTCTCCGTGGTAATGTTCACCGCTCTTGGCGTTCAATGCATGGGCTGGAACCACTGATTCACTACCACCACCGCCGCCGCCGCCACCAGCACTACCCGCAAGAAGACCGTCGGCTGCAAACAACAGTCCAATGTGCAGTCCAGCGTCAGCTTGCCTCATCTCCCACTGTAGCAGTCGCATTGAGGTAGTCGAGGTGCAGCATTATGACATTTTCCACGTCAAATAGCTCCTCTGGATTTCACATGTTCACCGATGATCACAATGACATATCGGAGACGCAGTTCTTGAAGGACGCCATCGTCAACCATACTAAATATGGTAGTACGAATCACAACTCTAGCGTGTCACAAAACTACCGGTACATCACTCACTACGTCGATGCAAGCGACACTTTGCAAGGACTGGCTTTAAAGTACGGGTGCAAGGTTTGTGATAATTACCTGCTTTTTGCATACTTGTTTCATATTTGATGCTAACCACAGCCACTCTCTTTTTTTGGTGCAGATTGAAACGTTGAAAAAGTTCAATAAAATATACTCTGATGATAACAACTACCTAAGGTCACGACTCTCACTGTTGATTCCGATTGAAGTTTCCATCGAAGGCAGCTCAAACATTGATTCTGATATATCGTCAGCTCAAACATCCTCCTCTAGTCTGGATGGCCGGTACCCGCCGACTGCAATCTCCAATTCAAACTTTGCCTCTAAAATTTCTACTCACCACTCAATGAACTTTGAGAATCAACACAGCAAAAACAACAACTCGGCAAAGCATTTAGCCCACTCTCCCAACAAGTCAAAAAGCCTTTGTGATTCTTCCCAAGTGGATAACAACCGTGATAGTAACACGCTGGCGACACATGAAACGGTCGCCGATTTTCTGATTCGAATAGACAGCTCAATTGCAAAAACCAAAAACCAAGTGGAGAAGATGTCACAGAAGAACGACATGAACTCAATTGAGGAGGAGCTGTACAGGAGCAGCACCAAGAGGTTCAGCACTCCAAAGCTGACCACCTCTTCTGACCGCAGTGCCATCTCCGCGTCGGCCTCTTCCCGCCACTCAGCATTTCCCCTCTTCGACGGTGACGGCAATGTACCACGCGTCGTCACAAACAACAGCAACAAACGCAAGGTGAAGTCGTCGCTGAAGCGCCATGCGAAAAACCAAGAAGAAATCTTTGAATTGTGATGTTCCTCCCCCTCCTCTCTTGATCATGTTAAATACTGGGTTAGTGCTACTCTTATTTTTTTCTTTTACATTTGTTTTACACTTCTGTACAGTATGTTTCAATTTTATATATTTTTTTAAAGCTTAGGCTGTGTATATTGAATTGAAATGAATTTGAAATGAAAGATACAAACGGTAATAAAATCTTTGCGATTTCCACACTCGTCGACTGACTAAAATCGGGGGAGGGGGAACTTGCATCACATGGCGAGGAGGTTCAAATCTCTTTGGTGAGGTAAGGATCAAATTTGAGTTCGACTTCGTTAAATGACTTGAGTATTTGAGTGAGGAAGGTAAAGAGCACGCCGTCACGAATGAAGGACTCGGTGTCAAAGTGCAGCTGCGCCAACTGAGGTCGGGATATGAGCTTGAGGAAGTTTGGCGACAGTTTGTGGTCTCTGAAAGTGTGGAAAGTTCAGCTATGTTAGGGAAGTGTACTAAAAATAGTGTTTGACTGGATTACCTCAGCGAGAGCAGTGTAAAGAGCTGAAACTTCATGTCTTTACCGTAGTTGGAGGCATTGTCGGTGATCTGGTCAATCAGGGTGACAAAGTCTTTGGCACTGAGTCGCTCAGCTGAGGAGAGATTGGAGGGTAGTGCGTGCTTCAGTTCGCAGTGCACACGCAGAATGTAGTCCCAAATGAAGGTCTGCTTGCGAAATGAGCGTCGATTCTTGAAACCGTAGTAGAACACCTGATTGATGATCCACAGGAACTTTTTCTCTCCAAAAAAGAGGCTGACCATATTTGATGAGGCAGATAAAAACTTGCTCCGGTGCATCTTTCCCAGAGTTGAGGAGTTGGATATTTTTCCGTTGAGTGTAAACTAAATATGCGAACAAAAGCGTAAGAGCATTACTCTTCAAAAACTAAAAAGTACCGTTTTTGGTGAAAGCTGAGCATCAGTTGAGCCAGAAGCGCCCAGCTTTGTTTTCTCGCTGAAGCAGAACTTCATGATCTGATTGACACTCTCGCAGAGCATCGACTGCAGATCTTCGATAGAGTACTTTTCTTCCTTTGACGTCAACTCGACGCCCCGTGTCCAGTTTCGGCCAATCGAGGAGGAGCGTGCATGGCTGGAAGAGGTTTTTTTCATGTGGTCATTAATTGAGCCGGTGATTATCTGACCGACCAGCAGTCTTTCCACCGACCCGTCATCAATGTTTTTTCCCAGCCATTTGTTGCAATCGAATCTAGTTTTGGATTAATTAGATAACGGGAAACTCAGCTCAAGTTCAGTCTGCTCACCTGTACAAACAGTTGGTGACATTGTTGCGAATGAAGCACTGCTCTACGTAGACTTTGTGGTTGGGATTCACCGTCAGCGACAGTGTGTATATGACGCCAAAGTTTTTGTGCTTGAATGTTAGCTGGTTCTCCTCAACAAAGATGCTTTCAAGGGTGTTACCGTAAGAGCCGGTGATGGAGGCCCAGCCAGTGAATGCCGAGGTGGCGCAAATAATCATTGTGTATGCTGGATTTGTAAACAAAAGATTACTTTTTGCTTGCAGGTTTTATATTAATGTGACTTACGCAAAGAGCTGGTGCTGAAGGTACTTGTAAAACACGTCAAATCGACCGCATTCAGCGTTAACAAGTGCGTTAAAAACTGCTCACGTTCTTCTTCACATCGAAGAAAAGCGAACCTTTTGTAAAGTGACCTAAAGTCAAAGGAGAAAGCGAATCAGCACAACATTTTCAAATGCTAAAAACTTACTGTAAAAGCTCCTGATTGTACAGCAGCGTTCGCAGGTGTTTGCTGAGTAACTTTCGCTCCAGCGACAGTCTGATGAAAGCTCGACTTTTGCCAACATCACTTTTGATGTCAGTCATATCACATATAGATCTGCAAGATAAGGAAAAATGTTAGCGAAAATTCAACTCACCAGATACAACTCACCTGTAGTCACAGGCGAGGTTAGAGGAGATGGACTTGGTCAATGATGAATTCTTCTTGGCGATAAATCCATTCGATTGCTCCAGAGACAGTTGAGAAAGCGCTGATAATTGCATAAACATACAAATTACTACCAATACCCTACATCAACAAAGCGAAAACATACAGTCAATTCGCTTCTTTAGCGACGTCCAAGTGACTCCCGAGTTGGCATCACTGTCCTCATCTGGAGTGGTCTGTCGCGATCGTCGGCGAAACGCCTCCTCCCGTTCCGCCTCCTTGTCGTCCTTCTGCTGTTGCTGAAACTCGTGGAAGGCAGTGAGATGTGACCAGAGTGGGCACTTGCTCGACTCCCACTGGGCACTGCCGTCGTAGTCATCCGACCTGGCGTGCGACCAGATGCGCTCAATCAGGTCGCACAGTGCGGCGATCAGCGTGTTCTCCTCGTAATTTGACGGACTAGAGGAGTGGTGGCCGAGGTCGTCTGAGCCCATTTTGGCGAGTAGTATTCGTTTGGTTCGGACTTTAACCTCTCTCAGCAGCGACTCGACCACCTTCCAGTTGGTCTGAGCAGTGAGGGCAGTGGAGACCATTTTGGCAGGAGAGGAGGGAATCGACTTGACTTGGCCCGCTTTACCCGACAAGTTGACCTGTAGTCGCTTTTTGCACGGTGACATTACGACTGGCAGTAAGCTGGCAGAGCTGGGCAAATCTTCCAACTCGGCGAGGTTTATGACTTGTGCGTTATTGACGCGTGCCTCAATCATTTTATCCGAGTAAATGGTAAAGTCCATCTCCTCGTAGTCGTCCTCGTAGATGTACATTGAGTCAACCATGTTCGTCTCGTTGAAGTAACTTCGCTGCTTTTTGGTTAGTGTCTTTCCCGCCTCGTCAATGAACGTTGCAAACATTTGCGTTTCAACAAAGTGCTGCAGAAATGGCCTTATCACTAGAGGTTGGTCTGACAAGTAGGCGACAGAATCAAACTTGATTTGCTCCTGTTGAATTAAAAACATGAACATCAAACTCTAGAAGTTTAAATTCGTTACCTTCTTCTCCGAAACGTATGCAATGAAATGCTGATATTTGTTGAGAATGTGCTTCTTTAGCTTTTTGAAAAATATAATACGAATTCTTTGATTTAGTTTCGTGTCATCGAGGTACGTAAAGCTCTCTGAGATGATGTACTTGTGTGCCAGCTCCGACACCCTTTTCAGTGCGTCGCTTCGCTGAAAGTTTGAGCATAGTCGAGGGTCGCTGTTGACGACTTCCTGCAGTTCAGTGCGAAGTTCCTCAATGAAGGGCGGGACGAAGAGCGTAAAGGGGTCCATGTTAAGCTCGACCTTATGATTATCACAGTCGACGAAGCAGGCAATCTTGCTCGTCTTGATGAAGTTGCGAATACGTGAGTTGACGCCCATGATGAAGGGCGTTGGAGCGTCCAGGTAGTGCAGGCCCAGTTTGCTCGGCAGTATGGGCACGTAGACGTGCTGCCACTTGAAGGGGTTCAGCAGTGCGATGATGCACTCGGAGATCAACATTAGGTGATAGTAGGAGTGGCCTACGATGAGAATTTGCACCTCATTCAGTGCACAGGTGAAGATGAGGAGGAGGTTGTCGATGCTGAGGATTTCCAGTAAACGTCGAAATGAGTAGTCAAAGAGCGGAAAGATGCTGAAGGGGCGGAAAATGGCCACCGACTTGGCACTGTCGTTGCTGATGCTTCTGAGTGAGTTCTCACTTCGTGAAGGACTGCTGAGAAGTGATGATCCTTCATGGTGAGGGTGTTTGCTTGTTGTGATGGCTAAAGAGTAAGAGTATGTTTAGAAAATGGTCAAGTGAAAACTGAGACGAGTGAACTTGCCCTTTGCGTCGGGTAGATGAATAAGGATGCACTTGCCCTTCTGGGGCAGGCGAATGTTGGCCAGACAGCGGAGCCACTTTGGATTGCTGCCTCCCTCATTGACGCACCACTCGAGCAGTTTCTTCAGCTGGTCGACGATAGGGCGGATGGTGATGGCCACCAGGGCCCGACTCATGTACACCACATTGTGCTCGTCACTCTCCTGACTGCGGGCAATCTGCTTGAACCCGTAAATGTAGCTGCCTCCGTAAATTCTCTGTCCATTCTGTACTGTGATCACGAATGAGTGAAACGCTGGCGTAATGGGCTCCTTCTTCAAGAACGGTCCATCTGGCATGGAAAGTAGAGACAACGAGCTGTCATCTACAAAAGGGCAGTCTTCAATTTTCAGACTGACCACTATCTTTCCGTCCATTGTTGCGTCGAGTATTGAGATTTGTGATATCATTTTCAGTCGTTCACTGCAAACAAGTGAAAGCAATTAAAAGTTAGCGACGACGTACACATTCACTCTTCCTCTCTACTTACTGTTTGTTCAGACGACGTGACGGGGTCGATGGACTGGCCATCGGACTGCCTTGGTCCAGGCTGGCCATGATGTCAGGTTGTAGTCGTCGTGTGGCCAACTACGAGTATCACCCCTCAGTGTCAGATCACATGGTGTCGGAAGCTGCAGGAGTTGCTGAAACTGGAGCGAGATCACCGCCGCCAAAGGAGGTCACCAACGGCGAAGAGGTAAACAAACACTGATGAAGCAGGCGTCCTAAATCTTCAGCGAGAGAGAGAGAGAGAGTCTCAAATTTTGGTACACTGCGTTCACAGACTACGGATTTTGAACTGCTGCTCCATTTGGATAGCGGGAACTGTACTGAAATTTCCATTTCTTGGACAAACGAGAGTTGACAAGAAACGAATCATAAAAGTAAAATAAAATTCAAAAAAGTATTTTTGTTGAAAAATGTTTTTAACCGGAAGCAATATTGACTGGTAGTCTCATGTTCATTCGGTTGCCATGGCGACACTCTGAGTAGTTCCTGTAACAGTGCAAACAATATTTGTGCATAACAGTTTGTCTTAAACCGCATTTACCCAAATTGGCAATGGACCCAGTAAAGACGGGCATGGCCCGGCCCATCTCCAGCCGCCCACTTACCTCGGCCCGGGCAATGATAAACACCGGTCTGACGGCACCGAAGTCCTCTCGCGGCAAGACCGCTCTTCGCCGGCAGATTCAGGACAAGAGCTACTTCATCGGTCTGCTGCGCTCGAAGATCAATGAGATCAACGCGGAGAAGAACGTCCTCCTGCGAGAGTGCGACATCATGGCGAAAGAGGAAGCTCGCATCGGCGTCTACCGACAGAAGGCAGAGACGCTCGCCAAGGAACTGAATGACATGAACCTCGAGCTGCTGACCTTCAATGAGTTCCTAGATCGAGTTCGAATTGGCGACGACGTGAGCGGCGTAAAGGAGGACGCGCTGGAGATACGGCACGAAAACGAAGCTCTCATCGCCAATGTACGCTAAGGAGGGCTTGTTGTTGCATCATTCTAACCACTCCTTTATCACCCACAGCTGGAAAATGACTTCTCACGACTAAAAGGCTTTGAGGCGATGATCCGGAAGAACGAGGAGGAGCTGGGGGCGATCACCGGCCGACTGAACGCCCTTCGAAGTCAGTTCAGCGAGGAGCAGCGCACTGAGTTTGGCAGTCTGCAGAAGGCGAGCGTCGAGCTGGGCAAGGAGTGTCAGTCGCTGGAGGGCGAGATTGCCCAGTGGAACGGCCGCAAGGAGGAGGTGCTGGAGAGGACGAACCGAGAGGGCAGTGTCCTCAAGATGCAGATGGTCCAGGCGGTGGCCACTCTGCGCCAGCTGGACAAACAGCGCACCGAACTGACCAGCGCCGACAGTGGAGAGGAGAGCGAGCGGGGGCACCTGCTGGCGCAGGTCAAACGGGACAACAACTACATCGCCTCGCTGGAAGCAAAGACGGAGGCGTTGGCAAAGGCGCTCGAAGAAGCGAACGGTGAGATTGAGTTCTACCGAGATGGGGCAAAGGTCATCAAGTTTGCCGACCTGAAGCAGAAGGAGAAGACCTTTGATGACTTTATGGCGTCTTTCACTGAGGCCAAGGAGGACCGGCGACAGCGCATGGAGACGGTCAACCATGAGATCACCGACATCTCCAACAAGCTGGCTCGCTGTATGAAGTACCTCAACATTCTCAAGCAGATCAGCGATGTCTCCACTGGGTAAGAGATAGTTGGAGACTGAGCACACTTCTGGTGACACCATTTAACATCTAGGGCGTACAACATCCTCAACGAGCTGATCATCCAGAAGCGCAAACTGGAGCTGGAGCTAAACAAGAACCAGCAGATGACGGCGAAGGCGAGCACTGAGAAGGAGATACTGTCGAACAAGATCGGCAAGCTGCAGGAGAGCATCAACTCCTACTCGGACATCTCCAAGCTGAAGGCACAGGTGGAGGCACGCCTGGAGAACACCAAACGGGCGACGGAGAAGGCCCGGCAGGAGATGGCCGCCGTGAAGTTGCAGATGGAGGGCGTCAGCAGTGAGCTAAGGGAGATTCGAATGGAGCTGGAGAAGAGCGCTGCCTTTGGTGAGGCGAGGCAGCTGGAGGAGAAGTTGCGGGCGCTGTTGCGCGTCAATGAGACCCTCAAGGCGAATGACAAGAGTCAGATGATGGGCGAACTGAAGAGCATCGTCCTCGAAAAGGCAAAGACCTACAATCAGACGTTGATGGGCTTCTAGCTGCCTAGTACCCCAGTGATATAGCAGTAGTAAAGGCGCTTTGTCTGTCATGAGTTTATTTATATTATTAAAAAATGACAACACTTTCTTTACTTCTTCTTGGGCGCAACGGCGGCGGTCTTTTTCGCCTTCTCCGCCTTGTATTCCTTGTATTTGCGGAGCTTCACGCCGAGCACCTTCAGCGCCTTGTCCAACTTCTTCTGCTCCACCTTTTTGCCGCTCTTGGCCTGGCTGATCAGCTCTTTCGCCTGTCGTCGGGCGTCGTTGTTGGCACGGGCCTGCGTTTTCAGGACGATGGAGTGCGGGTTCAGACGGCGCATCACCACCGAGCTCTTCAGTGGGTTTCGCTTCACACCACGACGGATCACCTTGGCACTGCGTAAAAGAAACAAAAACAAACATAAGTAAATGCTGCAGAAAAGGAAAAAATCTAACTGTCGGCTATAAAAGTTCAATCGGTATCAGTCTACTAAACGGTAAATGTAAGTAATCATCTTGGTCATTGCCCAGTAGTTGTCATCAGTGAAAAGTGAACTAAAAGCTAGCTTAGGTAAAAGGTGGTAACTAAAAGGGGTACTTACATTCGCGGGCGCAGCACGCTCTGGATCTCATCACTCTTCAAGATGCGCGACAGATCGGTGTTGGCCATCTTGGGCTGGGGCAAGTTGTAGTTGCGCTTGTGCTTCGACTCGGCCTTCCAGGTGCCGTAGATCTCGTCCAGCTTGCGGAAGGCGCTCTCCGTCCAGATGATGAAGCGACCGACATTGCCGCCAGGAGCAAGACGGAGCAGGTTCAGCTTCTCGACGTTGATGGTCTCCACGCCGGGGATGTTGCGGAAGCCACGGGTCAGACCGCTGTCATTGCCGTAGACGACCACCGGGCCGAGGCGCTGCACGCGACGGCGGTTGCGGAGCTTGCCCTTGCCGGCGCGGAAGCGCTTCGACTTGTAGACGCGCTCGACGTCCTTCCAGGCGTTGACCTTCTTCAGAAACTCGACGGCCTGCTTGGTCTTGGAAATTTCCTGGACCTTGTCAGAGACAACCAGAGGGAACTCGGGGACTTCGTTGATGGAGTGTCCTTTAGGGGGGAACGTGTTGATGTGTTAGTAAGCAAAGTTCAAGTGATAGAAACAACAAAACTTACCCTTGCTCATAACCAGCGCGGGAACGGCCGAGGCAGCGATAGCCGAGACGACGGCGTATCGGCGCTGGTTGCGGTTGACCTTGCGATGCCAGCGGCGCCACACTCGGATCGGACCGAACATGCGACCACCACGGCACATGTTGCCGAAGGCACCCTGGCCGGAACGGTGAGTGCCGCCACCTCGAACACGGGGAATACGCGCTACGGCACGACCGGTGCCCCATGACTCGGCGCTGGTCTGGTGACCTGTGAGTAAGAAAGAAGACCAGTGTGAACTTTAGTTGTCAAAAACTTGGGAGGAAAAGAGCTGTATATAAGAGGCACCACTTGGCGAATCGTCAGAACACTAAAAAATGGTTTTGTGATCATATGGGCTCATAAACACGGACCAGTGTTATCATCATGCTAGCCGAAAGTGGGCGCTCAGAACCGGGACACTCACCTGCCTCCTTGGAGACGCCATGGGGTTGGCGACGGTTCTTGCGGATGTTGGTGTGCACGTAGTTGACGATGTCAGTGCGGATGGGAGCCCGAAAGACGACCGGCAGCTTGACGCTGGTGCCAGTGCTCTCGCTCTTCTCGCTGTACACCGAGATTAACGGCCGGTACGCTGCCGTGGTCTGTGTGGGAGTAAAGAGTGGTGGTCAAAAGGGACGAGGAGGGCGTCAGTTTGGGCCGGCGTGGCTCCTTACCATTTTGATGCTGTTGATGAGAAACAAGCACGTGCAAAAAGGAAGAGATTTTTGGAGAGCGCTGGCAAGCACAAGCAGTTCCTCTCAATGCGCTTCTGTCGTGGACCTTTCGTAGAGGAGGTGACTTTCGACAACAGCGCCGCCGCCTATGGATTGCTTTTCCTGGCGGCATGTTTCACTTTATGGCACTAGAGGCCGCCAAAAGTAAGGGAATTTGAAAAAATTAACGTGGACGTCGGTCGGTAACAAATGACCCTAGAAAAAGTACTGATCTTGGATGATGGGTAAAAACTAGCTTCTAGAAAAATCATTTTAATTAAAAGATGACGTTGAAGTTCAAGTAGAAAGTTCGAAATTGTTCCGGCTGGTTGTAATGATTCAGCAATCAGTAAGCATTACGTGGTCTTTCATCTCTCTCGCACTCATTCACTCTTCGTCACTTGCGCAAGCTAAAACACCAACTCCAGTAACTCATCTTTTACTTCACTTTAATCTTCCTTTCATCCCTGCCACACAATGGTCGACTACAGCAAGTGGAAGAAGATTGAAATTTCCGACGACGAGGACGACACTCACCCGAACATTGACACGCCGAGTTTGTTCCGCTGGCGCCACCAGGCTCGCCTGCAGCGTCAGGAAGAGCAGCGCAAAGCGAATGAGGAGGTTGAGAAGAAGCGAGCCCTCTTGAAGCAGAAGTTGCAGGAGCAAGAAAACGAAAAGGAAAAAGAGCTGAGCGAGGAAGAGCGCCAGAAGCTGGCCGAGGAGCTGGCGGAGACGGAGCGCAAGGAGAAGGAGCTGCAAAAGCGCCAGGCACGTCAGCCCTGGAACGTGGACACCATCGGCCAGGAAACCTGGAGCGGCACAGTCCTCAACAAGAACGTCCTCAACAAGCCGAAAACCCAGGAGGAGATCACCTACGAGAAGGAGGCAGACGTCATCGGCTACGAGGGCCACGTGGCTGCCTACGAGGCGGAGATGCGTCAGTTTGCCTTTCAGGCGAACTTCGAAGAGCGCCGTCGCTACCTGGTGGCCCACCCGAATCTGGTGCACCAGTACACCGTCGACTACCTCTCGCTGTGGTGCATCAGTCTGAAGTTGGAGGGGAAGCAGGCGCTGTTGGAGTGCGTCGCCCGCCAGGCGGTCACCATTCAGATGATCCTCAGTCTGGCGAGCACCCTGGGCGGCGGCATTGATCCGCGCTCCTGTCTGGGCGTCTTCTTTGAGCGTTCGGCCCGTGCCAAGGCCAAGTTTGAGTGCATGTTCGAGGACGAGCTGGCCGAGTTTATGGAGCGCGTCAGCAAAGCGGAGCAGTACCGCCTGGAGAAGGCCCTCGCCGAGCAGGAGAAGGACCCGCAGGCGCTGATCGGCCCCGGTGGACTGAACGCTCAGGAGGTCTTCGAGTCGCTGCCTGAGCAGCTGCAGGAGTGCTTCCAGACGCGCTCCCACGAGCACATTGAGCGCGTTCTGGGCGCCATGGACCCGGAGGAGGCGGAGTACCACCTGAAGCGCTGCATTGACGCCGGTCTCTGGTCCGTTGAGGCCGGCAAGGATGACGTGGACGAGGACGAGCAGCTGATCGCTGCCATGGCTCGCAGCTCGCTAAAGGACAACGAGGACAAGGTGGACGGCAGTGGTGGAGACGCCGATTCGTCCTCTTCGCTCTCGGAGGAAGAGTAAACTTTGGTGGAGCTCATTATTCCCATTAGTTTTAGTCTAGTTTTACTCTTTTTATTTGTACTACTTTTTAGCAGTGCTATTTCCTGCTACGTTCACGTTTTGATTGGTATGATCATTTATTGATTTGTATTGATATATAAATTTGGCAATGTATAAAATTAATATAAAAAGTGCACCTCGGTGGTATATGCACCGAGTGCGCGAGCAATGCAAAAGAGTAAATAATAAAGAAGCTTGCAAAAGAGAGATGAGGAGGATGAGGAAGAAGGAGATCACTGACTGATGATACAAAAGAAAGTGTGTGTATGTGTATGTAGAAAAAAGGTTAGGTACACAGTCAAAAAAAGAAATCAAAATTGTAGAGAAAGCGCGGTTGGCTGCCAGTAGTGGGTGTTTTGTAAAAGCAAGCAAATGAATGTTCTATGTACAGAGAGAAGTTGATGACGATGAAGAGATAGCAAAGAGAGGTAAAAGTAAAAAATGGCAAGTCGGAGTTGAGCGCAGTGATCAGTGTGAACTAGGAAGAGTTAGGGAGAGAACACATTTTACCGAAATGCGCTCAGCTTCTTCAGCTGGCGCTCCACGGTGATGAACAGTATGCGGTGATGAGAATCAGTAGTTGTTTGTCGTCGAGTAGAGCAGAGTGTGTTTGTGGCTTGGCGAAATCACAATGGCTATGTACAGTGTGCTGCAGGTAGCGGTGTCTATGTACAAATGAACAAAGGGCTAGTCTCAGCAGGACTCCAGTCCGTGCTGTCCACCGCTGGACTGCTTCAGTGCATTCAGGTCCTTCATCAGACTGTCCAGATTGGCCATCTCCTGGTTGAGGTCCTCATTGAAGCTGGCCTGCAAAACCAAACAGTGAAATTAGTATGTCAAATAGAGTTTCTGGGCTGAGGTATAATATCTTACCGAAATGGAGTGATCATCAGAGAAGTGCGTGCAAGCTTTGCCGCCAGTGCTGGCCAGCGTCGAGTTGCTGCCGCACATGTGACTACTGTTCAGATTGTTGGTCGTCGTCAGGAGGAACTTTTTACTGGGACTGCACAGTCCAGGCATGACCGAGGCTGCTGAGGACAGGAGAAGGCCAGTATTGGCGGTCAGTACTTTATTGAATGCTGCTGCTGCTAGATTACTCACTGTTGTAGATGTTATTCTGAGAGCCATTCTGCAGACTGCTCAAAGTGGCCAGCGAGGGCAGTGGCGGCGGTGGAGTGGGTACACCGAAGCTCTTCAGTGCGTGTCCGGTGCTTGCGCCCGGCGGCCGCTTGCTGGCCATGTAAATGGATGTGTTCGGCGGACTGGTGCTGCTGTTGGTGATGTTCGTCGCCGTCGAGGAGTTGGTCAGCACGGTGTTATTGGAGATGACCGAGTGCGGCGAGGAGGAGGAGGTGCCTGACATGTAGGAAGAGGAGTTGCCGCCACTTCCGCCACTGCCTCCACTGCCACCCCCACCTCCTGAATTGGCCATTGCAATGTGAATGTTGGCGAGACTCATCTCTGCCTGGTGCTGCTGCTGTTGCATCTGCTGTTGGTGGTGGTGGCTCATGACGCACTGCTGAAGTGCCGCTGCCGCCGACGACGGTGGCTGAGGCATCATCTGTGACATGTGCTGTTGTTGTTGTTGATGTTGAAGTTGCTGTGGGCCACTGACTGGGTCGTAGAGGTGCAACTGGCCACCGGAGTTGCCAAAAGCCATGTGACCATGACTGGGCGAGTGATGGTGGTGATGGTGGTGGTTGTGATGGTCAATGGCGTCCAAGTTGAGGTGCCCCCGTGGCAGTGCATTGAACTGCGTCTTTGGGTACAGCGGTCGGGAGAGTCCCGTTGAGGGCTCCAAATTGATGATGCCATTGGAGAGAGCGTGCTCCAAACAGCCACCGGTGCCCGGTCCAATTGTCGACTGTTTGGTGGTGCGAATCGTCGAGGACCGACGCATTGTCGCCATAGCGCCACCGACATTATCTGTCGGTGAGGTGGGCGGCTTGTTGATGTCGTCGTAAAGCGATGAGTTGACGCCATATGTAGAGTTGGTCTTCTTGATCTTGGCAAATGAGTTGCCGTCGTGGTACCGCGAAAGTATGGGCGATTCGTTGCCAGGATTGCCAGCACCTCCACCAGCACCACCTCCTCCAGTGTGGCCACCCTTCTCAATGGACTTCAACTCGACCTGTTCATTGTGGTTGATCCACAGATCAGGAGGCTTCAGCTCGCGCGTATTATTCAGCCTTGAGTTGATGTTCTTTCCCCCTGGACTGGTAGCAGCAGGCAGATAGCCGCCCTTCTTGCGATTGTTTATGCCGCCGCTGCCGCTGGTTTCTTTTTGATTTTTGCCGTACATTCGAAAGAGCGCAAAAAGGAGAATGCAGACGATAATAAAGATTAATATGAACGCGAGCATGAAGAGACTGATGGAGACGTCCTTGGAGTCTGAAGGAGAGAAAGGAAAAAGAAAACGAGAGAGCCATCAGTGAGCAAACCATGTGCCAGACAATCAAATGGTAATGGATGGGTGCACGGAATAAAACTTACCGGGGTCTTTCACTTTGAGTGCAGCTGAAAAATGAATTCGATTTGCGGAGAAGAGAAGTTGAAGTGGAAGAAGATGCGTTGGGAAGAGGGAAAAATGAGAGGAAGGAAGGAAATGGAAAGGGAAAAAAGAAATACAAACAGTTAGACAATCGAATGATGCAGTGATCGAGTGTGCCGCTCTGGGACAGACAAACTAGGTGCAGAAGATGAAGGAGGAAGAAGAAGAAACAGGAGGAGGCTAATTCTGACAGAAATTAATTGACACTCACAGACAGAAGGCAACACAATGGAATCGGCTGCTGCGGCAGATGGAACCATTTGCCGAGGGTCGGGTGACGGGCTCGGTTTGCCTCCATCGCAGACTCAAACACAAACACACAATCAAACAGACAGAGAAGGAAACAAGTGCACAGAAAAAACTGGTGCAGCTAATGACGCCTAATGACGACGACAAATATTGACGATTTAAGACGATTAGCAGTGAACGACGATGTTTCATTGCAGAGCTATTTCTCGCCCTCCCTTTCTCTCTCATTGCAAGCGTTCCGCCGCTGTGCGACCGCAATGACGCCCGCCGTCAATAGTGAACGTCCCCCAAGTCCGATAATATTCATAAAGTGGCCACATTAATCATCGCATGTGCGCAAAGTAAGTAAATGCTCGGAGAATGAGGCAGCAGTAAGAAGGCAAGTGCCGATGCCTGGCAATTAATCACCAGCTCACACACTCACACACTCCTCGCAGCAATTAGCAGTGGGCTCTGTCAGTTGTTGGCAGCTAGTTGGCAGTGGGCAAATCACTCGGAAGTGGGCCATCTTGAACACTCTCTCACTCACTCACTCACTTGCTCACTTCTATCTCTGAGACGTCTCCATTTGTTCGCAGAAAACTCTGGTGCCTCCAAGATCTGGACAGCGGCACCAGACTCCAGAGAAACACTGGCAGAGAAACACCAGAGAACCACCACCGGCACCACCACCAGAGAAACCAGAGCCTGAACCGACACACACGCCAATTTTGGCGGCTAATATTGGCCAAGATTCGATCTGCAATCTCTCAGAGAGGACCACTTCCTAACTGTCTATTTTGGTGCAGAGGAAGATTTCTGGCCGCCAGTGAGCTGAGCTGAGCTCGCCAGTCTCTCAGTCTTTCTCTGAAATTCCGTCGAATGAATCGATTGCTCTAATGTTGGTTATAAGTTATAAGTTAATCGAAACATTGACAAGTTCGCCGAACGTTTTCTGCTGGCGCCTAGCGCGCCTCGGATTGGACTTCTATGTAAATTTGGTTAGCACTCTTGTAGCAGCAACATTACTACTACTGCTGCTGCTGTTGTTGCTAATGTGCTGCGACAGAGGACGACGACGACGATGGCAACACTTACTAAACACAAGACGGCCTTTCCCGTTCCTCTCCAACTCTACACGCATCGTCGGCACCGAAAAAAATTGTCTCCATCTTAGAACATGGCAGTGCTACTTCACCTCTGTCCCCCAGCACCGGCCAGAGAGAGAGAGAGAGAGAGAGAGAGAGAGAGAGAGAGAGAGAGAGAGAGAGA
>JAALOO010000307.1_pt1 | contig 45349 bp, 29 predicted proteins | sample 7257641 | NCBI WGS metagenome assembly JAALOO01 (sample SAMN14085613, study PRJNA598686) | mite metagenome | biome: ENVO:01001000; feature: ENVO:01001002; material: ENVO:01001226; isolation source: single female mite from University of Michigan culture on fish food culture... ...
TGTGTGTGTGTGTGTGTGTGTGTGTGTGTGTGTGTGTGTGTGTGTGTGTGTGTGCCTGGTGAACCACAAAGCCCACAAATATCTTTGTTTTTGCTGCTGCTGCTTTCCACTTTATTTACTGCTGTGGATCGAAGCTGCTTTGGCACACAGTGAACGGTCTCTTCTAGGCGATGGATTTTAAATGCACACACATCCCGGCCCATTTCTTCTTATCACTGGCCCTGTTACACACACACACACACACTGCTTTGCTCGTGTCGGTATTTGTGCTAGTATAATTTGTTATTTATTTGCTCTCGCTTTCTGTGCATTTGTGTGTGTGTGTGTTTAAAATTCACCACCAGCTCTATCTCTCGTCTTCTGAAGCGCGTTCGGGCAAGTTTTGAACTTGTGCCTTAAATTGAATCGATGTCAGTGGGCATCCTTTTTCCTCTTCTTTTTCTTCTTTTTATCTGGAACTGTTGTTCCACTGACTGACTGACTAACTACAACTTGGAAAGATAGCTGAGGCAGTGCTACTGTCTAGCTATTGAGCTGCTGCTGCTGCTGCTGAGAAAAAGTTTGCCTCTCTCTTTCCGGAATGACTACTACCGTTTCTCACCGATCATTTCCTGGAACCAAAAGGGAACAAAATTGTGTGTGGGGGCAAAGTGAATCGCGGTGGCGAGAGTTGCACTTCTCTCTATTCTTCCTAGACTTTTGCTGCTGCTGCTGCTGCTGCTGCTGTGAAATGAGCGTTACCCAAAATTGGGCACGCAGAGGTGTGAAGCAGCCGTCTGGTTGTGTGTGTTCTAACCACTTTCGATCATCAATCTGCATTAGGGAAAACAGCGGTGGTGGTGGTGGTGGGGAACATATGGGCTAGCTTACCACCACAACACAGCCTGGCGCTGTCAATATTTGAAGGAAAAGTCACTTTTCTTCGCCGCCGCTTCTCCTGATCCTGATGCTCTCTCTCTCTCTCTTTCTTGTTCTCGGTTTGTTCGAGAACAACAACAACTTAGAACACACACACACACTTACTTTTCTCGTCCTTGTTTGGCCTTCGTCTTTTCTCCCTCTGATGTAATTAGATTATTAATTACTAATTACTACCAGGGATTGGGGGGGGGGTTAAGGGGAAAAATGATGATGATGATGCGTGTCTGTAGCAGCATCAGTGGAAAAAGATGAGCTGAACATGAAAACAGGGGAAAAAGATTGTAATAGCTTTTGGGGTGCCAGAGTCATAATAGAGAAGAAGAATTGAGGATGAGGAAGAGGAATAGGAAGAAGACTGTGTCTGGTGAAGTGTAATGTTTTTCTCTTGTCATGTACTAAAAAAAGGGGAGAAACATTAACTCTCTTTCGCTCCCTTTCTTAGTACGTGGCAGCAGTCTAGCCTTTAGTAGTAGTCCGTCGCTAAGCATCGCTTATTCTCATCAAAAGCAATTTAGCCCATTTTAAATTCTTTCATTCTCTACTCCTTCTCTTCTTCGTAATCGAGGTTGCTATTGTTGGCGTTGCTGCTTTCACTCTTTCTGCTCTTTTGCTGTGTTGTGTGTGAGACGCGCGAGGGTAAACATAAAAAAACTCGAGGCAAAAGTTATAATAACAAACAACAAACTGTACAAAAGAGGAAGCTGCACTGGCAATGACGACAATTCCCAGGCCTAGTAATTGAGCGGGGAGGGGAAGGAATTGCGCCAATGGCTGCTGCTTCTTTTGATATTTGTTAGTGCGCTTGTGTGTAATGTTTCTATTGCTGCTGCTGCAGCAACTTTTCCACTCTAAATAGGAGGCAATGAAACGAGAGAAAGAGAGATCTACAGAGCGACTTTAATTAGCATTACTCTCACAGTGAAAGAGAGCAATCAAGAGTGGGGAAGGCAATTCGAGTGGATATTGAAGAACTTGACGGTGAATGAACGAAAAAAAATTGGCTTCAGTCATCAGAAAAAAGTGGAAAATGAATTCGAGGTCATTGTATTTGTCGGGAACTTATTGAGTGTCAAGTTCAATAGTGGTAGTAGTAATTCCGAGGTAGGAAGAAAAGTAAAATTTATCCTCAAAGTCAGTGCGCGCCTCACTTTCTAATCTAATCTAAAGTTTTCGCAATATTCGGTGAGAGAGCCTAGTGCAGCAGGAAAAAAAGTGCCAAAGTACAAAAGCAGTACAGAGATACTAATCAGTCACCGGAAAAAGAAAGTTTCGACTACATTTCAAACAAAAGTTTTCCTCTTCTTTTCTTTTTCACACTTTTCCACACACAGACTTACTTTCGGTAGCGCTCAAAGGCGATGACCATCATCGTCCAGGCGGAGCAGTAGGCGGAGACGGACTGCGCGTAGGGCATCAGCGAGCAGATGAACTCGCCCAGGGTCCAGTCACGGGCGACGAACCTCACCAGATTGGTGGGAATGTTGACGGTGGTGAGGAGGAGGTCGGAGGCGGCCAGGTTGACTATCAGCAGCTTGCTCGTTCCCGTTCCGGTGCTCAGGTTCAGCGTGGAGGGGTAGGCGCCGGAGCGGAGCTTCGCCCCGAGCAGCACTCGACAGACGAGGCTGTTCCCGACCAGGGAGACGACGATGAGCAGGCCGTAGGCGACCAGGAGGATGCTGTGGGTGATCAGGTTCCGGCGGACTAGTTCGGCCGTCTCCGGCAGGCCGCTGACGATCTCCTCGAAGGCTTCGCTCACGTTCGGGTGATTGGAAGTGGAGGTAAGGAGGAGGATTGTTTTGCTCAGGCTGTCGTCGAAGACCTCGTCGCTGCTCCTATCATCGACGTCGACGCCGCCACCACCTCCCGTGTCCACCGGAAGTGGCTGTACGAGGCAGGGGAAGAGGGTGAGAATGAGGAGGAGGAGGAGGAGGGTGATGGGAAGATGAAGTAGTGGGCAGATGGAACTTGAGGCCATCTTTTTCGCTTTTGCTTGAGTAGGTCTTTTATTGCTTTTCGGCTGAAAGCTGTGGTAATTGTGGCGGCGGCGGCTGTGTTGGTCAGTCAACTCTCGTCGTCGCCCTCGTTCTATTTGTTCTCCTTTTTTTTCTAGTTAGCTGGAAGTAGTTTGTTGAAAGCCGCAGCGGAATGCTCCATTCATGGGCAGGCTGCGCTGACCAATTCGGTGATGGGCTGGCCTCCTTTTTATATTTTATTTGTCCAAGAAAAGTTTTTTAAGGCTAGTTGAAGAAGTGAAGTGGTAGCCCCGAATAACAGTTTACAATGTATGTGTGTGTGTGTAAACAGAGCGCGCTGAAAAGACGGCAGACGCTTGCGGGGAAAGAGAGAGAGAGAGAGAGAAGTAAAAATGTATAATTCGGAGAATATGTGGAGCAAGTTTTTTAAATTGCTTTGAAGGCAGCAGCAACAAGAAACAAGAGAGTGTGGATTGGGGAAAAGAAGAAGGAGATTAGTTGCGGCCAGCAGCAGGAGCAGCTGCTCTCTCCAGGGAGGCGGCTGCTGCTGAGGTCTGCTTGGCTGCTGCTGGCCTCATCTTCTTCATCTTCTTCTTTTCGAGGTCGCACTGAATTGAGTAATTAAATACACTGAAGCAGTGGCTGAGAGAACGAGAGAGAATGGCAAAAAGGCAGTATTCTTGTACTCGAGAATTGTTAGGGAATTCTTTCTTTTTTTCGCTCGACGATGGTGGCTTTTAATTAAAGTAGTTGTGTCTTTCGATGATCGAAGCTTTGGGATCGTGTGTGTGTGTGTGCGCGCGCTGAAGTAGAGCGAATTTGAGACGCTCAAGTTGCGCTGAGTTGAGTTTTTTGTTGCAAAGCAAACGGATGAGCTACCGATAAACTGCGACAACTGGTGCTCTCTGCTGTTCGCTGGTTTTTGTTTTCTTTTGCAGCAGAATAAAAAATGTAGAATAAAAATGTTGAAATTGGTGAAATTTAGCTGTTCGAGTTTTTTTTGTCTGCTGCTAATAGGTCTCTTGGCAAACTGTTGGTAGTGGATCAAGTGTAGAACACAGAGAGGAGAAGTATGGTGGTGGTGTAGCTTAGGCAACAAGAGCGAGCGCGGTGGGTGATAAATTAGGGCCAAAAATGCCAAGTTCAAGTGCACCCGACGACGACGACGAGTCTTCTACTGTGTTCTGTTCTGTTCTGTTCGGTTCTGTTCCGCTCTGCTCACCACCGATCTGGTGGACATCGAAAAGCCGACTGCAGAAGCTCGGCTAATGCTCGCAGAAGCGCAGAATATTCTGTACGACAGCAGCTGTTGTACGGCGGCAGTAGACGTGCGCTCTTCTTTTTCTCTCTCTTCTCTTGGATTCTCTCTCTCGCTCTTTTCAGCGGTGGTCGGGGGCTTTTATTCTCTACGGTCGCCACACTCATAGAGGGCTAAAGCGCTATTCGCACGGACAGAATCGCAACGGGAGAGAGAAAGAGAGAAACTCGAGTCGCTGCTGCTGCTGCTGCTACTGTACAAACAAACACACATTTGCCTGCAGATGTCAACTTCGGTGAGAGCGAGCGAATGAGAGAGAGACGTGTTTTTCTGTTCGATTTCGAGACTTGGTCACTGTCTGTCTGCTCTGTCCCCACACTTGACACATTACCGTAAAAGCTGTGTGGAGGGCTACCCAAATGGATGGAATCTTTTTGCTCCCGGATGGAAGAGGCGGAGAGGTAAACAGAGAGATGAGATGAGATGAGATAAAGCAGATGAGTGTCCGCGATTGATATGTGTCCGGTGAAAGCGATATCGATTGCCTGCTGCTGCTGTTTTCCAGCAGACTAATGAGATGTTGAGGAGGATGAGGAGGAGAAGGAGCAGGAAAGGTTCAAGAGTAAATCTGATTGAAGCCCAAGGCAGAGTGAGGAGGACCACTTCTTTTTTGCTTCCTTTTCTTCATCTGCGTAAATGAGATGAGTAGCTGAGGGCGACGACCACGGCCAATTGGAAATGAGGATGTTATTTAGTGAGCGAAAAATGTGTGTCTGTGTGTGATGTGTGATGTGTTTTGATGTACATCACTTTGGTACCACTGAGTTGGTTTTTGTTTTTTGCCCCAGTGTTTTTTCCTCTTCTGTTTGCCTTCTTCCTTTTTCTTTTTGTTTTTTGGTGGTGGTGGTTCTTCTTCTTCTTCTTCTTCTTCTTTCTCCCTGGTTTTTCTTCCCACGGCTGCTGCTGCTGCTGCTGTTGGTCTTTGCTGTGCAAACATTTTTTGTCTTGCCGCATTCTTTGCCGCTTTTTTATTGTAGCAAAATGTGGTAAAAGGCAAAAATTCATTTGTTGCCTTCTGCTTCGTTCAATTCCTGTGACCTTTTTGCACAAAGACAGAGAGAGCAGAGAATAATTTGAGAGCCTTGGAGATGTGTTCGAGGTGTGCTATTTTGCAATCTCCGTCTTCATATTTGCGTATGAAAGGCACAATAATAATAGGCACCTTCAAACAAAAAACCTTTTCATTCTCTGCCCTGCTCTGGCATCTTCTGCTTAGATAAACTTTAATTTAGTGTACGTCAGGTAGGCAGGCATGTAGGCTGCTCCCATTTGAAATGCCTGTTTTGACACTTTAGCTTTGACACTTTTCTTCAATTTAACAGGATTCTTTTACTCTTTTTGCTCCCCCCTTTTCAGAGAGCAGCTTGTAACAAAAAAACAGTCTGGGTTGCGCGTCAAAAAGTTTATCGTTTTTCTTCTTCTTGCTGCTGTGTTCCAAATTCCAGAGGGGGAAAAAGAATGAAAAAATTCTCTTGTACAGCTCAGCATTCACCTTTTTGCACTTACAGTAGTACGTCCTCTGTGGACGGGCACCACATGAGCCTCTGCTTTTGGCGAGCAAACAACAAAAAAAACTGCAGGCAGAAGCGCTTTCCTTCAGTGCACTTCTCACGCTTACGTTTCTCTGCCGTCGCTTGCCTTCACTTTTCAGTCTGTTTCGGTTTCTATTTCTATTTCATTCTCGCGGAAGATTTCTTCTTTTTGTTTGCTTACAAATACCACCACCACCACCACCACCGCCTCCTCCTTCACCCTCATCACCATCATCATCACCACCACCAGCTAAGCATGAGTCGACGGACACGGTACTCGAAGACCAACGTGACCATCACGTCGAGCGGTCGCATCCTCGGCGAGCGCCCCACCAGCAGCACCCGACCACATATATCCTATGCAGACGTGGTCGAGGGGAGGAACGGGCACAGCAGCAGAAGCAGCAGCCACAGTCAACATGACGACCGTACCGAGGCGAGGTAAGCAGGATCTCCTGTTTCGGGTTTCCTCTTCTATTTGCTAATCACCTTACTTCCCTTAGATCATCGACTCGCAATCTGCGAACCGCGCCGAATCGAACCACCCTCCGATATCGAGGTCGAAATCCGCGCCCTGCTGCGAATGACCTGCGAAATAACCTACGGAACAATCACGCTCTATCTACGGTCAGCCGAGAGGAGGAGACGTACAAGGTGACCATTCCGATGACGGACGCCTACGACACGCTCTACCTGATGAACCTTATCAAGGAGCATCTCGATGATTCTAATATTGTCTTTTACAATGTGAGTAGTGCTAGTGTGAGCACAGAGCAGTCTATATTTCTAAATCATCTCTAATTTCTAATTTCTATTTCTACTTTGCCCTGGACTCAGTTTCAAAGAGTGCAAAACTCCAACGTCTTCTACGTGGTGGGCGAAGACAATGCAGAGACGCTGCGCAACCTCAGCCGGCGCATCTCCACCCACACCGGCCAGCGGCTGGTCCTTCTCACCACCAAGGCGCCGCTGCCCTGTGCCAACCTGGACGACCGCGTCGAGGAGGCGATCAAGGTGGCGATGAGCAGCCTCTACGACAGCGGCTCGCGCGTCATGAACCTGGCCAACTTTCGCCACGCGGAGGAGTTCAAGCGCCAGGGTCTCTTTGTGACGATTGGCAAGGCGAACGTCCTGCGCACCGTCGTCCAGATCATCGCCGAGAACACGCCCGACCTGGTCGCCCTCAATCTGCGCGAAAATAGGATGAACTTCCTCGAGCAGCTTCGACCGCTGTCGGAGCGGTGCCGCTCGCTGCGGGCGATTGACCTGTCGAAGAACCGCATTCACTCCTTCACCGAGATCGGCAACCTCCGCGACCTCGACCTCGTCGAGCTCGTCCTCGAGGGCAACCCCTTCATCGACGACTTTCCCTCGCACGCCGTGTACATCAAGGCGGTGCGCAAGCTCTTCAAGAACCTCAAAAAGCTGGACAATGAGGACCTGCCGGCGGAGATCGGCTTCGACCTGGGCGTGGTGGAGAGCCTGCCGGAGACGAGGGGCAGCTGCATACCGCCGGCGCACAGCGCCTTTGTCTACCAGTTTCTCGAGGCGTACTACAAGATCTACGACACGGAGAACCGAGCCGGCCTGATTCAGGCGTACCACGAGAATGCCACCTTCAGCTTTAGCTTCTCCAAGCACGAAAGCACCGCCTCGACGCACGACAACATGGCCGGCTACCGCGACTCCCACAACCTGCTCCGCCTGAAGGACGAGTCCTACTGGGTGAAGTTCGTGAAGACCAGCAGCGTGGACATTGTCGCCTTCCTCTGCAAGCTGCCCAACACCGAACACGACCCGGACTCCTTCAAGGTGGACGTGCCCTTCTGCGAGGGCAGCCTGGTGACGGTCGTCGTCACGGGCACCTTCAGAGAGACCTTCAAGACGGGCAAGCCGGGCCGGTCCTTTGTGCGCACCTTCTACATTACGCCGCACGGCAACGGCTTTGCCATCATCAATGAGATGTTCGTCATCTCGAACCTCTCAACGAAGCAGGTGATGGAGGCGAAACAGCAGCAGAAGCAGCAGAGCTCATCGAACAGCAGCAGCAGCAGCGCTCGTCGAAACGTCAACAACCTTGACAACCTGATGATCGACGTCGAGTTCAACCGCCCCTCTACCTCCAATGCTCTGAACAGCTTTGGCGTCGGCACGTCAGCCCCGGCGGTCATGCCACAGCTGCAGCCCCTGCAGCAGCAGCAGCAACAGCAGATACAGGCACTACCTTCACTGCAGCCCTCATTGCTTCCTACCGCCACCATCACCTCTCCGCCTGCTGGAAGCCTTTTGGCACCAGGAGGGCAAGTACTTCCCGCGGGCATTCAGGCGCCCGCGCCGGCAACGGTGGTCGCCGCCCCTGCCGCCGCCGCCGCCGCCACAGCCGCCGCCCCCGATCCAGCCGCGCCGCTGACCACCGAGATGGAGCTCATCGTGCTCAAGTTTATGGAGGTGACGAAGATGAACCGCGAGTACACGCTCAAGTGTCTACAGGAGAATGGCTTCAATGGCGACGCCGCGTACGCGGTCTTTCAGAAGCTCCAGTCGCTGAACATCATTCCGCCGGAAGCTTTTCAGAAGTAGAGCGAGCGTCTGCGCCTGATGTGTGAATTCTGCTGGGCCGGTGGAGCTCCTATGTACCATAACTTAACACGCATATAATATCCACATATAATATCCAATATAATACACCGTTTAGAAAGCCATTAAAAACCAAACCTTTCGCCATTGAAGAAAGAATTGTGTTTTTTTATTGTCTGTGTGCTGAATTTGCAGTGGAATACTATGTGGGAATATGAGATATAAAGAGGTTAAGATATAGCGAACACCCACGAGGGAGTGAGTTTAGTGACAAGACAAAGCGGTGTGGATGTGTTGCTGACTGTTGTGTGGCGTGTTCTGGTGGTGATGTGGTGGATTCTCTGGGTGCCAAAGAGTGTCGAGAGTGTGTCGACGTAAAAGTAGTTAAAATCAAATCGGTTGTGTTTGTGTGTGCTCAAAAATGGTCGCCCACTGATCCCCCCCCCAGAAAGGTCCTTCATTCAGTCGTTCATTCATCGGTGAAAAAGTGATAAACATTCAAAAGTGGTCAAACGAGCAACAACGAGTGTGTGGGTGGACTGAGGGAGGACTGAGGGAAGGGGGGGGGGCGGGCTTGTTGATCAGCTGTGTCTGTGAAATTGATTTTTCCTTTTCTTTTTCATAAAATGAGGCTTTTTGGCTTCAGTTGCTTCAGAGCAAAGTGTTTAGGGTACAGAAATAGCGTGTGTCTGTGTCTGTGTAGTTCCAAACCAAAAATAGCAAAAATATGTGAAAAGAAAGAAGAAAGAAAGAGAGATAGGCGCAATAGTGTTCACACTGATAGAAAGAGAGGGAAAAAGTTACTCGATTGGTCTAGTGCATCATCATCATCATAGTCCATTCATTCATTCATTCATTCATTCAGTATTATTTGAAGAAATAAAGGGGCGTGTGTTTATAGGCGTGATTTGGGTGTGGAGGTCATTTCAAGAATTGGTGTGGGGTATGGGGAGGAGGCTAGATTGGCGATAGGATATTTCCGTTTCATTGAAGAGAGAGAGAGAGAGAGAGAGAGAAGAAGGATGGCTGACTGGAGGGCCAAAGTATTCAGAATGTGATTGTGTGTGTGTGTGCTGGACTTGGGTAATGGACTACGATAGAGGAGGAAGGAGGGTGATGGAGGTGTGGCGGTGGTGGTGGTGATGAAGAGGAGTTCACCACTGTCAATGGTGATCTTCAGCCACCACCACCACCACCGCCTGCTCCCGCTTTCCCGTTCAGGGAGTTTAGGAGTTAAGATATAGCGAAGGAGTTCATCGGGTGTGCAACAGATTTAAAGTCGTTGGTGGTGGAAGAGTGAGAGAGAGAGAGTGGAGGTGTTTGGCAAACAGTGGCTAGTTTTCATTGCATAGAGGAGAGAGAATGTATGTTTAGTAATGTCAGTGTTTTGAGTGGTTGATCAACACAGTCTCCAATAAAAAGAGGGGTTCTTTCCTAGGGCTCTTTGCGTGTGAGAGAGAGAGCGGAGTGTGGCACTGCTCCAGCTTCAGGGTGGACTACAACAAACTAGTGCTGCTGGTGATTGTAGGAAGTAAGATATATAATTCTGTTATTTCAAGATGAGATTTCATGCAAGAGAGAAAGAGAGAGAGAGAGAAACATGTGTTCAAGTGGCCTAGTAGTTTCGGACTGTTTGGGTGTGAGTGTGTGGGTGTGTATGTGTTGCCTTAAGCACAAAATAGGGAAGGAAAGAGATAGATTGAAGAGGAGGGGGAAAAGAGATGAAAAAGTAAAAGTAAAAGAAAAGCTGAGTCTGCCTACTGTTGTCAGTGGTGTGTGTGTATGGATGTGAAAAGAAGGTGTGTGTGTGAGAAATACAGTAGAGAGAACAGCAAGCTGAAGGTGGTGATTAAAGAAGAAAGAGAAGAAGTGGTAAGATATCTGATAGCATTAGGTAGTTGGTAGTAAGATACATGCGAGAAGGTAAAAGAGAGAGGGGTAAGGGACTAATCCCGCTAATAGTGCTGTTGTCCATCATCGTCATCGTCGTCATCGTCGTCGTCGTACTATTCGAATGGTCACGAATAAAAGTCGCAAGTTAAGTAAGTTGTTGTGGACGTGTTCTTTGCTGGGTCAAGGGGTTTGGATGGAACTGACGTAGATAGGAAATGTTTGTGGTGGTGGCGGTGGTCGTGGTCTTCGTGGTCGAGGAGGAGAAGGAGGAGGTGACGATGGAAGTGGTAAAGAGGTGGTGATTCCAGTCGCGCTGTACAGTCTGTGTCTCGAGGTGTGTGTCATCCCCCACGCCCGCCAACTCCACCACCACCAACACACGAGCACACCGTGGCAATAATAACTTGATATAGCTTGTGGTGGCGGATTTCTGTCCCCCGACGAGTTTAAGCGAAGTACATGACTTTGGTTGTTTCCGCGTGCACGGTGACGGCTCGCGTCAGCGCCGTGACGGTGCGCTCGTCGCCGTTTGTGCCCGAGTGGTGACTTGAGCCTTCACCGCTGCAGAAACGGAGAAAAGAGGTTAGAGTTTTCTTTGCAAAGAATGACAGTGCAAAAAAAGGAAGTGCACTCACGTAAAGAACTCCAGTTCGCCGGTGGAGAAGGCGGACGTGCTGGACTCGATGTCAGCCTGACTTAGTCTGCAAAAAGTGGGTGTGAGATTTTGAGCTTTACAAGAAGATATTCTCTCTTTCTCGTCTTACCTATCATGATCCTTCTCCACGAGGTGGTAGCGGGCGCGGAAGGCCACCAGGTGGGCGTAGTAGGCCGGCGCCGGGATGGACACCGAGCGAGTGCAGCGGACGTAGGTGTGGCAAAGTTGATAGGTCAGGCACTGAAGCTCATCTGCAGAAGAAGGAGAAGAAGTTAGAGATAGAACTCCAAAGCAATCCCTAAACAAAAGGCACTCACCGGCCGTGAAGTCATTGTCGTCCCAGAGGACGTGGTAGTGCGAGGGCCGGCTGGTGCCCTGGATGCCGGCGTGCGAGCACAGGTAAAAGTCGAACTCGGTGGGGTGGGTGATGCCCACGTCGACGGTGGTGCCCGCCGGAATGTTGCCGCTCTTCCCGATCTGCTCCTTGTGGTTGGCGCAGAAGAGGCGCGTGTGGTGGCGCTTCTGCACCACGATGAAGGTGATGCCCGGGCGGTAGTCGTCCTCGAGGTTCATGCAGGCCTTGCGGATGGCGATCAGCTCGTGCGTTAATACTTGCTGGAACTGGCCCTCGGAGACGCCGTCGCGGTAGAAGATGATGCGGTAGGGCTTGAAGCGAGTGGAGCGGTAGAACTGTATCAGCAGCTCCTTGACCATGTTCGCCAGGTCGGCGATGATGTCCTGGCGGTGCTGCTGGACGCGCACCGTCGCCGCGTACCGACTGGGGTGGCCGTCCATCGAGCCGACCACCGCCGCAATCGAGGGCTTCTTGTTGTCGCCCGCCGGCGGGTGGGTGACATCTGCTCCGAGGAAGATCACCGGCTCGTTGAACACCTTTGGTCTGGAGTGGTTTCGAGGAAGGTTGATTTTGAAGTGATTTCGAAGTTTCGATTCAGGTGTTGTTTGGGTGGTTTTGGGCGAATTTTCGGAAGAATGGGTGGAAATAGAAATAGAAGCAAGTGTTTTAGAAATCAGAGTCATCAGAACGTCTAAAAACGCGCCAAATCTCTTTTTCACTCTCCGCCATTTTATCATCACAACGAGCAAGTCATCACCCCATCACCACCGCCACCACCAGCAAGTCTCACTCACCTGATACTGGGCACCAGGATGTTGTTAATACCGCCCAGCTTGACGTTGATCTTCAAGCAGAGATTGGACAGCGTCTGCGGCGACGTCTTGTTGACGTTCTTCGCCTGGACGCACTGCGTCGCCATACCCAGCACCGTGTCGCCGACGCGCTTCACCTCGGCGTACACCGGCGTCTTCCCGGGAAGGACCACCACCACCAGCTGCAGCCCGGGGAAGGTCGACTTGAGGTAGCGGAACATCGGCTCCACCTGGTCCGGCCCGTTGGCGTACTTGCAGAAGCACGGCTGGCCGATGATGGGCATGCCCGCGTCGTTGGAGATCTTCTGCAGCTGCAGCGTGAAGTTGCGCAGCGAGTCCTCGCGACAGGTGCGCTGCGGCGCGAAGCAGGCAATCGCCCAGGTGCGAATCTCCACGCCGGTGTGGAACTGCTTGCCGCGCATGTCCCAGACACCTTGGATCGGCATCGCCTGCTGCTTCGTCCGGCCGCCGTACTGAAGCTTGGGCGGCGGCAGCACCCTCCCCTTCACCTCCATCATGACGTGGCTGATGCTGAGGCCGAACTCCTTCACGTACGGGTCGGTGTTGAAGTCCGCCTTGTTCACCAGGTTGTTGATCTCGCGTTCGCGGTCCGGCGCGGAGCGGGCCGTCGCCTTGATCATCGTCGAGGTCTGCATGTCGGTCAGCTTCTTGATGCAGCGCTGGCCGGCGACGATGTTGCACACCTCCAGCGGGAGGTAGGTGTGCTTGTGCTCCTGGCCCACCTGAAGACAGGGAAAGTGCGGATATCTGCAAGAAGAAGAGGAAACATTGATTGGGTAAGTGACCACTCTTTTCTCTTTTTTTTGCTATTTCTATTTCGCTATATTGCCACTTTGCTGCTTACCTGAGCTTCATCTTATACTTGTCGAGAAAGTACTTCGCCACGGTGCACTCCACCGTCTGCCCATTCTCCAGCTGCAGCGGAAAGGACTGCAGCTGCGCCGGGCGGCGGGTGACATTGCAGACGCGGTACTTGCGGCGCATCGACCCGCAGTGCGTGATCTCAATCTTCAGGCCCTTGATCTCCTTGGTGAACTTGACGCGCTGCGAGTCGGTCAGCGGCTTGCGCTGCTCATTCACGTCGCGAATGTCCAGCACCTCGCACATGAAGTCCACCACTGGCTGCGCCTTGTAGAAGGCGGTGGCGCTGACGTCAATGTTCAGCGTCATCTTCCACTGCGACGGCCGGACCGACTGGTGGAAGCCGAACCAGACCTCGCGCCCTCCGCCCAGCGGGTGGTAGTAGCCCTCGGGGCTGCTGAAGAAGGACCGCCCCACCGGGGTGTAGGCCATTGAGGGCAGGTGGCGCATCACCACGTCGAGCGCCTGGATCGAGTCGAGGGGAATGGTCCTGCCCTTGCCCTCCAGCGCCTCCTCCAGCACGTCCAGGTTCACCTTGCTGAGGTACTTAATGGCGACGCGGAAGACGCGGTCCTTGCCCTCGCCCGGCAGCGTCACCTCCAGCTCGACCTTCTCCCGGCCGATCGGCAGGTCGTCTCGGGTGTACATGTTCTTGCGGCCGTCAAAGACCGGCTTGCTGTTGCTGAAGATCTTCTTGTAGGACTGGACCATCGTCTCGATGATCTCGCGGTTGATCTTGCGCGGGCACTTGTCCGGCGTGATGGTCACGTCGTAGTGGTGGAGGAAGCCGCGGGGCATGGTAATCTGAAAGTGATTCGCCCGCAGGCTGATGGAGCGGCCGTCGTGGCCGGTGTCGGGCCGGCGCGGCGAGACGAAGGTCGGCATGACCGGGCCGGAGGCGGAGGTGGAGGCGGAGGCGCCCGGGGTGCCGCCGCTGCTGCTGCCGCCGTCGCCGCCGCCGGTGCTGCTGGCGCCGGAGCCGCCGCCGTTTCCGCCGCCGCCATTGCCGCCGCCCGGAGTGATGCTGCCGCCGCCGCCGGGGGCGACGCTGCTGCCGATGGCGCCGGGAGCCCCGCCTCCTCCGTTTCCTCCGTTACCACCTGCAGAGCCGAGGAGCGGCATGCTGAGCGGTGGCATGGCCATCATGCCCGATGGGCCGGGCACGCCCTGCATGGACCCGTGCGGTGGTCCAATGGGGCCGAGGGAGGGCGGGGCCCCGATGCCGCCCACCACTCCCTGCTGTCCGGGCTGCTGCTGCTGCTGCTGCTGTTGCTGCATCTGCTGTTGTTGTTGCAGAGAGGGAGGGACGCCTCCAGGGCCGCCGACGAGCATGCCTCGCGGGCCACCAGGGGGGCCGGGAGCTATTGTTAGGGAATATGGGAAAGAGGGGATTAGGTTAGTTGGACATTTTCGGGGTTCATTGACTTACGCTGATTGCCAATGGGGAACATGTTGGCGGCGGCGGCGGCGAGCGGAGAGGTCAGTCCGGAGACAGCAGCCACGGAGACGGAGTTGGAGAAGATGTCGTCGAAGACGACCGCACTCGTCGATAGACCGTTGAGGTGTGCGAAAGCCGTAGTGATGCCGGGGTGATGCCCTGGGCAGGTGTCTGCAAACTGGGAGGTGGGCAGGAACGGAACTGGCGGGGGGGGGAGGGACTAGGGCTTACAGCGAAGACGGTGATTGAGGTGATTGGGTTGGCTTAGGTGGTGGTGGTGGTAGTAATGGAATCAATGGAGATATACTGCCGAAGAGATACTGTGGTGGTAGTGGTGGTGGTGGACTGGCTGAACACACTGGGATGGAATTAGGGATGGGATACGGGTAACACAAACACCGCAGTTGGACACGGGAGTTGGTGGGAAGATGATGATGCTAGTGCTGATTAGCTTGAGCACCACAAAGCTGCTGCTAATGATGATGCGCTGCCCCGATCTGGGAAGGTGCTGCGGCTGCTGCTGGTGGTGATGGTGGTGATGGAAAGGTGCTCTGCACACCAACACTAACAACACTACCAACACAGCCCAAAGTGCCACTCGAGGTTAGCACACGAGTCACGCAGACACTAAAGATCGGCGACGATTTTGGTGGTGGTCGTGGTCGTGGTCGTGGTCGTGGTGGCGGGCGTTGAAGAGACAATGAGACAATGCTGCTGCTGCTACTCACACTCTCTGTGTGCTGTGTGTATTGTCTGAGTGACTCAGTGAGAAGCACACACTACTGTTGCCCCACCGAAGTGGGGAGGTAGTGGGGGTGAGCGAATGGTATTGATGATACTGATGAGGAGGTGCTGCTGCTGCTGCTGCTGGTGGTGGTGATGAACTTTCTTTCAATCAGGGCACTGGTGGTCAAATCGTGCTGATGATGATCACCGACTCGAACCTCAGGCCTCAGCGCTGCTAACAGTGAGAGAGCGAGGCAGTCGACGCACTTTCTGGTCCAAGCACAGTGCTTAGGCTGCTGCTGCTCACAACACTCGCTCAGTCGCTCACTCAGGCAAAGGATAGGAGAAGAGAAGTCAGGGAAGGAAGAAGAAGAAGAAGAAGAGGAACGAGGAGGGAGACACTGGCACAGCACACAGCGTCAGAACGATGACGATGAGAGTGCTTCGGAGCATGTGCCTTCCTAGGCGCGCCTTCTCACTCTCTTACTCAGTCAGTCTGGCTGCAAACTGCTGCTGCTGCTGCGACGGGAAACCGAGAGACAACGAGGCAGGCAGGCAGGCAGGCAGGCAGAGGGAGCAACGCTTTTTTGGATGGCAGTGTGCCTTCCAAACGACGATGGCGGCGGATGGTGTGCTGATTTGCTGCTAGCTCAGAGAAGAGTGCTCTCTGCTCACTGCTCTGCTGCACCTCCACCACCACCACCACCACGGACTTTGCTGCTGCTGTGGATTCAGTGTCCTGTCCTGTGCTGTGCTTTCCTCGAGGAGCATGAGCACTGAGGAGCGCAGTCCTGTCCTGTCCATTCCAACTGCTGCTGCTGCTTCAAACTGTCATTGGACGTTCGGTCGCTGCTGAACTCTCTGTCTGTCTGAATCCCGCGCGCGCATTCGTACTGAGTGCGCGCGCGGGATTTTAGTGTGTTTTTTACCTGGCCAATGCCCAATGCAATTGAATTGAGTTGAGTGGCTAGCTGGAGCATAGCGGGATTGGCGGCGGGATCAAGGTTGAAGCAGCAGCAGATGTGTTGATGCTGCTGCTGATGTGTTCCCTCTCTCCTTGCCGTTTTCTTTCCGTTTGGCCTCTTTTTTCCTCTTTTGGCTGCTCTTAGGCTGTTTCAGTGTGCACTTTCTGCTGTTGCTGAGAAAATGTTGCACTGAACCCTGCTTTGGGCGAGTTGAGACTGCTAGTTGTCGACACTTGCTTACTAAATGTCCTCAGAGGGTTCTCGGTATTTGAAGCGCCCACTTAAAGTGTCCACACAGCAGTGTTGCGTGTGCCAAAAATGGCACTTCTGCCAATTCTGCTGGTGTCATTTCAATTTCCCTTAATTCTGCAGAGCTGGCTTTTCTAAATTGTGTTTGCTCGCCTCTGCTGCGTGGGCAGCGCATCAGGCAGTTGTCGGTTCCTTTCTTTTGCCCCCTCTTTTCCCCCTTAATTCTATGGGTCAGAGGAGGTGCAGCCACCAGAACTGTTTTGCTGGCCAGTTGGCCCCACTTCACATTCTTATCTTGGCTCCTCACTGACAGAGCACCTCACTGACACCGAAAACACTTTAGATGACTTTGCTGACTGGCCTGATAGTGCACGCACATTCCGCCTCCAGCTCACTCATTTCGGGTATATAGAGGGGGCACCCACACTGGCTTGCACGCACCGGATTATTCTCTCTCTCTCTCTCTCTTTTCCATTCCTTCCACCGAAGCACATGATGTTGTTGTTGTTGCTGTTCCATTCTCTTTCCTTTCATTGGTGGTGGTGGCCATTCTCTCTCGATGAGGAGGAGAGGAATAGACCCACTAATGTCAAACACAGTTAGCGTCAGCCAGAGAGATCGGACAGCCGCACAAACTCCGACTGACTGACAGTTCACGGTGCACTTTGCTGCTTCTGCTGCGGCCTCTTGGCGCCCTGCTCCTCTCTTTTTCTCCGAAGACGACCACCACCAAAACATGAAAACAGCACGGTAGAGTAACAAGAGAGAAGGAATGAAAATAGAAGCTGCCGAGAAGAAGACGAAGATGATAAAGTGATGATGATGATGATGATGATGATGGAGGTGCCAGTGCTGCTGCTCCGGGCGCCTGTTTGCTTCAGTGGCATTGCCAGCAGTGTCTGCTAGCTGCTGCTTCTTCTACTGCTACTGTTGCTCTGGAGGCTGTTTCCGTCACCACCACCACCACCGTTAGCATTTGTTAGCACGACGACCACGAAAACGACCACTTCTTCGAGGACCACCACCACCACCACCACCACCACCACTGTACAGACAGGAGAGCACACAGCCGCAGCAGTACTGCTCTGTACTCACTGGCAGCATTTCAACCAGATCTCGACGATTCAGCTCTCGGCGACGAGTACTCATCATCATCATCATCATCACTGCTGCTGCTGCTGCTGCACAACACACAGCTTGGAGAGAGCAGAGTGCACCAGAGCTCCTGCTCCTGCTCCTGCTGATCCTCTTTTCACCTCGCGACCTGTTTTCATTCTTTTTAAGAGGAAGAATCTAGGCGCGCGCACCGATATTCTGTGCTGATTCCTTTGTGCAGTTCATTCAGTCTTTCTGCTTCGTTCTAGTCTCCACGGTTTTCGTCTCGTCACTGCTTTTCTCCTTCTCTTTCTCTCGGTGTCCACAGTTCGTCTTCGATCTGATCACCAGCGTTTCACGTGTCTGCCACCACCATCACCACTGGTCACAACTGGTAGGAACCACTTCTTCTGTTTCTAATTTTTTTAAGTCTCGAATCCTGTAATACTTCCCCCCCCCCTCATTTTCGATGATCTTTTTTTCTCTCTCCCTTTTCCGATCATCCTCTTCGTTTTGTAACAGTTGTGTGTGTTGCCGTGGCCAGTCAGTCAGTGCTAGTGCTGCTAACTCTCTGCACCCCGAGTTTAGTCTTTAGTTTGCACATCTTTTTTTTCTTCTGCAGACAGTGTGTTGTCTGTTTTAGTCTCGATCCCCTATCAGTCTCCATCCATCCACTTCTGTCCCTGACCATGCTTGAATTATGCTATGTCTGTCTGCTGTGGTGTTCTTCCACTGCTGCAGCAGTAGTCAGTAGTCGTCGCTTTTGCCCTTGGTCGCCATCGCCGCCTGTCACGACCCTGATCTGATCACAGCAACAGCAGCAGCAGCTAAAGTGTACGAAACTTGCACACCTTTGCCTGTAAGTAATCTGATCTGATCGTAGTATATCCTTCTCCTCCTCCTCTCGGTTGATCACGTCACTTCCACTGCTGCTGCTGCTGCTGCTGCTGCTGGTGAAGTCTGACCAGCTCTGTGTTTGTTGTGTCTGCTCGGTGCACTGAAAAAGTTAGTGTGCCAGGTACAGGTCTGCTTTGGTGTTTGTTGTCGCAACAGAGTAGCAGAAGTTTTGTCTCCCCTGGCCACCAATAACAAACTGCTGCTGCTGCTGTTGTTGCCAACAGCCGATCGAAGCTGCTGCTGTTGTCGTCAGAAGTGGCTGGCGCCCATTCTCTGCCCTGCTTGCTCCTTCTTAAGGTCAGCATTAGCCAAACTGTGGTTTTTTGCGCTGTGATTTGAAACTTTATATTGCCATTTGAAGCCTTTTTATTTAGTTCTGAGCTGCCTTCATTCGCAATCATTGTCTCGCAATAATGTGCCCTTTTTTACTACTTCGTAATAGTCGCGCCGGTAAGAGTTACGCTGATTGATTTGAGGCAGCAGCAGTAGTTTTTCTTTTTTCCCCTCTGATTCTTGAATTAGAGCTGAGAAAGGAGTGCGCTAACTGATTTCGGCTGTGCACTGGCAAACACACGCGTTGCTGTACATTTTTTGCTGCTGCTTTCCATTGTCTGCTCTTTCCTTCCAGATTTCTCTCTCACACCGTTGTCGGTCATGACGGCATGGCTGCTGCTGCTGCTGCCTCAGTCAGGATGATGCAGTCAGTTGTGTGGTGTGTGAAGAAATAAAGAGATAGTGAGACAGAGTAGCAGCAGCAGCAGCAGCAGTGATACAGCAGCAAAGTGCAAGATCAAGTTCAATTGGCACTGCTCGCCGCGCTCACATGCTTGCCCACACAGTGCTGCTCAATCTCTGTACAGCAGTTTCTTTTCTTTTCTTCTCTGCTGTCTGCCTACCAAAAAACTTTCGGCGATTAGCAACAGTACGTGCTGCTGCTGCTGCTGCTGCTGCTGCAGACAGTGTCGATGTTCTCTCTTTCTCTCTTCTCTTCTCTTTTCTCCAGTCTAGTCGCCTGCTGATCGTCGTAGCGTACAGTCTGTCTTTTTCTGCTTAATTTTAAAATTAGCTTCCCGCCGGCTCGCTAATGATCACCCCCTTCACTTGACTGTTTTTAGTGTCATTTACCCATGTACAATCGTCGTCGTCGTCGTTGCCACCGTCGCCAACATCGCCACAACACCTCGAGCTTAGGCCTCATTGAGTTTATTTGCCATTTTTTGACTGCTTTTCTTTGACCCTCTTTTTTCACTTTTTAGACACCATTTTCACAGCCATTCTCTGACCATTCTCTCATTTTCTTTTCTCTTTTCAAATACTCAAGATTGACGTCTCAACTTTTTTTATTCACTTTTGAAACGGCGTGCCATCATTCTCATCGACGACTAAACTTATCATAAACTTATCAGTTGCCTCAATCAAAGAATCTCTCGTCTCAGCGGAACATTTCTTCTCCTCCAACCGTCAACATATCCAATTCCAAGTTGGCTCTCCATCCTCTCTTCACCACCTCGCTGCTTCGCTGTCTGCCGAGTCGTCGAAGTCGTTGTCGCCAGCTACAAAACTGCAACAAAATCAGTTTCAGCACCATCAGTCGTAATCTGCGGCCGAGCAGTAGCAACAGCAGCAGCAGCAGTGGCTCGCCGATGTCAGGCAGCGTCAGCGCCAGCAGCAGCAGCAAGCGCATCAGGTGGCCATGACCAACTTAAACGATCTAAGTCAGAAACTGATCAACACGTACCAAAAGAAGGTAAATCAGTGAAAAAGTCAGTTTCAGCAGTGGATTGCAACAAAAAGTGCGACAAAAAAACTGTTTTAGATTGAAACATAGCTGTTATTGCTAAAGCTTGCCCTTTATATTTCGATCATTGCGTCATCGCTGAAATTGAAACTTTTTTCACTTTGCTTTTGTACCAATTGACCAAGCTGTGATGACAGATCACTTTCTTTCCCAACTCATTCATTCACTGACTGATTTCCATTCTTTTACTTCCTTTTGTTCCCATCAGATCTGCTGCTATGATAAGCAACAATGGGAGCGCTCCATCGAGGACCAGATACTGTACCGGGCGGAAAATATTTGCTCCAGCGGAGGAGGAGGAGGAGGTGGTCAGAGTCAGAATCAGAGTCCGAGTGGCAGTTATGACCGGCACCTGCACACCTTTACCTTCGCCTCAAACAGCAACAACCCCGGCACCACCGCAAACAAGGTGCCCTCGATGACCAACGACCTCATCGACCTGGACCTGATCTCCGGCTCCGCCTACACCGTGAAGGCCAAGTCGCAGCAGAGCTGGCTCTCCGCCCTCGGACACGCCCTCCTCCGCGTCCTCCTCTTTCCGCTGTACATTCGCTGGTGGGCGGACCGGACCGGTGCTCGGCTCACTCTCCTCCTCCTCCTGCTGTACCTGCTGGAGGTGGTCGCCCTAAGGCTCTACTACCACCGGGGCATTACACTGCTCAGCGTGCACAACTTTGGCGGCAATGAGACGCTATCTTCAGCGACTGCTTCTGCAAAGGTGTCGGCAGGAGGAGGTGGTGGTGGAAGTGGAGGTACCTCATCTTCCTCCTCGTCTTCCTCCTCAGACTATTCTGAGGTGTCGCCCACCGAGGTGCTGATGCCCATTGCCATGGCCTTTGTCCTGGGCGTCATTCACACGCAGATTGTCGGCACGAAGACTGGTGGTGGAAGTAGTGGTAATAATAGCAACAGCAGCTCTACTTCCTCTTCTTCCTCGTCCTCTTCCTCCTCAGCAGCAGCAGCAGCTTCCAGCACTACCTTAACGAGCGCCACTTCCGGTCACTTGGTTAATTGCACTGCTGCTGGTGATAGCGCCAGTACTGCAGCAACAGTAGCAGCAGGAGAAGGTCGAAAGGGAAGCAGTTCAATTAGCGTTTCCGCAGCCGCCGCAGCAGCTGTGGTGGTGCAATCGTGCTGTAGTGCTCAAAAGCAGTGTGTTGTCTCTGCCTCTGCTCACACCGACCATTCCAGCACCTCACAGCTCAACTCTTCCTGCAACTCCTCCTCCTCCTCCAGCTCCAGCTCAGGCAGTTCCACGCCCTCTTCTTCGACCACCGCCTCGCCGCCCTCTTCGCTTGAAAGACACAGCTCTCGAAAACAGAAGCGGCAGCAGAAGTTGCTGGCAAAGAAGGCCCTCGTGGAGGGGCTAAGCCTTCGGGCACAGTGCCTGATTCCACCGAAGATTACCATTCAGAAGGAGCAGCGGACATCGGTTCAGCAGCAGCAGCAGCAGCACTTTGACGGTGGTGAGGCGGATGATGATGAGGATGACGATGATGAATACGATGATGGCGTCGCTGAAGACAGTGTCAGCCTTGAAGAGGAGGAGGAGGAAGAAGAGGAGGAGGAGTTTATCAGCAGCTATCACCACCATCACCACCACTCTTCGGATAATCTGTGGGCGGGAGAGGGTGATGACCACTCCTCGGTAGGAGGAACTCCCCGACGGTACTCGGAGTCGGCTTCAAGGCGACCCGGCAGAAGTGGAGTTCGCCTGGCGCTTCGACCGCCGCAAACGCTGGCCGCCGCCTCTGCCACGCCTGCTCCTCCTTCTTCCTCTTTCACCCTCAGTGGTCGTCGTTACTCGGAGAGTCATTTGGCGGACAGTGGTGATGATGATGATAATGTTGTCAAGAACTCTAAAGCTCAACACTCTTCGAGTGCCCTGGCCAGTCCACTTCGAAATGGAAATGGTCACAGTTTGGTCAACAAGCATCGGCTTTTAAACCCTTCAGGAAGCAATGGTGGTGGTGGTGGTGGTGGTGGTGGTAGTGTTCGTCATCGATTTTCATCTTCCTCTTATGATCATCACCACCACCAGCGACCTCGTCGACCGCAGTCGGTCTCAAATGGAGGAAATAACTTATCAGCAAAGTTTTACAAGCGAAATGGAAGCGCTCGACATTATCATGGCGCTTCGGTGGCCTCCACCAGTCTCTACGATTCAGAGGGCACTGTATCGCCGGTGACTCCCATTGCCTCGCTACCGGTGAGTTTATTTAAAAACTTTCCAAAAATTAAATTAAAACTTCTTTTTCTTTAGGGCGACGACTGGCCGATGATCAACTCGGATGCAAACACATCAGGAGAATCGGATGACTATGGAAATGATGGCAACAATAATCACAGCAGCAGAAATAACAACAATGTTCACCAGTTAGCTACTGCTTCAGTTGTTCAGCAGCAACAACAAATCGAGCCACTGAATCGTCAAAAGTCAAAGACCACTACCAGCGATTATGAGAGCAATGGAGGAGGTGGTGGTGGTGGTGGTCGAAGCCGTCGAGATCGAGATCGAGGAAATCGTTGTTGCAAGTCCTGCTGCTGCAAAAGAGGAGGTGGGGGTGAGTCTTCAGGCGAAGGAGTTCGAGATCTTCAGCAGCAGCAGCAGCACCGAGGCTCAAAGTCGGGCTCAGTGGAAAAGGGGAACATCTCAAATGGAAAAAACTCTACAGCTGAAGCTTCAGCTAACCACCAGGAAAAAGGTTCACAACCTCCACCGCCTTTAAATCCCCAGCAGCCACCTCCACCACCACCGCCCTTGAACTCCACCGAGCTGAAGGTGAGCTGTTCGGTGTGGCAGTGCAACCTCTGGCAGAAGGCGGACCTCTCGGTGATGGACCTCAGCTCGGCGATCATCCGCAAGGTGGAGGGCGTGGAGCACTCGAGTGAGTACATCTACCTGAGCGTCATCTTCTCGGTGGCCATTGCCCTCCTGCCGAGCATCTTTCGCATGCAGTACCTCCCGGTGCCCTCCACCTCGCTGGTGGGCGGGATTCTGGCTCCAATGGCTTCGGGGTCAACTTCCGGTTCATCTCTGCCGAACAGTTCCGATGGAGGAGGGGGTGACCAGCTGAACGACTACCTCATTCAGGTGGTCGACCTCTACGGCCTGCTGCACCTCTTCCTCGACGCCAGTCTCTTCTATGGGGGCGGCAATTTGCGTCTTCGGGTGGTGATTGCCATTGCCATGCTCCAGCGGTTTGTCCTCTCGCTGCTCTACTTTTTCCTCCTCTGCGTGGCGGAGCGGACGTTTAAGCAGGTGAGGAGTTGTGTGTTTTGCTTTGGGCTTAAAGTTTGACTCTAATTTTCCCCTTTTTTCTAGCGTTTTCTCTACTCCAAGTACTTTTCACAGATTACCCGCCGGGACCGGGCCAAGCGCTCTCAGGTGCCCTTCTTTCGCCTGCACAAGGTCAGCTACCTGAAGGTGTGGCTCTCGGTACGGTCCTATCTGAGAAGGTGAATATCTCTGTTGTACATCTTTTAAAACTTTACTAAAACTCCCATTTTTCCGCAGACACGGCCCCCTCCGCTCGGTGGACACCATCTGCTCCACCTCCTTCATCCTCGCCGTCTGCCTGCTGACCTGCATCTGTCTTCAACTACTCAAAGACGACGGCCCCAACGAGGCGCCCTTCACCAGCCGCCTCATCTGCTGGGAGATGATCTTCTGGTCGCTGGCCATCGGCATCTACATCATGCGGCTGATGATACTGGGCAGCCGCATCAACCAGAAGTACCGCAGCAACCTCTCGGTGCTGATCACCGAGCAGATCAACCTCCACCTGCAGCTGGAGCGGAAGCCGCAGAAGAAGGAGGACCTGATGCTGGCGAACCACGTGCTGAAGCTGGCCGCCGACCTGATCAAGGAGCTGGAGGCGCCGTACAAGATTTCCGGCTTCAGCGCCAACCCCTACCTCTACAACATCACCAAGGTGGTGGTGCTGAGCGCCTTCTCCGCCCTCCTCACCGAGATGCTCGGCTTCAAGCTCAAGCTGGACAAGATTAATCTCATCAAGTAGTAGTGTGATTGCGCATTTATAAAACAAACAATATGAGATTTTGCTGTTGTCGTCGTTGAATCTCTCTTTCTCTTTCTTCGACTTTTATTTTCTATTTTCTACTCAAATGTGATATTAGTTCTCCTCCTCCTCCTTCTCCTCCGTCTCCTCCTCTTTCCTCTCACAACTTGCACAATTTGATGTCCTTCACGCCCACAAAGTCCTTTTATCCCACCACTTCTTCCTCTTTCTCCTCCTATTGATGATCACACTTTTACCACTGCTGAAGACATCTAGCCAGCCAGCTACCTTTCATTGTGATAGTAACTACTTTCTCTCCACTGTTCTCAGTCTCAACCTCTGATGATGATGATGATGAAGATGAAGATGAAGAGAGGAGGGTGATGAACTCCTTTGGTGGTGGTGGTGATCAGCGTATCCCTCTTCCTATTTCCTTGTGTATCCCTTCTTCCTAATCTCACCTCTATTTTCCGTATCCTCCCACCACTACGTTTCGTCGTCGTCGTTGATGAATAAGATGATCTACTTTCCTATTCTAGTTGCCACTGCTCCTCCTCCTCTTAATACAGGTATTTTTCTTCTCTTGTTATCTATCACCTGCTGCTACAAACAAACAAACCCACAATGTGCATATTTATTTTTATTTATGTTACAAAGCTGATGATGTGAAGATGAGTTATAAAATAAAAATCGTTGTCATTTTAAAAATGCTTTTGCGGCTCTAACTTTTGAAATCGCCGCCTACCGTCGTCTACGGAGGGCGCAGCTACGCTGGTTTGTTTGTTGACAAACTGTTTGGTAAAAAATATTTTTTTCTGCACATATTTTTTCTCGTCTGATGTGATCATCAAGTGATAGACTGTTTCGTCGTCCTCCTAAAGAAGAATTCACGCACAGATTGGTTACCCCCATCATCTCCGGCCGGAAGAGATGGAGCTGAAGAAAATTGACCTGAAGAAGTACGAGTACTCGGTGGTGCTCGACAGTCATACGCCGATCTCGGAGGAGGCGTTTGCCGCGGCGGTGCCCTCGCCGGCGAAGACCTACCCCTTCCAGTTGGATGTCTTCCAGAAGCAGGCCATCATGACGATTGAACGCGGCGAGAATGTCTTCGTGGCGGCGCACACCTCGGCGGGAAAGACCGTGGTGGCGGAGTACGCCATAGCGACGGCTTTCTCCCGAAACACCCGCGTCATTTACACGTCACCGATCAAGGCGCTCTCCAATCAAAAGTTTCGCGATCTGAAGGAGGAGTTCAAAGATGTGGGCATCATAACCGGTAAGTTTTCAGTTTTTCGCATAGTTTCTGTTTCTAAACACGTCTTTCTTTCTGTAGGCGACATTCAGCTGAACCCCGAGGCGCCCTGTCTGATCATGACCACCGAGATTCTCCTGCAGATGCTGTACGCCAACTCGGAGACGATCAACGACCTGGAGTTTGTCATCTTCGACGAATGTCACTACGTAAACGACAGCAAGCGCGGCCACGTCTGGGAGGAGGTCTTCATTCTGCTGCCCGGCTTCGTCAAGCTGGTCCTCCTCAGCGCCACCGTTCCAAATGTGATCCAATTCTCCGACTGGCTGGGGCGGACTCGCCAGCGAAAGACCTACGTGGTCAGCACCACCAAGCGGCCGGTTCCGCTGAAGCACTACTTCTACCTGGGCCGCGACGGGAAGACGCAATCGCAGCAGGTGCTCATCCTCGAGGGCGAGGGCCAGCTGCTGAAGGCGAACTACGACGAGGCGGCGGAGGTGATGAAGGAGCGGAAGGCGAAGTTTGGCTTCATCCGCGTGACGCCGGCCGCCGAGCGCAACGTCTACCTCAATCTGATTCGCCACCTGCAGAAGACCGACAAGCTGCCGGTGATCTGCTTCACGCTGTCGCGGCGCAAGTGCGACCAGAATCTGGACATCCTCCTCGGCATCAAGGAGGAGAACCTCTACCTGACCAGCAAGAGCGAGTCCTTCTACATTCGCCGCTTCGTCCGCCGCCACCTGAAGCACCTCGCCGCCGCCGACCTGAAGCTGGAGCAGGTGATGAAGGTGTCGGCGATGCTGGAGCGCGGCTTTGGCGTCCACCACTCCGGGGTGCTCCCACTGCTCAAAGAGCTGACGGAGATTCTCTTCAGCTCCGGCCTGGTGAAGGTCCTCTTCGCCACAGAGGTAAGTGACTTCTCGTGTTTCTCTGTTTATTTGCAATGATGATGATGATGATGATGCACTGGTGACTAACATTGACTAACATTCCAAACTTTTCTTTCTTTTCTCTCCTTTCAGACCTTCGCCATGGGCGTCAATATGCCGGCGAGGACGGTGGTGTTTGACTCGCTGAACAAGCACGACGGCACCTGCCGCCGCAATCTGAAGCCCTCTGAGTACATTCAGATGGCGGGCAGGGCCGGGCGGCGAGGGAAGGACCCCGACGGGACGGTGATCATCCTGGCGAAGTACGACCTGCCCTCCTTTATCGACTGCCAGCAGGTGATGAAGGGCAGCGCGCAGACGCTGGAGTCGCAGTTTCGCCTCACCTACCACATGATACTCAATATGCTCAAGTGAGTTGGCAGCTATAAATGGCTTTATTTGTATCCTCTTTTTCCCCTCCCTGCAGATCACAGTCCTCCTCCATTGAGCACTTTCTCAGCAGCAGCTACCGCGAGCACAGCAAGGTGCTGCTGAGCAGCGGCGCCACGGGGAAGATCGCCGCGCTGGAGACGGCGGTGGACGCCCTGCCGGCCCTCGCCTGCGACCGCTGCTCCGCCGACATTGCCGTCTGGGGCGCCGCCTGGGCCGCCTTCACCGCCCACCGCCAGCCGCTGATGGGCACGCTGCTGATTCGGGCGAGCGACAAGAAGCTGCTCAACTCGGGCCGAGCCATTGTCTACAGTGAGGAGCAGGAGGAGCAGCAGCAGCAGCAGCTGCTGGCGGCGGGCATGCTGCTGAAGGTGGTGAAGGGCGTGGGCGCCTCCATCAGCGGCCTGGTCCTGCTCACGGCGAAAGGCGAGCTGGGAAAGACGCGCTCCTACGAGGTGAAGGAGATCAGCAGCGCCCAGGTGGTGGCCGTCCTGGGCAGGCAGGTGAAGGCGAAGATGGACATTGGCGAGGTGATCAGCGAGAATGAGCAGTCGGCGAGGGGGCGAAAAGCTGCTTCAAAGTACGCCACCGAGGAGGCGGGCGCCAAGTTTGACGCCCTGGGGCTCCCTTCCTCCGGCGTGCCCCTCCTCCTCGCCACCGTCGAGAGCTTCACCGGCGCGGAGAAGCTGGGGCCCAAGCTGGACCCTGACTTCAGCTTTGCCGTGGCGGAGTACGGGCGGCAGCTGAGGGAGCTGGGGCAGGCGAAACTCGAGTGTCTGCGCTGCCCCGCCTTCCTCGAGCACTACCGCCTCTACGCGCAGCGAGCCGCCCTGGAGGAGGCGGTGGCCTCGGTGAGGTACAAGGTGTCCAGCGAGAGCCTGGAGCTGCTGCCCGAGTACAAGCAGCGCGTGGAGGTGCTGCAGCGCCTCGGCTTCCTCGACGAGCACCTGGTCCTGCTCCCCAAAGGGCAGATTGCCAGCTGCATCGCCGACAATGAGCTGCTCATCACGGAGATTGTCTTTGAGAATCTACTTGGCGGGCTGTCGGATGAAGCGATTCCGGCCATTCTCTCCTGCTTCATCTTTGACGCGAAGGGCTTCAGGGAACCTAGTACGGAGCACTTTGCCGACATTCCCGAGCTGGTGGAGGTAAGTGGAGGAGGTTTGAGACTTTTTTTGTAGCTTTTTAACTATTTTTTCCCCTTTTTGCAGATCACCGAGAAGATCATGTCCATCGGCGTCTTCTTTGGCGAGATTGAGTACGAGCACGGCGTGGAGCAGAGTACGACGCACTTTATTGAGACGCTCAACTTTGAGTCGATTCGCGCCGTCTACGAGTGGGCCAAGGGAGAGGTAAGTGAGCACCTAAAATGAAAAAAAATGGGAACAGTTTTTCTAACTAGAAATTTTTCTAATTTTCCCCCTCTTTCAGAGCTTCCTGGAGATGATGAAGCACACCGAGCTGCAGGAGGGCATCATGGTGCGGTGCATTCAACGGGTGGACGAGCTGCTGAAGAACATTCGCCTGGCGGCGAAGAACCTCGAGTCGAAGGAGTTTGAGGAGAAGCTGGAGCGCGCCTCGCGGCTCATTCGCCGCGACATTGTCTTTGCGCCCTCGCTCTACACCGTCCAGGACGGCGTGGTCGGCGTTTTTGAGGAGGAGGAGGAGAGCAGGCCTCAGACGGTCGAGGAAGAGGAGGAGGGCGTGACTGAGGGCAAGAGGAAAAAGAAGAAGAATGCTGATGATAACTCGGTGGAAGAAGATAAAGGAGAGGAAAAGTTTGATGAGGATGATGAAGACGATGACGACGAAGATGACGACGCCCTCTTCACCTACGACTTTGGCGCCGTCAAAGAGGATGAGGAACTGGAAGGCAATGGGGGCAAATTTCAAGAGGAGGAGCAGTTCAACTCGAACTTTCTTTGAATTTCATGCGCTTCGTTTTTCAGTGGATCGAGACCTTCAGGTATAGCTTTCACGTTTTGTGCTGTTGTGTCTTTCAAATGTTTTTTCTTTTCTACGCAAATGCCTTCTTTTCCTGTTTTATTGTAAATACCGCCGAGCTGCCAAACGCAATTGTTGCAATTTACACGCAATTTATAACTTCCTCTTCCCCTGTTCCCCTGTTTTTAAAATTACAGAGCTGCCTTAACCAGGCCGTGAATTGAAGTCCAAACTCGGATCTCAATCAATCTCGAAATGTCACCAGCTTTTAATTATTGATTCCAGTGACGCATTTCTCTCTCTCAATGTTTACCATTCCCATCTCCATTAGCAGTGTGCCAGCACCAGCCAAAGCTACAGGGGCAGCTGAACTAAATCACGTGGAAGAGGAGATGGGAAGAGGAGAAAAAGAAGAGTGTCGCATAGATTTTCTCTCTCTCTCTCTCTCTCTCCCCAAACTCTGAGCACTGAGCACTGGCTAGCAACAGGCGACCGTTAAATACCACCCTGGCGAATGGTTTCACTCTCATTATTTTTCCCTTCTCCCTCTCCTCCTCATCATCATTAACAAATGTGTTCAGTCTGGCGGCGGTGGTGGTGGATGTTTGTGTTTTCACCAACTCTCTCTCTCTATTCATGGGCGAAATATGAAGTGTGCAGTACACTTCCACTTCCAACTCCCTTCCATCGAGTCATCCTTCCATCCAAAACAGTGTCCTCTTCTCGCTGTATTTTTGTTGTCCACTGTTGAGTCAGTCAGGAGGGGACTGCTGCTGCTGCTCATATTATCTTTGGCACTCTTCTCTGCTCGATCGCTGCTCGATCTCATCGAGTTTATCAGCTGAGCTGAGCTGCTTATCGCCAGTGGTGGTGGTGGTCGTGGCAAAGGAAAGGAAAAAGGCAGCCGCAGCAGCAGCAGCAGCATCATCATCTCAAGTTGCTTCTGCTGCTGCCTTCAACTTTTTTGTTCTATCATCACACAATCAGCCACCTTTGTTGTCACGCCTGTTGTAGCTGGTGCACCAGTGCTTTCTGGAGCAGAGTACTGAATAGAAGAGTATCCCAAGAGTACCACCACCACCACCACCACCACTTGTTGCGGCCCAGTTGATCTGAGCAGCAGCCTTCCTCTGTGCCTCTTCCCCTCCTCCTCCTCCTCCTCATCATCATTTTCCACGGTTGCACTCGTTATCATCATTGAAGGCAAACTGCATCCCAGCAACCGTCAACACTGACGTTGAGTACTAGCAAACCAGCAGCACATATCACTTGTTGCTGCTGCTTCCTTCAGTCTGTGGTCGTTTTCCTCCTTCTTCGGCATTAGTGCCACCACCACCACCACCGCCAGCACTGCCGGTACCGGAGCCAGTAGATCTCCTCTCCTTTTCTTCTTTCCAGAGCGTCTGTCCTCACTCAGTCCACCATACCGTACAGCACCTCCGCTGCTTCTGGTGCTGCTGCTGCTGCTGCTGCTTCTGTTTCTGGTGAACCTTTCTGCGGCCTGTCTGTCGGCCTCTCTCTCTCCCCTCTCTTCCTGCTCACCTGAACACGACGGCTGTCACTGCTGACAACAACCACACACACACACACACACACACCAAATTGTTGTGCACACCTGTGCTAGATCAGATCACCGGTAAGTGAGCTGTGCCAAATAACAATTTGCTGACGATCATTGAACCGACGATCGAACATTATTGAATTGTATTTTTTGTTTTTTTTATTCAGGTCAAGATGAGTTTAGCGAAGCTCGTGCCGGTGGTAAGTGAAAATGAAATCTGATATGCTTGTCTAAGCTACCTTTGATCTAATTAATTTTACTTTTTCACTTTCACTTCCTCCTTGCAATTCCTTGCAATTTACTAATACTCTTGCACATTACACAGTCACGGCTAAAATATCTGAGTAAGTCTCGACTTTTGTAAATGTGACCAATGAAAATAAAATGTCCTTTTTCTTCACCAGCCAAAATCCGCGATATCACCATTGACGACTTTACCTTTCGTCTACACTACCGCTTTACATTTTCATTCCTCCTCATTGGAAGGTAAGCTTGATGTTTGCTTCGTTTAGGAGGTACTTTTACTGATGTTTCATCCTTTCTTCAGCATCCTCCTCACCGGTGAGCAGTTCTTCGGCAAGCCCATCCAGTGCATTCCCGGCAAGGATGTCCCCAAGCCCGTCATTGAGTCCTTTTGTTGGGTGAGTTGGCTTTTTTTAGTCGGTAACTTTTTTTCAACCAAAAAAACACTAACCATCGAAACTCCACAGATAGAGGGAACCTTTACACTGCCAAAAGGTCTGATGAAGATCATCGGCTTCGAGATTGCCGCCCCCGGCATTGAGCAGTACAAGGAGTTCGTGGAGGAGGCGAAGATGGAGAAGGACGAGGTCATCTCCCACTCGTACTACCAGTGGGTGGGCATGGTCCTCTTCCTCCAGGCACTCTGCTTCTACGTGCCCCACATGCTGTGGAAGCTGTGGGAGAAGGGCCGCGTGCAGGGCATCATCAACGACCTCAACAAGATCATCCTCAAGGCGGAGAAGAAGGACGCCGACCAGAAGAAGCTGGTGGCGTACCTGGCGGACAACAAGGGCAAGAACAACGCCTACGCCTTTCGCTACTTTCTCTGCGAGCTGCTCAATCTGCTGAACATCATCCTGCAGATGGTCTTCGTCAATGCCTTCCTCGGCGGCGAGTTCGCCAGCTACGGCATGGACGTGTGGAAGTTTCTGGACAAGGACCCGGCGGTCCGCGTCGACCCCATGTCGAAGGTCTTCCCCAAGATGACCAAGTGCACCTTCCGCAAGTTTGGCCCCAGCGGTGATGTCCAAAAGTGAGTGTCTTTTAGGAAGAGATAATCCTATTTGTGGAGGGTAAACAACAATTTCGAACTTTGCGAACTCTCTCTCTCTCCTCCTCTCAGGTACGACCACCTCTGCATGCTGCCGCTGAACATCCTCAACGAGAAGCTCTTCATCGTCTTCTGGTTCTGGTTCTACGTGGTGCTCTTCTTCAGCTTCGCCAGCGTCCTCTACCGCGTCATGGTCATCGGCTGGCCGGGCAGTCGGGAGTTCCTCCTCGCACGCATGCACAACCTCGCCGACCCGGAGAAGGTGAAGACGATAGTGCACTACAGCAACTACAGCGACTGGTTTCTCATCTACCTGGTAGGTTCACCATTCACTTCAACTGTTTTGATCATCCTCCTGATGTTCTCTGTTTCTCAGCTCAATGAAAACCTCGACAAGATGCACTACCGCGAGGTGCTCAGCAGCCTGGCACAGGAGCTGCAGAACCCCACTCAGCAGAAGCGCATCAACGGGCTCGGAAAGGATGCCGATGATGATGATGACGATGATGATGATGATGATGACATCGATGGAAGTGAGAAGGACAGCGGCATTCTGGAGAAGCTGAAGGACGCCGAGACCAATGTCTAGTCTAGAGCAGCAATAGAAAAAAGCAGCACTTCCTTTCCAACTCAGTCTGAGAAAGCGAAAGTTGTTGTTGTTTTCCGCCTTGATTCTTTCTCTCCTTTTCCTTTCATTTTAGTTTTCGCATTTTATTATTTTTGCTCTCTCTCCCTCTCTCTCCCTCTTTTCCTTTCCCTCTTTTTCTTTTCTACCCTCCTGCTAATATTTACCCTTCACCTTTTCTGCTAGCAATGTACTCTCTTTCTTTCTTTCTTTCTTTTTTTATTTTTATTGTGTCCCGTCCCAATCGCACTGGTGTAATTATTATTTAATGTTGATGATGATGAAGAATTTGGGAGATTGAAGCAGGGATTGGCAACTACTACTGGACATGTGATCAATAAAAAATGAACAGCGCAGTAACCACTCTCAACACTCTCTGCAACAACCAAAAGTTGACCTTTGAAGTTCAACAACGTTTGAACCGAGCCGCTCTCCACTCTCCTCTCCTCTCTTTCTCAATCCCTCTGCAACTCTATGTCATGCGATGATTGTACAAACAGCAAACAAACAACAAGTGTGCGGCACTTGTCGATCTCAAGGAGAGGGTGGTGGTGGTGATGATCTAACAAAATTTTCCATTATTGATCAACTTTAAGTCCTCAAAAGTCCTCCTCTTTCTTTGGAGTTCTTCCGCTTCTTTTCCTTTTCGTTGATTTCTCTCGGGCAACGCCCGTCACAAAAGAAGTGACGCAGGAGGAGGAGGAGGTGAAGAGGAGGAGGAGGAGAGGGCAAATAGAACACACAAGCGCTGCTCTTTGTCTCGCTGCTCAGTTTTGCGCTGCCGCCGATGTTGCCGCCATTTTTTTTTCTGGTCATCACTTTCTGCCGCCACCTTCTCCAATCACTATCTTATCAAATCGTTCCCATGATTGGAGCAGTTCAGGCAACATATCAAGAGGAGAGAGAGTAGTACAACACCAACGTCAGGACGATTGCCCTTCTGTCCTCCTGTCTGCTCCTTTTGATGGCGATAGCGTAGAAGCTCTTCTCTGGTTTTTTGCTCTGGTAAGTGAATACTCTCTTTCTTCTTCTCTTTCCACATTTCCCCACCGAAGACAGTTGATTTCCATTGATCATAACTACTACCAACAAAGTTGCAGGAAGGTGCAACTCTAAACGTTTGATGGTTGATCACGGCAATGAACATCATCAGTGTTTGTAAAGGAACACTGTTTTACACTGCCATCTTCGCCACTTCACTGTTGGTGTCACAAGTCTGTTTCTGGCAGCTGAAACTGATACTGAGCCCAAACGCGCTCTTGTTGAAGTGTTCTTTGTTTGCAGTTCAAAGAAGGAGCTTCTTCTTTCTTTCTTTCGATTTGTGATAGCCACTGATTTCTGTTTCGATTTCCTTTGCCTCAAGTCTCAAGGCTTTGGCCACTGCCGTTTTTGGTGCTCTTTTGCGCTGTTGTCACGTCTCTCGATAGGCGACAGTGTCGTAAAGCAGCCACTAGATTTGGGTGCTCTCTCTCTCCCGCTCTATCAATGACCATGTATGAGTTTCATTGTCACCCTTTTGGGACACTCTATCCTATTTCTTTTTGTCTTTCACCAACTATTACTACTATCAACAAAGGCAAATATTTGCTTTACTACCCGAACAACCGGTGCTGCAAAATGTCTGTGTTTGTGCCACATAAGCGATTGCTTTGTTGGCCAGCAGCTGATGATGATGGCGATGGCAAAGCTCGCTCGGATCATCAACTTCTCCCTATTTGTTGATGACAATATGAACTTATTGAACCTAAAACTGGTGCTCACTAGCTGCTGCCAAGAGTGGTGATCTCTTTTTTTTGGTGATGTCTGTCTACACTCGATTGTCTACTCTCTAGAGTGTGTGTGTGTGTGTTGCTGTTGCCTTTATCTGGCACACACTGCGTGTGTTAATCGCACCCAGCGAATGAGAACAGACAACTGTACACTGGCATCTCTCAACACACACACACACATATCTTTCTCTAGAGCTGCACTTTGACGTACCACCGATAAGGCACGCGAGCTCCACTGGAGTTGCTGATGGAGTGCCATCATCATCGCCACCACTGCCTCATCTCACCTTACCTTACCTTAAAACAGTGCAGAATAGCTTCCCTTTTCTCCTTCATTCTTTATTGGTGCAAAAAGGTGCTGTAACCAGGTCTGGTCAAGCTCCAGACTGGGTGCACTCTGATGCTCTGGCTCTATTGTCTGGCTCTGTTGCAGACAGTAACTGAACAGCTAGGCATAGTTTGATTTATTATTGCCCTCACGTAGACCTGTAGTATGTAGACTAGTATATTAGACCAATGTTGATTGTAATAAGCCGTAATAAAAGCCGGAGCCATAAAGATAAGTCGGCGTTTATTAACACCGTTACTTTTTTGCTGTTGCGGCTGCTGCTGCAGTGAAAAGAAGGACACAGCGATTAGCCTACTGAGAAGAGAGAATTTTACTGCCGATGCTGCTGCTGCTGCTGCTGCTCAATGTCATGTGCTCCTGATGCTTTGGCAACCCTTTGGAGACGATGTGCTCAAGTGCTCACTGCTGCTTTTCTCTGATTACTCTTTCTTTGGAGTATTTAGAAGAGGCGTCTATCACCGTCGACCATCATGTCTAGCGCCAAATCTCTTGTGTTAAGTCCCCCGTTCCCACTCACTCGCTCACTCACTAATCAGGTTATCGCCTTCTTTTCTTGTTTTTTGCTAATTAGTGAGGGAACCAAATGCTAATTGATTAGGTAGGAGAAGGATGATGAGTATGATGATGGTGATGAGCACTGCTGTTGCTGCTAAGCAAACACCACACAATAGGGGTGTTGTCCTTTTTGGAGAGCAGCTCTTCCATACAAAGGTGCATTCTTCTTTCCAGCGAAATACCACTCGTACGTGCAATAGTGTTTTTGTCGAGCTCACCGCTCACTAATGAGGAGGTGCAATCACTGGCGTCGGTGACTGTCACCGCCGACCGACCGGTTGCGGTGCCAAAGACCAACCGACTACTTCCGATGACGCCTGCTCATTTGCTACCTCCTCATGTGATCTCACATTCCGTGTGTCGCATAATTTGATCGGCTGAAATTCCATCTCCGCAGTGACAATGACCGACCAATTACCACCACATTACTCTGTGATTGCTGTGGTGGTAGTCTGCCACCTCAACTCCTCTTTCAATCGATCCGATGCCGATTGGGAGAGGAAATCTATTGCACTCAGTGATCCGTTAAGTGTAACTGATTGACCTCGAAACACCCTGGCTGGGTGGTGTCCCCTTTCAGTGCAAGCAGTGTCTGCACTGAACACAACAACCCCCTTCTTTGCCGGTGGAATCTAATCAGACCAGTGTTCTGCCCAGCCAACTGACTGGTGGACTGTGGAGGCCAATAGCTCGATACACTGTAAACAGTAAACAGGCTTCACAGTTGTGTCGCCCCTGAAACGAATCAGTACAGCACTGTGCTTTTTGTGCTGTTGTTGGCATTCACTTCGGTTTGCCAGAAGGATAAGGAGAGGATGTTTAAGGAGAGAGAACAAGACGAGTGTTTAACAACCGCTATCAATCTATCTATTTGTCTGTCACAGTTTGTGTGTGTTTGGGGCTGTTGATGATGACGTGATTGATAGATGGATGGATGATGAAAGGGGGATCACAAGTTGTGTGGCACAAAGCCTCTCTGGAGGGGTTTTATAGTTTTTTCCAATAAGCTTTACTGTACTCGTTTTTTGTCGTTGTGCATTTTCCCCGTTGTTTCCTCTGTGTGTTCAGTAGCAGCAGCAGCAGCGGATGCGAGGTTGATGATAAACAGTGAAAGCAAAAATTTGATATTTTTTTGAAAAGTCGAACAATGACATGGCTGGCTCTTCTCTCAGTCACTGCCTCGTTAGAATCGTTAGAATCGGTTATTGTCAGTGGCCAGTGCACCACTCATTCTTCCAGTAGTGCTGTAGTGGTTCAATATTTGGATAAAATAGGATAAGTTTATACAAAAAGGTGTTGGAATGTTTATTTAGTTTTTCTAATAATTTTTATATAATCTAACTCAAATATTTAACCACAGAAGTTTAGATTAAGTCTTTAACTTTATTTTTGCCTTTTACATCACCTTAATCTGATATGTAGTTCTTGCGATAAATGTACCTAGAGAATCATAACAAGCCCCATTGAAACACATGCTTTGTGGATGACGCAGGAAAGCCCACTTTTCAGTAAATCGAGTCGAACACTACAGTAGCTTTAAACAACGATATCTCATGATCTACATCAGCTATCGGGATTCGGTTTTCACGTAAATGCTCCGGAAAGTGTCTTCTACCTACTCCCAAAGTAAAAAACCCAAAAAATGAACAATAAGTTGACTCATTACAGCGCTAACACAAAAAGTTTACTTTTTCTTAAATCGGCCATATCTCGGGAACCACTTGGAATTTTGGGATTCTGCTTTCACTAAAATGTTCCAGAGGGCTTCCTCTACCGGAAACAGAGTCAAAAAAGGGTAAAAAGAGGGCGTAAAGTGGGTCGAACACTTGACCTTTGGATTAGAAGTCCAACGCGCTATCCACTGCGCCACACGCCCTGAATGCTACTAGTGTAGTAGCCTCAGTTGTGCCTTTAACTGCAGTCGGCAAAGCTGACTTGACTGGTTTTGCGTCTGAAAAGAACGGGCGCGCACTGTGTGTTATTACACCACTACCCACACACACATACGCACACACACACCACTTACCCGACTGACCGCGGACACTGTGTCAGCTAGGGCACGAACACAGTTTGCTCTCTCGGGTTGTCCACCCGTCCGACTAGTCGACTGTCCGATCATCCTCGCTGTCCGGTTTTTACCGTGATGGGTGGTGGTCACTGCTTTTGCGCTGACCCCTTTATTATTTCCCCTCATAACCGGTCATTACCACCACCACCACCACCACCTGGACACTGATGATGGCGATGATCATATCACGATCGTACATCGCTAGCTTGGCGTCTACTGTCAATTCGTGCGCTCCTCTCTTTTCCTCTTTTTCTCACTGCCTCTCCATTTAATTAGTGTTCACCCCGTACAGCAACAGCAGCAGCAGAAGACTGCTTCCATCCAGCCAGTGGCGCCGTAATCTCGGCCAATCAGTTGCAATTGGCTGTGGTGGTGGTGGTGGTTGCTGCAGTGTCGGCTGCAGTGTCTGCACTCTTCAGCTGACTTGAATTTGTAGCTGCACTGCCAGTGCCGTAGCTGTTCCTGCAGTGCAAATGTAGGACATTCACCCACCGAGAGAACTGCTGCCACCACCGCTCTTGGTGACAGTGCTGCTGCTGCTGCTGCTGCTGCAGTTCCTTTGGCTGTCAGGCGACAGAGACAGTGCTGATTCTGGTGCTGATGCAGTGCCACTGTAAGATTGCACCAGACGGAATAAGCAGGTGAAGTATGTGTAGACGACTTTGTGTGTGTGTGCCTTTCTGTTTGTGCTTAAGTTGCACTGCCTTTGTCGTCGCCTTTGTTGTCATCGAGCTGTGTGCCCGTACCACAGAGCCGGTGAATGCGGATCACACTGCGCGCACAAACACACACCGAAGGGAGGAAGGAAATCTTTCCATTTTGGGTGGCAATCCACTGCGCGCACTCTTTTGTCTCTTTTGCACTGGCCCGAGCTGGACCGAGCCCCAGTTTCCTGTCTGCCGCTGCCGCCTCAGGGTCAGGCCAACTTTGGCCTTGTTTTGCACTGCAGTGGTGGTGGTAGTGGTGGTGGTCAGCACTGTGTGCCCTTCGAATGGAATAGCACACAGTCTGGCTCACTGTCGACTGTGGCGACGCTACTCACTGAAGAGTAGTAGTAGTAGTGCACTGTGCACTCTGTGTCGCTTTGTGCACTCTTCAGCGACGGTGGCCCGTCCGAGGAGGCTCCTCTCTCCTTTCTCACAGGTCGCGAGTTCTTTCTCTTCGCTTCTTCGCTTCTTTCATTTGTATTCCATTCTCTCGCCATGTTGACATGACCAGTGCGCGCGTATGAGCAGTGGCGCGGCGTACTTACCACCACCACCACCATCAGCAGCTATCACAGTCGCGAATCTAATCCCTAATCAAATCAATCGTGCTAACTCTTTACTGTTTTGACAGTGACATTCTTCTTGTGCGCCTTCATCTTCATCTTCTTCTTCCGAAGAAGGATTGAAAAGATTGATTAGCCACAGTCTGCCACTGGCGCCTGTCGGTGCATATCATCATCACCATCATCATCACCCACCATCGCCATCAGCCATCAGCCATCACCATCAGCAGGACGGTAGCGTTCGCTCCATTCTTCAGCTTCAGGCTCAATTGTAAGTTCTTTTCACCATTCTCTCTTTACGCAACCCTCGCCTCAACCGCAGCAGATGGTAAAGAGGCGACAGCAATCTCAAGAGCACTGTGTCCATTAGAAACAGTGTGCTTGCTTGCTAGCTTGCTTGCTTCACTGTTCAACGCTCATTGTGTGACCACCACCACCGCCACCACAAACCTGTCCTCCTCCTGCTCCTCTACTGTTGCTGCTGCTTCTGCGGCAGCTGTGTGAGCAACTTCCCAGCACTCACAGCTTGCCACGCTGCCTGACTTGCCCCAAGCCTTCATCTTCTCTGCGGCGTCTTTCTTTTCTTTTCTTCTTCTTCTTCTTCATTCACTTCTTTCCTTACCTGCCCTCTTACCAGCTCCTTACCATCAAGTGAAAGCCTCACCTTAGTGAGCGAACTGACTGACTACGGTTAGTGTTGGTGGTAGTGTCCAGCGGTGCCAGCAACAGTGTGGGCAAAGACACGGCGTCAGCCAACTTCCAAATAGGAACATCGAAACTCTCTCACTCTCAAGCAGCAGAGTGGGGCTACAGCATTTTTGCACCAGCATCACTAATCTTGTCTCCCTCTTTCTCTTCTCTCCCCCTTCCTCTACTTGATAGCAGCACAATCAAGTGCCCGTACACTCACCACCACCACCACCACTCACTGCCACAAGGACTTTTCTGCTGCTTGTAGCTGCTTCCATCAACGGGTGGTCATCAAGAGTGCTTATCAGCGCACTGACTGTGCTGACAACACACACAGCTCATAGTGATATACCACCACAACTATCACCACCAGCAGCAGCAGCACTCTCATAGCCACATCACCTCCTCACCACCACCACCACCACAGGCAGGCAGTAATCGGCGTTGCCTGTGCCACTTCCATCTCAGCTACTGCATCAACTGCCTGACTGTGTGTTGCATCAACAGTCAGCCATCATCAGCCAGGCAGCTTCTCTCTCTCTCTCTCTGCTCCCTTCCTTCCTTCAGTCTAGTCTGCTCTGGCCACAAGCAGCACTGTTGCTGATGCTATTGTCGCTGTCGTAGAAGAAGAAGAAGAAGCAGCAGCAGTCGCCCGTCACCACCGTAGTGGCCACTGTGCACACGCACACACACACACACACACACACACACCTCCTTCTGACCTACTGCTGACCAGCAGTACCAGCACAGTTCACCTGCCGCCAAAACCACAACAACTGCTTCAAAGCGCTCTGGTGTGTTCCAGAAACCGAATTCCACACCACCACACTAGTTCTTGGTTGAAGCTCGCCTAAGAGATTTCGCCGAGATGGTGTACGACGTGCTCGGCTCGGTGCGTAGTCTGGTCAAGCTCGACAACTACTGCATCGACAACAACGTCTTTCGACTGCACTACAAGGCGACGGTCATCTTCCTGGTCGCCTTCTCTCTCCTCGTCACCTCCAATCAGTACTTTGGCGATCCTATAGACTGCATACAGCGGTAAGTCACCAGTGCTTCCTTTGCCTACTTGCCCGAGTTGTTCTTTGTCTTTCGAGCACGCTGCTTTTGGGCTGCTTGCGACGTTCATCATGGCCGCAACCGCCGCCGAGGCCGTTTCCTGGCGGAGGGTTTCCATGGAGCGCCATGCCGCGCAACTATAAAGAAATGTGGCGAACCTTGCACTTTGCACTCTGTGTGTTGCTAACGTGTTCGCCTAGCAGCGAACTGCTGAGCGAGTGATGTGTTCCCTCTTCTCTTCCTCTCATTAATTTGTGCCTTTCCTCCTCTCTCCCTCTCTCTCTTCCGTTCTCACTACCCACTACCAGCGATGACATTCCCCCTGCTTTACTGGACACTTATTGCTGGTAAGTTGCGTAATTTATTGCCCTTCTCCATCTTCTCTCCCTCTTTCCTCCACAGTTCAACCGCCTGACTGTGAACCCTTCAGTTGCTAACCCTCAATTGCTCTCCTCTCCTCCTCACCTAGGATCCACTCGACCTTCACCCTGCCCGATGCTCTGAACAAGAAGGTGGGCGTGGAGGTGCCCCACCCGGGCATCGACAAGTACACGCCGGGGGAGAAGCGCACCTACCACAAGTACTACCAGTGGGTGTGCTTTGTCCTCTTCATCCAGGCGATCATGTTCTACCTCCCGCGGTACCTCTGGAAGATGTGGGAGGGCGGACGCGTCCGCTCGCTCGTCCTCAACCTCGATGCGCCCATTCTCGGCAAGCAGGACCGCGATGAGGGCATTCAGATGCTCCTCGAGTACTTCAAGTCCAATCTGAGGTGAGTGGCTTTGTTTTGCTTCGCCTTTGCTTTTCGGTAGGTTCTAACCTGTGTGTATCAAACGCCTTCCCCCCCCCACCCCTCCCTCTTCCCATCAGATACCACAACTGGTACTTCTTCTACTTCGTCTTCTGCGAGGTGCTGAACTTCGCCAATGTCATCATTCAGATGTACCTGATTGACGCCTTCCTCGGCGGCGCCTTCTCCACCTACGGCGTCGACGTGATCCGCTACACGGAGATGGACCAGGAGAACCGCGTCGACCCGATGGTGGCCGTCTTCCCCCGCATGACCAAGTGCACCTTCCACCGATACGGCTCCTCCGGCGACGTGCAGAAGCACGACGCCCTCTGCATCCTCCCGCTGAACATCGTCAACGAGAAGATCTACATCTTCCTCTGGTTCTGGTTCGTCTTCCTCGCCATCATCACCGGCGCCGTGCTCGTCTACCGCCTGTTGATTCTCTTCTTTGAGACGCTGCGCAAGACGGTCCTCCGCTCCCGCTCGCGCCTCTGTGATCCCTACCACCTCAATGTGGTGCTCAACGTCAGCAAGATCGGCGACTGGTTCATCCTGTAAGTGTTCCCTGTGGTAGCCTTTTAATTGAAAATAACCTTTTGTTTTTACCCTTCCCCGCCCCTCTGCAGCCATCTCCTTGCGAAGAACATGGACGGTCAGAACTTTCGCGAGTTCATCGAGCGCTACTCGGAGTACGTTCTCAAGACCCAGAACCTGAACCTCGACGAGAAGCAGCCGATCATGGTACAGGATGGCAATGAAAGCCATGGCGGTGATATTGAAAAATAGATCAAATGATGGTTAAGAAAAAACAACAAATTGATGATGATTGCTGATTGCTGATGCTGGAGAAGGAGGTGGAGGAGGAGGTGAAGGAGAAGTGGAAGTTGCGGAATGCGGACTTTTTGTGCCTAGTTGCCGAACTGCTGACCAAATCTGACTCTGGTACTCATCTTGTCTCACTGCTACTCTCTATCTCTCTCTGATCTACTACTACTACTCTGCTGATATATTCCTCCTTTTCTCTCTTTCTCGCGGACCGCACAATCTTCGTTCTCATTCACTTTCTTCTCTCTCTTCCAATCTTTTCCAATCTTTTCTATCTACTTTGCCTCCTTTTTTCGCTCCCTTTTCACCAATGCCAGCCAACCAACACCAGCCATCACTCTCTGCCCCACCACCCTAAGCCAGCTCCTCTCTCTCTTTTCAGTTTACACCGTTTGATTGATTCTGCTCGCTCGAATCAACTCACAGCAGCAGCAGCAAATTATACACTCTACACAGACACACAACACACACAAGCCTACATTTACATTGATGCCTCGATGCGCAACTGCATTTCCAATCTCAACAACACAAGTACACCCAAACAAACGATCACACGCTATCCTATCCTATATTTTTTATTTCTATTTTCTTCTTCTTTATAAATAATTAGCTTTTATATTTTAATTGAACTGCCTTTTCACTCTTTCTCCTCTTCCTATCTATCTCTCTCACTCTCTCACTGCCTCGATCGATAAATCGGACGCCGGTGTTGTTGTGGACTCTAATGCTTTGCCTTTACTCTCTCACTAACTCATCTTCTTTGCCCACAGGCGACACTTTCTCTCTCTCCCTCTGCTCCCTCTGCTCTCTCTTTAGTGAGACGAGAAGACAAAGTGACAAGTGGAATGACCGAAGAGAAGAGTGAAGTGAAGCAAAGTGGAAGAGAAGAAGGGATTATAACAGTGCAATCATTTGCTGCACGTGCCCCTTTCCCTCTCTCTCTCTCACTTCTTCAAGCATTCGATTCAACTCAAACACAAACCACCTGCTTTTCAAGAGTGAACACACACACACACACAGACAAGTCTGGTGTCGTTAAACTGTGTGACGCTGGTGGTGGGATTGCACACACCGGCACCATTGCCACCACCTGTTGCACGATGCTGAAATCGGATAGTACTCTTCGCCGTCTATTCAATGTACATCAAGTGACAAGTGCAGCACCAAGAGACTTCGGTTAGTCGCCGAGCAGCAACAGCATCAACAGCCAACTGCGCTCTAAATGGCATTACCAGTAATTAAACATGGACTAGTGGAGGGCAAACTAGACGCCGCTAGACAGCAGTTTGCTGTACAGCCGTACCAGCAAACGCAGACAGACAGACAACTGTAGCTCCATTCTCGCTCTCTTTTTTTTCTGTGCTGCCTCTTATCAAGGAAGTGATCCTCGCTGGCTCGCTTGGACTGCCGCCGCCGCCGCCTGGCTGGCAACGCATCACCAGCTTGGCATCGCCGGCATCGCACCACCGCCGACGGGACGCCAGTCATCAGACACAGCAGCAGCAGCAGCATTCAACACGCCCAATTTCCATGGTTGCCATGTTTGCCGTGCATGTAATGGACTCCAATGCCATTAGTGGTGGCGGGGAGAGAGCTGTTGATGGTGATGGTGAACAAGCATCATCATCATCATCATCCTCAAATTGCTGATGCTGTTGCTGTTGCCACCGTCGATTCGCAGTGCTGGCAGAGAGAGTAGTAGAGCAAGTAGTACTCTCAGTGCAAGCAGTAGTACTGCCGACTGCCAAAGACAATGCTCACCAGCTTTGCTGCTGCTGCTGCTGCTACCACCTCTCTATCTGTCTCTTATCACTGCCATTGATGATGATTGGGGGATGAGCTATCATTCTCACTCTCATGATGTCTCTGTCTTTCTGCTGATGATCCAACTTTGCAACAATAACGGTACATTGTGTGCAGTGTGGTGGTGGTGGTGGCGGCCACTTGTCCCTTGAGCTGGACACTTTCACTTCCCCAGACTACTGCTACCATCCAGGGCATAACTCTCAGGCTCTCGGGAGTTGCCACCACCTCTGAAAGATACCTTCTTCTTTTTCAACATCTTCTTCCTTTCTTTGCACCTCTTATCAACATCATCAAATCTTGCCGAGCTTATCAGCTGTGAGGAGAAGTGGCACCAGCAGCAGCAGCAGCAGCAGCAGCAGCAGCAACTGCCCCTTCTGTGGTCTGCCCAGCACACCACCCTCGACCCTAATCGGTGTGTGTGGTCGTAGCACAGTTCTCTCTTTTACCATTGAAGGACTCTAACTGTTGTGGTGGTGGTGGTGGCAGTACTGTGCACTACCACCACTTGTTTGAACCACTGACTCGACTTTCGCAGTGTGACTTCTCTTCCATTCCTCCTCCTCCTCCTTCAGCCGTCCACATTTGCTCGTCACAGACAGTGCCTGAGAACGGTCTGCCGCTGTCTGCTCTGCTCTGCTTAACTGCACTCACTTCAGTCGGTGTCTCTGATCGGTGGCCGTCGCACCAGCGAGAGCCGCACACACACACAGTCAGCTCGTCAGCTCATCAGCTCACTCCATTCGATCCTCTTCACCACCACCACCACGACTACAGCCACCCAATACTCTGGTGCGACCACCACTCCTACTGAACTACGAGCACGCCTCCTTCCTTTGCTGCAGCCATCTCTACTTGTTGCTCTGAAGCTGCTGCTGCCGCTGCTCCACCAGTCACTCCAGAAGGGAGAACTGTACGCTCGCACACATCATCCGCATCGACTCTTTCTCCCTCTTTCTCTCTGGTGTTCGATGCTCTTCCACTACTGGTACGACTGCTGTTCATCCGCATACTCACTTTCCCACCACCACCACCACCGCTGACCACTGACCCCTTTTGTTTACCTGTTTTCTTATCAGATCAACCAATTATCCGATCACTAGTCTAGCAAGAGCAGCTCACCTCCACCACCAGCACACTCAACCAGCATGGATAAGCTCTTTGGCTCGCTGAAGGACTTCTTCAAGCAGCCCTCCGTCGTCATCGACAACCATGCCTTTCGCCTGCACTACCGGGCGACCTTTGTCATTCTCATCGCCTTCAGTCTGATGGTCACCAGTGAGTATAAACCTGAATCGGTTACGTTAATTGCCGCTGACTGACGCAATCTATCTCTCTTTTACCGCCACCACCACCAGGCAAGCAGTACTTTGGCGACCCGATCGATTGCATTTCAAAGGATGACATTCCCAACAAATTACTCGGTGAGTAGAGCAGTAGTGGTGTGTGTGTGTGTGTTTATGTTTGGAGAATTTAGCCCGCCGATGTTTGCTGTTCACCAGTCTAGTGCCACTAGTGCTCACCTGTTGCAAAGGACTTTGTCTGTTTTTTTAAATTTGTTGTTTGTTGTCAGTTTTCACTTCCATCGCCATCATTACCACCACCACTACTTTGGTTAATGACTGGATGCTAGCGCAGGGTGACGGCAAGCTAGCTTTCTCCTAGTTACCACCGACGCAAACTGAATCAGTGAGCCCCTAGTTGATGGTAAGGGGGAAGAAAGTTTTTCTAGCTCGTCTGGCTCGTCTGAGAACCAGTGAAAACCAGTGTTGGTGGTAGTTAGCTAGCCAGTTAGTGGTGGCGGGCTGCTGCAGACAGTGACATTTTACAAAGCAGACCAGACAACCATTTAGCAGCCGCATTTGCCTTGTTGGCCAAAGTTTCCCTGACTCTGACTACTAAATGCGCTCTCTGGCTGCCTCCATCCATAAGCCACACCTGTCTAGTCGCTGTGGAATGTCAGCTATGTGGAGGAACTGCTTTGCTAGTTTTTCCCTAGCTCATGCTCCCTGCTCTCTCTCTCTCTCTCTCTCTCTCTCTCTCTCTCTCTCTCTCTCTCTCT
>JAALOO010000309.1_pt1 | contig 45340 bp, 42 predicted proteins | sample 7257641 | NCBI WGS metagenome assembly JAALOO01 (sample SAMN14085613, study PRJNA598686) | mite metagenome | biome: ENVO:01001000; feature: ENVO:01001002; material: ENVO:01001226; isolation source: single female mite from University of Michigan culture on fish food culture... ...
GTGTGTGTGTGTGTGTGTGTGTGTGTGTGTGTGTGTGTGTGTGTGTGTGTGTAGTATCATCAAATCACTGCAAGTCTAGCCTCAGTTTCTCAGAATTGATTACGATTAATCTTGCTAATAGCTAGTGTCAGCAGTTGTGGTGATAAAGACAGACGGACTGACAGACAGAGCGATTTCATTGATGATCAGCAAGAAAGTGATATCTGAAGAGGCACGCCAGGCTAGCCGCCACCTCCGCCGCTGATTCATAATAAGTAAAGTAATGCCGGTGGCATTGAGAATTCCTCACTGTAGCTGCTAATTACGAGCCGACTTGAAAATGCCAATGAATGAGTGAGTGAGCACTGACTGAATGAACTGTTCCGCCGCAAGGTGTTTGCAACTTTTGACTGCATCAAAGTGGTTGTTTGTGTACTGTTAGAAGTGTGTTGAAACTTACGGGTGTCGTCCCCAGAAGTGAGCGGCCGAGTTCACCAGCCAAGTCATGTTCAGCGTGAATGCATAGCGAAAGAGGGCACAGATGTAGAAAGCATTGTAGAGCGATTCGTTCCACAGCAAGTGCGGCACAAGGGTGGGAATCACGAAGCAGCAGAGCAGCACCAAGGGTAAGTAGTACCTGGAGGAGATAAACAGTGTGTTCATTAGAAGATGGTCATGAGAAAAGCGTTGGAAAAACAACAACAAGGAGGCATTGAGGAGGAGGGAAAGGGGAAGGGGAAGTGATTGCTACTGGCTGCTTATGGCTGCTGTCATTGGTGACCATCTAAGCATTTATCGAGCAATAAATAGCGTATTACCACTGTGAGTGTGCCTGCACTGCATTATTACTTTGCCACTATTCCTTCGCAGCTAACTCGAGCTCTTGCTCAATCCTTCAGGTGGTTGGAGTCATGTGAGTCATGAGAGGGATCAAACGCTTCAGAAGTAATCGCATCGCATTGATTCAACAGAAAACAACTAGCAAGTTCATCGCTCGAGCAATGACATAAGACAACAACACTGCCTACGACCACTGACTGTATTCACCGCCAATTAAAGTTGTGCCCTAGAGCGGTTGCAACTTTTCATCACATGAACAACTAAAAGTTGCAGCGATGGAAGATTGCAGGCAAAGAAAAAGTTGCAGCACTGCAAAAAAAACTGATAAATGAAATCTTACGATTGCACAATTGATAGTGAACCTCACTAGCGTAAAGCGTGACTAACTGGTGATAGAAGTAACTGCTAAACGGATGATTTGAAGGTAGATGTGCGGGGGATTATAAAGAAAGACTGTCCTCTAAACTACCATGCAGCATCAATAGAGGGCCCAGTTGTGGTTCATCGAGCGAAATATTGAGCGAAAAACTTACTTCCTCTGGAATCGCACAACGGGATCTTGCATGATATCGTCCAGGCTAATTTGACGGCCCTTCTTGATGACCTCGGGATGCTTGCGAACCAGCAGCCAGCCAACGTGGGCAAAGAAGAATCCGCGGTTGGCGTTGTGGGGATCAGCATCAGTCTCTGAATACTTGTGGTGAACTCGATGATCGCGAGACCACTCGTAAATGTGATTCTGTAACGGAAAGAATTTAAAAGTTAGCAATGGAAAAATCAGTTGAGCAATGAAAAGCTAGAAACAAAACTGTACCTGGAAAGCCATGGTCTGGATGAAGGCCAGGAAGATGCGAAGCGGCAGACGGGCCTTGTAGGCGCGGTGAGCCCAGAGACGATGACAGCCAGCCGTAATTCCCAGGCCGCTCATCTGGTAGAAGATGAAAGCTGAAAATGGCAATTGAGGATTAGTTTTTAAAAAATATAGTCAAAGTCACTCATCGAAACTTACCAGCCACTGAAGTCTGCCACTTGGCGGAGACGAAGCACAAGTAAAGGCCATACAGGGCGCTGAGGTGCAGAGCGGCCATGATGATGACATTGCGCCAGACAATCTGCAGCTTGTACTCCTCCTTCTCCTCACCGGGCTTCAGCTTGGTGTCGAGCACCGCGATCGGCTCCAGATCGGGCACATCGTCAAAGATTTCATCGTTGTTCTTGATGAAGGGCGGCATGGTGTCGTGCGCTCAAAGTTGGGGTCACTAGGCGGTGAGAATCCCAAATCTGAAAGAAGATGGGGAAAATTAATGTTAGTAATTGTGACTAGAAAAATCAGTTAATTAAGAAGTTTTAAATAAGTTAATGACAATGGAAAGCACTTTCATTTGCTAAGCAACCGTAAAATAGCGTAATTTATTTGTCAACACTATTATGCAATGCTTTCAATGGCGTAACCAATGCAAATTTCAAAAGTACTAACGCATTTTCATCTTGCGTGAATTAAGAAAAAAAGTCAAGACAAATTTTAAAACAAACAAATTCAGGGGCGTATAAAAGCACTTGACTAACCTAAAAATAGCTGCACGTCAATAGTTTATTAGAAATTGAAGCTAACAATTGGCAAAAAGCAATAAAACTGCCTAAGCAGACGTCAGACTGTGACTGAAAGTGTCCGGTGTGAACAGCATTTCAGCCTTTCTTCAGTGCTGCTTGCACTGCCTGCCGTAGGAAACCTACGAAAACTGTGAGAAAACCTCTAAACTACTGCGCTCAGGACCGCTCCGACAACATTGTCAAATAGTAAAAAGATATGAAAAACAAACAAGTGACTCGACTGCAAAGTAAGTGCTAGCAAAAACAATGAAAAGGCAAACAATCTTTACCAAAAGGGAAGAAGCGGAGAGTGGTTGAGAATCGAATTGAAAACCAGAAGAAAACCCAAAAGTGGTTGTTGGTGAAAACAAGTAGGTGAGCTAAATCACAGTGGAAGACAAAGATTGAAGTGTGACCAGTGGCATAAAACCTGGACGAGCTTATATATGATGAGCAAAAAGGCAGACGACAAAAAAACTGGAGCTGTGGCTGCACGAACTCGCCTTTCTGATGATGATGCTGATGCGGCTGGTGTCTTATCGGTGATCGGTATTAATAGACTCACACACTACCAGCGTGTACACAAGTGGAGAGCTAAGTGGGAACAATCAGTGAGAGTTGATAGGCATGAGGTCTGGTGAAACCAGTAACGCTTGGACTGATGGGTCGATGCGGTCTTTTGCTCCACTGTATTCAAACACAGAAGGTAGGTAGCCCTCCTCTTCAGCGCATTTCAAGCTGTATATGCTGATAGATGTTTGGTTGCAGGGGCGTACCACAACACAACACTATGGGTGGACGACTACGTGATGCAACGATGCAAACACATGCAAAATCATCCGCTCAGATGGTGATGACTAGTAGCTCCAGTTACTCCATTGGCACAGCTCTAAATAATCTAGAGAGTCAAAGTGGCCGGCGTCTCCCCCTTTCCCACTACCACTGTCTCCGACTGGCTTCCATTTACAAGAGAAAACAACAATAATACTTCCAGTGCCATACTGAAAAAAGGAAAACACAGGTTTCCCCTCTACCTGCAGACGAAACAATAAGTCGCCTACTACTACAGCACCACCACAAGACAGGAATTTGTGGCGGATGTGTGCGAGGAAAATGGGCGCAAACACCGAGTGCACAATAGTAGAGGGGCAGGCGAGTGTCATTTCCTTCCATTGCTCAACGAGTTCAGCTGCCGAACGGCAGACCGAGACGACAGTGAAAACAGTGGTGCCGCAGCAGCATGTTCAGTGCACATTGTGTACACACTGTCGTCCTCAGTTGCTGGTTCTCCTGCCAACAACACAGCACTGCTGAGTGCACCACCTTGCAATGGACCAAGACGGCTGATAGGCTGTACGAACATTACTATCAACAACAGTCTGGGTAGTGTTTGGCTGAACATCGGCGAGGGTGATACAAGTGCACCTCCAAGAGGCCGAGCTACATTTGGATCTGGCGACCGCCACTTGTACTTGCACAGAGAGAAGAGTGACTCGGTTTGGGCGCATCCTGAGGACGTGGTGACTCTTCGCCCGTTGCCGTTGTTTGCAAACAGCCACTTGTACCAGAGATTATGATGACAACCATTGATGCAAAATAGTACACAAATACTAACAAATATTGTTAATTGTGTGAGTGTCACTAAACGACAAAGTGTAAACACAAAATTAATGTGTCTTCAGCGGTAGCAGTTAGGTAGTTAGTTATTTAGTTTGAAAACATAAAAAAGAGTTCTGTTAACTAAAACTGGGCTTTTAGTAGTGAAAAAGTGGATACTGAAAATCAGTGAGCCATGCGGATAGGCGGCTTCCTTGAGGCAGATTGGTGCGTGAAATCGACAAAACACGAAAAAACTAGCAAAAGGATAATAAGCGGATATATAAATAACAAGGCAGCTTTCACTCTCCGATTGAACAAACACAGTCAAGGTCATTGTCATGTGGAAACTAGATTAATTTGTAGTAGCATGAATATTTCACTTCACAAGAAAAATACTGATCACGTCATTTTAAAAAAGTAATTAAAAGTTTAAAAATGATACATACTAGGTCAGAATGCTGAGGATGACGAGAATGACAATGAGGTTAGTGTAACATTGAATTTTTAAAAACAAGCAGGTAAGGTATAGTCTGTCTGCTACAATAGACCACTGCGGCTAGTACGGGGGCACTGTTGAGTGGTGGTTCTGCCACAATACAGTTACACCTACCGTATCTCTGTACAGTCTTTGGACTACAGTAACAAGGACAACGAGAGGGGCAGTGGTGATAAAGCGAGGGCGGCATGCGCTGGCAATGTGGCCAACTCAACTGTATTTTACCAGTTAAATGATGATAAATTGGCACCGGTTTCTCTCTCCTCTTTACATCATCTGATAGATTAGGGCAAAAGTAGCCGGCTGGTGGGGTACACATCGAAAGATACAACACGGGCATTAGGGTCGCATATTCCTAACGAACGAAACTGCACAAGGGATGCTGACTAAGGAAAATGGGTTCATTTAGCAACTGGTCACTTGACTGGTTCACACAAGACTTTCTGGTTCATGCAGCAATACATTCAATGTGTGTGACTCAACATCCACCGATTAACAATGATTAATAAAACAAATACAAGTCCAACCGTAGTTGCTGTAAGAACAGCTTAAAAATATAATCGATGAAAAAATACATTAGGTACATTCTTTTTTATTAAGGAAGTTTCATTGCAATAAAAAGTTGCCGTCTAAAGGCAGTGTCTACCAGACTTGGTGTACTAGCACAGGCTGCAACAACTTACTAAATGGCATGACTGATAAGACCATCGATACACACTCTTTTTGCTGCTTAAAGCAGCTAATGATAATAACCGAAATGACTACAATGAGCACGAGCTGGTTGCGTGCAGTTTGGAGTTGGATGCCAAGTGATGCCAACTAGCGTCATCAAGCGACATCAAACGAAAAAAATTATTTAACAATAAGTCATTCACCAAAAACATAAAAAAAATAAAATACCGGCCTAGTCAAAAGACTGTCACTACACGTGTTTGGAATCATAGTTTTGGCATCTATTATCTAAACAGTGTTATGATAATTGACGAAACAACAAAATAAATGAATAAAAATGCATAATTATCAGGTATTGCTGCTATCACATGTCACTTGAAAAGCTAATTGAAAAGCTAATAATACATTTAAGCAATTGTGTCATTGCTAGGAAAACTACCTAAAACAATAATTTGTAGAGTAAAAACTGTGCAAATAAGAGTGTCAGTTAGTTGTTGACATACGTTTTGAAAAGGTGAAGTTTGAGTTGATATTCACCAAAAAAAATGCTGTTGTTTTGATCAAGAATTGACATTGAACTTGAAAAAACTGTGTTTGTACTGACAGTTACTGACAGTTAACACACAAAGATGATCAAAATTGAGTCAAAATGAAGAAAATCTCGACACCTTGATAAAGAACGTTATTCAACAACATACCTTTTACGTTTCTTTTATAGAGAATAGAGAGGATGATGATCAAGAGACCGGCGCCAGTGAGGTGGCAACGACGACCGGCGAAACGAGCTGACGCCTGTACGGTAATTTACCAATCTAGACGAGGAGAGAAAGGCGGAAGAGTGAAACTAGTATCAAAATTAGATAGCAAAAAGCACTGGTTACCGGTTGTTTTGAAACCGTTTCAGGAGCTATGCTGCGGAGAAATAACACTGAAATTGCTTTGTTTTTTTGTTCTGGAATTTTTGGCAGGCGACGACCTTTGCGCATGGGTAGGAAAAATAGCGGCAAAATTCAAAACGATCGATTTCGTCATTTCACACACTGGTTCATTTTCACGTGCACAATTTTTCCGATAAACGTATGTTTTTGTAGGTTATTTTTTTCACCTCAAAATTGGCAAACAGGTAAATTTATAAAATGCGCAAACACCTTTAAAAACCAATCTATCATTTTGTTTTGATCAGAATCACCTTTTATGGAAAAACTTTGAGTTTGATAACTCGCTTATTTCAACTAAAACGTAAATCATTTCTAAGGTACATTTTTTGCCTTTATGTTTACTTATATTTGTTTGCAATTTGGTTGTTTCATTGATTAGAAAAACAAAAAAAACGCTGGTCATCTTCCTGTTCAAAAGTTTTCAGAACATGTCTTTTTGTTCCCAGTTCAGTGAACTCATAACATTTGACCAGCGATTCGTTCTTCTTAGGCGCATCTGTCACTGTTTTTTATGTGACACATTTCATTTCTTTTTAAACTTGAAAAAACCAGTCACTGCAAACAACTGGTTCAAGTCATTTACGCCCATAGACACACAGACACAAACACAAATCGCCTTCACAAAGTCATATTGTCTGTGGCCTCACCTTAGGAAGCAATAAAACTTGACAAAAGTGTCACTGAGTGCACAGTTTGCAGGTAGACATGCTGTGTTTGCACACCAGTTATCCAGTTTGCACTCATCACTGCTGTCACCATTTTTCACCTGCTCACAAGCACTAAACGACATTCATCAGCTCGGCAATGATGCCTTTACACCAAACTTATTTGTGAAAAGTGTAATTTCAATTTGGTGACTTTTGCATATAATAAAATAGTTTTCATTTTCGGACTTCACTGTCCAAATTTGACTATTTTTCCATCGGAAGCTACTTTCCTCCTACTTTGTTGTTGTTGCTCTGTGCATGTCTCCATCTAATCGACACTTTACGTTTTATGCAATCACCGACAGAGGTAAACACATTTCAGTGCTCTAACTCGAGCAACACAGGAGTAACACAAGTGAGCGTTAATGTAAAAAAGAGGCTGATGCTGCACTTGTTGACTTTAAAAGGAGTCGCTTTTAGAGTAGGCTGAGATTTGCTAAAACAGAGAGAAAACTGGCTGTCAAAGTAAAGTAAAGTTGCCTCGGCGTCCTCTTACTAAGGCGCGATAATAAAACTAACGACGTCTTTTTGTATTTGTGGATTAATAATGCCATTATATGTTTGCATTGTACAGGACGCGAAATATGTGTGTGTGAGTTTGCTTGCTTCAGTAGACGAGTGTTTCAGCTTTCCGCTGCCTCGTCCGGAGTCTTTGGCGCAAAGTATAGCAAGGCTGATGGTTGATAATCAGTAAACACACACACACAGGACAAGTGAAAACCGCAAATAAAAGTAGAATGAATGATTTGTGCTTGTGTGTGTGCGACTGGCTGCTGCTTGTGAGTGACACTGTCGGAGTGATGCGATGTGACGGCGGAGATAACGAAGAAGATGTGCAAAATGCCATGCTACGAAAAAGGGCAAAACGTCTGCTTACCAGTGCCAGCGAGTGAATGCGATGTCTCGCCGATCAATGAAAGCATCATTGGCACTGATGATGGTGATGGTTCTCTGTTGGTCAGCGTTCCCAACCTGTAACAGCAACAGTCAGCTGAACCAACACAGCAGCACAATGAGCTGGTACGCTATTGTACTCGACTGGACAACCACCAAAATGTGCATCTTTTAAACTGAAATCATTCCTTTTCCTGAATCTGGTTTTTGAGACTTGTCAGTAGACGCCTTAGCACTCACAAACAGAAAAAAACATTTGCACTCACCTGTTTTCCTGTTCACTCGACAACCGTTATCGACAACGTTGCTCGACTTTCATTGCCTGCCACCGGCTCCGACTCAACCGACAGTCAACACATGTGTTTCACCCCAATACACAACGACCATCACCACCAGCATTTTCCGTGTGTTCGATAGCGTTGTGTCATTTCATTGGCACCATCACAACGGCTGCTCTCGAATGCTACAAGTAGTTGCCTTTTTTTAATTTACAACCGTTCTCTCTCTCTCTCTCTCTCTCTCTCTCTCTCTCTCTCTTTTCCCTGCTGACTGCTCGTGTGTGCCCTCAAAAAAAAGTTGTGCTAGATCGATAAGCAAACAATTTGTCGACTACTCTTCTGTGTTCTCCTTACCTGACCGTTTCTAATTAGAGTCTTTTGCTGAGCTTCTGTGTTGGGCAAAACGGCGACAGTGTAAACAAAAAAGTGTTCATCCTCAGACACTCAGTGATTGAGTTCTGATAAATAAACTTCAGAAAAATGTGACTCCGATTTTTATCTGTTCTTCAAATCAGCTGTGACTGTTTCAATTAATCATTTTTGAAAATCAAAACATAAGAAATACTTGCATTTTGAAACTTGTTTTTGAACGGAAAAAAACATTGATTTTGTTGAAAACAACTCATTAAAGTAGTCACATCCTCTATCATGGGCAACAGTAAATCTTCACACCAGTTGTCGCACAGTTTTGATAAGGAGTAAGTACTTTAGTTATTCTAAACTATTTATTGTTTCTAATGATTGATGATTCTTTGAGCAGCACTGAATTCAACAGTGAAGCCGATGATGGCGGTTTTTTGGAGGCAAAGCTCAAGGCCCTTGAGTCGGCGGCCATGAGCCGTGGTCAGGCCGGTCGCAAATCGTTTCACTACATTCGCATGAAGGAAAGCCAAAACCTGGCGGCGTCTGTCGGACAAGTCAATGGCGGACAGTACGATAAGGAGCAGCTGATTCGCGTTCACTCGCTGCCGGCAAATCGAGTGAAGAAGAAGAGCAACACTTTGGGCGCCAAGAGAATTGACGTCAACGGAAAGGGCAATAATCATACCAAAATTCCCGTTCAAGGTAGTGTTCAGGTTGCTCCCACCAGGCAAAACAAACTGATTTGTCTTCTTCTTTCATCAGGTTTCGACATGTTTCGCCATCATCTGGGGCAGATGAACTGTGATGTTGCGCTTTTTGAGCAACTCGAAAGTGATATCAACACCTTGAATACAAAGTTGCAAGACCTCGAGCAGACACGACAGGACTGTCTCGCCAGACTGTCTGAACTTGACAGTGATGTTCGTCAGGGCCAACTGCTTACAGCTGCCAAGGTGTCAAACAAAAGAAGTAAGGCAAATGATCTGGCTTTAAAAATCATTGGCAACTACATTACCAGGATCGACAACTTGCTCAAAGTTGAGGACGAGCCGTTTCTTGTTGATGTGAAAATCAAAGAGGTCACAGCGCCAAAAAGTACCCAGCAGCAGTCCCAGCTCCAGTCACTTTCTAGTCAATTTGAGGCATCACTAAAAATCGAAGTCCCCTCTTCCTCAAATGTCCCTGCAAGGGAAAAGAAACAGCAAATAAAGGAGGCGTACAACCATCTCATCAAGTTCATCATGCCAAAACTATTCGGCAAGCAGTTTGCCCATCGAGATGAGGCCAACTACCGTGGTTTTAAGCAGAATCTAAGTCAGCTGAGAGAGCAAGTGAGCTGCATCAGCACTAGCGACGAGCAAAAACTGATGGATGCAAAGAGAATTTTCCTACAGGAAATGGACTGCTACTTGAGAACAATCGATGAAATGGTCACCTGCTCGGAAAAAGAGTGCCAGCGGTGTAAAGTTACTAGCTGATAAAAAGAGCTCTTTTTGTACATAACTCAATCCTTTTATTTTGCACTTTTAAGCAAACATGCACTCTAATGTAGAATAAAGCAAGTGTGCGTGCCATCGGATATGTTGACGGTGACGTCTTTGGTCATCTTGAGCAGATCAAGATTGGCTTCAATTGTCAGCTTGTGATTGGCCATGCTGTGCTTCGCCTGGACGCCATCAATGGTCACATTGAACGTCTGGTGCTTGGGATTGGGCACAGCAATGTTGATGGCGCTCACCTTGAGGATGTCTGCAGAGCCAGCCGGAGTGTGGAATCCTCGGTGGGGTGCCTTGATGGTCAGCTGGCACTGGTGCAGAGTGAACTCGTAGTAGTTGTAGTTGCCGCTCTTCACCGTGTCAATGCTTTCACCGTCATCGTAGAAGAGTGTGCCGTGGGCCATTGCCGTCGAACTGGGCAACACCCACAACTCGATGGGCACCTTGCGAAGGTTGGCGCTGTTCAGGGGCTTTGGAAGAGCGTGTTCGGCCACCACTGGCAGAATGGACTCTGCTTTGAAGAGAAGCGGAGCAGACGATTCTTTGTCGGTGAATTCAACCTCAGTTGTTGGCGCTACTTTGGTGACAAAATCGCCCGAAAGCTTGTACCACTGAGTGTTTTTCGGAATGTACGCCTTGACGCTAGTTTGATGCTGTAAGTACAGTTTTGTTTGTTAATATTATTGAAAAACACCAATGAAACTGTTACCTCATAGAGGAATGGGTTGACGAGAATCGATGAGCCAAGGAAGAATCGGTCGCCAATCTGGCGAGCTGCCGGGTCATGGGGAAACTCGTGAGCAAATGGTCGCACCAGTGTGGATCCATGTGCGTGGGAGTGGTAAAAGCTGGTGTAGAGGTAGTGCAGCAGTTGGTATCGAGTTCGCAGTGAGTCAACGGCTGCCTTCGTAACCTCGGGGTATCCCTTCTCAACGTAGTATCCTGGATCTTGGTCATCACTTCCCATTGCATTGTGGGAGCGGCTAAAGAAAACGAAAAAGTATTAACACAAGTATGTTACTAGGTAAAATTTACCTAAACGGATAATAGGCTCCAAGTTGAAGCCACCGACCTGAAGAATTTAAAATGGCAATTTGATTAGAGAATTTCATTGACAAGTTTTAGAAAGTCCAACTTACGGCAAAGCTCAGGCGAAGTGTTGCCGATGAAACCGCAGATGTCAGCACCCGTCTAAAGATGTTCAATTTTCAAGAAAATAAGCAAATTGTGATGATTTTTGTTGTGCAATCATCACTTACATAACTAATTCCGAAGAGACTAAACTGAAGCATGCCAATGATGGACTGTCTCATCTGTTCCCAGTTGGAAAAGTTGTCGCCAAGCCAGTGGGCAGCATACTTGCCCGAAGTCGGGTAAGTCGATCGGGTGACCACGTAGCCTCGCTTTCCTGTAGCCGCGTGGACAGCCCTACAAACAAAAAAAGTTTGTAAGAAAATTGTAAACTCTAAACAACTGTTAAAGCTTACTCCGAGGTGGGAATGGTTTCACTCCATCCGAAACTAGGTGCAAATAAAAAATAATTAGTTAAGAACTGCTGAACAACTGGTGAAGAGATTTCCGTACAGGCTATGCACATCGTAGTGTCGGTATTCACCGTGTTCTCCTTGAACGCCAATCATGCAGAGTGTCGCCGCTTCCAGGCTATCTTTGAAGTTAAGGCTTGCTGCAAAAACCAGAAAATTAATTATTAACGTTTTATTTAATTTACAAGTAAAACACGTACGAACAGAGTTTGCCAAACTATTTTTGGGGCACTGGAGGATATTGCTGGCAGCAAAGTTGGACGGCTCATTCATATCTGTGAAAGTAGAAATTCGTTAAATTCTGAAACATTGCTTTTACGATTTGCAAAAAACATACCAATCCAAATGGCGTCAAAGGGAAGTGTTTTGTGAAACTCCTTGTGCATTTCTACCCACCACTGTTTGGTAGCGTTCTTGAAAAAATCGGGAAAAGCTGAAACAAAACATTGGTTATTTGCATGTGGTAAAACGGTATCAGCGCTCATAAATAATTTTCCAAAAGTGTACTATCTCTACAAATGCTCTCATTTGCATATCCACTAACCTGCTGGACCATTAGGCCACACATGGCCGTACAAGACTCCCTTATCAGTTGGAGCATTTCCAGGTTTCGTCCGCTGTGATGCCGGCACCGATTCTGGCCACTTGATAAAGACGTCCTTTTTGTAGCCTTCATCAAATGCACGGTACCCTGGCTTGTCGCCTTCAATGGCTGGATCAAGGCTGCAGTCAAATTGATTTAGTTAATTCAAAGAAGCCTTTCTTTTGTCTAACACCTACATTAGCGTCCAGCGAAAGTTGTTCTTCTCTTTAGTCTCTTTGATGTATTCAGGCAGTCCAATAAAGTTGACCGGATCATAGGTGAAATCACGGCGTTCATCCTGTACAATGTTTTAAAATGCTACATTACAAATGAAAATTTTTTAGTTGACTAGCTGTACCATGTAGTCAATGTCAAGATATTTCACGTCCTGAAGATGAAAAAAGGTTAAAATTAATAGTGAAAAACAGCAATTAACATTTAACTCACAATTGGAACGTTATGCTCAAGATTTCGCTTGACAACATTTTTCACTTGATCCAAATTTTTGTAACCGTATCGGCAAAGTTGAAATCCTAAATATCAGAGCATATCGTATTAAAACAATTCATTGTCTGTGAATATGGCAAATAAGCCAACCTAAGCCCCAGAAAGGCGGCATAACCGGCTTTCCAATGACGGAAGTGTACAGCTGAGTCACTTGCTCCGGGTTGTCGCCCACAAATACAAAAAGATCAATGATGCCACCCAGAGTTTTAATGGCAATCGCAGGTGTTGGCAGCATCGTATAGGCTGATAAATGAACAAATAATGTGATTAGTGCCAGATTTTTGTTGGCCAAAACAACACATACCCATGGCGTTACTGTTCAAAAGAAGGACACCGTGTGCCTTGCCATCATTTTCAATGACATGGTAGTACGGATGAACTCCATAGTTGTTGCGCTCTTTCTGCAAAATAAACATTTTTTGTTGTATGACATATTATTTAAAATGGCAAAAGCTTACCTCTCCCATAGGCCGATCTCGAGCAAATAGAGGATATGTTTTGTAGTCGAAGTTGTGCTTAAACTCAGTTTGGTAGTTTTCTCCAATTCCGTAGACGTCTTCCGTTGCCACATGAGTGACAAACTGAATAAAGTTGTCTCCATAGATTAGACCTCCGATTGAAGTATCGATGCTGCATAAAAAATGTTATTTTTAGAGTATTCATCGTTGTGCAATCTACTCACATCTTTGTGCCGGTGCCCTTTCGGCTGACAACCAAATTGAACTTTTCCGTCAAAGAGACGTCGTATTTGGTCACCTTTGGATTAGTGTTTGGAATGTTCAGCTCATGTTGAATAGGCACCTCGTATCGTTTATTCTTTGGATCGGTGATTCGCACTCTGAGAATGCTCTCTGACAAGTAGTGGACTTCAAGTTTCAAGTTTTCAACTTGCGCAAATGGCACTGACTTGTGCGCTTCAGGGTTCACTTCAAGAATGGCTTCCAGGCCGCTCGTTTGATGAATTACTGATCCTTTCAGATGATATCCGACTTTACTAGTGTCCAAGTAGCACCACGGAATGTGCGACCCTACAGTGGACGGAGTCCAAAGGCACTCTTTTTTGCGACATTCTTGCTCATTTATTGATTGTTCTTTGAAAAGAAAAATTTTTATGATTAGACTTTTGAATAAACAAAAAAAACGTTTTTACCAGTGAGCTCACAGTCCAAACGATGCTCGCCGGGAGCGGCAATAACACCACAAACAGCAAAGCTCACAAAAAGTGCGAGTTTTAGCGTCATCATCTTCTGTCGTCAAGTTCTTGAATGTAGAGCAAGTCTTTGCCACTTTATATTGGGTTTCTTATTTTTTTCCAGTGTTGTCACAACCACTGATAGCTGTTCCAAAGCATCTTTAGTACTGATTAATGCACTTAATTTGGTTGCATATTGCCCCCCACTTGTGTTAGCCCAGATCCTGCACTTAAAAACATAAATCTATTAGATTTGCGGTTAGTAACAATTCATTACTGGTGATAGTTTTTCACCTCAATTTCACTACTTTATCAAATAGTAAACAATTAAAAATGACATAATCAAGGTTAGACTTTGGAGAGCACAACACGATTAGCCAATAAACACACTCATAAATATCCTCTTTATCAGTTGGTATCTTTATCGACGAGTATCAATTTTTGATTTATTATTATCATAATAATTAAAACGTTTAGCATTATTACAATAATTTCATTTTATTTAGAGCGTTATTTAGTCATTTTTAAAAATTGTTTTATTGACAGTTAAGTTTTTTTACTGGCAACTTTACAGGGAAAATGCGGAACCTAATAGTGTCAATCAATCAGTCATCTTGTCTTGTCATCGATGCATTAAAAAGCAACTGAAAATGTGTTGATGCGACAGCAATTGTAGTGTTGGTAAGCATTCTCACTGGTGAGCAGCACCAAGTCAGACTAGTTTGACTTGCGAGTGGCACGACTTTTATGGGCTTTGTGTGAACACTTTGAAGTGATTGACAAATAGACAATGGCAACCTATTGAAGCCTATTGAAGATCGGTTACTACACCTTTGTCAATTGTATTTTAATTTGTTGTCGGTCAACAACGTTTTACATTTTTGTAAAAAAGTTTAAAAATTGATTGAATATTTGCATACAACGTTAAACTTTTTTAGCTTGGTTAGCAAATTAATGAAATGGTTTGTTTAATTAAAGTTTTTTTTGCATTTTTAAATTTTAATTTAATTAGATCAAAAACCATGATCACACTGTCTAGCATATTGACGGAAACTGCTAATTGGCTAGGGGAGAACAATGCCGACAGTACTGCTTTGCGTGACAGTTAAAAAGGTAAACAGTGAAAAAGAAAGACTACAAAATGCGCCCAGTGCCTGCCCGCATCGTTGCTGCTGTCGGTGGGCAGCAAGTTTTGCGGAAATTGATATGTTTGTCTTTGTGTGGTAATGAGCAAATTAGATTTACATCAGCACTGACAGGCACAGCAGGGGCAGTGTCAATGTAATGAAGGAAGGTGCACCTTGCACCCAGTGCAGCTCACTTCATAACGTGATGACAGATTTATAACGGGGCGCTTTTCATTGTAACTTCTAGCACCTCTGCACAGATTGCCGCTCTTGTCTCATATTTTTGTTTGATTTCCTGAAAAATGTATTTTGTTTAATTTTGAATAAAGCTATAACGTAGCAAATAAATGCTCAAGTATGTTTTGCTTTTTAGAAACTAGTAGCACTAATAGAGCAACAAATGAATGGTAAATAATAATGCCAAAGGTTGAAGCTACAACAAGTGTTTTTGGTTGTTTATGTCGCGCCGACTTCTAATTTCTTCCTTTCTCTTTTACTGTACCATTGTCCTTTCTTCACAGTGTCACACCCAATTGGACAAACACAGGCTGGCATGTCTCCACCATAGCAATCGCTCATGCCACACACCAACTTGATGAGCACTTTATCAGTGACAATTAATCTAATAATGCAATTTGCTATTGCTAATTAATTCAATAATTTAGAGATGACAATCGACTTTAAGGTGATGACAGTGTAAAGTCCAAGAGCACATTTACATCAATTCAGCTGCATCAACCACTGTGCTTTTCACCACCACCACTATCATCATCATCATCGCCTCTATTGCCATCATTGTCTGCCTTTACTTTCCCCTAACCGGTAGTGCGTAGATTTTGTAGTAGCCGCAGTTGGCAATCTGATGGTCGAGCGATGACCACTGGAACAAATGCAGGTCCAAATCGTAATAATCTAGAGCACATGCTCTTTTACATTTTGATAATGAAAAGTGCGATTATCTAGACCATAATGTCGTTGCAGTGGCAGTGCATTGCGGGTGCTCCCAATTCAGTGGCAATGTGGTCGTGAATCGGCATCAGTCAAATGAATGCTTCAGTAGGTTAATTTGAATTTCAATTTGATCAAGCACTTGAATAGTAAATCTCCCTTTATTTTACCTGACTTAAGATGGAAGGCTTTCTTCTGCAAAGCTAAAATAATAATAAACTAATGGGAAAATAAAAAGGGGATGCGAATGCAAAAAGTTTTATGAGCGGTTTTACGAGAATCGATTATGAAAAAAGTGTTTTTCAAATGACGACAAAACAGAGGCCTGCCATTGTGCAGGGCAATTGTTTGCTCCAATTTAGGTAGACGATGAGGTCAGTTGTAGAACAGCGACTAAAACAAGTCGGCTAAGTATTTGGACAGCGATTAGCGGTGTCAAGTTGCTGAAGTGGACAGATGTACGCCTATCATCAAGAGCATAATACCTGTTACATTATCTGTAACACAAGTCATAATTATTAGAACTGCGCAGATAATTTGATACAATTTCAAGATCATTTGAAAAATGAAACCTCTTTTTTCTAGAAATTTTTTTTATAGTTTGTTGAAATTGATAGTGCTAGTAATAATAAAGATGCTTTGTTGACCTTACTCTTTTTGCGGTGAAATGCCGAGGTTTTCAAAACGACATTCATCTGCAATAGCTGCCAATTGATTGAACAATAGTGGTGGACTTGTTGCTGCTGCACATTCCTTGTCCCAAAAAAACGCATCCCTGGCACGTGCAACGTCTTAATTGGTCATACAAAGCTGTTTGAGAAATGATGCTTACGAAATGAAAACTATGCTACCGCCAAAGAAACTAATAAGAGGCAAATAATGGTGGGCCATTTAATGATGGGACGACAATTAAAAGGCGCTCTCTGTGGCTTACTGTGCTGCAATGCAGACAAACGGATGGGATGGAACGACGGGACACTGGACGCCTGCGGAAATAAGTCTTAATTGTGGGTAAATGAATGCTGATGCATCCTTTGCTGGGAAACGCTGGCCACACTACCACACTGCAAACATTATGGCGACAAAAGACGGCTATATTAAAAGGGCCTTTGTTTGCTGTTTAGAGGACAGTAGAGAAAAAAGATTACTAAATAACTTTGATAAGGTGACAAAACAGGGGCTTGTGCAAGTGATGCAACTGAAAACGCGTCTTGTTCCGGAGAAGAGATACAGTGTTCCAAAGGACACACAATCTGAAAACAATTTAGGCGCATTTGTGGAGTGCTATAATTATTTCACAAGCAGTAAGACACTTTGAGATTCAGCAATATTGAAGCAAAATAGAGAAAAATCAGAAAAAAACATTAGTGCTGAATTGACTCCATTAGTAGTAGTGCTTGTTGCGTGTTTTAGTTTTTAAAATTAATTTTTTGTAATCTTGTATATCAGAAATAGCCATGATGTGTAGTTGAGTAACGGCAAATTTTTGTTTCCTCATTCTATTGTAAAGTGGGCAACAGTGCGGATGAAAGCTAAATGAAACTCTTTAAAAATAAATTTGCACACTTTGCAAGTGTGTGCTGTACGTGTCTTTTGTGTAGCGGTCACTAACTTGCTCAAATTGCTTCCCGCTCTGTGGGAAAGTTTTGAATAGGCGAAAAGTGGTAGGCAATCAATTGATACAACAGTTTGGCGATCGATGGCAAATCGATTAGTCCTCTTACACCCGTTGAATGCCGATAAATTGGCCGACGATGCTTTGTAATAATCTAAATGTCTAACAAGGAGAGTGAAAATTGCTACTTCACTTGAAGGCAGTTGGTCATTTGGCCATGTTGCCGAGAACTAATTGAGGCACGTACAAGCGTAGCATTAGCCAACACGAGCAGTAGTGGTGAGACAGCATCGTTGGCAAAAAACACAATGCCTAAACTTAAAATGTATTTGCCTGTGTGTGGTTCCTGTGCTTGATGTGTCGCCTGATGCACCTGAAATGAAATTATCCTTTCGGTCAAAGCCATTGCCGTGTGAGGAGCTCACTGAGAGCACTACCAACATTACCGCCATTTGCATAATTATCTCCCCTTGTTTATAATTACCGCACTCTCGGTTATGCTGACAGGCATAAACGCTGGTGGCGATGTTTCGCTCAGTGTGTGCTGTGTTTATTATGCGGACACATTTAAAAAGTGTTTCGATGATGTATTTCATTTTGACCAGCAACATAGCAGCAAGTTGCCTGTGGTAATTGTCAAAATTCACTTTCAACAGGAGCAGCCACAACAATATCGCAGAAAAAATCTATTATCTAGTAGCAATCTTTAGTGATGATAAATTTGAGTTTGGGACTTAAGGTTAGGTTGTGATTAGTGCCCTCAAGACTCTGTGATCTCCCAGCGTCACTATTGACTGCAATTAGACGTGATAAATTGCATAGATGATAGATCGACGTGCCATTGCCAGGCAGACAATGCCTGACGACCGCACCAGTGTGGCACACTGTAAATGATAGGTCTTTGGTGGACTGCCTTCCGCGTCAGAGAACGACGATTCCTAAAAGTCTATGTCTAAACCGAGCAACCACACACTGCCGACACAGATGGATTAAAGAGGAGAAACCGTACAAAACGTTTGCACACTAACCACAGACAGTGTTGGCAGAAAGCAAAGGAAGCTGACTTTAATTCTAATTGATATTACAAAAAGGTGATGGTGATCACTTTGCCTGGTAACACCTGTGTCAACGACTCTCACCACAAAAAAGATGTCATAAACGGCACAGCAAGATTAGGTTATGCACACACATATTCTCACCCATTAGGCAAAAAAAAATGTCGTTTTCACTAAACAGGCGTTAATGTATTCTGTGACAGTGTATATGGGAAGATCTGCGCTCACTAAACGGTGTTTCTCAGTTGTAAACGCCTTTCACACCTAACCTGCCACTTATCACTTAATGTCTCTATTTTAGGATATGTCACTCACTGAAAGCTATCGTGTTTCCAGTACTTTTCTATAAGTGTGACTAATTAAAAAGCTGAGAAAAATGGTTAATGCTAATAACTGGTGACAGATCGATAGTTGCCATATAATGTGACCAGCACTAGAATAGAGTGTGCCAGCAGTAAAACTGTCAGTACGGAAACATTTCACACACACTGGTTTTCATTCGTTTTGATAATCGTTGACTGAATGGGCGTCTGCAAGAGCCCGCATCCACTGCGTAACCTGTTTGCCTGTCTGTCTCTTTCCAGTGGCGGTGTTCTATGCGGTGTTCAGATTGCAAAATGTGCAGACAGAGTGTGGTCAACGAACACTCACTGTGGCCACTCTCTGCACTCTGTCTGGCGTTTGTTGCTTTCTCTCTCTCTCATGCAAAAAGCAGCACTGATTCGAACGGTGCAGTAGTGCTCCACACTGAATGGCGTCGGCCAATTAGAGTGGACAGCAGCAGAAGCGCCCGGCATTGCCGCCGCTCAACACGAGCCTCACTGGTCACTCACATGTGGTCGCCATCGCTGCTGTCAGAGGACTTTGCTCACTCGCACTGGGCGCACATCATCATCCTCTTTGCCGGCTGCCAAATGAGCATACGCTACAAGAAGGCGCATATATACTCACCTGTTGCCGTTGACATTTACGTTTCAACTTTAGTGATCATTACTGTTGATCATTTGTTTTTAACCGTCCCTTTTTGTTTTTTAATATACGCAAACGCTCCCCTCTCTTTTTTCAATGACCACTGCACGAGCTCTCTGCACTAAACAGTGTGGCAGTGAACCCCGAGCCACACATTGAGCTGTATTCTTGCAGTGGTGGTCGTCTGCACGTTCGTTACCCTCACCTGCGAGCTCCTCATTCTCTCACCCTCGACCCTCACTTCATCAGAGACAGACAGACAGACAGACAGACCCCTCACCTGCACTTGCATAGCTCTTGATCACACAGCACTACCCTGCTCATAGCCCCTAGGTAAATAGGCTCAGAGGAGACAAGTGAAACCTGTCTTGGCCAGTGGGCAGCGCCGCATTCCTCACTGTAGCTAGCTCGCATCGCAGCTTCCACTCAACTACCGCCTTGCACACCCAGCAAGTGCAGGCACACACGCAACTCCAACTGAAGCCTGAAGTAGACTACAAAATAAAAAAGAATTTGATCTCCACTATTATTCCTGTTTTTGCGGCAAGCTTTCACTCACAACAAATATAAGAGAGCAAGCAAGCTGACCGATTCTAAAATGGAGTACGATGAGGAAGAGCTGAACAACATTGTCACCACTACTGAACTGCCGATGACAACACAAGTGCCACTGCTAAGTATGAGCTCTCTGCTGGTGAATGCTTCAACAACGGTCATCAGCACTGCCATCACTGCTGCAGACAACAGCAGCAGCACCACCATCCACAGCAACAGCAACAGTAGCAGCAGCATCTTTCCTGCACTAGGCAACGTCAGATTCTGGAGCAGCAATGGTAAAATCTGCGAAATGATCAGCCAGGCAATTCACGACCTCACCCGTGACCTGGACCCTGTCGCCGTTCTGCTCATCATCGTCGCTCTGACCATTGCTATAGTTGGTCTCATCGCCATATTCTGTCAATGTCACATGTGGCGAAAATCAAAACGTCAACGGTAAGTTGTGTGCTTATTGTCTTTTAAAACCAAGCTATTGTGCAAGCAAGGTTTGCAAACAAGGTGTAACGCAGTGACAATCTGCACCTTCAGTCAGTCTTTGTTGTCGTCTTTTTATATTTTTAATCATCTAATTGACACGGCGTTTAGACAATTGACGCTCCTTTCAATTGTTTATGCCCATGACTTTTAGTCGGCATTCTTCAAGTGGTCATCAGGGCACTAAACATATGCTTAGATTTTGTAATGAGTTTTAGCAATATCTTTTTTACTTGATAATCATCTTTATTGAATTTTATAAAAGTCATTAAATTATCTTCTACCTGTTAAATGGCTCTTAAAAAATTTTGCTTGCAATTTGATGATTTGTGAAAATGACTTAATTGTCTTTTGATTTGCTTTTACAATATTAGCAGGTGAATCGATTTAGTTTTCCACTTTGATCTAGTGTTCAAGTGAACTGTAAAAAGTGATGGTTTTTAAAATGATTGTGACTCTTTTAAAAAGTGTGGCAGACAGCAAAAGTGACTGCAATAATGAGTAACAGTAATCAAAAGGCAGTTCAAAACGGATGCAGTGAATGCGAGATGCACTTTGCGGCACTCTAATTGTCTGTCTTTAGAGTAGTGCTAATTGGCCTAGGCAAACTCAAAACAGAACTGAACATCACCACCGAAAACAATCACCTTTTGGCTAGCACACTGGTCGATGATCAAACTGCCAAATGCCCTTTGTTTGCACATCCCCTACTTCATCTGTCGACCTCACACATTCACTGCTGAGTTCACACAGACACGCACAATTTATGTCCACTCCGAAACAATCAAGCCCCAATCTCTCTTTCTCTCACTTTGCAGTCCTTCCTCGTCTTGACTCGGCTTCAAGATCAAGATTGCCTGCTGCCCGTCGGTCAAACTAGCCAGTAGTCAGTAGCCAGTTCAGTTTCTGCGGGACACGGCACAGTCAGTCAGTCTGGCTGGAGTCAATCCCGTAACTGGCCAAACTTGGCGAATGGTGCGATCAAGTTCAATTAGCTTCACCTGTTGCTATCGGTGTGATCGTGAGCCATAAGGGCACAGGGCAACTCTTTTTCTTTCTGCTGCCCAGTTAATCAATAACCAGCAGTAGTCTATATTTATTTCCTGTAATTCTACTTCTTGATAGTTCACTTGATTATTAATGATTTTGAAAAAAAACTAATCTAAAATAGAGCACATGAAGCAGATTTTTTACTTCTTAGCAGGTGCCAATTTACACTTTTTGAGTTTATATTTAGAAAACTGATAAAAGCAGGATTTGGCCAAATCTGTATCTATTTTTTTGTTTGAGCATCAAATCCTATTGCTTTTTAAAGCAAATATAAGTTTAGAAACACACTCAAAAAGGTAGTGAAACTACTGCTGTTTATCTGGACGCAGTTATCGGTGCTCATTCAGCGCAAATTGTTGGCAAATATAAATTGCTCTCGTAGCATCATTACTGCTTGTTCACTGAAAAAGTTTCAACAGCAGAAGCAGCAGCAGCATCTACAAATAACAAGACTATAATTATATTGTTTTGCATTTTGCACAATTGAGAAATAGAATTGTCATGTTTGACAAGTGTTTGTGTTTGTATTTGTATAATTAATTAGTCAGCAGTCTGATGGAGAGGATGAGAGCTGAAGCACTTATCAAATATTTGCGCTTTATGGGGAAATGATCAAGTGAAGCAGGGGAAACAGGTTAAGGTTAGAGACAAAAAGACAGACAGTTCAGCTGCTGAAGGTTGCCTGGTTAGCTGTCACTGGAAATGTGATGCAAGTGGAGCGCAGAAACTGATCACCACAAGCACCACCATCATCAACATTTGGCGTCAGTGAGTTGTTGATTTTGGCATCCACTGCTGATGGTCAATGACAGGAAGGACAGCGTCGTAAAACATTGCTGAAATAAAGTTGCGCCATGCGGCGACAGAGCTGTCTTGGGGCGATCGTGCGCATTGGGTAATGATGGTGATGTTGAGGGAAGTGCTGCAAAGATCATCATCATTATCATCATCATTCTAATGGCAGTTGGCATCGACCCTCTTTCTACAGCCATGGGTAGCCATCTAGTTCGCTTTTCCCAACACCAACCAAAGTCAATGAATTTGCACTAACTGTTTTCCGTTTTACTGTTTTGTCTCTCTTTCTTTAATCTCCCGAACAGACACTTCGACACAAACAGCTGGCTGGAGTACAGTTTGGATCGTGAAAAGCTAACAGCTCACGGTAACAACAATCATCAACAGAGCCAGGCCAAACTGCAGCGGCAGATGGAGAATAAAAAGTTCATCTGCAAGCTCTTTCAGAGTTCATTACTGCCCCCGGTGCCACTGCACTGCAGTCAAATGATGGGTCAGAAGACGTCTCCAATGTTGTCGTCTATGGCTCATGGGGGAAAGACTGCTCCATTCTCGCTGAATGACAGTCAGCTGTACCTTTCTGGCACGCCCGGGAAGCACTGCTTCACAGTGGACATTGACCAGTGCCAGCTGGTGCAGTCATTCATGAAGAAGGAGACCGGAAAGCAGTACATGGACAGCAAGAAGAAGGTGAAGAAGGACAAGGAGAGACAGGAAAAAGTTGTCCTCAAGGGGCAAAAGGTGAAGAAAAGCAAGGCGCCCAAGAAGACGGGAGAGGTGGCCTCCAAAGGTGGTCGAATAATGAACAACCGGGTGAAGAGTGCTGCCAGGAAATCGGGCACCTCTGACACACTGCCCTTCTTTGCTGCTACCACCTCCTCTTCGCTGTCCTCCTCCAGTGCGCTCAGTGACCGAAAAACCCTTCTTCGCTCCTCCAATACTACTGCCGGCGTCCCACCGGCGGCACTGCAGAAGGAGTACGAGACGCAGACGTTGGAGCTCAACCTAACCGGATCAGATGACGGCGACTCGCACACTAATGTCTCCATTGTCTCGGCGGAGGAGAAGATCTACGAGCGCATTCTCAGCAACACCAGCAGCAGCAGTGGCTATCCGCCTCGCTCAGGCATGGCCGTCGTTAGCAGCAATGGTGGTGGGAAGGCACTGGTGGCTGGTAGGGCACGGGCACCACCACCTCCGCCACCAACAACGACGAATGCAGCTGTCTCCTCATCCTCATCACCCCCAGCAAAGCACGTGGTCGGCAAACCGGCAGTGACCAGCAGCAGTGCTTATCAGCCGCCCTCTTCGAATGGCCGACTTCGTCAGCTCATTCCGCCTTGCAACATCTCCGAGGCGGTCGCTCGAGCGAATCACTCTCGAAGCATGATGGCCAATCACCAACACCACCGACAATCACAGTCCACCGCCAAGTCGCCCTACTACTCACAGCCATCCCTCACTGGCACCCTAGCCAAAAACCCACTGTACAGTGAAATCAGGTAACTTATGCAAAGCCTCTTCTTTTGTCAGTTGTCTATATTTAGTCACCGTTTTCTCTCTCCCTCCCCCTGCAGTGAGCATGAAGAATCGATCATCTTCTCTGATGGCAGCCACCCGGCCACCACAAATCAGTCGTCGCCGGCTGCTACCACTGCTGCTGCCAGCAAGGCCACCATCGGCGGCTTTGCGTTGGAGAACGAATCGCGAGTCTACTCGGCGATACAGCAGCCGCCGATGAACCACCGCCAGCTGACCTACTCGACCTTCATCAAGCCGCCCTCGCCGCCATTTCGATAGCCATTTGCTGATTTGATTCATCAGTCTTCACCCTGCACAGACAGTATCGTCACTTTGCCAAACACACGCCAGACACGCTTCACTGCCAAAACTGTTTGATGTACATACACACACACCACTGCCAATCGGGTTAGTATTATTTTAGGCCAATGCACATTATTTAGCGATTATCATACGGTGTACATACGGTGTCCTCTTCCGATCAAGGCGATAATAAATATTTGTTTATTTTCAATAAACGGCACAAGTATTGCAAGGGTGAAAGTGTATCAAAGTATATAAAAAATGTGCTTTAAATGAAGATCTCAGAGAAAATGGTATGCACATTTTGAGGGTTGTGAATTTCGTCTGGCATGGATTCTTCCACTTTCTGAAAAAATAAAATCGTTGTAATTATTTTCAAACAAAAAATTTTAAGCAACATTACTTTTTTGGCTCCAGACTTGGTGTCTTCGCGTAAACTCAGCAGAGCTACAAAGTGCTCTGGTTTTATGTCAGGATAGCTCTTCATCATTCCCTAAAAAGAGGTACAAATTGTTAGCAAAGGGTAAATACTTTAAAAATTGCAATAAAACAGTACCGAAATCTCGAGGTAGAGCATAGAGAGGTCTTTCAGTTTCAAAAACTCCATCAGCTTGGGAATGACTTCAAAGTGACTGCCCTCGCTCCTGCTGTACGATCCTCTCGAAGGCGACGGCAACTTGTCAATGGCATTGTCCAAGATGCGAGCCTCCTGGATGCACTTGTTGGCGTATCGTTCGCGATCCGATTGGTTTCGTAGTGGCACCTTCTTGTCACTGAAAAATAGATGTCAAATAAGGCTGACAGAAACCCCTCATAGAAAGCATACCGCGACATAATCGCCTGAATGTAGGCCTTGGCGAGTGCCTTCTGCAGTTGCACTTTCAGCTCATCGGCATTACTCTCCTTCAGGTAGATGTAGTCCCGGAAGTAGTCCTCCAGTGTGAGGCAGACGTTCTCAATAATACTGGCCGCCCCTTCGAGCCACTCCTGCGAACCGACCTTGCTGATCTCCTTGTCGACGTCCATGAAGATCTCCTTGATCAGGTAGCCGATGCTCTGCTTCTTCAGACTGTTGAAAGAGCTGACCACCTGACTGAAGGCCTTGTCCAGTTCAATCTGATTCTTGTCGTCCTTTTTGTAGTCCTTCTGAAACTTGAGCGCATTGTCAATCAGACTGGCGCAGTTGTTCGAGATGGCGATCATGTTGGGCGTAAAGTGAAAGGAGCGATTCTCAAAGTGCGCCTTCGCATATCGATTGACCGCCTCCTTGTACTGCTTGGCAAACTCCGTCAGGTGCTTCGTGCTAATCAGCAGCACGTGCTCCACCAGGGTCATGCTGACGGAGCTCGCCACTTGCAGCTAAAAATAGAAATGGAAAGGGGTCAGTTTAATAAAAATGAAGATAGAAATTGCATCATCTACTACTTACATGTTGGTCAATCATCTGGAAGACAATGACCGGCGTCGTCGTCTGGTAGTGGCCAGTGTTGCTCGACTCTGGATTGCTGACGCTCTCCCAGTCCTTCGACTCGTGGCGAATGGTGTTCGCCAGCCACTCGCGGTAGTTCTTCTCCACCGTCTGCAGGTACTTGTTCGTCACCTCGTTGACGATCTCATCCGACAGCAGCGGCCCCAGCTGCTCCTCCTGCAGGTTAAAGCGCAGGTCCTCGTGGCCCATCAGCAGCGGTCCCTCGTAGTCGTTGAGCCAGTTGAGCAGTGTGATGTACTCGTTGCCCTCCAGCGTGGACACCAGCTCGCAGAGGTAGCTGCTCAGGCAGTTGTGGTACATGTGCAGCATCCGCCGGAGAATGTCGTAGCCGGGCGGGAAGCAGGAGACGCAGGCGTACTTGACCACCTGCAGGTCGGAGAGGATGATCTTGCGCGTCATCTCCAGGTGCAGCACCAGCCACATCTTATTGTCCGACCGGTCGTGGAACTTGTTCCCCTGAATTCGCTCCGCCACCGCCTCCTCCAGTATCTCAAACACCCTCTTTCGCCAGTTCTTCGGACGGCCGATGGACATGAAGCCGCTCTGCTCACAGCGCCGGGCGGCATTCTGATCGGTCCGCTCCTCTCGCTCGATGATTCTCAGCGCCGTCACAATCACCGAGGGCTCCTTTCGCACCGAGTTGAGCGTCAGGCGGATGAGCAGCCAGAGCTGCTTGCCCAGCTCTTCAGAGAGCTTCTCCACCTCGCCGTAGTAGTGCTTCAGCATGTTCTTATCCGCATTGTTTGTCGGCGCCAGTCGATGCAGCTGGTACAGCAGGTTATCACGGGAGTTCTCCAGCTCGGACAGGTTTTTGTGCGCCTCAAGGAGCTTCCCATCGGCGATGAGGTCTCTCGTTTTGGCCACCGTTTCGGGAACGTTGAAGATGTGCTTCAAGTTCTCCATGGACACTGCGTACTGACTGTGCTTCATCGACTCCTCTCTGACGTACTTCAGCTTGTCGACAAGCACGGGAATTGTCGGGAATAGTTCTTCTATTTCATGGACAATCTTTTTAATGTCACTAATGTCCTGTTGGGCGGTTTTCAGGTGAATCAGGCCAGTCTTGACGCCGTCCAGCTGCGTCTGCATTGCAGTCTTTAGCATGCCTTCTTTGGAGTTCTGAATGTTTGCAAAAATAACGTTTAGAAGGTGGTACAAACAAAAATTGGCCCATTACTCACAATATTCCGTTTGACACGCCTTTTGTAGTGCTCAATCTTTTCCAGTTGGTCTGGTCGCTGGAGCATATTGGACACCTGCTTCAGTGCCGTCTGGTAGCCCTCTTTCTCCAGCGCTTCAATGCTAACTTTAGACATGATGTTGGTGTTGTTGTTGCTGATGTTGAGATGTTTTCAATAAAAGCAAGTTGTGAGATCAGTTGGGGATAAAGTTGGAGTCGCTCACAAACGCCCATAAACGTTTTTTGTCGTTGAAAATGCTCCTTTCAAAACAAACTGAAATCAGCATTTTGTTATCTTAGCTTTTACTCTTCTTACCTTTAAATTGCAGCAAAACGCCTCAGATGATGGCAGAGTAAATGAGCGACAAATCGGCAAAACACTTGCCAAATCTGACACCGACCAAAAAATGTTGTTTTTTGCAAACCAAACATCTGCCATGGCGCCGTCTACCGTTAATTGAGGCTACCAGTTTTTGTGTTTATTGTTTTGGCGAATTCTGTCACAGAATGTTCCCGTGCAGCTGGGCCGTTTCAAAATGGCCTCATCTTGGCAAAAGGGCACATGACGATTGCGTGGGAAAATTCGCATCTCCGAAGATGGATTTCCGCCATAGGCGACGTCGATTTGAAAGAATCGATCCAGATGACATTGTCCAAGTTCCGAGCAATATCTTCGGACTGATCATTCTATATCTCAAGAGCTTGCTCTACAATGAGAACACCAGTTTTAGTTACTCATTTCGGACTGCCTTTAATCCAGTGCTCTCATTCATTGAGATGCACATGGCATTCTTCGGTCCATTCTTTACTGTGGTAATCTTTGTGATGTTGCTTGTCTACGTGACCATTGCTTACTTGATCGGTGAGTTGTCCCGCCAATTACCGAAAAAAAAATCCGATATCAATTGAATTTTTCATCTTAGGAGTTCCATACTGGCTAGACCGCTCTCCGACAACTTTCTACATTGCTGCGTTCATCGGACATTGGTTACTGATTAACGTAACATTTTACTACTACAAGGCACTTGTCACCAGTCCTGGACATCCTTCCGATGTAAGTTTTGATTTGGTTTAAAAAGTACAAAGGAACTTATTTGGACTTTCTAATTACAGCGACTAAATATAACCGAAGTGTCGTCATTTTGCAAAAAGTGTCTTGGACCAAAACCACCACGAGCTCACCATTGTAGAATTTGTAAAAAGTATTTTTGTACAACAAAATAGTTGCCTACTTTGACTGACATTTCGCGCTTCTTTTCAGGTGCATACTCACCATGGATCATCACTGGTAAGAAGTATTCTCAATTTTAAAGATACTCAGCTCAACTTTTTGTTTAATCTTTTGCAGTCCCTGGTTGAACAACTGCATTGGTCATTACAACCATCGATACTTTTTCCTCTTCTGCTTTTTCGCTTGGCTGGGCACTGTTTTTGTGGGTGTTTTTGGAATTTGGATTTACATCGATCACTTTTATCCTCGACATAGCATTTTCCAAGAGCCCATATACCACAAGTATGATGGACAAGAGTTCAGTCAGGAGTTTATCTACTTGGATCAAGTAAGAACGTGCCGATTTGCTAATTTCTCATAATTCTGACAATTCAAAACTTACAGACGTACGTAATTCTCGGGCTGTTTGAAGTCAGCCATGCTAATCTGCGCGGAAAAGGCGTACTCTACGTTTTCTGGTGCTCATTGCTGATTTTCATTCTCGTTGGTATGTGCAATTTACTTAGCTCCTTACTAAAAAAATATCCTCAACCCATTTTTCCCCATTGTTCAGGCGCTCTTCTTGCGTACCACAGCCTACTGATCACCAAGGGGGAAACCTGCATCGAGCGGCACATTAATCGCAAGAACAAGGAAGCGTGCAAGCGGTTCAAGCGACGCTTTCACAATCCCTATGACTTTGGAGCTCGACAGAACTGGCGGAACTTTTTACTCGGTGACAAGGCCAGAGACAGCAACTGCAGCTACGGCCCGCTGATCAGTCTAATCGTGCCCCTGGACAACCCGCCCATTAGCGACGGTTTCACCTGGCAGAAGGTCGAGCAAGGTTTCATTTGAGTTCACTGTGTGCTTGTCCACCGATTCACTACTGAAAACAACTGATCTCATGTAAAAAGTGTGTACTCAATCTGTTCTAGTCATAAATATTTTTATTGAATACTCATACGATATAAATACAATAAATGTGTTAGGAGTGTGTGTGTAGTTGGGTAGAACATGTATTGCTCAAGGTGAATTTACTGCCCCTCTAAATCGACAAAGTCAATCTTCCGCTTGATTGCTCGATTGCCTTCCATGTTTCGACTTTTAGCCACGACAAAAGAAGAAACCGATTCGGGAGTGAGCAGCACAGTGGTGGACGGCAGGGTCTGACTAGGTGGATTGATGGAGCGTAAATACTGTATCTCGGTTTTGCACTTTGTTAGCTCTTCCATGACAGAGTCTAACTTGGCGCAGGTGGCGTCCAGTTTTTTGTCGTAATCTTCAAAGTGTGAGTGGTACTGGCGAATTTGCTTTTGATTGGAGGAAAGCTTACGCTTGCACACCCTAAGTCCCAGTTGTAGAGATTTAATAGTCCGGTTGGCTCGCTTGTTACGACGCTCCAGCTTTTTAATTCGTCGTGTGGCAGAGCGTGAAAACGGATTGCGAGTTCTAGTTGAAGTTTCCTGTTGGGACGATTCCTGAGTATTGGTAAAGGACAATTCATTTGCACTTAGTGAAATCAGCGAAGAGTAATCGTTAGGCGAACAGAATTCGGGAATGCCTTCAAGCGACTTTGAGCTGATCGGAGCCACGTCAAGTCCGTGGATGCTTCCCGAGCTGCTGGAGACACTGTCAAAGAGATGAAAGTCGTTGAAGCCGCCAATGTAGCTAATATCGGGCAATGAGGGCTCAATTCGCTCTTTAAAGTACTCCACCGCCATTGTAGATAGATCGAAAAGCTCATCAGTAACTTTGTAGGAAAAGTTGATGACAGGCGTCGTCTTTAGATAGTGGAGAATTCGGCGCACCTCATCGAGAACCTGACCAGCAAAGAATGGACAGTGTCCTCGATCAATGTGCTTGCTGAACATGGTTTGCATTAGTGAGAGACGCATGTTCACTGTCTCAATGATGTCGAACTCCCGAGATAAATGGTGCTGGCGACGCGCAGACTCTCGACGAGGCATCTGACTTTTCAGTGTTTGAAGACGCTGTTGAATGAGGTTACGAAGACACTTAAACTCACTGCAAAAAAAATCGTCATCAAAAGATAAAATAACAAAAACGGTAATGTTACCTATTCAGAATGTCGCTGCAAACAACGTCAAAGTATCGGCACACCTAAAGAAAGGATGCAAATTGTTAGTCCAAATACAACAAAAAGTGGAGCACTACTTACACTTCGGTTTACGGCAATGCCATCAAATGTAAGATTCTTCAGTATTTTGTACATAACTTCGTTTGGAAAGTTGCATATAGTCATAGCATTTGATGAACTTTCTGATGCTTGCAATTCAGCTATCTTGCAATCTTTTGTAGAAGCAGGGGAAGTATTTTTTACTGGAACGCTTTTAATGACAGAGGCTTGCTGTGGCTCAATGGATTTTTCACTTGGGCTCCGAAAAGCATCGTAAGCTGCCTGTTGTTCAATATTGATCACATGAAGTTGACGCAGACGAGAGCGTACGGCACTTCGAAGATGATCCAAAGGTTCAAATTTACTTTCAACTACATTGTTATTATCTGGATTTTCTTGCTGTTCCATGTTTACGTTTTTCAGAATGATTATTTTTTAAGTTGCATAGAGATCAGTCAAGGTTCTAAGATGTAGATTCAAAAGGTCATTGTGTTTTCAAGTTAAAAAAGTAGAATCTTCCAAATGTTTTTATGAGACGATAAGTTATGGACACTATGAATAAAAAACTAAAAGTTGAGCTGGATGTTAGTATTGCACCAGAGAGAAAGGAAGAATAACACACATGGACGGATAAGAATTGGATCAAAACGAAACAGAGCCTTGAAAGCTACTTCAAGTCTTGAAACGTAAAATCTTTACACGTAAACAAAAACAGAAATCACTGTTTTTGTGGGATGACACGATTTGAGAAAGGTAGTGGCAGAGCCACAGCCGGAGAAGGCCGCTCTCCCGCTGTGGTGTCGTCTCTACCTGGTTCGTCTTCTATGAAGAATGCAGAGAATAAAGACTTTGAAGCATCGTTTGAAAACACTTTCTTTTCTACCTTCGCTGTACTAGACTGTGCTGCCCTCTGGTCTATAGTGAAGGTAAAAAGTAATATCTTCTCTAACAGTTCTTCAAAGACTCTAAATGTAAATCATCACTCCTTTTTGGAACACATTCTTTTGTCGGCTGAAGGTAAGCCGCTTCATTTTGGATTCAGTTTGAAGAAGGTCACCATCTTCAAGGACTGCCAAAAGATGTCTTCGCTACTTGACAACATCTCACCGGCGAGCTTCTTCTACTACTCGCTAATCTGTACCACTTTGGCCAACTTATGGGACATTTACTTGCACTACCGCCAGGTACTCTTATGCCGGTCATCAACAATAAGCCTTACATTTCCCTTTTTTTTGTTTAGCATAAAGTCTACAAGGCGAAGAGTAAGGTGCCAATTGAGCTGGCACCCTACATTGACGAAGACAATTTCGCTAAATCGCGACTTTACAATATTGACAAGAGCAACTATGGTTTCTTCCGTGAACTGTTTGGCCTGCTACAGAAATCCGTAAGAACTTGATTTTAAAAGTATTGTGTTGATTACCAACTTTTGTATCTTTTTCATGTAGATTTTCGTGTGGTTCTACTTGCCCGCCAAATTCTGGGGACTTTCCGTTTACCTAACTCAGCGGTGGCTCGGATACGAGCACGAAATCACCTCGACAATTTTATTCTTCTTCATCTCTTCGTCAATTACTTCAATTATCGATTTGCCCTTTTCGTTGTACTCTAACTTTGTCATTGAAGAGCGACATGGTTTCAACAAGTACACTCTGAAGTTTTTCATTTGGGACACTGTCAAGAAGTTTATCGTCTTTCAGCCAATCGTTTCGGCACTGATCGGCGGCTCTTGCTGGATTGTGTTGAAGTTCGAGGACCAGTTCTTTCTCTACCTTTGGCTCTTCTCCAGCACTATGGCTATTGTCTTTATGATCATCTACCCTTCTCTGATTGCGCCCCTATTCGACAAGTACACCCAACTACCTGACGGCTCTCTGCGATCTCGAATTCAGCAACTGGCTCAGGAAATCAACTTTCCACTGAAAAACATTTATGTAGTTGACGGAAGCAAACGCAGTAGCCACTCAAATGCCTACTTTTACGGCGTCTTTAAGGCTAAGCAGATTGTTCTGTACGACACGCTGTTTGAAAGTGAAAAGGAAAGCGAATCAAAGGACACTTCTGAGTCGGAAACAAGTGAAAAGGATAAGCTGGTCAAGGACGATACAAAGCCCGCTCCAAAGAGAACTGGTTGCACTGAAAAGGAAATTGTGGCGATTATTTGCCACGAACTTGGTCACTGGAGTCACTCTCACATTTACAAGAATCTTCTAATTTCGCTGGTCAACATGTTTTTCATTTTCAAAGTTGCTTCTATCTTTTACAAAAGCTCGGTCATCTACGAAGCGTTTGGATTTGACTCTTCACACAAGCCCGTTTTTATCGGATTGCTTTTGGTGATTGAGAACATCTTTTTGATCTACTTTGAGGTAAGACAAATGCGTGCTTCTAAATGTTTTAAATTTTTGTTTTAAATGTTTTCGTTATTTTACAAACAGGTCTTTAACTTTGCTATGAGCATCATCAGTCGTCGATTTGAATTTCAGGCCGATAACTTTGCTAAGAACCTCAACTTCCGCGCTGAACTGATTAGTGCACTCATCAAGCTAAACAAGGACAACCTTAGCTTCCCGGTGTATGACTGGCTTTACTCTGCTCTCATTCATTCCCATCCACCTATCTTGGACCGAATTGATGCACTGAAAAAGATTGATTAATCTAGTTGATTGATGCGAAGTGTTCTGTGCACTGTAAACAGTCAAATTGAGATCTCCCTTTAAGACCTCATTTAATCATCTTTATTACAAAATGACTGGATATTTCCTCAATATTTTCTTTAATGCCAAACTTCCAAATTATTTAAATTTTTATTATTTTTCCATTGTCTGCTAAAAACAAGAACGTCAAACTTTGAATTTCAACAAGCGTAAGAAATATGCAAAAGAAATGATTGCGACATGGGAAGAAGCTGTAATAGTAATCAATAAATAAAGCTATATCCGATATATTGCACTGCCGACACATTGTTTTTCAGTCGATTAAGATTTGTCCTTGGGCGAGATCATCTTGCCCTTCCAGAAGTTGGCCAGCTCAGAGACGTGTGCCTTGGTCACCTTCTTCTCCTCCTTGATGGACTCCAACTTGAAGCGAACATCCTGCGAAACACTGCGCAGCACTCGTCGTCCACTAGTTGAAGGTGGTCCGCCATTGGATTGAGAGCTGCTGCTGCTGCTGAATACATTGGAGGAGGCAGAGCGAACTAATCGATTGGAGGAGGAGGAGGATGGGGGAGAGGAAACAATGTCCGATTCGAGGGTGGGCGTGGAGGCGGTGGATGAGCCCTGTCCACTGAACACTGCATCGTCAATGTCCTCCTGAATGCCTGACTCAGCGGTGGAGGAGGTGGCCTCCTCGGCGACACTGCTGCTCGACGAGGAGGAGGCTTCAATTGCTCTGATTGCTGGCTGTGGCGGTGGCAAAGAGGGAGTTTTCTCCTCCTCCTCCTTCCGACGATCTGCTGAAGATCCACTGTCAGTTTGGACGACTAATGATTGCTCGATTGGATGCACTGCCTGTTCAGTGGTAGGTGCATCATTGCCTTCATTGCTCTGCAAGGTTTGCTTCAGTTCATCGAGAAAGGTGAGTGCAATCTTATTGTGTGCCAGAGTGGTTTGCACTGGCTGAGGGGATTCAGCCTCTATCAGCGTCACCTCTTCACTGCCACTGCTTTCGCCTCTGTTGGCATCGATCGAATCATTATCGCTGTGGTGGACATCAACGTTCACCTCAATGGTAGAGTTGCCATTGGTCATCAGCTTTAGTGGAGAAGCGTTTTTCGTTGGACTTTCGCTGTTGTTGTTCACGTCCGTCTCCTCTTCATAGTTTGTCAGCGGCTCACTGGTGGTGCCTTCCACAGCCATACTGCTCGTTGATGCGGTTTCAGATGCTGTTGACTGACTACTGCTGGCCACCGGAGCCGGTGCTGATGAGGGTGCCTGTGGTGGCGGTGGTGGCAATTGCTCTTCTCCATGAAACTGCACAAACATCGACTTGAGGTACGAGGTGAGATTGTCATTCGATTCCATAGCCATTGTATACTGCTCTACACAGGTACAAAAGTAGAAGTAGAAGGGGAGATAGTGACAGAAGTGAATGGATAAGAAGGTAATCCGACGCACACTGCTGCACTGAGGAGATGATCTACCACAAATAGAAATAGAAAGTACACTAAATTAGTCACTGTAAAAATATATATGTAAAGGATGCAGGTTTTGCGGACAGTTCAAGTGTCACCAACTGTTGGAGTTGATGAAGAAAGTAGTTCACATATGAAAAAGATGGCTTTACATGTTCTTTTGATCGTTTGTGAAATTGCCTATTCACCCATACCTTTTTGTACAGCAACTACCGATGCCGATGAACGTTTTCTTCAGCAGGCGCTGGCGCAATAGAGAAAATGTACGACCACTGGCCAGTAACTGAAGTGAATGGAAAAACAAACAAGGAGTGGATCAGCACACCTCGTCTCGGCGATACACACCGCTAGCTAATGTGACCAATGTTTGCAACAGTAATAAAAGAAAAGGCAAAAGAAGAAAAGACATCCGCCGGTGGTCTGTCTGTCTACACTGGCTAATTGAATAGTCAACCAAATCAGTCGAGCCAATGGTAATGAGGAACACAGGGCGCACACTACTGAAGGCGGCAGGTATGCAGTGAGCAGCAGCAGGCTGGCGCCATTATCAAATTAGAGGAGATGCGATTAGTGATATAGCTAATGATAAATTTAAGAGAGACTGAGGAGCTGTACAGTCTGTGCACCTGACCGCTCTACCGCTGTCTTCTCATACTTAGCAGGTTACAGCCTGTTCTTCTTCTTTTTCTTTTTAATTGTCCAGCAAAGGAAACCTTTGTCACCCAAGTTAGTGTTTTTGGGCCATCAAGAAAAGTTGTCCAACGCAGTACAGTACAGTGTATGTCTCGCTGGAGTTGGTCCCCTAAGTTATTCTCTGAGCTGCCGTGAAGGCAATTCAGCCTTGTGTTTTACATCTATCTACCTTTCAATCTATACTGTGTGTACAGTAATAATAAAGTAATGACTGCACACACACTTGATGGCTATAAAATTGCCATTACAGCCGTCTCCAGTGATAGCGATGGCCACCAGTGTGCCGAGCTGAGTAAAGCAGACTGAGAGAGAAAGAGTAAGCAGCATTTTAGAGTCCTACAAAGCTGCATTTGCTGTGAGATGAGCTGTCAGAAGAGGAGGACGTCAGAGGGAAAAGACGGCGACAGTTGTGTGGCTGTCATCGAGAACGTCATAGCAACGAGACACAAGGGAACGAGAGAAAGATGAAATAAATCCGTTCTAAAGTGCCTTTGAGGTGTCAAAAGGTCTCTCATGTGCTTACTGATGCCAGTTTAGGGAAAGCAGTACGCTGCAAACAATAATTGATGAGTGAATTACTCGAAGAAAACAGAGCAATGGATGTGCACAGCAAACTTCGTTTGATAGCAAACTTTTGTTGCATTTTTGCCTAAAGTGCACATATTTTTGCATAAGCTGCATAAGACAGTAGAGCACTGTATTTCATTTGCCTACTCTGAAAGGACTGTACTGCTGGTTTAGCTGACCGACTTGTTTGGCGCATTTTAAAGTTGCCCAACTTGATTATTTGCGTCACTTTTATTTTATTGACAAGAAGTAAGGCCACTTAAAAGTGGGCCAAACAGTGTGCACTTGTGATGATCGGCGATTTGCCGCATCATCGGCGTACGTAAGTGATGATGGTATCATCAATAGCGCAATGACTAATCATTTGCAGTGATGTAATGACACTTCTCTGTCTGCATTGAATTTTAAACCAATTTAAATATACCCAAACAAGTGAATTACACACCAAGGGTCATCAAGCAGCGGAATTGTTTTCTGCTAAAAGTAGACACATCTCACTTAAGGTGTACACCTTTTCTCGTTTACTGACAATTGAGTTATTACCTTGGTGCAGTAAAGAAGAAGAAGACATGTAAAGAAGACTTGCTTGCCATCTAATGAAGTCATTAGCACTAATGGACACTTGTGTGCACTGTTGCCACCAGGTACAGGCACAAACACAGGCACATCTTCTTCACTTGAAGAGAGTCGAAAGACAATGGAGTAGACTACTGAATGAATGAATGAAGAGACACTACCGTCACTGTTCAGTTTGGTCAGTTCGGCCACCTCACTAATGACAGGTTGCTCGCCAGCTCCACACACACACATACTGGGCGCCTCCCAGTCGATTTGTCTTTTCACATCGCAGACACACACACAAAACGATTTGTGCCACTTTGAACACTTACTCACTCTTTGACTCACTCCCTCACGGACTCTTCTTTGCCACTTCTTTACCTCTTCACGTGTCTTCAACCTACTGCTTATAGGATAGTAGTGCTGCGTTGAAACACCTGATGATGAAGAAGAAAAAGTGGCGGTGGTAGCGGTGGTAGATGGTTCCGTCGGCATGTTTTACTTGGATCCTCTAATGATGATGCTTTATAGTGAAGTAATCGGTGGATGAGAATGAGAAAGAGAAAGAGAGAGAGAGCGAGAGATCCGCTTCCGAAGTGTTACCACCACACCGTGCTACGCGTACACCTTCTTCTTCTTCTCCGTCGTCTTCTTCTCACAAACACAAAGCACCGACAATCTGCCGTCATTTGCTCACTGAGAATGACACGTGATTAGGTGAAGAAAAAGCCCCACAACAAAGTGAAAACCTTCTGCAGCTGTGGTCACTGACTCCAAACCTGATTAATCACCCTGCAGGCACACTAATGGCAGTTTCACTACCTCGAAGGCCAGTTCTCTCTCTGAAGCGACCATCTGCAATCTTCCTCCATCTTCTCCTCTTCTGCTCACTGAGCTTCTGGCCTGAGGGGGCAGAGCAGACGACCAAGATCTCCGCCATCCTCAACCAAGATGCCTTCCTCCCCTGTGAGACTCGTCGCTCCATCAACATTCACGTGCACGCCCGCCAGTACGCCGCCGCCGCCCTCAGCAAGGCCGACCACATCAACCTCATTCTCTGGTACCGCGAGGGCCACTCGATGCCCTTCTACCGCATTGACGCCCGTTCAGGAGTAACCACCAGCGACAACGACCCAGGTGGCAAGGAGGGCGCCGCCAGGCACTACAAGAATGACAGTCGCATTGAGTTTGACCTGCGAGAGATTACCCCGCTGCTGCGCATTCGAAACGTCACCGAGGAGGACGAGGGAACCTATCAGTGCCGCGTGGAGTACGCCAGTCAGCGGACGTTCATCACGCAGATTAAACTCAGCGTCATCGGTTTGTCATGCATCAATGGTTCTTCCTAAACTGATTTTTCCTGCAACCCAAACAGGAGCACCCGTCTCACTTCAAATCACCGACTCTCAGGGCAATCCGCTGGAGGGCGTCATTGGGCCGTTTAATGAATTTGAGAGCATCACACTGGTGTGCACTGCCTACGGAGGTGGGTGAGATATCACCTTTCTGTCAAGGAGGCAAAACTGGGAGAGACAGATGAAGGACATTAATTTTTAAAACACTGCACAAACCTTCTCAGTTTAGATTGCCTAACTCAATTACCCCGCGACAAGACACGCTTTTAAGATTAAAAATGTTTCTTCTCTCTTTCCTCTCCTTCTCCTTTAGGTCGCCCAAAACCAGATGTGATTTGGTTCAAACAGCGAGGATTCTACGAGGAGGTCGTCGACAACAGCTTTGAGTTTAAACTACTGAGCAGTCCAATCAACGGAACACTCTCCACGGTGGCTAATGTGCTGAATCTGCGTCGTCTGGACCGCACTGACTACCGCAATGAGTACCTGTGTCGAGCGGCCACTCGCTTCTACTACCCACCACTGCTGCAGTCCATTACCATTGACATGAACTGTAAATTGGTTTGCCTCTCTTATTGCATCTCCTCACTGCTTTACTACTCCACTTTACTCTAAATGGTCCAATGTTCTTTCTTTTCTTTCATTCATTTTCTAACAGTAATGCCAGTAAATGTTCGCATCTATTCAAACCAGTACCACACTTCGCCACAATCGTCTCAGCTGATTGCCGGACAAATGGCTGAGTTTGGCTGCAAGACTGATGGCTCCAAGCCGGCGGCCAGTGTGGAGTGGTTTCTGGACCACCAGCGAATAGTGGTCAGCAAAGAGGCCTTGGCCGGTTACCACTCTAATTACTACACTGACCAGGAGCTGCTGAAGACAACCGTCACCACTGGCAGAGTGATCCAAGTCCTCAGTGAGATTCCACCAGATGAGCAGCAACAGCAGCAGCAGCAAGTGCAGCCGCAGCCATCTGGGCCGTCTTTGCTGCTATCTACATCATCTGGTGGCATCCCCACCAGTCCTCTCAGCTCCTCCTCGTCCCTTCCACCGGGCAAGTTTGTGTCCATCATTGGATCGCAGGAGGCGAACAGCACCTTATCGGTGATTCGCTTTCTACCGCAGTACACCGATAATGGACGCATTCTCTCCTGCCACGCTTGGAATCCATTTATCGCCAACTCCAAGATTGTCGATAAGTTGGTGCTCGATGTAAAGTGTAAGTGAAAGTGAAAGTGAGTGTGTGGTCGACACTCATCAGCTGCGGCTATGAGGGTTGCAGGGCCTTTATGTGTGCGCTAAAGTAATGTCCTCACCACCACCACCGCCAACACCACTTTTCTCATCACCAGATGCGCCTCATCTGACGATTGGCCTCGGCACAAAGCACGACATTCTCGGACAGTGGTCACAATCAGCCAGTGAAGCCAGTGCGCCCGGCGTCTCTCCGACTGACAGCAACGGCGGCGGCGGCACCTCGAGCAGCAATTTGCCGAAATCGCTTCTGGTGGGAGAGCACTCTCCGCTGCTGGAGCTGAACTGTCACATTAAGGCAAATCCGTGGATTGACCAAGTGATCTGGCATGTGAATGGGGCGCCCATTACACCGACCAGCAGCAGCACCTCCGCCTCGCTGGAGCCCTTCTACTCCTCTGCCGTCGCTGCCGTCACATATTCTCATGCTCAATTTGAAGCTCACTCCAAGCGAACATCATCATCGTCCACGCAGAACCATTCGCAGTTGCCGCCGCCGCCGACGCCGCTGCCGCCGAGCAGCATCTACTTGACTAATCACAACCAGACACTGCGCCTGGAGAACGTGGCACGACTGCACGCCGGTCAGTACCAGTGTGCCGCTCGCAATCTCATCAACGTCACATTCAGTGAGCCAGTTCAGTTGAACGTCGCCTGTAAGTGCCCAGCAAAGCATCACAGACACACACACATACAAACAGGCTAATGTACACTCTGTCCTCCGTTTTCCTCGCCTCGCAGATAAGCCCCAGTGTACGACCAGCAATGGCACTGCCGGCCGACCGTCGTACTACTTCATCGACGTGCAGCGAAATGTGCCCCTGCAGCTGCCCTGCACCGTCGATGCCTTCCCCGCCGACCAGCTCACCTTCTACTGGAGTCTGCAGTCGCCGTGGACGTCGGAGGCGCTGGAGTTTAATCACTCTGATTTCGAGCACCAGACAACAGCGTCTTCGGTGGACGGCGGTGGTCCTCCCATCGTCAGCGTGATCGACGTCGACCGAGCGGTGGCGCTCTTTGAGGAGACGGAGAAGAGGAAGCGAGGGAGAACGAATGACACCGGGGGCGAGTCTACCTTGCTGCTGCAGTGTGATGCGGAGAACGTTGCCGGGCGACAGGAAGACCCCTGTGTGTACATGCTGCGAGTAGTGGATGGTAACAAATCAGAGGAGGATGACTGAAGCAATTAGGCCTAATTGCGTCTCAGTGGCTTCAGTGCTGATGCTGATGCTGAGCTAATGTCTCACTGTGTGTGTCTTTTTCCCTGTGCTCCCCACCATTACAGGGCCACCGCAAGAGGTGTCAAACTGCACTTTTACGGTTCAGCGAGCCAATGAAGCTGCGAAGGCGACGAGGAAAGAGACTGCTGAAAGCGAGACTGCGGCACAGCAGAGCACCACTCTTTGGGGGAGCCCAGCAGACGAGAGGGAGGCCGGCGAGGAGACACCGACGGCGGACATGTTGACAGAGTCAACAACCAGAAGAAGAAACCACAGTGCGACATTGCTACCGACGGCAGACGAACAAAAACAACATCAGCATCCCCAGCCGCAGCATCCTCATCATTCAGCAGTGCCCACAGTTCGGGTGCGCTGTGTAGGCGGGAGGGACGGTGGCCAGGCGCAGACCTTCCACCTAATTGGCCTAGTCTCAGCAGAGACGCCAGGCAACACTGCACTGATGGATAGGGCTCACGAGTCGCAACATCAGCCGCAGCAGCAGCATGTTGGTAATGTGTCATCGATCATCGAATTAATTCAATCAATTCAATCATCGGGATCAGTGCCAACGAAGCACACTGAGTACAGTCAACAGCAGCAGCAGCAGCGACCGCCGTCCGTGCACTGGAATGTCTCCGCTAATGAAGTGGCCCAATTCGTGCTGGTCAACGTCACTGTCGGTCAGCACTATGATCTAATCATCTACAGTCAGAATCTAATTGGCCGCAGTGCACCACTGCTCTACCGTAATCTGCTCCTTCTCAATGGTAAGCCTCTCGGTGACGCACTGCAGCACTCCCTTCCCTCTTTCTTTCTTCTTTCTTTCTTTTCTTTTTTTCTTTCATTCATTTTCCCTTCCTTACGCCTTCATCATCAGCTGACATATTCTGCCACTCTGTCGATATTCGTTGTTGTCACAAGTCAAATTGATTTCCACTACTGCACACACGGCTTCTCCTCTTTTTTCCCTCTATGTCCGCAAGTAGTACTCAACGGATTAGCATTAGTGTGCTCTCTCTCGTCACTGTGGACTTATGTTTTGTGGCAATGCTAGCTGTGTGTGTGTGTGTGCAGCACTGTCGACTCACCCCTTTTTCTCCCTGAATCCCATTTCCCTTCTTCTTCCCCTTCTCACTTCTCAGACTCGGTTGTTAATCAGGCTAATGTGGCCACAGAAGCATCCAGCCGCCCGAACTGGGCCTATTTACGCTTTAAGGGCCTCGTGTTGGTGCTCTTTCTCCTCCTGATAATAGCCCTGATTGGACTGACGATTAGGAGCTATCTCTTCTCGGTGTCAAACTACGACCGTGGCACCCACTCTCCGGATAACGGTAAGTGACGAGACTAGGCGCTTTCCCATCGCTCCCATTTGCTCCACAGCCAAACACATTGGCTTACACTTTCACACACACACACACACACACACACACACACACACAGCCGCATTATGTTTTTATTTATGTGCTATATTTACCAAGGGCCCATTATGAGCGGCACATTTGTGCGGTGCTCATGAAAGCCAATTTTCGCATCAATCAACGAGCCAGATTTTCTGGCGCAAAAAGTCCAGAGCCGCGGTTTAGCCAGCAGTGTACTTTCTGGTATTATTACTTTTTGCGGTACACAAAGCAGGCTCTCCACTGCAGGCAGTTTTTTGGAACAAGTTTTTTGGATGCTGACAATTAGCACATTATTGCTTTTCACATATTTAATTTTTCTCGCAATTTAGCAGTTCTGCCAATTTTATTTAGCAGACTTCAAACTGGCTGCAGCACAGCATTGGAAGGGTTAATAAAAAATACTTTAGTGTGAATTAGTTAATTAAAGTTTTATAAAGTAATTAGCCATTTATGAAAGCACCGTACGTAGTGGAGCGTCTGTGAAACTTTAGCCAGCAAAAAAATCATGCGTCAGAATGTGAATAAATCATCGACCAATAATGGCAGAATTTCACACCAGGCAGCCATCTTTTGCTCACTCACTTTTTCTCATCCTTTTCTTCCCTTTGCGAATCAGTGTCGGCTGAGCTTAATGAGGCAGAAACGGAGCAACTTCACCGAGAAGTACAGCAGCCGCAACACTACGAAAACCAGATGCCCATTTCTGAACGCCAATTTGCAGGTTCTAAAGTGCTCAGCATCATCAGTGCATCCACCGGCCAGACAGCAGCAGAGGGCAGAGGAGAAAGGAGTGCTTCGCCAGAACCGCAACAACGTCCAGCTAGTAGACAAGTCTCACCGGACAGAGCAGCAGCCACGGCGGCGGCGATGGAACAGGAGCAGGCAAGTTACTGCTCAATTTCCAGCCGCCATCAGCAGCAACACCGCCCACCGGCGGCTACCCACTTCGGGCAGTTGATCGGTGCACATCTGTGCACGGTGAAGCGCTTTCTCAATCGCTTTGTGTTCATCAGCTCGCACTATCGATCATACGAGTTGACGCCTTGCGGTGAGGGCACCTCAGCAGTGCCCTCAGCAGTACTGGCAGCTCCAGCAGTGCTGGAAGTCACCGCCACCACCTCAGCACTTCAGTCATCACCGAGTGGACTCAGTCATCAGGCGGAGGTGATCCATTCGAATGCAGAACAGGTACCGTTCGACTGCTGCCTAAATTGTAACATAATGGCTAATTGATTACCGATTGGCACTGCCTCATTCACTCTCTTTCACTATTTTTATTCTCTTTTTATTCATTCTCCCCTATTTCTCTTTTCCCTGTTTTTTCTTGTTGCTCATTTGCTGCTGCGCCATTTTCAATTCCCAGCAGAATCGTCTCGACTGGGAAGCGGCCTACCTGCGTGCTGCAGCCCGGCGACCGTCGAGTAGGCCTCGAAGCAAGCGAAACAGACCACTCTTTCACTGGCTATCGCCCTCTAGAAACTACGACAGCTACGAATCCCTGCCAAGGCCTGACCTTAGCAGCGGTCTCGCTAATGACACCACCGAAGCCGAGGCTACCACTGGTGAGTCGACCAATAGAAACGTCAAGTTGTTGTACGTTTTCACCCGCAAGTTGTAATAAAACGTAAAAAAGAAGAAGTGCAAAACCCCCAACTGTTAATGCACTCACCCCTCTCTCCCAATATCTGCAAACCTGTCTGGTCATCAATTAACCTCAATTCGAATCGTTGCTTGCTTTATCTTTTTGTTTTCTCACTCAAGTTCAGCTTTCAGCGTCAATCGGCATACCAATCTCCGCAAAAAGTGAAGGAGTGCTAATTATCGACAATCCATTTGTCATCGATTTATTTGTCTGTTCCACCTAGCCTGATTTTGATTCGATCGATTTCAAAACCAGGCCTTTCATGTTCTCTACCTGTGTCGCATGTTTTATTTAGAATCTAAATGACTGTCACCAGAAAAACCCGCCAAAAAATGGCAGAGAAAAATTACGGTCTTCCAATTGACTTTAGCACTTTTAGGCCAGAGCAGAGCTCTCACAGAAGAAACCTGCCTGGCAAACACTAACTTTTAATTTAATTTACATTTTCGCTTTACAAAATGAACAAAATACAAATAAACTCTCTGTAAAAATTTTTATTTTAAAACAATAATTTATTTTGAAACATATAAGTTGCTTTTTACAAGTTCTCACATTGCGTTTTGACTTTGCCATTAATCAAATATCTCTTTTCACTAAATTACAACTTAAAAGTTATTATTAATAAAGAGTGTGCTTTATTTCGTACTCAAAATAAACTAGTCCATTTAGCACTGTTTTTTCTGACTTTAATGAATGAAACTTCAGCCCATAATGGGCAAGTAATCGATTTATATGCAAAATATGTTTAGTAATTGACATAAATATATAGTTCATTTTATAATTTGCATTTTAAAGCTACTCAAACAATTGCGAGGCATTGTATGATTTTCTTTTATTAATCGGCAAAATGCTCAAATTTCTTTGTTTGCTATTGGCACATTTTTGGCATTCCCTACTAGGTCAAACATAAACTTATTTTTTTCCAATGTTAGCAATCATTTCAGAATAAATTCATTTTTTAATTTAAAAGCGTTTATCCTACTTTTGTTAACTTCAAAACGTAACTGACACTTTAATAAAAAATGGTTTTTTAAATTGAAGTTTTAAAGAAAAAATATTTTTAAAATCAGTTAAAGCAAATCATTGAACATTTACAAACTGTAAAAATTTAAGTTTTTAAACTATGTTTTTATAAAAAATAATGTGTTTTGCTTGATAACTTTTGCTAGATAAATTATTTAATTGTTATTACTATTTACCAAGTGTTTACCATTAAATCCCCTAGAGAACAAAAAAGTTTTTGTTGTTTACAGTCTTTTTTTGCAGCCAGACAAAAAGCATTAATTAACTCTTAATTAGCAAATGAAAACGCAACAATTATCAAAGTTTGCATCACGGCAAATCATTTTTTGTGGAATTGCAATGTTCACAAGACTGACTAGCCAAAATGGCTAAAATAAATTCTGAAAACGTGTTCTGACATAAAGAAAAAGTTACAGTTGATACGGAGTCTAGAAAATTAGGCATGTTCGGGGTTTGTGATCTGCTGGTCAATTGCTTCAAATCAGCTGGCAATAAACCGTTTTTGGGTGGAAATGATAGTAGACGGAAGATAGCAGTGGCCGTCATTGGTAGACAAGTCAAATGGCAGAAAAGAGGGCCCAGGGAGAGTGTGTGGCACCGTGGAAAGACGGACATTCGGCGACCGAGTAACAGGATAATGTCTGTAATGTCTGTATCTGTACTGTGGCTTACTCGCAAATCAGTAACAGACGGACAGGGCAAAGATCGAGTGCTGCCAGTCTGCAGAGTCACTGGAAGTGATCCATCATCGGCTGTCCGCACAGCATCGCTACTGTACTTTTACCACTGCACCGCCAGGACGCTAGTGCCCTGGTATCGGCTGGCCAAACTGTGCGCCACAATTGCCAACAAGTGCACAAGGGCACAAATTATTCTAAATGCACTTTTTATTAATACTATTTAGAAAAAAAGAGGGAACATTTAAATATGGTTTATTTGCTCAAAATCTATTAGCGTAAGCAGTATTTGGAAGGAGTGAAAGCCAAAACTCTTTTACGATTTTGCATTGACTCGTCGAAAAATAAAAAAAAATATGAAATGTTTGTTATGAAAAAATCAAATTGAATGTCCTCATCGATGCAAAAACAAATGCAATGTTGTTAAATATTGATAACAACTTTGCACATTGAAAATGAATTTATGGTTAGTCTGCAAATCTGGATGCTGCCTGGAAAAGAAGGCGAAGCAAAGCAGAAACTTGGCAAGAAAATATTTGTACTTTATTTTTATATTTATTTCCCAACAGTGGCGCAAAGTGAACCATTTGCACGAATGCAATTCATTTTTTTACTTTTGCCTGCAAAATGTACACACAGCTCACAAAAGAACACAGAGAGAGAGAGAGAGAGAGAGAGAGAGAGAGAGAGAGAGAGAGAGAGAG